>Ga0182012_10006457_pt1 | contig 11964 bp, 12 predicted proteins | sample 612S2SmetaG_FD_120486 | JGI IMG/M metagenome (GOLD analysis project Ga0182012, IMG submission 120486) | Permafrost microbial communities from Stordalen Mire, Sweden - 612S2S metaG | ecosystem: Environmental > Terrestrial > Soil > Wetlands > Permafrost | place: Sweden: Stordalen | collected...
GATGAGGCTGCCGTGCGTCAGGACATCCAAAACCAGGAGAAGGAAGACAAACGCCTCGAAACAACTGGAGCTGGTGGCGCTTTGAGCGCCGCCCGTTCTTAACCGCTTTGAGCGGTTCACGCTTTCTCAAGCCTCCGGCTTTGCCGGAAGTCGCTGACTTTCAGCGTTTTTCTTTGTTCCCTTCGCGCCCTTCTGTAAAAAATTTCCCCATCCCGTCCCATTTTAGCTTTTCAGAATTTCAGCATCATTTCTGCTTTCTACTTTCCAAATTTCTGCTTTGTCCCAGTGCCGCTTTAACCGCCGCCACCAACGCCGCCACCCGCACCCCCAGCGCATAATCCGACGGCGCCTCCAACGTGCACACCTGCGACGTCTTGTGTTGCAGCAGCCAGAACGCCTCCGGCCACAACGGCCGCATCGCCGGGTCCAGGCTCGGATTGATGATCCCCCCCTTCGCCTCGCGCCCCTCGATCACCGGTGCCAGATCAATCGGGCAAACCGCCCCCACCGCCTCGATGATCGTCGCCCCTACCGTCGGCCTTGTCCCTGTGTTCAATTCATACAAATAAAACCCGTTCGCCTCCCAATCCTCATGCAAACAAAATGCCACATCGAAATCCGGCTGCCGTTCCAGCCACCGGATGTGCGCCGCCACCTCCCCCGTTTCCTGATGCCGATAATCCCGGTTCAGGTCCTTGCGGTCCACATTTTCCCGCGAATTCAGGAAGAACCCCGTCGGGTTCAGGCACGGACACAGCCACAGCTCCAGCCCTGCCGGCCAGGCGTCCTCCCGCAGCAACTGCAACATCGCCAGCGGTCCCGCCGGCTCATCCCCATGAATCCCCGCCGAAAGATAAACCCGCCCGCCTTCCTCGATCCCATTGCCGTCGCCGCCCCGATGCAACGCGAACATCTCCATCCCATCCGCCAGATAAAACAACTCCTCCCGCCAGCCCCGCTCCCGCGCGGCCCCCTTCAAATCCCTAAGCACCGCCTTGACGTCCAACGTCTCACCGAAATACCCGCCATGATTTTTGCCCAGTCGCTGCATACCGCTATTTTCCCCCCAAACCCTCCCTCACGCAACGCCGAAGATGAGGGCAGGGCAGGAGGCACATCTCGACACTGCCCCCATACCACGTCCGCGCCTGCCATAAACCCCGCCACTTTCGCTAACCGACTGCCGAACATGTCCCCGGACCGTCCCTGTCTGCACTCCGAAGCTTTGGCTGCATTTAAAAATGGCGGACGTAGCTTCTGCGCATCCGGTTCCCATCCGCGCCCTCCACTCTCCTCTCTCCTTCCTCTCTTCGGCGCCCGGCGCCCTCCTCTCTGCCCTCTTCGCGCCCTGCGCTTTCCAGTTCGTATATTTCATCTTCAAAACTTAACCTCATTTTAACCTCAAAACGCTATACGAAAACTGCATAAATTATTAAAAATAAATAAATTACGCACAAAACACACCTCGAAATCACCTAAGTCATCGAAAATATTTAACTTACGCAAAAAACAAATATTTATTATATAATAATACACACTCACCGGAGGCCCGTCGTACGGGATTTCCGGCTATTCCGGCATTAAAAAATTTGGACCCCCCCCATTTCCGCCCTTGCCGGGACGCATTTTGCTGCTATTCTGCCCCCCGGCTGTTGCGGAAAACCAGCCCCAAACAAACACCGCATGAACCTAGAACTGATCAGCTTCGCCACGCACCTGCGCCATCGTCTGGCCGCCCGCGACCCCTTTGCCGACTTCAACGCCCTGGCGCTGGAACTCTTCGCCCTCCAATACCAGTCCAACGCCGCCTATCAGTCATTCTGCCACGCCCGCCACATCACGCCCGTCGCGATCGAAGACTGGACGCAGATACCCGCCGTTCCCGCCGCCGCCTTCAAGGAGCTCGACCTGACCTGCATCCCTGCGGCGGAGCGCACCACCGTCTTCCACTCCAGCGGCACCACCGAACAGAAACCCAGCCGCCATTTCCACCACGCCGATTCCCTGGCCCTCTACGAGGCCTCGCTCCAGGCCTGGTTCACACCGCACCTCGGTTCCGCCGGCCGCCTCCTCTTCCTCACACCTGACCGCGCCGCCGCGCCGCACTCCTCCTTGGTCCACATGTTCGACACCCTCCGCCGCGAAAGCTCCCTGCCCGCATCCGCCTTCCTCGGCCGCCAGTCTGCGGATGGTTCCTGGGCCCTTGATTTCCCCGCTGTCCTCCGGGTGCTACAAACCGCCATCGCCTCGGCCGAACCGCAGACGTTGCTGGGCACCGCCTTCTCCTTCGTGCATCTGCTGGACCATCTGGGCGAACACGACCTGCAACTCCGCCTCCCCGCCGGTTCCCGCGTGATGGAGACCGGCGGCTACAAGAACCGCTCCCGCACCCTGCCCAAGGCGCAACTGCACAACCTCATCACCGCCCGCCTCTGCGTGCCCGCCACGCACATCGTATGCGAATACGGCATGAGCGAACTGAGCTCCCAGGCCTATGCTGTCGCCGGCGCGCAGACCTTCAGCTTCCCGCCTTGGGTGCGCGCCCGGCTCATCTCGCCGGAAACCGGCCGTGTCGTGTCCGCCGGCGAAACCGGTCTCGTCCGTGTGCACGACTTCGCCAACGTCTTCTCCGTGGCCGCCGTGCAGACCGAGGACTTGGGCATCCAGCAAGGCGCCTGCTTCGAACTGCTCGGCCGCGCCGAACTCGCCGAACCCCGCGGCTGCTCCCTCATGTTGCACTCATGAACCTCCCCAATTATTTCCTCGCAGATCTGCCGCCCGAGGCCACGCTCTCGCCGATGATGATCTCTGAGGCCTGCCTGGCCCTCAAGCGCAACCGTGAGCAATATCTGGCCCGCCGCACCACGGAGCAGCAAGTGAACCTTCTCAGCCGTCTGGCCGAGGAATGGCAGGACCCGGCCAGTCCCTTTCGCCAAATGGCGTTGGAGCAGGACCCCGGCGAAACCGGCTTCGCCCCGGCAACCTTGGAGCGCGGTCTGGACGTCTTCTTCCAGTCGCTCACCCGGGAGAACCTGTACGCCCTGCTTGTCCAAGACCTGGGCCACATCCGCCGCTTGGATGAACTGATCCCAGGCGCGGGCGAACAGTCTACCAATCGCGCTGCGCAGGCTGTGGCCCCGGAATTCTTGGTGCACATCGCCGCCGGCAACCTGCCCAATCCCACGCTTATGTGCATCGTGCTGGGCGTGCTGACGCGTTCGGCCCAGTTCGTCAAGTGCGCCCGCGGCGCGGCATTCCTGCCCCGCTTGTTTGCCCATTCATTGTACGAAGCCGATGCCAAGCTTGGTGCCTGCCTCGAAATCGCCGACTGGCGGGGTGGCACCGCCGAATTGGAGCAGGCCCTGTTCACCGAGGCCGATTGCGTGACCGCCACCGGTGCCGATGAAACGCTCGCCGCCATCCGCACCCAGTTGCCACAGCGGACCCGCTTTCTGGGCTACGGCCACCGCGTGAGCTTTGGCTACGTGACCGCCGAGGCGTTGCCCTCGGCCTTCCGGGCCAAACAAGTCGCCGCCCAGGCGGTGGACGATATCGTGGCCTGGAACCAGCTCGGCTGCCTCTCCCCGCATGTCATCTACGTGCAGTCCGGCGGCGTGGTTACGGCTGACAGCTTCGCCGAAGTGCTCGCAACCGAACTCGACAAACGCGAAGCCGCCGAGCCGCGCGGTGAACTCCCTGTCGAAACTTCGGCCGCCATCGCCGCCCGGCGCGGGCTGTATGAAGTCCGCGCCGCCCACGCACCGGGCGACACGCGGCATTGGTTCAGCCGGGAATCCACCGCTTGGACCGTCATCTACGAATCCGACCCGCGCTTCCAAATTTCCTGTCTGAACCGGTTTGTCTATGTCAAAACCGTTCCGGATATGAAAACCCTGCTGGAGAGCGTGGACAAAGTGCACGGCCAGGTATCCACCGTGGGCCTGGCGGCCGGCGGCGAACAGTCTGCGGACCTCGCCCGGCAACTGGCCCGCTGGGGCGTCCTGCGCATCTGCCCCTTGGGCTGCATGCAAAACCCGCCGCTCACCTGGCGGCACGACGGCCGTCCCGCCCTCGGCGATCTGGTGACCTGGAGAGATTACGAATTATGAAAATGGAACTGCGAAAATCGTTTCAGTTTGAGGCCGCGCACCTGTTGCCGTTGCTTCCCAAAAACCACAAGTGCCGTCGCCTGCACGGCCACAGCTTCAGCGTGGAAATCGTCATCGCCGGCGAATGCGACGCCAACCTCGGCTGGCTCATGGATTACGCCGATGTCTCCGCCGCCTTCAAGCCCATCTGGGAGAAGCTCGACCACAATTATCTGAACGAGATTCCGGGCCTGGAAAATCCCACCAGCGAAATCGTCGCCGTCTGGATTTGGAAAAAATTGAAGCCCAAGCTGCCCTTGCTCAGCGAAGTAGCAGTGGCTGAAACCTGCACTGCCCGCGCCGTCTATCGCGGCGGGTGAGCCGGCTCAGCCCTTTGCGGGGTGCAGTTCCCCATAGATCTTCACCAGACCCTTGAGCAGTGCCTCCCAGTCGGCCTCCGTCGTTTCCCAGCCCGCGCTGAAACGCACCGACCGCACGGCCTGCGCCGCCTTGTAGCCCATCGCGGAAAGCACATGTGAGGGTTCCTCCTTGCCGGTCGTGCAGGCCGAGCCCGTGGACACTGCAAATCCAGCTTTGTCCAGCCGCATCACCCATTGCAGTTTGCGATCGCCGTCCGGCATCAACGCCGAGACCGTGTTCCATAGCCGAGGTTGGTTCGCCCCTACAATGGTCGTGCCCGGCAGCAAACGCACCAGCTCATGTTCAAAATTATCGCGCCAGATTCCGCGCAATAAATGCTCGCTGCGGACAATTTGTTTCTCACGCATCTCCAGCGCCGCCATCATCGCCGCAATGATCGCGATGTTCTCTGTGCCCGCCCGCCGGCCGCCCTCCTGCTTGCCCCCGTGGAGCAATGGTGCCAACGTGGTCCGATGTGGGATTTTCAGGAAACCCACCCCGCGCGGCCCGCCAAACTTGTGCGCCGCCCCGCTCACGAAATCGCACTCCCCAAGTCCTTTCAGTGGCATCTTGCCGATATACTGGACCGCGTCGGTAAAAAACGGCACCTCATACGCTTCGCAGATTGCGCGGATTTCGCGCCAAGGCTGAATCACCCCGGTCTCATTGTTCGCCGCCATCACGGCCACCAGGCCGGGGCGCGTGTCGGCCAGTTCAGTGGTCAGCCAGTCCACATCCACCCCACCTTCACGCGTTACCGGGATCAGCCGGGCCCGCTTGCCAAAATAATGCTGTGACGAATCAAACACACACGGATGCTCGATAGCCGACACCCACACCTCGCCCGTCGGCCCCAGCTTCTTGGCGAAATGATGCAGCACCGTGTTGTTCGCCTCCGTCGCCCCGCTTGTCCAGATGATGTCCTGCGGCTGGCAGCCGAGATACGCCGCCAGCTTTTCGCGCGCCTCCGCCAGCGCCACCGCCGCCTTCTGGCCGAACTGGTGCATGGACGACGGATTGCCGGCAATTTTTTCAGTAATTGCCAGCCACGCCTCGCGCGCCTCGCGCATCACCGGCGCCGTGGCGTTGTAATCAAAGTAAATCATCGGCCTGACAGGATACTTTTGGCAGCCGCGCTGGCGAGTTTTTTATGCGCCGATGCAAACGCCAGTTCGGACAGCCGTCCCCATTCCACCCATTGCCCTGTCAGATTCATGGGCCGCCGGGTCAGACCCGCCTGATAGGCGGACAACGTGATCCGGTATCGCGTGATGGCATGTTTCACCACGCACAAAGGTTTCAGCCCCTTGGGTTTTACCCCGAACAAATTAACGAACAACGCCTCCGGCTCCGCCTCTTTGGCCGGGCATTCTACGTTGGGAAACTCCCATAAATGCGCGTTGACCACTCCGGCAGGCCGCTGCCGCACCAGCACCGCACTTTGCGACTCCACCACGAACGCCACGAAAGCCCGCGCCGTGCTCGCCATCCGTTCGCCCAAATTGGGCAGCTCCTCCGTGCGCTGTTGACGGAAGGCTTCGCACCACTTCTGCACCGGACAAATCAGGCATTGCGGCTGGCGCGGTGTGCAAATCAGCGCTCCCAATTCCATCAGCGACTGATTCAGGAACGAGGCCCGGGGTATTTCGGCTTTGTTTCCTATACCTGCGCTTTTGTCCTCCGCCAGCGCCTCACGCACCAACGCAGCCGCCAATTCCCACAACTGGGCGTTCGTCCCCTTCGCCTTCGGATCTTCCCCAATGCCAAAGAGCCGCGTCAGCACCCGCATCACATTGCCGTCCAGAATCGGCATTGGCTGGTTGAACGCGATGCTGCCGATCGCGCCGGCCGTGTACCGGCCGATGCCTGGCAGCGCGAGCACGTTTTCGTGACGTTCCGGGAATTTCCCCTGATGCCGCTCCCGTATGACCTGCGCCGCCTTTTGCAGGTTGCGCACCCGGGTGTAATAACCCAGCCCCTCCCACAGTTTGTGGATTTGCTCCGCCGGCGCGTTCGCGGCGCTCTCGATCGTCGGCAACGCCCGCATCCAGCGTTCCCAGTACGGAATCACCGTCTTCACCTGCGTCTGCTGCAGCATTATCTCCGAAACCCAGATCGCATATGGATCCCGCGTGCGCCGCCATGGCAAATCCCGGGCGTTTGCTTCAAACCATGTCAACAGCGCCGGCACCAGCCGGCCGATCTTTTCGCCGGCCGGGACCAAATTTACCAAATGCTTTCGGAGAGCCTTTGCCCCGGGCCGTGGCTGGTTGATTTTCTTCATTCTTTAATTTTGTCGCAAGTTCGTTGCGAAGCTTAGGCCAAATTCTTACGATAGGGAAAAGTTTTGTGAATCCGCTGACCTCCTACACCTGCAAGCTGACCGACGACCAGGCCGCCGCCCTGGAGACGGCCATCAGCTCGCGCGGCTTCAAGTTCCGCGCCGTGCCCTATGCCCGCTTCGCCGGTGAAAAGGATAAGATCAACGTCGTCTTCTACAACAGCGGCAAGCTCGTCGTGCAGGGCAAGGGCACCCAGGAATTCATCGAGTTCGTTCTCGAACCCGAGGTCCTACAGCAGGCCAAGCTTGGTTACGAAACCCTCCTGAATCCCGATCTTCTCCTGCCCCGGCTTGGTGTCGATGAAAGCGGCAAGGGCGATTTCTTCGGGCCTCTCTGCATCGCCGGCGTCTACATCAACGAGGCTGTCATCAAGGCCTGGGAAGGGCAGGGGATCCGCGATTCCAAGAACATCTCCAGCGACAAACGCATCGCCGACCTCGCCGACCTCATCCGCCAGACCCCCGGTTGCGTCACCAGTGTCGTGCCCATCGGCAATGAAGCCTACAACCGCCTCTATGTGAAGATGCGCAGCGTCAATGCCATGCTCGCCTGGGGCCATGCCCGCGTCATCGAGAATCTCATGGGCCAGAAACATCGCATGAACCCGCCGCCGGTCCGGGCCATCAGCGACCAGTTTGCCGCCAGCAAAAGCGTCATTGAAAAAGCCCTCATGACCGCCGGCAAACAAATCGAGCTCGTCCAGCGCCACAAGGCCGAGGAGGACCTCGCTGTCGCCGCCGCCTCCATCCTCGCGCGTGACGAATTCGTCAAGGGCCTCGCCAAGCTCGAAAAGCAGTTCGAAACCAAGCTGCCCAAGGGCGCCTCCGCCGCCGTCGATGCCGCCGCCAAAACCTTGTTTGAAACCCGTGGCGCTGACGCCCTTGCCCAGGTTGCCAAAATGCACTTCCGCACCGCCCTGCGCGCGCAGGGCCTGCCCGAGCCGCCCAAGACCGAATGGCGAAAGAACTAATTTAAATGGCCAAACCCAATTACATCGAACTTCCGTTCTGCGACCTCATCCCCATCTTGTATGAGGACCGCGCCGTGCTTGCCATCGACAAGCCACGTGGCTGGCTGCTTGTGCCCGTCAACTGGCAGAACACCAATCGCAACCTCCAGGCCGCCATCAACTCCTCCATCTCCGCCGGCGATTACTGGTCGCGTTCCCGCAACCTCAAGTTCCTCCGTTATGTCCACCGGCTCGACACCGACACCAGTGGCGTCATGCTCTTCGCCAAAAGCATGGGTGCCGTCGAAGCCTTCGGCGACCTCTTCGAGAGTCGTCGTATGGAGAAACACTACCTCGCCATCGTTGAGGGCGTACCCCGCGAGACCGAATGGTCCTCCCGGCTCCCCCTCGGCCCCGACCCCCGCGTCGTTGGCCGCATGATGGTCGACACCCAGGCCGGCAAGGAAAGCGAGACCCGCTTCCGTCTCCTCCAGAAAAAGGAGGCCATCGCTCTTGTCGCCTGCCATCCCCTCACCGGGCGCACGCACCAGATCCGCGTCCACCTCGCGCAATCGGGCCATCCCATCGTCAGCGACGAACTCTACGGCCACGTCCATCCCCGCATGCAGCTCGGCCTGCGCGCCGTCATGCTTGCCTATCAGGATCCGTTCACCCGGCGCCGGGTTGAAATCCGCGCGCCCCTCGAGGAGTTCATGCACGAGTACGGCTTCACACCTTCGCTCGAACAGCTGGGCAAGAAATCATTGCCGCCCGCGACGGCACCTGCGTCCGCGCCTCCTGCGGCACCGGTTTCGCCCAAACTGGCCGCCGCCCAACCGCCGCGCCCGCGCCCCGCCAAATAACAACCTGCCGGGCTTTTCTTGAATTCAACCACGAAATCTGACAAGTTGGGGGATGGATATTGATTTCTCTGATTTCAGCCCGTTTCAGCAGCGGGTTTTATTGGATATGTTCGTCCTCGCCCTGGAGGCCGATGGCCAGCTTCCCCCGGCCAACGACCCCCGTTTCGACACCCTTTTCAAGACCATGGGCTATAACACCGAAGTCGAGCGCCAGCGTGAATATGACGCCGCCGTCGTCCGCATGAAACCGCATGCCCGCCCCGTGCCCAAGGCCCGGGACCAGCTTATCGTCCTCGCCCAGGCCTTCACCAGCCGGCCCCAGCACAAGAAAGTCTATGCCGCCATGCAAAAGGCCTTTGCCAAGGATGCCCATGTCTCCAACGTGGAGATCCAGTTGATGTCCGAGCTCCGGCTGCGCTATCGCGTTTGACTAGTTCCTACTTTAGATACTGGCCTGCCGCCTTCAACATCGGCACAAAGGTGCAGCTCACCTGATTGGTCGGCGCGCTGTCGTCAACCGTAATCCACATATAGCCAAAGGTTTCCACTTGGTTTTCCTTCCGGATGAGATCGTACCCGTGGTGGTCGCCATAATAACCCAACGACGCGTCATACATCGGGGCACCCGCCGTGCCCGTTATAATCTGGTTCACCACCTGACCGGCCGGCCACTTCGGATTGCGGATCACCATCCAGTCATAGAAGTGGTCGTGCCCCGCGAAAAAATATTCGCAACCATGACTGGCCAGGAGATTGATGAACTCATCCCGTTGCCGGGGAAAGGCCGCCATGTTCTCCGCGTCCGGATGTTGACCGGTGGTGAACGCCATCTCATGTGAAAAAACAAAAACATGGGTTTGCTGATGGCTGCGCGCCGTTTGCAATGCCTGGTCGAGTTGCGTCAGGTTCACCCGGTGGATTTGTCCCGCCTGATATTGGTCCACCGCCATCACGACCGTCTGCGGATGATCCGGCGGCGAATATGTGTAGCTGAAACCCTCCTCCTGCGGGAAATAAGTCACCTGATTTGCATCCAAATATGGCTTGAAATACTTCAGCCACAGTTTCCCATCCGCATCACCCTTTGTCTCATGATTCCCGCGCACCGGCAAAATCGTCAGGCCCGGCGCCTCCGTTTTGACGAAATACAGCCAGTTCGTGAACTGTGTGGCCAGGTCCGCGCTGATCACCGGGTTTCTTCCCAGCACCAAATCCCCCGTCACCAGTACGAACCGCGGTTTGCGCGCCGCGATCGTGTGCAGCAATTGCTTGAAGATCACCGTGTTGATGCTGGTCGGATCCGGGGAATCGTTGGGGTTCGTGCGGTCATCGCCCGTCACGGCAAACGCCCACGGCTCCGCCGGCGTCCGCTGTGTGCCACCCAGCAACATCCCCAACAGACACAGCGTCGCCACTATTTTTCGTCCGGTCATGATTCGTATAAGTGCTCCCATTATCCCAAAACGCTAGCAGCCGCCATGACAGAGTCAAGCCGACAAGGAACGTGACATCGCCGCTGGGGAATGGCCCTGCCGATTTGCTTGGCACCGGGGCCGGCCTTGATTAAGCTTGCCGCCACTATTTTATGCGCCTTGATATAATGCCGCTCCGTCGCACCGCCCTCTGGCTGGTGGTCGCTATTCTGTTCCTTGCCTGCGGCCCCGGCCGCGCGAAGGATGACGCCAGCCCCGCCGCCGCCGACAGCAGTACCACGGACATCGAAAACTCCGTCGTCAAAATCTTCGCCACCCAGCGCCTGCCTGATCTCTACAAGCCTTGGAGCAAGTCTTCCCCCGAGGACGTCACCGGCAGCGGCGTCGTCATCGAGGGCCACCGCATTCTCACCAACGCCCACGTGGTCGAATTTGCCAACGAAGTCCAGATCCAGGCCAACCAGGCTGGCGACAAGATTTTTGCCACGGTCGAGGCCATCGACCCCAACATCGACCTCGCCGTCCTCAAGCTCGACGACGATAAATTCTTCGACACCCATCCCCCGCTCGCCCGTTCCAAAACCATCCCGGCCGAAAAGGATCCGGTCCTGGCTTACGGCTATCCTGAGGGCGGCAACAGCCTCTCCATCACCAAAGGTATCGTCTCCCGTGTCGAATTCGCCACGTACCATTTCCCCGTCAGCGGCCTGCGCATCCAGATAGACGCCGCCATCAACCCGGGCAACAGCGGCGGTGCCGCCATTGCCGGCGACAAAATGATCGGTATCACGTTCAGCCGCCTGGTTGGCGCGGATAATATCGGGTACATCATCCCCTGCGAGGAGATCGACATCTTCCTCGCCGGCATCGCCTCGGGCCATTACGAAGGTAAACCCACCCTTTTCGACGAGTATCAAACCTTGGAAAACCCCGCCCTCCGCACCTTCCTGAAACTCGGCCCCTCGGTGCACGGCATCGTCGTCAGCAAACCCTACCTGGATACTTCCTCCTACCCGCTCAAAGCCTGGGACGTCATCACCCGCATCGGAGATTGCCTCGTGGATGACCAGGGCATGATCAAGATCAACGACGACCTCAAGCTCTCGTTCATCTATGAAATCCAAAAAATTGTAAAGAACGGCCATGTCCCCCTCACCGTCGTCCGCAAGGGCCGGGAATTGAAGCTGGACCAACCCCTCACTTCCCACTATCCCAAGCTCATCCCTGCGCTGGGCATCAACTACCCCTCCTATTTCATCTACGGCCCGTTTGTCTTCATCGAGGCCACCGAGGATTACCTTGATGGCATGCTCCGCACCAAGTATGGCACCACCATTTTGACCCGGCTCAGCGCCATCGGCAACCCGCTCGTCACGCGCATGGAGGCACAGCCTGATTTTGATGGCGAACGCCTCGTCGTCGTCGACGCACCCTTCTTCCCTCACAAACTCTCCCAGGGCTACTCCAATCCGGTCACTGAAGTCATCGACACCATCAACGGCATCCACATCAAAAACCTCGCCCACCTCGTCGCCGTGCTGCGCGATTGCAAGGCCGACTTCATCACCGTCGGTTATGCCGGCCGGCTCAGCGAGACGATGGTCTTCCCTCGCGCCGAGATGGTCGCCGCCACCGACGACATCCTCACCGACAACGGCGTCCGCGCCCAGGGCACCGAGGACATGCTCCAAATCTGGAACGCCCGGGGGAAATAAACTTACCCGGACGGCGGCCGCCGATTGGGAAATCGGCGACACAGCAGGTTGGAAACCTGCGCACCGATGTGGGGGCATGGGATAGTTTATGTGGTGGCCGTGGCAGCGGGCTGGGGGGCGGCCTTTTTCTGGGCCCAGCGACGGTCCGTGAGCA
>Ga0182012_10006458_pt1 | contig 11964 bp, 11 predicted proteins | sample 612S2SmetaG_FD_120486 | JGI IMG/M metagenome (GOLD analysis project Ga0182012, IMG submission 120486) | Permafrost microbial communities from Stordalen Mire, Sweden - 612S2S metaG | ecosystem: Environmental > Terrestrial > Soil > Wetlands > Permafrost | place: Sweden: Stordalen | collected...
TTAAAAAAAATCAGGCATATAGTTTTTCTCGTAGCAAACGCGGGCTTTAATTTTCAACTTGCCCCGGCGTGGTTTTCAAACCGAACAGGGTGCTAAAGCGGAACAGAGTTAGAGAGAATCCCTCCAACCCGGACCGCTGATAAAGCGGCCCGGGTTTTTTGTTTTTATCCCAAAAAACCTGATTTTACATAGTGTTTCACCGGTGAGGCTTTAATTGGCGAAGAGCTGTTTAGGCTCTTTTCACAATCCCTAAAGGGGATTGACCAACTTGCCCCGACCGTGCCTCCCTGAAAGGGGAAGTGAACTGGGGGCTAAAGCGGCACACGATTTCCAAATTAGGAAACCCGAGCCGCCCGAAAAGCGGTCTCGGGTTTTTTGTTTTATGGACCGCATATTTAAAAAATAGGAGGCAGTTATGTCACTCAGATTAGGGGATGTCGCGCCGGATTTTACGCAGGAGTCCAGTGAAGGACCGATTCACTTTTATGATTGGGCGGGGAAATCGTGGGTGGTTTTGTTTTCGCACCCGGCAGATTTTACGCCGGTCTGCACGACCGAGTTGGGCTACACGGCCAAGGCGAAAGACGAATGGGCGAAGCGGGGAGTGAAGGTTATTGCCCTGTCCGTTGATTCGGTGGAAAACCACAAGGGCTGGATACCGGATATCAACGAAACCCAGAACACCACCGTCAATTTCCCGATTTTGGCCGATAAAGACCACAAGGTTTCGCTGTTGTACGATCTGATCCATCCGAATTCTTTGGCGAACGCCACGGTGAGGTCGGTGTTCATCATTGATCCGGAAAAGAAAGTCAGGGCCACCATCACTTACCCGGCCTCGACGGGCCGCAATTTTGACGAGCTCTTAAGAGTTATTGATTCCTTGCAATTGACGGACAACTACAAGGTCGCCACTCCGGTGAATTGGAAAAATGGGGAAGATGTGGTGATCGTGCCGGCTTTGAAGGATGAGGCCGAATTGAAACAGCGTTTCCCGAAGGGTTATAAGGCAGTGAAGCCTTACCTTCGTTTGACCGAACAGCCGAACAAGAAGTAAGGCGGTTAACCACCAAGGCACTAAGGGCACCAAGAACTACGAAAGACTTTAAGCCTTGGGTTTAACCAAAAAAATCTTTTTGCTTTTCTTGGTGCCCTTGGTGTCTTGGTGGTTAAAAATTTTAGTAGTGATTGACGGTGGAAGTTAATAACCAACTTGCCCCACCGGGTTCTGGAAACGAACGAAACAAGAGCTAAAGCGGAAATAAGATTAGAGAAGAAACCTAATCCCAAACCGCTCCAGGTGGTTTGGGATTTTTTTTATTCGTGGAACTGGTTGAGAGGACAGAGATGAGCGATCGGGCCAATTTAAACCTGTTAAGCGGTTACGTGGAGACCAAAGATCTGGCGGAGACCATTTCGAAGTTGAGAAATGTCCGGCTGGAATGGCGTGAAAAGCACGGACGCAGGCGGGAAGTGGGCGGCCGGGAACTGCCGTCCCGGAAGGAACTGGCTTTTGTGGTGGATTCCCTCAGCGCCGCCATGTTTCCCAAGCGGCTGGGGCCGCCGGATTTGCGGGAGGAGAGCGAGGACTTTTTCGTCGGCCACACTTTGGATATGGCTTTGGGGGTATTGGCCCAGCAGGTCCGGCTGGAACTGGCTTATGCCGGCAACCATGGGGGCGAAGCCAAAGACGATTTGCAGGCCCATACGGGAAATATCGTCAAGGAATTCGTTAAATCCCTGCCGGATATCCGCCGCACGCTGGACAGCGATGTGTGGGCCGCTTACCAGGGCGACCCGGCGGCGCGCAGTGTGGACGAGGTTTTGATTTGCTACCCGGGCATCCGCGCGGTGATCCATTACCGCCTGGCCCACCGGTTGTTTTTGGCGGGGGTGCCCCTTTTGGCCAGGGTGATCGCCGACATCGCCCACTCGGATACGGGGATCGACATCCATCCCGGAGCGCAGATCGGCGGCGGTTTTTTTATCGACCACGGGACGGGCGTGGTGATCGGCGAGACGACGGTGATCGGCGAAAGGGTGAGGCTTTATCAGGCGGTGACTTTGGGCGCGAAGGGGTTCCCCGTGAAGGAATCGGGCGAACTGGAAAAGGGCCGTATCCGCCATCCAATTGTGGAGGACGACGTGGTGATTTACGCGGGCGCCACCATTCTGGGACGCATTACGATCGGGAAAGGCTCGACCATCGGCGGGAATGTCTGGCTGACGCAAAGCGTTCCGCCGGGAAGCAACGTGACCCAGGCGAAGATTCAGCAGAAGGATTTGGAAATCGGTTCAAAAAGCTGAGGTTGAGAGGCTCAAAGAGGGGGAACGGAAAAACGGTTTTGGTTTTTCCGGCAAGGAGGGTGACATGAAAATCAAAGTGGCGGTGGTGGGGGCTTCCGGCGTTTTGGGAAGAAATTTGGTTTCGCTCTTTCAGAGGGAAGGGCGGGCGGTACGGGCGTTGGTCCGGTTTCCGGAAAATATAAAAGGTCTGCTGGCCGATGACTCGGAGGCCCTGCCCTGCGATTTACTGAAAATACCCGATTCTTTGCTGACCGAGTACCTGAAAGGATGCGATGTGGCGATCCACGCGGCGTCCGCCCTTCCTTCGCGGCCCTATGAAAAACGGGGCTCGGAATGGGAATTGAATAACCGGCTGCGTATGGAAGGTACTTCCAAACTAATTGAAGCGGCCAGACGGGCGGGAGTCGGGCTTTACCTGCAGCAGAGCGTTGTCAGCGTCTACGTGAATGGGGATGACCGCTGGCTGGATGAAAGCGCTTCGTTTGATATTCTGCCCCACCGGGTGGTGGAAACCCTGGCGGTCGCGGATATGGAAAGACGCGTGAAGGAAATCAATCCGAGAACTATGGGTTGGGCCATCCTGCGGGGCGGCACTTTTGTCGGGCCGGGAACCGAACAGGAACGGCTGATTGGAAGAATCAGACGGATGGAGGAAACGGTGGAAGGCGAGGGAAGCCACTTTTTTTCGCCGGTGCATGTGGAGGACATGGCCCGCGCTTTTGTGAAAGCGGCTTGTGTCAAACCACGCGGCGGTATTTATAATGTGGTCGACGAACCTTTGCGTTACGGGGATTACGTGGATTATCTGGCGGACCGGGAGCGCGCGGCCCGGCCAAAAAGAGTTAGGTCGGTGACCAAGTTCGCTTCTCAGCGTTGTTCCAATGAGGCGGCCAGAAAGCAATTGGGTTGGTTTCCAATTCGTAGTTTTTATTCGCCGGAAGTGATCGCTATCGGCGCTTGAAGAGGGCAGTTCATTAAAATTTTGGAGGATGGGCATGAGTGAATCAACAGTTGAAAGACGGAGTACCCTGGGTGAAAACGCGGCGACGCAGCTGGCGAATGTCACCAAAACCAACGCCCAATGGGCGGGGATTACGCCGCGCTGGCTGGTGTCGTTTCTTCAGTGGGTGCCGGTGGAATCCGGTATTTTCCGCCTGAACAAGGTGAAGGAAAACGGCCATGATAACGCGGTGGAGTGCAGTCCGCGCGGCGACGAGGATCTTCCGGAAACTTTTGTGAATTATGAGGAGCATCCTCAGGAACTTTGGCTGAACGCGGTGACTTCGGTTCTGCACGTGCAGACCCGCGTCTCGGACCTTTACAGCAAACCCTACGACCAGATTCAGGAACAATTGCGCCTGTTGATTGAAAAGGTGAAGGAGCGGCAGGAAGGCGAATTGATCAACAACAAGGACTACGGCATTTTGACCACCGCGGCCCCTTCCCAGCGGATCAAAACCCGCAAGGGCGCGCCCACGCCGGACGATCTGGATGAATTGATCGCCAAGGTTTGGAAAGAACCCTCTTTCTTCCTGGCCCATCCCCGGACTGTCGCCGCCATCGGCCGGGAATTTACCCGCAGAGGAGTGCCTCCCCCGACGGTCAACCATTTCGGCAATCCGTTCCTGACTTGGAGAGGGATTCCCATCATTTCCAGCGACAAGGTTTTGATCAGCGATAAAAACAAGACCAATGTTCTGCTGGTTCGCACGGGCCAGAAAAAACAGGGCGTCATCGGTTTGTTCCAACCCGGCCTGCCGGGCGAGGTGAGCCCCAGTCTGTCGGTGCGTTTTATGGGGATCAACACCAAGGCCATCGCTTCCTACCTGATCTCGCTTTACTGCTCTTTGGCGGTTTTAACCGAGGACGCGGTGGGGGTTTTGGAAGACGTCGATGTGAGCCAGTACCATGACTACAACAAATAATACGGGAGCGCCGAGCCCGGCTTTTGTGCCGGACGTTTCGGTGATCGCCCAATTGGCCAACCAGTTTTTTTCGGCTTTGCCGGGTGAACCGAATATCTCTTCGGTTGTGCCGGCCCCGGTGGTCGCGGTGACATCATTGCCCACGGCGCCGGCGCCCCTACAGCCCGAACCGTCGGCTTTGAGTTCCACGCCGAATTCAACGGTGCCCGCGCAGGGGCCCGCGGTTTCCGAATCCTTGACGCTTTCGCCCTTTTCGGCGGAACCGTCTTTCGCGGCGTTGGGCGATTCGCCCTTTTCGCTGACGAACCCCTTTCCCAAGCCAGCGGCGGCGGAAGGACCCCATCGGGATGGAAATGAAGTGAAGAAGGGTGTTGATGCTTCGGCGGTGGAAACGCCTTCGGCGGACACGCCTCTGGTGGAACCCCCTTCGATAGAAACACCGGCTTCTTTTCTGAGACCTTTGCCGAAAACAAACGAAGGGGAATTGGATAAGAAAACGGGTCTGGATGAAGCGTTTCCGGGCCGTACCGCCGAACCCGCGTTATCGTCTTTTGACTCTTATTCTTTTGTACCGGTGCTTTTGGAGGGGACGGGCCGGGACGCCCATCCCGCTTTTGACGCGGCTTCTTATAAAAGGGACTTTCCGATTCTTCAGCAGAGGATCAACGGGCATCCGCTGGTTTGGCTGGACAACGCGGCGACAACCCAAAAACCCCAGGCGGTCATCGACCGGCTGGATTATTTTTACGCTAATGAAAACTCAAACGTGCACCGGGCGGCCCACACGCTGGCGGCGCGGGCTACGGACGCTTATGAGGGAGCCCGCGATAAGGTGCGCCGCTTTTTAGGCGCGTCTTCGTCGAGAGAGATTGTGTTTGTGCGGGGAGCGACCGAGGCCATCAACTTGGTGGCGAAGGCATGGGGCGCGCAAAATATCGGCGAGGGCGACGAGATTGTCGTGTCCTGGCTGGAGCATCACGCGAACATCGTGCCATGGCAGCAATTGGCTTCCGAAAAAGGCGCGAAGATCAGGGTTATTCCGGTCGATGACCGCGGCCAGGTGCTCTTGAATGAATATGAAAAACTGCTCAATTCGAAAACCAAAATCGTGTCGGTGACACAGGTTTCCAACGCGTTGGGAACAGTGGTGCCGGTGAAGGAAATTGTGGAGATCGCCCACCGCCGTGGAATTAAAACCCTGGTGGATGGCGCCCAATCGGTGTCCCATCTGCGGGTGAATGTGGCGGAACTGGACACGGACTTTTTCGTGTTTTCAGGCCACAAGATATTCGGCCCGACCGGTATCGGCGTTCTCTATGGAAAGGAAGAACTGCTGAATTCCTTCCAGCCCTGGCAAGGCGGCGGAAATATGATCGCCGACGTGACCTTCGAGAAAACCCTCTATCAACCGGCTCCGGGCCGTTTTGAGGCGGGTACAGGGAACATCGCGGACGCCGTCGGATTAGGCGCGGCGCTGGATTACCTGGAACGCGTGGGATTGGAAAATGTCGCGCACTATGAGCATGAATTACTGGTGTATGGCACGCAATTATTGAAACAGGTTTCAGGACTGCGGATTATCGGAAACGCGCCGGAAAAAGCGGGAGTTCTTTCCTTTGTGATTGACGGGCTCAAGAACGAGGAAATTGGGCAGGCCTTGAACCAAAAAGGCATCGCGGTGCGGTCGGGGCATCATTGCGCTCAGCCGATCTTGCGGCGCTTTGGCCTGGAAAGCACGGTCCGCGCTTCGCTGGCTTTTTACAACCTGCCGGAAGATTTGGAAGCCCTGGCGAGAGTGCTTTGTGATTTAACGGCGTCGAAGATTCCGGCGGCGCGATAGTTTTGAGGTTAAAGGATGGCATCCATGATGACGCCTTGGGGTTTGGCGAAAAGCGTTTTTGATCTGGAACCGGGGATCGTGTTTGTCCTGACGGATGAGCATGGCGGCCTGATTGTGGCGCCGGATTACGCCGAAAAGAAACTCAGCCATCCGGCCCGAAGCCGGGCGGTCCGTTTTTTGAATTTTTACGCTTATGAAATGGACGGCAATTGGGCCATCGCGCTCTGGGAACTTCCCCGCCTTTTGGGCGTTTTGAGGGAAAAAGTCGCGCTCGATTTTAAAATTTCATCCGAACAGGATTTAAAATCGGCGCTTTCCACCCGTTATCCGGATTACTTGAAGGATTACTGGTTGCTGAAAAGCTACACGTTGTGCCGTCCATGACGTTTTTCAAAAAGAGGAAGACGGAATGTTTTCAATATCTCCCAGGAAAAGGAACACCGACATGCGCCGCCTCGAGAATGAACCGATTGCGATTCAGGAGATCATTGATCGGGGATTGATTTCCCCCCATTTCCAGCCCCTGGTATCGATGAAAAAGACCCGGTGGTGGGAGTGGAAGGGCTGAGCCGGGGAATTGATCCACGAAACGGAAAGCTCATTCCGGCTCCCCTTATTTTCAGGGAGGCAGCGGCCAAGGGTTTGAGCCGGGAACTGGATCTGCTCTGCCGCCGAAAAATACTGGAGGATTTCCGCCGTCTGCAGGCGAGGTTTCCCCAGATCATCCTGTCCCTCAACATCGACGCGTCCGCCATCGAAAAACGCATCTGGTCCAGCTACCTGAAGACCCAGGTGGCGGAAGCGGGGATTTCCCCTTCCTCGGTGGTCATTGAAATCGTCGAGTCGGTCGTGGGGGACATTGAAGAGCTGGAAAAGTTCGTGGAATCCTACCGGGAATCGGGGTTTCTGATTGCCCTGGATGACGTGGGCGCGGGCCATTCCAATTTAAACCGCATACCCTTAATTAAGCCCGATGTGCTGAAAATCGACCGGTATCTGGTGATGGATATTCAGGAGGATTTTTACAAGCAGGAGGTCATCAAATCCCTCGTCAGCATGGCCCGCCACCTGGGGACGGTTTTGATCGCCGAAGGAGTGGAGACCCAGGCCGAAGTTTCGACCCTTTTGGAAATGGGGGTGGATATTATCCAGGGTTTTTATTTCTCCAAGCCTCGGCTTCTGCGGGAGTTTGAGTGCGATTCGGTGCGCGAAAAAATCGATGAACTGGGCTTGTCCTTCCGTCTGGACCAGTTGTTAAAAGTGGAGGAAAAAAGAATCAACGTGAAGAAATACTTTTCGCTTGTTTCGGAGGTTCAGGGGGCGCTGACCCGCGTGACCGTCGATGAATTCGAAAACCAATTGGTCCAGGCCGCGAGTGTTTTTCCTTCAGTGGAATGCCTTTATGTCCTGGATGAAAATGGCCGTCAGATTACGGAAATGGTGCTCAATACCGCCCATAAGCCGGGACGCAACTCTCCTTTGTTTCACCCCTCGCCCAAGGGATCGGACCACCGGATCAGGGACTACTATTATTTTTTGATGAGCGGGGAATTGAACAAAAACAGTTATGTCACCAAGCCCTACGTGTCCATGGGATCGGGAAACCTTTGCGTGACCATCGGGTCCCTGTTCCGGGATTCGCTGGATAGGAGATATATCCTCTGTCTGGATATCCACACGTCGGGGTTTGGCGCGCGCGTTCTTGAACCGGCGGCTAAGGCTTGACGCGGCGAAAGAAAATGAAAAAAGTTTAATTTAGTGTTGACGGGATTGTATGGGTTGTGTATGCTTTCGAAATCAAACGCGGGCTTTAAGTTTCCAACTTGCTCCGGCGTTGTTCGAAAGAACTAAACAGCGAGCTAAAGCGGTACAGAAGAGTTTAAGAGATTTCTCCTAAACCCGGACCGCTGACAAAGCGGCCCGGGTTTTTTATTTTCAGGGCTTTTTGATGGACGGCGAGGCTTTAATGACCAACTTGCCCCGGCCGGTTTCAAGTTAGTTTTTATCTTGAGCAAACAGGGACTAAAGCGGTGTTGTGATTATTGAGTTCCTCATAATCCCAAACCGCTGAAGCTAAACGGTTTGGGATTTTTTTTTGCGCGGCCACCCAGGATTTTTGGTCGCAAACGGCGGGATTTAACACCAACTTGCCCCAGCCGGCTTCGTTCAGTGGTTTGAGCGGACAAATGGGGGCTAAAGCGGTTTTCGAGATAGTCAATATCCCGGCCCGCTTGAAGCGGGGTCCGGGATTTTTTTTGGACCCCGGCGGCATTCCGGCCGCTCAATAAAATCGGAAAATTTTAAAAGGGGTTTGAAAAATGAAAAAGTTATTAGTTTGGCTATTAGCAGTACTAGCTTCCTTGAGTTTGGCCGGATCAAGGGTTTGGGCGGACGATGAGCCCAAGCAGGATCCGAGTTATCAGGACACTCCGGCGGCAATTTCACAGTCGGATATTGAAGCCCTGAATAACCGCATTTCCACCTTGGAAAAAAGCACGGGATCAGCGTTAAAAGTCGGCGGCTGGTTGCAGCTCTGGTACACCCACGATAGTTATGGCACGACCACTGTGGGCTCGAGCGATGATTATTCCAGTTCGAAGAACCAGTGGGACGCCTTTTCGGTCAAACGGGCCGAGATTTCTTTGACCGGCAACGTAGCGGCCGACCCGAAACTATTCTTCAAGTTAAGCATCGATCCGGCACAGGCGAGCTTTAACGGCCTGGGTGGAACGACCGGAACGGCTTTGAGTTATGAAGGCACCGCTGCCACCACCACTAACGTGAATCCCTTCACTCTGGTGAAGGATTTATACAGCCAGGCAACTTATAGTCCTTACTTTGCTTTTATCGTCGGTCAAAATAAACTTTGGAATGAATTGGAAGGTCGTACTCCTTCGAATGTTCTGGATTTTAACAACTATTCCAATATCGGCGGTAATGCTTTTGGCAACAAGCGTGACCTGGGTATAGCCTTTACGGGCAGTGGAATTCCTTTGGGACCGGTGCAAGGTGAATATTACTTGGCAGTCATTCAAGGGTCGGGACAAAGCACGGCGGACAACAACGTGGACAAAGATATCACCGGCCGGATCGACTTTAGTCTGGACAATAATTTGCTCGTGGGAGCGTCGGCCTATGACGGATGGGAACCCAACGGAGTGCGGCAGTATTTTGGGTTGGAAAGCCGCTGGGTTTCAGGCGGGTTTAAAGCGCAAGCCGAGTTTCTCACGGGAAGTTTAAATACCCTGGACAACAACAGCTCTAACGATAGTGCCTGGACGCCTTCAATTGGTTTGACCCCCAAAGGTTACACCACTCCCGCGGGTCAGATTACCCCGACGGGTTATTACCTGCAGGCCAGCTATCGTTTGGGTGATTTGCGTTTTGGAGCCCGATGGGATGGTTATAACTTTAACCAGCAAAGCGGCACCGGCGGCGGCAATCAGGAATGGGATACCTATACGCTCGGATTGGACTGGTTCCAAGCCAAGGACGCTTACAAGTTGACGCTCAACTGGGAAGACCATTTGCTGAGCGGTGTGGATGAATACAACGTTTGGACGGTTCAATCGCAGATCTCTATTTAATTGTAATGGGGAATCCGGCCTTCGACGTGAAGGCCGGAGATACCCGGAAATTGAGGAATCACTATGATTCGAAAAATAATACGAAGCGGATTAGCAGCGGTTTTGTTTATTGGCAGTGTTTCACTGGCTGCGGCTGATGACGCGATTAAGCTTCTGAACGTTTCCTATGATCCAACCCGCGAGTTATACCAGGATTACAACAAGGCTTTCGCGGCTCATTGGAAAGAAGAAACAGGTCAGGATGTGACAGTGGACGTATCCAACGGCGGTTCGGGCAAGCAGGCCCGCGCCATACTGGACGGCCTGGAAGCGGATGTGGCGACTCTGGGTTTGTCTTACGACATTGATGTGCTGGCGGACAAGGGAAAGCTTTTGTCGGCGGACTGGCAAAGTCATCTGCCTTACAACAGCGCTCCTTACACTTCCACGGTGGTGCTGCTGGTGCGCAAAGGCAACCCGAAAAACATCAAGGATTGGGATGATTTGGCCCGTCCGGATGTGCAGGTCATTACGCCGAACCCGAAAACTTCGGCGGGCGGCCGCTGGGCTTTTATCGGAGCCTGGGGTTATGAATTGTTGAAGACCGGCGATGAGGCCAAAGCCCGCGATTTCGTGACCAAGGTTTACAAGAACGTTCCGGTGCTGGATTCGGGCGCCCGCGGTTCGACCACGACTTTCGTGGAACGGGGAATCGGCGATGTGCTGATCGCTTGGGAAAACGAAGCTTATCTGGCGACCAACGAACTGGGCAAGGGCCAGTTTGAGATCGTTTATCCTTCGGTCAGTGCTTTAGGCGAGCCGACGGTGGCGGTTGTCGATAAAAACGCCGAGAAGCACGGCACGACCAAAGTGGCGGAAGCCTATTTGAAATGGCTTTACTCGAAAGAGGGCCAGGAAATTATCGCCCGCAATTACTACCGTCCCCGCGACAAAAAGATTTTGGCGAAGTATAGCGACAATTTTCCGGAGATTAAGCTGTTCACGATCAATCATCTGTTCGGAGGCTGGAAGAAAGCGCAAGCGGCTTATTTTGCCGACGGCGGAGTGTTTGACCAGATTTACCAGGTGAAGTAATCGGGGCTGGGGATGTGGGGAGAGGGCTTCAATCCTCTCCCACTTCTGTATGAAAAGGGAAATGAAAATGAAACACTTAAAATTTTTTATATTGGTTCTTCTGGTTGGACTTGGTTTTGCGAATGTCGGAGCCGCAGATAATAGTATTTCTTTGTTAAACGTATCTTATGATCCCACCCGGGAATTGTTTAAAGAATTTAACCAATCGTTTGACGCTCATTGGAAAGAAGAAACCGGTCAGGAAGTTGCTGTTGATATTTCCAACGGCGGTTCGGGCAAACAGGCCCGGGCGGTCATCGACGGTTTGGAAGCGGATGTGGTGACACTGGCTCTTTCCAACGACATCGACACTATTTCGGCGAAGTCGGGGCTGCTGCCTAAGGATTGGCAAAGCCGTCTGCCTTATAACAGTTCACCCTACACCTCGACGATCGTGTTTATAGTGCGCAAGGGCAACCCGAAAAACATCACGGACTGGGATGATTTGGTGAAGCCAGGTGTGGCGATTATTACCCCCAACCCCAAAACCGGCGGCGTTTCGCGCTGGGCCTTTCTGGCCGCATGGGGTTATGCCCTGGACAAATACGGCTTGGAAGACAAAGCCCGGGAATTCGTGACGAAATTTTACCAGAACGTCGCGGTGCTGGATTCAGGTTCGCGGGGCTCCACGACCACTTTTGCCCAGCGGGGAATCGGGGATGTGCTGGTGACCTGGGAAAACGAGGCGCATTTAACCCTGAAGGAATTTGGTGAAGATAATTATCAGATTGTGGTTCCCTCGATCAGCATTTTGGCCGAACCCTCGGTGGCCTGGGTGGATGTGAACAACCAAAAACACGGCACCGAAAAGGTGTCGCAGGCTTATTTGAAATGGCTTTATTCCAAAGAAGGCCAGGAAATTATCGCCCGTAACTTTTACCGTCCCCGCGACAAAAAACTTTTGGCGGAATATAAAAACCAATTTCCGAAAATAAAATTATTCACGATCAATCAGGTTTTTGGGGGATGGAAAAGAGCCCAGGCGGCCTATTTTGACGACGGCGGGGTCTTTGACCAGATTTATCAAACGAAATAACTTGCGGAAGGATGTCTGACAAAGAACGGCCGGTTTTTGCGGATATCCAGCGCGGGAAGCGAACAGGGACGCTCTCCCGCGCTTTATTTTTAAATTAACGGAGTGGTGATGGAGTTTATTGAATCAAACCGTCTTCATTTGTTGACAGTTTCTGAA
>Ga0182012_10006459_pt1 | contig 11962 bp, 11 predicted proteins | sample 612S2SmetaG_FD_120486 | JGI IMG/M metagenome (GOLD analysis project Ga0182012, IMG submission 120486) | Permafrost microbial communities from Stordalen Mire, Sweden - 612S2S metaG | ecosystem: Environmental > Terrestrial > Soil > Wetlands > Permafrost | place: Sweden: Stordalen | collected...
GTGAGCCACCCTCAGCACCTGGGGAATGGACCCTATGCCGATGGGACCTGCACTCTTCGTCGTGAAGCCGGTGCTGCCCGCTCCCTATCTGGAGCGTTTATTCTTGAACGGACCCTTAGCAAGGGGTTCCACGACGTGATCCCGTGGCTCTGGATGCACGCAACGCCCGGCCGAACCTGGTCGCGACAAGCCTTGGCGCGGCGGTGACGAGCCGTCGGCTCTATTTTCATGGCAGGACACGGAAAGAAACATCCATGTTGCACACTTCGCGCGATACCGGTTGCAGTTCCTCTCCGTGTCATCCGTGTTAAGAATCGGCAGCGCCAACCGCACCGAGCCCCACCGTTGACGCCAAAACGCCACGGTCCCAACCACCGCAGCGGGTGGACGATGGACCCGGCACGATGAACGACCCAGGGCCTTGAGCATCTCGTCGGACCGGACCTGGGCCGCACGGGGGATGGTCCCTGGCAGCCTTAAGGCTTGCCCAGATCGGCTGGTATGGAATATTGTCCTTTTACACGGATAATAGTCAAGGACCTTATCATGCCCCAAGCCGACCTCGACACCGCCTGGCTGCGCTTCATGCTCAACGCCGTGCTCGCGTCGCTGACCGTCGATCCCGACCGCTCTGTCGAGGACCTCACGGTTGAGCGTCAGGCCGCCGCCGCCATGCTGGGTGCCTTCCAGGTGCGCAACGCGATCGAGGCGGCCTTTGCCGCGCAGGCGGTCGCCGCCTGTCACGCGGCGCTGGAGTGTTTCCGGCGGGCTGCGTTGATGAACGCCTCCTATCCGGAGACCGGCCGGGTGTTTGCCACGGCGACGTCGCTGTCACGGATGGCGTTGCAGACGCTGCGCGCGATCACGGCGGGGCGCCCTGCGGTCCGTCCCGCCAAGGTGGCGAACCCGCTCGCGGCGGTGTTGGCGGCGGCTGGTCAGGTTAACCCCATGCAAAGCGGTGGACCGGCCGGGGTAGCGAACCCGTCCGCCGCGCGGCCTGCCGCCACCGGTCAAGTCAACCCGATGCAAAGCGGCACACCCGCCAAACCGGCGAACCCGTCCGCCGCGACGGCCGCAGCGGTTGGCGAACTCAACCCCATGCAAAGCGGTGCCCCGACCGGACCGGCGAACTCTTCCACCGCGACAACGGCAGCCGCCGACGAACGCGATCCTGCAAGGCGTGCCCCCGGACCCCGATCCGGGGGCGGCGCGCCAGCCGGGGCGGCGAACCCGCTCGCCGAGGCGATGGCCACGTTTGGCCAACTCAATCCCATGCAAAGCGGAGCCGCCAGCCTGCTCGCAACGGCCATCGCCGAGTTGGGTCGGAACGGCGCAATGTCAAACGGGACGCCAACGGGTCAACCAATCCCCGCCAGCATCGCAGGTCTGGACCTGACGTCGGAGGAGCAGGAGGCGCTGGCCTGCTTCGCCGCCGCCATGACCCAGATGGCATGATACGGGGCAGGCCGGGTGCAGAGCGGCCGCCCTCCTGGCCAGAGGAGCGGCGACGCATGGGCCGGGGGAGAGGTCCTTCCCCCACCCGCACCGCGACCCCGATGTCCGTTACGCGATGCCCCACAATGACCGCTTCCTGTGCAAGCCTTTCCGCTGCGTGTCTGGCGCGGTGACGGCCGTGTGGCGAACCGGCAAGCCATCAAACGGACACAAAGTTTCAAGCAGCTTGCCGTGATCGGAACAGGGCGGCCCGTGTGGTCTGCAACCTGATCGGGCACTGGCAGCACGACACAGGATACAGGCCAATCACGCCACGACGTACGATGCCTTTGCATGGCCAGGCAGGCCGCAGCCAACGGGAATCGCGATAAGTTCCCGGATTTACGTTACGCGGCAATCTCCCGCGACGTGATCTCGTACCGATATTGCGCGGGGTCCAGCGTATCCGGCTGGCCCGGCCCGGTGAAGGCGCACGAATACATCAGACGCAAAGTTCAGCACCCGGCGGTTCAATATCGCTCGCGCTGGTGTAACCGGTCCAGTTCATCTCCCACTGGCCGAACAACCGCTCGCGCAAGCCCCGCACCTCCGGACGATGCCCCGAAACCTCAGCCGGTCACCCCCGCGACCAGCTTCCGCAAATCGGACTCCGGACGCGCACCATAATGGCTGATCACCTCCGCCGCCGCGATCGACCCCAGCCGCCCGCAGGCCGGCAACGACCGTCCCGCGGTCAGCCCCGCCAGGAACCCCGCGGCATAGGCATCCCCGGCGCCGGTGGTATCGACCACCTTGGCCGGTTCGGCGGCGATCTCCACCGTCTCGGTGCCGCGCAGGATCAGGCTGCCGGCCTCCGACCGGGTCAGCACCGCCAGATCGACATCCCGACGAGCCGCCTCGGCGGCGGCATCGAAGGTGTTTTCTTCATACAGCGCGGTGATTTCCGTCTCGTTGCCGAACAGGATATCCACGTGCCCGGCCACCAGGTCGCGGAACGCGTCGCGGTGGCGATTGACGCAGAAGGCGTCCGACAGCGACAGCGCCACCTGCCGCCCCGCCGCATGCGCCGCCGTCGCCGCCCGCCGGAAAGCCGCCTGGGCGGCGGGGGGATCGAACAGGTACCCCTCCAGGTAGGTCACCGCGGCGGCGGCAACCAGGTCCTCATCGACATCGTCTTCAGTCAAGGTGACGCATGCGCCCAGGAAGGTGTTCATCGTGCGCTGCCCGTCCGGGGTGACCAGGATCAGGCAGCGGGCGGTCGGTGGCCCGCCGATCAGCGGTGCCGAGGGGAAGTGAACCCCCACCGCGTTGATGTCGTGGCGGAACACCTGCCCCAACTGGTCGTCGGCCACCTTGCCGAGATAGGCCACCCGCGACCCCAGCAGAGCCGCGACCGCGCAGGTATTGGCCGCCGACCCGCCGCTGCTCTCCCGCCCTGGCCCCATCGCCAGATAGATCGCCGCCGCGGTCGGCGCGTCCACCAGGGCCATCGCGCCCTTGTGCATGTCGTGGCGCGACAGGAAGCCATCGTCGCTCCGCGCCACGACATCGACGATGGCGTTGCCGATGCCCAGGATGTCGTATGTCAGTTCGGTCACAATTCACCGTCCTTGGGGCGGATGCGCGCGCACCGCCGCTTCGTTGACCTCCACCCCCCAGCCGGGGCCGGTCGGAATGATCAGCTCGCCGTCCTCGATCGCGGGCGCGTTGATGAACAGCTCATCGCGCCAGGCGACGCTGTCGATATCGATCTCCATAACCCGGAAGTTCGGCACCACCGCACAGAAATGCGCACTGACCGCGGAGCACAGATGGCCGTAGTAATTGTGCGGCGCCACGTTCACCTCGTAGGCCTCGGCCATGGACGCTATTTTCACCGATTCCAGGAAGCCGTTCCAGATCACGTCGATGATGGCGACGTCGGTCGCGTAGGCGTCCAGGAAGGGTCGGAACGCCCGCCGCCCGCACACCGATTCCAGTGACGCGATCGGGCAGGGCGCCTTGCTGCGGATCAAAGCGAGCGATTGCGGGTCCCAGGTGTCGATCTCCAGCCAGGTCATGTCGAACGGCTCGACCGCCTTGGCGATCTGGAGATACCCCTCGGTCTTGAAGTGGTAGTTCACATCCAGGTGCAGCCCCATGTCCGGCCCCGCGCCCTCGCGGAAGGCCGCCAGTTGCTTGCGCAGCGATTGCAGCACCGAACGGTCGCAGTTCAGTTCGGGAAACCCGGGGGAGCGGCCGAAGCCGGGACCGAAATTGGTCAGTTTTTCCCCATCGAAGGGCAGGATGTTGGTCTTGAGGCCCTTGAACCCGCGCCGCTTCACCTCGGCACCGAGAGCGGCGATGTCGTCATAGGTGCGCAGCGGCGGCACACCCACCAGCTCGTGGTTGCGCACGCGGTAGGACCCGCAATGCGACCAGTACACCGGGATCCGCTCCCGGATCGGCCCGCCGAACAGCTCGTAAACCGGCACGCCGAGGGCCTTGCCCTTGATGTCGAGCAGCGCGTTCTCGATCGCGGCGATGGCGCGCGAATTGATCCCGCCGGGGGCCTGCACCTGCTTCACCCACAAAGTGGAGGCGATCTTCTGCACCGGCCGCGGGTCCTGGCCGATCAGCTGTTCGGCCAGACCATAGATCACGGCGGTGAGGCCGCGGCTGCCATCGGCCTCGGTGTATTCCGACCAGCCGACCAGGCCATCGTCGGTGGTGACCTTCAGGAAGGAGAAGGTGCGCCAGCCGGCGTCGCAATGCAGGTCCTCGATCTTGACGATTTTCATGGCATTCCCTCCGTTTGCCGGTTGGCGGCAGGTTAGCGCGGTTTTGCGCCCGAGCGAAACCGGGCTACCTATGGCGGCATCATGATCACCCTGTTCACCCCCACGGCCTGCGCCATCCGGCAACTCGGCGACGGCAGCTTTCTCGGCGTTGTGCTGGGAAGCCTGCTGTGGTCCGCCGCCTGCTTCGTCGCGCTGTATTTTGGCACGGTCTGGTCGGTGCATCATCTGCTGGACTGGCATGGGCCGCTGGCCTGGGCGGCGGACCTGCTGGGATCGGTCGGCGCATCCCTGCTGGTGCTCTGGCTGTTCCTGCCGCTCGCCGCGGTGATCGGCACGCTCTATTTCGACCGCATCGCGCGGGCCGTGGAGCGACGGTTCTACCCCAACCTGCCGCCGCCCAACCGGGCCCCATGGCTCGACCAGCTCTGGGACAGCCTGGCGCTGGGGCTGCGGGTGCTGGGGCTGCAAGTGGTCGCCCTGGTCCTGGCATTGGCGCTGCCGGGCGTCGGGCTGCTGCTGAGCTGGGCGATCTCCACCTTCGCGATCGGGCGCGGCGTCTTCGTCGCCGTGGCGATGCGCCGCATGCCCCGTCCGCAAGCCGAGGCGCTGTACCGCTCGGCTCGGCCCGTGGTGCTGGTCCAGGGCGCGGTAATGGCGATCGCCAGCACCATCCCGTTGATCAACCTGCTGGTGCCCGTCCTCGGCACCGCGGCCATGGTGCATGCGCTGGACCAGGCGGTTTCGCCGCGTCTGCGCGCATGAGCCGGCAATCCTTGTGGATAACCCGCGCTCCATGGTTGTTCCCGAACGCCGCGGCGTGTAAGCCGCGCCAGCACACTTCGTCACTCAGATGGGGGATTCTTGTTCAAACTCCGCAAGCGCGACGAAACCCAGCCCGTTCCGCCAGGCACCACCCTGACGGACAGGCTGAGCGATCCGCCAGAGACTGGCAGTCTGGAGACGCTCCAGCCCAGCAAGGGCATGAGAAGCGGGCCGCTGGACAGCGGCCTGGGCGTGCCTCCCTATCGTCCCGCCCCGCCCAAGGAAGCGCCAGCCATGTCCCGACCGCCGCTCTCGCCAATCTCCGCTTTGCCGCCGGCGCCGACACCGCCTTCGGTGCGCCCCGGCGTCCTGCCCGCTGTGCCGCGCCCCCCCGCCCGTGACCCGGCGGAGCGTCGCACGCTGGTCGTCGGCCGCGGGATCAGCGTGCAGGGCGTGGTGCAGGACGCCGAACGCCTGGTGGTGGAAGGCACGGTTGAGGCCAATATGATCCACGCCACCGAACTGGCGATCGCGCCGGGCGGCATGTTCAAGGGCGAAGCCGAGGTGGAAGACGCCGAAGTCGCCGGCACCATCGACGGCACCCTGAACGCGCGCGGCGGCCTGATCGTGCGTGCCACCGGCCGGGTTCTGGGCACCGCCCGCTGCCGCCGGTTGCAGGTCGAAGACGGCGGCCAGATCACCGGCCGGGTGGAGATGATCACCGATCAGCCTCCCCGTCCGCCGGAGGTTGCGGGCTAGAGCCGCTTCGCCGTGACGAAGGCGCCGATGGCGACGCAAGCCGGCTGAGTGCGGGCTTTCTGTCTGCACCTGCCCGCATCTTGCGAGCTGGTGCCCCCGGCTTGTTTGGCGTCGTGCTCGACCGCGGAGGCCCGCTTGCGGCCTTGCTGCGAAGCGGATCGCTCACGCGCGCATCGTTCCTGGCACTGTTCGCGCTGAGAGCCGCCACCCAAGGCAGAACGGCAGCGCGACGGGCGCAGGCCGGCCAGGTTCGGTCGGGGCTTGCTTTGCCTTTATAATTCTGTCTAACTGGAAATATGGAATTATTGGACGCCGCCGTCGCCTTCGCCGCTCTGTCCGTGGATACGCGGCTCAACCTGCTACGCCTGCTGATGGCCGAGGGCGCGACGGGGCTGGCGGCCGGTGATCTTTCCGCCCGCCTCGGTCTGCCGGCCTCCACGGCCTCCTTCCATCTCGCCACGCTGGAGCGGGCTGGCCTGACCCAATCGACCCGCCAGGGGCGACAGATCATCCATGCCGTTCGGATTGCCGGACTGCGGCAGTTGCTGGGCTTCCTGACCGAGACCTGCTGTGGCGGCCGCCCCGAACAGTGCGGCGACATCGCTCGCCTGCTGCCCCCCTTGCCGGAGGAACCCCAAGGCATGACCCCCGCCTTCAACGTGCTGTTTCTGTGCACGCACAACTCCGCCCGCTCGATCATGGCTGAGGCGATCCTGCAAAAGATCGGGCGCGGCCGGTTCCATGCCTGGTCCGCCGGGTCCGACCCGAACGCCGAACCCAACCCCGAGGTGGTCGCGAAGCTTCGCGCGCTGGGGCACGACACCATCGGCCTGCGCTGCAAGTCGTGGCATGAATTCACCGGGCCGGATGCGCCGCGGATGGATTTCGTCATCACGCTCTGCGACACGCTGGAGGGGCCGGTTTGTCCCGATTTCGGCGCACTCACCGTAACCGGCGCCTGGCCGCTGCCCGATCCGATGAAGTTCACCGGCAGTCCGGTGGAACGGTCCGCGATGCTGAACGAGCTTTACGCCAGCCTGCACCGGCGGCTCGGGATTTTCACCGAGTTGCCGTTTGCCTCGCTCGATCGCCTGGCAATGAAGGCCCGTCTGGATGAGATCGGCGTCGGGGTCCGGATGACGGCAGGAGGCCGCTGAGCATGCGTGTTGGAAGCAATGGGCGTGTTGGAATCAATGGCATGGGCCGGATCGGCCGGCTTGCGTTGCGCGCCGCGATGGGCGGATTTTATCGGCCCGAGGCAGACCCGCGGGGGGACAACCGGCTGGATGTGGTGCACGTCAACGAACTCAAGGGCGGCGCGGCCACCACCGCCCATCTGCTGGAGTTCGACAGCATCCATGGCCGCTGGCGCACCGGTTTCGGATCCGAGGACGATCGTGCCATCCTGATCGGCAACCGGCGGATCGGTTTCAGCGCCGAACCGACAGCCGGGGACGTGGCTTGGGGCGATCTGGGTTGCGACGTCGTGCTGGAATGCACCGGCAAGTTCCTGACGACGGAGCCGCTTGACGGCTATTTCGCGCGCGGCGTGAAGAAAGTGATCGTCGCCGCCCCGGTGAAGGCGGGCGGCGCGCTCAACATCGTCGTCGGGGTCAACGACCATTTGTATGAGCCGGCCGAGCACCGGCTGCTGACCGCGGCGTCCTGCACGACGAACTGTCTGGCACCCGTGGTCAAGGTGTTGCAGGAGGCGATCGGCATCCGGCACGGCCAGATCACCACCATTCACGACCCGACCAACACCAATGTCGTCGTCGATGCGCCGCACCGGGACCTGCGGCGGGCGCGTTCGGCGATGCTGTCACTATCGCCCACCACCACCGGAAGTGCTACCGCGATCGCACTGATCTATCCCGAACTGAAAGGCAAGCTGAACGGCCATGCGGTGCGCGCGCCGGTGCTGAACGCCAGCCTCACCGATTGCGTCTTCGAAATGGCACGTCCGGTGACGGTGCCGCAGGTCAACGACCTGTTTCGCGCGGCGGCTGCCGGTCCGCTGGCCGGCATTCTGGGCTTCGAGGCGCGCCCGCTAGTCTCGGCCGACTACACGAACGATCCGCGCAGCGCGATCGTCGATGGTCCCAGCACGATGGTGACGGATGACACGCTGCTCAAGGTCTATGCCTGGTACGACAACGAGGTCGGCTACGCCTGCCGCATGGTTGACCTCGCCAACATCGTCATGCAACGAGGGATCTGATGTCCGCGGTCCGCAACTACGCCATCGTCACCAGCGCCTATTTCCTGTTCACCGTCACCGACGGCGCGATCCGGATGCTGGTGCTGCTGCATTTCTACGCGCTGGGCTACACGCCGTTCATGCTGGCCTTCCTGTTCCTGCTGTATGAAACAGCCGGGATCTTCGCCAACCTGGGCGGCGGATGGCTCGCGTCACGCTTCGGCATTCCGCGCATGCTGGCGTCCGGCCTGGTCCTGCAGATCGGCGGGCTGTGCATGCTGTCGGCGCTGGACCCGGCCTGGGGTTCGGTTGCCTCCGTTGCCTGGGTGGTCTGCGCGCAGGGGATTGCCGGCGTTGCCAAGGACCTGACCAAGACCGCGTCCAAGAGCGCGATCAAGGCGACTGCGCAGCAGGGCGCCGGCCAATTGTTCCGCTGGGTTGCCTGGTTCACCGGCTCGAAGAACGCCACCAAAGGGGCCGGCTTCTTCATCGGCGGATTCCTGCTTCAGGTGGTCGGGTTCAGCCCCGCATTGTGGCTGATGGCGGCCATGCTTGCGGTGGTGTTGGCTTGTGTCCTGACATCGCTGCCCCGGACATTGGGCAAGGCGAAGTCATCCAAGAGCTTCCGCGAGCTGTTCGCCAAGACGCGCGCCATCAACCTGATGGCCGCGGCTCGCATCTTCATGTTCGGCTCGCGCGACGTCTGGTTCGTGGTCGGGCTGCCGGTGTTCCTGTACGGGTTTGGCTGGCAATACATGCAGGTGGCCGGCTTCGTCGCGGCCTGGACCATCGCCTATGGGGCGGTGCAAGCCATCGCCCCCTCGGTTGTCACCCGCAGCAGCGACGGGCTATCCCGCGAGGTGCCGGCGGCCCGCCTGTGGGGCGCGATTCTGACCGCAATTCCGATCGTACTGGCGATCGTGCTCACCATGCCGGGTGTGCCGCGGCCCGATCTGGTACTCGTGGTCGGCCTGATGGTATTCGGTTTCGCCTTCGCGGTGATTTCCTCGCTGCATTCCTACCTGATCCTGGCCTATGCCGGGTCGGAGAAGGCAGCCGAGGATGTCGGATTCTACTATGCCGCCAATGCGGCCGGCCGGCTGATGGGCATCCTGCTGTCGGGCCTGCTGACGCAGACCGGCGGCATGCCCGCCTGCCTCTGGGGTTCGGCGGCGATGCTGGCAATCTGTCTCGCGATCACCGTTCTGCTGCCGTCCGGCGCCGAAGCGCGTCGCGTGCCGGCATGAGCCCAGGCGAGGTCACCGCGCATGCATCGGCGCAAAAGCCCGCGATGAGCGTGTTCGAGCGTTTCCTGACGGTTTGGGTCGCACTGTGCATCATCGCCGGCATTGCGCTTGGGCAGTTGATGCCCGGTGTCTTCCATGCCCTCGGCAATGCGACGATCGCGCAGGTCAATCTCCCCGTCGCGGTGCTGGTGTGGCTGATGATCGTGCCAATGCTGCTCAAGATCGACCCCGCGGCCTTGCGCGACGTCGGGCAGCATTGGCGCGGCATCGCGTCAACCGTTGGCGTGAACTGGCTCGTCAAGCCGTTTTCGATGGCGCTGCTGGCCTGGATCTTTATTGCGCATCTGTTCCGGCCCTATTTGCCTGCGGACCAGATCGCCAGCTACACGGCCGGCCTGATCCTGCTCGCCGCCGCGCCTTGCACCGCCATGGTGTTCGTGTGGTCGAACCTGGTCGATGGTGAGCCACATTTCACGCTGAGCCAGGTGGCACTGAACGACACGATCATGATCGTCGCCTTCGCGCCGATCGTCGGGCTGCTGTTGGGCCTCTCATCGATCACGGTGCCATGGGATACGCTGATCCTGTCAGTTGTGCTCTATATCGTCGTGCCGGTCATCGTCGCCCAGCTTTGGCGCTTCACCCTGCTGGCGCAAGGCGGGCTTGCGGCGCTCGAGCGAACGCTTCGCACTCTGGCGCCGCTGTCGCTCTGCGCTTTGCTGGCGACTCTCGTGCTGCTGTTCGGGCTGCAAGGCGAACAGATCATCCGTCAGCCGGTTGTCATTGCCCTGCTGGCGGTGCCGATCGTGTTCCAGGTCTATTTCAATGCCGGCCTGGCCTACTGGCTCAATCGAAGCTTGGGCGTTGCGTGGTGCGTGGCAGGGCCTTCGGCGCTGATCGGTGCCAGCAACTTTTTCGAGTTGGCCGTGGCGACGGCCATTGCGTTGTTCGGTTTCCAGTCAGGCGCTGCGCTCGCAACCGTTGTCGGTGTGTTGGTCGAGGTGCCGGTCATGCTGTCGGTCGTGCACATCGTTCGCCGGTCCCGCCGCTGGTATGAAAAAGGTCAAACCGTTCCGCCGCAGCCGTAGCCCGCCGGGTCAGTGCCCGGCCGCCTCCGGCTGCCAGCGCACGCACAGCCGTTCGACGAGCGTGATCAGCATGAAAAACCCGACCGAGAAACAAGATCCGACGAACACCGTCGCGTATAACAAGGCCGAATCGAAATTGTAGGTCGCCTGCACGATCAGCGCCCCGATTCCGACCTGCGATCCGATCCACTCCCCGACGATGGCGCCCACCACAGCCGTGCTCGCGGAAATCCGCAGCGCCGAGAACAGGAACGGCAGGCTGGAGAACAGCCGCAGCTTCCAGAACACTTCCCATCGTGTCGCCGACAGCACGTGCATCAGTTCCATGGCCTGGGGCGAGACCGCTTCCAACCCGCGCACCATGTTCACCAGGGTCGGGAAGAAGCAGATCAGCGCCGCGATCGCGATCTTCGGCGCGAGCCCGTTGCCCAGCAGCAACAGCAGGATCGGCGCCTTCGCCACCACCGGGATGGCGTTGATCAGCACCGCGACGGGGAAGAACGTCGCCTCCAAGGTCTTCTTGTGCACGAAGGCCACCGCGATCAGCAGCGCGGCGAGGTTGCCCAGCAGGAAGCCCAGCACCGATTCGATCGCGGTCGGCAACAGGTTCTGCAGCAGCATCGCCCATTTCGCGACCAGGGTCTGCGCCACCACCCAGGGCGAGGGCGCGATGAAGGGCCGCACATGCAACCCGGCCACCACCGCCCACCAGGTGAACAGCAGGATCCCGCCCCCCAGCAGCGGCAGCAGCCGCCGGCGCCAGCGCGCGCGCCGCATCGAAGCGAGCCAGGCCGTATCGGCGGCTTCGTCCATCAGCCGGTCTCCAGGGATCGGCGCAGCCGCGACGCCAGTGCGACAAATCCCGCGGTTTCACGCAGTGCCAGCCGCCGCGGTTCGGGCAGGTCTACATCGATCATCGCCCGCACCCGGCCGGGTGCCGCCGCCATCACCATCACCTGCCGGCCGAGGAAGGCGGCCTCGTAGATGCTGTGGGTCACGAACAGGACCGTGGTGCCGGTCTCCTGCCAGATCCGCAGCAGTTCCTCATTCAGCCGGTCGCGGGTGATCTCGTCCAGCGCACCGAACGGCTCGTCCATCAGCAGCAGGCGCGGCCCGCCCAGCAAAGCGCGCGCGATCGAGACCCGTTGGCGCATGCCGCCGGACAACTGGTGCGGCAGCGCGTTTTCCCAGCCCTTCAGCCCGACCAGCGCCAGAAGATCCTCAGGCGTGCGGTCCCCCGGTGGCAAGGCGGGGCGGCGGCCGACTTCCAGCGGCAGGCGGACGTTCTGCAACGCCGTCCGCCAGGGCAGCAAGGCGGCGTCCTGGAACACGAAACCGATCTGACGGTTGCGCCGAGCGACCGCTGGAGTCTGGCCCAGCACGCGAACCGTCCCAGCGCTGGGCTGAAGGATGTCGGCAACCACGCGCAGCAACGTCGACTTGCCGCACCCCGACGGGCCCAGCAGGGTCAGAAAGCCGCCTGGCGGCACGGTCACCGACACGTCTTGCAGCGCCGTGACCGCCCGCTGCTCGCTGTTGAAGCGAACCGAGACCCCGTCGCAGGCCAGCGCCGCCGTCATCCGATGCGGGGTCGGTCGCCGGCGGTTGCCGCCAGCACCTGCATCGTCATCACCTCCGACAGATCGGGTGTGCGCTTGGAGAACTGGCCGA
>Ga0182012_10006460_pt1 | contig 11962 bp, 9 predicted proteins | sample 612S2SmetaG_FD_120486 | JGI IMG/M metagenome (GOLD analysis project Ga0182012, IMG submission 120486) | Permafrost microbial communities from Stordalen Mire, Sweden - 612S2S metaG | ecosystem: Environmental > Terrestrial > Soil > Wetlands > Permafrost | place: Sweden: Stordalen | collected...
CCTTGATCGGGTCGATGTCACCAACCAGGTCGGCGACGCTGGTATCGGGGGTGGCCAGCTTCTCGGTGTAGCGCTCGCTGCGATGCTTACACTCCACCGGCAGGTCGTCGCCGAGTGTGGCGGCCCGCCGGATCGATTCCGGTGTGATCGGCGTGTACGGGTGCTCGCCCAGCTCAGCCCCGCCGATCACCGGAGTCCACTCGTCAAGAAGGCCGGTCAGCGCCCGCAGCAGCCGTGTTTTGCCCTGGCCGCGTTCGCCGAGCAGCACGAAGTCGTGACCTGCGATGAGGGCGCGCTCCAGCTGGGGTAATACGGTGTCGTCGAATCCCAGGATGCCCGGCCAGACGTCGTCACCCTCCGCCAACGCGGTCAGCAGATTCTCGCGGATTTCCTGCTTGACTCCCCGTTCGCGATGACCGGCGGCACGTAGTTCGCCGACGGTGCGGGGCAGGTTGCTCGGTGATGTCACCACTCCACGCTACGACGGTGTCGTCGATACGGCACTGTGTCCTCGGTTTCACAAGTGCTCCGACGCGAAGGTCGGGCAATCGCATTGATTGCCCGACCTTCGGTTGGTGTCATTTGCGCCACCGAAACGGCCGACGCTGAGACCGGCTAGCTCAGGGTGACGGTCGCGTCCGGATCGCCTGTTTTGTAGGTGACCGTGCCGTGCTCGAACACCGACTTGAAAGAGCCGTCGGGGAGGATTTGCTCGTCAGAAGTCGGATAGCCCAACTTGCCCTGCGAACCATCCAACTTGTTCCACTGGTCGCGGATCTTGCCCCATACGAAGTAGACCGGACCACCATTCTTGTAAATCAGCACGCCGCCGTCGAACTGCTGGAAGACACCGCTGCCGTCCCCGGTCTTAGCCTCGTTGGTATACGGCTTGCCCAGGTCCTTCTGCTGATCGGGGGTAAGAGTAAGCCACTTCTCGAGAATGGCTCCCTGCACCGTGTACGCCGTGCCGTTGGTACCCGTGATAGTTGTCGTCGGGGCCGCGCTGGTGGTTGCAGATGACGACGCCGACGATGTTGCCGACGACGTGGCTGAGCTTGATGTTCCGCTGGTGGTGCTGGTGTGACTGCACGCGGAGCCGATCAGAGCAAATCCCACAATCGCAGCGGAAAATGCCACTGTTCGTTTCGTAATGAAGTGCATCTCTTTCCTCTCGAATTCGGTATGACGTCCGTCGGCATACCGAAACGGAGCCTATTCGGGTTTGCGACCTCGCAGCAAGAGCAAATTCGCAGCCTCGCGGCGAACGAACCGCAAACAGCACCTAATGAGCGAAATGGCGCGCTCCGGTCAGGTACACGGTGACGCCGGCTCTGGCCGCCGCCGCGGTCACTTCGTCGTCGCGCACCGAGCCGCCGGGATGCACGATCGCCCTGACTCCGGCGTCGGCCAGTTTCTCCAATCCGTCGGGGAACGGGAAGAACGCATCCGAGGCCGCGACCGCGCCACGAACTCGGTCGCCGCCACGTTCGACGGCCAGCCGGGCGGCGTCGACCCGGTTGACCTGACCCATGCCGACGCCGACGGTGGCGCCGTCGGCGGCGATCACGATCGCATTCGACTTGACCGCGCGGCAAGAGCGCCACGCAAAGACCAAGTCGGTCAATGTCGCCGGGTCGGCAGGTGATCCCGTCGCCAGCGTCCAGTTCAGCGGATTGTCACCGTGCGCGTCCAGCTCGTCGCGTTGCTGAATCAGCAGTCCCCCGCTGATCGGCCGAAACTCATTGCCACCCGTCAGCGGCTCGGAGGCCACCAGGACCCGGATGTTCTTCTTGCGGGTCAACACTTCCACGGCGGCCGGTGCATAGGCGGGCGCGATGATGACCTCGGTGAATATCGTGCTCACGTACTCGGCCATCTCCGGGCTGACCTCGGTGTTGGCCGCGATGACTCCGCCGAATGCACTCAGCGGATCGCATTCGTGAGCCTTGCGATGTGCGTCGGCGACCGAAACCGACGAGATGGCGATCCCGCACGGGTTGGAGTGCTTGATGACTGCCACGCACGTCTGTTCGTGGTCGAACGCGGCGCGCCAGGCCGCGTCGGCGTCGGTGAAGTTGTTGTAGGACATCTCTTTTCCGTGCAGCTGCTCAGCCTGCGCCAGGCCCGGCCAGACGGCGGGGTCGCTGTAAAGAGCCGCCTGCTGGTGCGGGTTCTCCCCGTAACGCAGCATTGCCGAGCGGCGCCAGCTGCTGCCGAACCACCGCGGAAACGCCGTGGGCGGGTGCTCGGGCGCCAGAGTCGACTCCATCCAGCTCGCGACGGCGATGTCGTAATCCGCGGTGTGCTGAAACGCCAGCGACGCCAGCTTTCTGCGCTCGGTGAGGGTGAATCCGCCGGTGCGCACCGCCGCCAGCACACCGTCATACCCGCGCGGGTCGGTAACCACCGCCACGCTGGGATGATTTTTGGCGGCTGCCCGGACCATCGACGGCCCGCCGATATCGATCTGCTCGACACATTCGTCGACGCCCGCGCCGGATTCGACGGTCTGGCTGAACGGGTACAGGTTGACCACGACCAGTTCGAACGCCGCGATTCCGAGTTGCTCGAGCGCCGCGGCGTGTTCGGGTTTGCGTAGGTCGGCCAGCAGGCCGGCATGCACTCGCGGGTGGAGTGTTTTGACCCGGCCGTCGAGGACTTCGGGGAAGCCGGTCAGCTCCTCCACGGGCGTCACCGGAATCCCTTTGTCGGCAATGGTCTTCGCCGTTGAGCCGGTCGAGACGATGTGGACGCCGGCCGCACTGAGGCCCTGGGCGAGGTCTATCAGCCCGGTCTTGTCGTAGACGCTGATCAGCGCGCGGCGGATCGGCCTTCTGTTGTCCTCGGTGCTCATGCTGTGCTCATCTCAAAGTCGCCTTTCGTCCGATCGTCGCATTTTTCATCCGATCGTCGCTTTTCGTCCGACCAGTGTCACGCCGTAGGTCGCGATCGCGGCCACCACGTCCACCAACAGCTGCCGTTCGATGACTTTGATGCGTTCATGCAGTGTCTCTTCGTCGTCGCCGTCGAGCACGGGAACGGACTGCTGCGCCAATATCGGCCCGGTGTCCATGCCGGCGTCCACCAGGTGCACCGTACAGCCCGTGACCTTCACACCGTAAGCCAGCGCGTCGGGGACCGCATGGGCCCCCGCGAACGCCGGCAGTAGCGCCGGATGGGTATTCAGAGTGCGACCCAGAAAACGCGAAAGGAACTGTGGACCAAGAATTTTCATGAATCCAGCGGAGACGATCAGATCGGGCGAGTGGGTCGCGGTGGCGTCGGTGATAGCAGCGTCCCAGGCAGCGCGGTTGGGGTGGTCGGCGAGGCGGACGGTGAACGTCGGCAGTGATGCCGCCGCGGCGACCTCGGTGGCCCGGCACTCGCGATCCACACCGACGGCGACTAACCGCGCCGGGTAGTCGCCGACCGCGGCGTCGATCAGTGAGCCCAGTAGCGATCCGGTGCCCGATGCCAGCACCAGCAGCCGAGCCGGTGCGCTTGGGGGCACACGGAGCGGTTCCTGCACATCGGCGAGCCTAGTCGGTGCCGAGCGCGACGCCAGCTTCACGCGCGACGCCCTAATCCCCATCGTCGCGCGCAGCGGACGGAGGCGTCTCGTCATCCGCGGAGGGCTCGACGGCGACGTCTCCGCCGTAGTCGTCGCTGGGCGGATCGTGATCGGCCGAGTCGGGCGGCACGTCGCCGTCGGCAGGCTCGTCGGACTCCGCGAAAAGGCCCGCAGCATCTCCCGGTTCGTCCGCGCGCTCTTCGGGCGGCGGGGCGGGCGCGGGCTTGGGCGGTTTGGGCCGTTTGGGCGCTTTGGGCGCTTTGGGCGCTTTACGCCGCCTTGGACGGCGGCTGATCCCACCGACCATCACCACCGTGACCCAGCCGACGACCGCAAACCAGAAGAACACACCAATGACCAAGGCGCCCTGGTCCACGCCAACATCGCCGAAGTTGCCCAGCCGACCACTCCCGCCGAACGCAAGCAATGACATCGCCAGAGCCCCGGCAACAGCCGCGAACAACAGCTTGCCCATCGCCGGAAGCAGCGGCAGCGGTAGGCGAGCACATTGTTGCCCGACCGCTACCCCGGAGGACGCGCCGACGATGAGCAGCGCGACCCACACCGGCCCCAGCGGCGGCGTGGGGGCCGCGGCCAACACGGGCAGTGCCGGGATGTCGCCACCGAAAACGGTGAACGAACTGAACGTCGCGAAGCCAAGATGGGCACTGGACCCCACCGCGACCGCCGAGGTGCCGACAATGACGTTGGGCGCGTACAGAACCGACAGCACGGTGAGGCTGAATTGGCCGAATATCGAATCGGTGATCCCGTAAAGCTCTTGCATCGTCGACCAGTGCACAACCAGGGAACCCGCGGTCACCAGGCCGGAGAGCCCGAGCAACGCCAATAAGCCGGCTGCCGCGGCACGCAGAGCATCACCGAGCCAATTGGGCAGCGGCGACGCCGCCAACGCGCGGCGGCCCGTCCGCGACCACACACCGATCGCAGCACCGACGGCATGGACCACCAGCACGCTGGTGAACGCACGCAGGGCGTTGGGTGTCTCCAGCTCGGTGATTACCGTCGACGCGTCATGGATGACCGCCAGCGCGATCGCCGTCATCAGGAAAGGCCCGCCCAGCGCCGACGCGACAACCCAGCGGACAACAAGCCACGACGAGTGGGGCGAGGTGGCCCGCGCTGTGCTGCGAGCGGTACCCCAAATGATTAAAAGAACTGGCAGCAGCGGCATTACGCCCAGTTCGCGACCGCCGATCGAGATCGGCACGTCGTGTACGCCGAGCCAGATACTGGCGATGGCGCCCAACGCGCCGGTCATGTCGCTGTTGGCGATCAGCAACTGGAGCAACGTGACCGCGGCAACGATGCCCAGTGACACCACGGCCGGGCCGAACGCGACCCTGACGAGGTCACGCGCCTGGCGGGCGCCCGCTGCCCGGTTGTCCTCCACCCGTGTCACTGTTGGCGCACGTGCCCGACTAGGCGCGAAAGTGCACGGTTAGGCCGGCGCAGGCCCAGCCGGTGCTGACGGGGACTGTTGACCTTGGCCGAAGGGCTGCTGTCCCTCGGTTGGGTTCGAGTAGTTGACTGGAGCCGAACCGCCCTCCGACCCCGTGCCCGCGTGGACCGATGGCGGCGGGCTGAAGCTGGGAAAGCCGGTGGGTGGCGTGTTTGGCCCCTGCTCCTCAGTGGGCTGCGGCCCCGAATGCGGGGCAGGCTGGGCGTTGAATCCGCTGCTGTGTGTCGGGACTGCGGCCTGCGTCGGGCTCTGGCTGGACGGGTAACCGCCGTACTGCGCCCCATACCCGGACGGCGCATGGTTGTGCGACTGGGGTCCTGCATGCTGCTGGGCACTCGGCTGACCGTAGTACCCGGGCTGCTGCCCGCCGTACTGTCCGTACTGTCCGTACTGGCCATATTGCGCATAGGGATCGTACTTGGGCCGCGGGGTCGGGGCGGTGATAACGCCGGCGTCCAGCAGAACTGCGACGACTGCGGCGATCGCTTGGAGCACGCCGGAAGCCAGCAAGGGCCATAAAGCCCAACCGACCGAGACGCCGTTGGGCGTACTGATCGTTTCGGCGATCACCAGCAGCGCACCGAGTACCGCGACCGCCGCGACTATCCCTACATAACTCTTGCCCTTGGGCAGCAGACCCAGGCCGGCGAGCAGCGCGGCCAGCACCGAAACGGCGACCGCAATGCCGGCGTCACCCGCGCGTCCACCACCGCCGGGTCCCAGATCGGCGCTGAAGGTAAAGATGGGGCCGAAATTCAGGAGGTATACCGCCAGGCCGAGGGCCACCACCGCGACGTTCAGGTAGAGCGGAAGCTTGCTCTGCGCGTCGTCGGTTTTAGCGAACGAAGGTGTGGCGCCTGGGTAGGAGCCGCCGGATCGGGGTGGTGCATATCCGGGACTGCCGGGCGAGTAGGTCATTAAATCCTCCTGTTGCTGCCGTGACACCGGGCAGCGTTTGCGTTGCGACGCGATCGACCAACCACGCTAGCGCACGTTCGCGTGCCCGTGCCGGAGCGACGGGGTCGTCGGCCCGACCTGCGCCTATCTGCGTTGCGGATCGCCAGCAAGGTCGTCCTATCCGCAGGAGCTTGCCGTTCGCAGGTAGAACACGTTCTAATTCTGTGCATGGATTACGGCCTTGTGCTTTTCACCAGCGACCGCGGCATCTCCCCGGCGGCAGCCGCCAAGCTCGCTGACGACCACGGATTTCGGACGTTCTACGTGCCAGAACACACCCATATCCCGGTTAAGCGCGAGGCGGCCCACCCGACGACGGGTGACGAATCGCTGCCGGACGACCGCTACACGCGGACGCTCGACCCATGGGTGAGCCTGGGTGCGGCGTGCGCGGTGACCTCGCGGGTCCGGCTGTCCACCGCGGTGGCACTGCCCGTCGAACATGACCCGATCACCCTGGCCAAAAGTATCGCGACGCTGGACCATCTGTCCGGAGGCCGGGTCAGCCTCGGCGTCGGTTTCGGTTGGAACACCGACGAGCTCATCGACCATAACGTGCCGCCAGGGCGACGCCGCACCATGTTGCGCGAGTACATCGAAGCGATGCGGGCGTTGTGGACACAAGAAGAAGCCGCCTACGACGGCGAGTTTGTCAAGTTCGGACCCAGCTGGGCCTGGCCGAAGCCGGTGCAGGCACATATTCCGGTGCTGGTGGGTGCCGCGGGCAACGAGAAGAACTTCAAGTGGATCGCCCGCAGCGCCGACGGCTGGATCACCACGCCGCGCGACGTCGACATCGACGAGCCGGTGAAGTTATTGCAGGACACCTGGGCGGCGGCCGGCCGCGACGGGGCGCCGCAGATTGTGGCCCTGGACTTCAAGCCGGTGCCCGAGAAGCTGGCGAAGTGGGCCGAACTCGGAGTAACTGAAGTGCTGTTCGGCCTGCCGGACCGTCCCGAAGAGGAGGTCGCCGCCTACGTAGAGCGGCTGGCCGGCAAGCTCGCCACTTTCGTCTAGCGCGAGCAGTCGCAAAAGCCCCCGACACGCCGTGCGTGCGGGGGCTTTTGCGTCTGCTCAGCGGAGAAAGCAGCGGTTGCCGTAGTCGAAGGAGCGCACTCGGACCTTGCGTCCGAGGGGCTCACCATCGATCAGCAGCGCGATCAACTCCTCGTCTTCGGTGTTCGCCAGGAACCGGCTGTCATCGGCGGCCAACCGCCCGATGATGATCCCGGTCGGCGCTTCGCCGTCGCGGCGGACCGTGTACGTCTCGATGGTGGCGTCGCCGGCGGCGTCCTCGGTCACCGACTGAGTGGGCCAATTGGCGACCTGCGCCTGCAACTGCGCGCTGCGATCCGGCTTCCATTCCACCGGGGTGGTGGAATAGATGCCGACCGAGTACTTGCTCAGGACCCCGCCGTTGGCGCCGACGAGTCCGAATTGCCCTGGTGCGCTTCGCATCTCGGCTACCGTTTCGGCGACGGCGTGCATCGAGTAGTTGTTGCCGGCGCCGCCGAAGAATGGCAGCCCACCGGTCCGGGTCAGGCCACGCGGATCGTCGGTCGCGATTCCCATGCCGTCGCAGATGTTGAATACCGGCACCGGGAAGCAGCTGTACAGGTCGAAGGTGGCGATGTCGTCGATGCCGATGCCGGCCATCGTCAGCGCATCGCGCACCGCCATGACGGCCGAGGGAGCGTGCCCCAGATCCGGGCGTTCCAGCAGCGACTGCTCTTCGGTGTCGGCGTGCCCATGTAAGTACACCCAGTTCTCCTCGGGCACCCCCAGCCGCCGCGCCGCCGCAACCGACATCAGCAGCGCCGCGGCTCCCTGGTTCACCTGATCACGCGAGACCAGCAGACGCGGGTAGGGCTCGGAGATCATCCGGTTGCGCTCGGTCACGGTGATCAGTTCGTCGACTGTGCGTTCTACCGGTGCGGCGGCGAATGGATTGGACGCAGCGACCTTGGTGAACGGCGCGAACAGCTCGCCCATCTGGCGCCGATACTCGGCCGGGCCCAGCCCGGTCCCGGCCCGTCGGGCATTCTCCAGCAACGCGTATTGGACCGGCGCGTTGGTCAGACCGTGGCTGACTGTGTAGCGCGAGACGAGTTTTTCGATGCCTTGGCCGCGGTCTTCCAGGTCACCGTCGACGGTCTCGGTGAAGTCCGGCTTTGCCTCGGCCCGCGCAAAATACCGCAACGTCGACGTCGCATCGGAGCCGAAGACCATGGCGACCTCTGAGCGGCCCGCCGCGATCTCCGCGGCCAGCTCGCTGATCAGGTGCTGCGGCCCTTGGCCGCCGACGATCTCGAGGATCGCGCGAGCAGGGTTGGCGCCCAGCCGGTTGGCCACCGATCGCGGGTAGTTGTTCGACCGCCCCAGCGGAGCATTGATCACCCCGGATATCTCGAATTGCCGGACACCGGCAACCGTGTCGATGGCCGCGGCCGCGGCGGCCGCACCGCAATCCTGGACTGCGGCCCGGGCAGCGGCGGCGGCCAGCTCTACAGGTGACATCCCGCGGTAACCGGGGTCATCGATGCGCTCTGCCGCCTGTCCGACACCGACGACGACGGGGGTCCACTGGTCAAGATTCATAGTGTCTCTGTCTACCGCAGGGCCATCTCAGGCAGATGTGGTGGGCCAGCGCGATGTGCCGACGTTCGTGCGACCCTGAGATGACTCGCACGGCCACGATACGGTAGCTGTCGCGGAACTGATTTCGATGTCATGGAGGTAGCAGATGTCGTTTGTCGTTGCAGCGCCGGAGTATGTGACGGCGGCGGCCTCGGACTTGGCGAATATCGGTTCGGCGATCAGCGAGGCCAACGCGGCAGCGCTGGCCCCGACGACAGGGGTGCTGGCCGCGGGCGCGGACGAGGTGTCGGCGGCCGTCACCACGCTTTTCGAGGCGCACGCCCAGGCGTATCAGGCACTGAGCGCTCAGGCCGCGGCGTTTCACAACCAGTTCGTGCAACTCATAGGTGTCGGTGCGGGGCAGTACGCGGCGACCGAGGCCGCCAATGCCTCGCCGCTGCAGACCCTGCAACAGGACCTGCTCGGCGCCATCAATGCGCCCACCGAGGCACTGCTGGGACGCCCGCTGGTCGGCAACGGCGCAAGCGCCGCCGCAGGAACGGGCGCCAACGGTCAGGCCGGCGGACTGCTGTGGGGCAACGGCGGCAACGGCGGCTCCGGCAGCGCCGCCCACCCGACCGGCGGCAACGGCGGTGCCGCCGGGCTGTTCGGCAACGGCGGAGCCGGCGGAGCCGCCAGATTCAGCACCACGGTGAGCGCCAACGGCGGCACCGGCGGCGCCGGCGGCATCCTGTTCGGCACCGGGGGTGCCGGCGGCGCGGGCGCCTTCATCGGAACCGGCGGAACCGGCGGGGCAGCGGGCCTCTTCGGCACCGGCGGAGCCGGCGGTATCGGCGGGTACAGCGGCGGGGGCAACGGCGGGGCCGGCGGCACCGGCGGCATCCTGTTCGGCACCGGCGGCACCGGCGGCACAGGAGGGGAGACCAGCTTCGGGTTCGGCGGATTTGGCGGCACGGGCGGCGCCGCCGGGCTCATCGGCTCTGGCGGCACGGGCGGCGTCGGCGGAAACGGGGCCGCACTAAACGGATACGGGGGCGGCGGCGGGGCCGGCGGCACGGGCGGCGCCCTTTTCGGTAGCGGCGGGACAGGCGGCGCCGGCGGGTTCGGCGGGACAGGCGGCGGCGGCGGGGCCGGCGGGACGGGCGGGGATGCGATAGGGCTGTTCGGCTCTGGCGGCGCCGGCGGAACCGGCGAAGCCGGAGCAGGCGGAGGCCTCGGCGGGAACGGTGGCAACGCAGGCATTCTCGTGGGCAATGGCGGTGCCGGCGGAACCGGCGGCGACGGCGGGCAGGGACGCGGCGGGGTAGGCGGCAACGCCGCACTGATCGGCAACGGCGGCGACGGTGGCAACGGCGGGACCGGCACCCCGGTCGGCGCCGGCGGCCAGGGCGGCGCCGGCGGGCTTTTGCTCGGCATACCTGGGTCGCCCGGGCTATCGGGTTGACGCGGCCCCGAACGGATTGACAGGGCGAACTCAGCGCGCTCCTAGCTCCGCCTCATCAACGGTGTGTTAGCTCAGAACATTGCTGCCGCACCGAGGAGGTCGGGATGTCCTTTGTCATCGCAGTGCCGGAGTATGTAACGGCGGCGGCCTCGGATCTGGCGAATATCGGTTCGACCATCAGCCAGGCAAACGCCGCAGCGGCGGCCCCGACGACGGCGGTGCTAGCCGCGGGTGGCGACGAGGTGTCGGCCGCCATCGCCACGGTCTTCGAGGCCCATGCGCAGACGTATCAGGCACTCAGTGCCGGGGCGGCATCGTTTCACCAGCAGTTTGTCCAGCTTATGAATGCGGGTGCGGGCGCCTACGCCAGTGCCGAGGCCGCCAATGCCAGTCCGCTGCAGGAACTGCTCAACGCAATCAACGGACCCACCGAGGCGCTGCTGGGGCGCCCGCTGATCGGCAACGGCGCCAACGGAACCCCGGGAACCGGCGCCAACGGCCAGAACGGCGGGCTGTTGTGGGGCAACGGCGGCGCCGGCGGGTCCGGTTCAGCCGGCCAGAATGGCGGGAACGGTGGGAGCGGCGGGTTCTTGTTCGGCAACGGCGGCGTTGGCGGAGCCGGAGGGGCCGCTCCCAACAACGGCGCCGCCGGCTTTGGCGGCAACGGCGGCAACGCGGTCGGCCTTTTCGGCAACGGCGGCGCCGGCGGGACCGGCGGGGCCGCTCCTATTGGCATCGCCGGCGACGGCGGCTATGGCGGCAGCGGCGGCCTTCTTATCGGTAACGGCGGCACCGGCGGAGCCGGGGGGGCCGGCTTCGTTGCCGGCTGGGGCAGCGACGGCGGCGACGGCCTCGGCATGCTCTACGGCGCCGGCGGCGCAGGCGGCGCCGGCGGCACTGCCCCGGCCGGTGGGGTCGCCGGCAACGGCGGCGACGGCGGCAACGGCAACATCCTGTTCGACATCTTCAGCACCGGGGCCGACGGCGGAACCGGCGGCGACGCATTCGGCCCCAACAACATCGGCGGCCAGGGCGGCCAGGGTGGTGGCGGCGACGGCTACTTCGGCATCGGGGGCAACGGCGGGGCCGGCGGGACCGCTCTGGACAGCGGCGGCACCGGCGGGGTCGGCGGATACGGCGGCGACGGCGGCCTGCTGTTCGGCATCGGCGGCGCCGGGGGCGCCGGAGGGGGCGCACAGACCGGCGGCGTGGGCGGGGTCGGCGGGTTAGGCGGCCTCGGCGGCGCCCTCTCTGGGCTCGGCGGTGCCGGCGGCAACGGCTACGGTGCAGCCGACTTGGTTCACGGAGGCAGCGGCGGCCAGGGCGGCTACGGCGGCATCCTCTTCGGCATCGGGGGCGCCGGCGGCGACGGCGGCATTGGTCTCACCGCTGGCGTTGGCGCCCAAGGGGGCTTCGGCGGGTATTACCTTGGCGGCCCGAACGGGGCGCCAGGGTTGACACCAGGGTGAACTGGGCGCCTGGGTTTGGCGAGCAGACGCAAAAGCCCGCGACACGCCGTGCGTGCGCGGGCTTTTGTTGGGGGCACCTCCCGCTTGCGGGGGACTGCTCGCCCTTACCGCGTCTTGAGGATCTCGCGGGCCAGCGCCGCGGTCTCCGACGGAGTCTTGCCGACCTTCACGCCGGCGGCCTCCAGAGCTTCCTTCTTGGCGGCCGCGGTGCCCGACGAGCCGGATACGATGGCGCCCGCGTGGCCCATCGTTTTGCCTTCCGGCGCAGTGAATCCCGCGACATAACCGACGACCGGCTTGGACACGTTGGCCTTGATGTAGTCGGCCGCGCGCTCCTCGGCGTCGCCGCCGATCTCGCCGATCATCACGATGATCTTGGTGTCGGGATCCTTCTCGAACGCCTCGATGGCGTCGATATGGGTGGTGCCGATAACCGGGTC
>Ga0182012_10006461_pt1 | contig 11962 bp, 5 predicted proteins | sample 612S2SmetaG_FD_120486 | JGI IMG/M metagenome (GOLD analysis project Ga0182012, IMG submission 120486) | Permafrost microbial communities from Stordalen Mire, Sweden - 612S2S metaG | ecosystem: Environmental > Terrestrial > Soil > Wetlands > Permafrost | place: Sweden: Stordalen | collected...
CGGTTCGCCGGGTTTACCGGCTGCTGCGCATGAAGCCCGTTTTGGTGCCTCTCGAATTTTCGCCGCGCCTCCTTGTCGGCGTGGCCGAACCGGCTGCGGGCGCGTTTTTGGAGCAATGCGCGCGCGAAAATTCCGCCCCCGTCACCTTGGTGCTGGCGCGCGCGGCCAAACAACTGGATGGCTTGGCCGAAGACATTTCTTTTTTCCATCATCTGGCCATCGGCGAAAAGGCGGCGGCGGAAATTCTGCTCTATCCAGAGTTGCCGTCCGACAGCGGCGAATCTACAGCGTTGGCCGGTGGTGTCTTTGAGCGCCAATGCGACCGCCTCGCGGTGTTGGCCGCACTGGTCAGTCGAAAGGAAAACAAATCCGCGCCGAAACTCGTCATCGTCACCACCCTCGCGGCTCTCTTACAACCTGCACCCAAGCCTGGTGATTTGGCTGCGCAGGAAATTCGCCTCGCACCCGGCACAAAGATAAATTTTCGCGGCCTCGCCGACAAATTAGGTGGCGCGCTCGGCTACGACTGCGAAGCCGTCTGCGAGTCACCCGGCCAGTACGCCGTGCGCGGTGGCTTGCTCGATGTCTATCCGTTCAACGCTGCCGCTCCGGCGCGGCTCGACTTTTTCGGCGACGAATTGGAATCCATCCGCTCGTTCGACCCGACAACTCAACTCACCGCCGAAACTTTGCCAGAGCTGGTCATCGCCCCCGCCCCGCGTTCTCTGGGTGGTGGTGTCGCTGCGGGCTTGCTCAATTTTTTACCCCCACGCGCCCAGTGGCTCGTCCATGAACCCGCCCGTCAATCCATCGAGCAACCGGAAAATTATTCTATTCCGGAAAAATTAGCGGCACCGCATCCTACTCTGCAAACGATTTTTGCCGCGCGCGCAGGAACCTCCGACACCTGGACCGGCCTCGCCGATATCGATGAACCCGGCGGCGCGTTTGCCATCGACGCCGTGCGCGTGCCCGTGGATTCCGAGCCGACTCTGCCACACCGCCCGCTTGCCGACATGCCAGCTTTGGGCCGCGCTCGCTTGGAAAGCGATCTCGCTTCACAGCGTGCCTATTTGCGAATACTGGCCGACTGGGCGCACGCCGGCACCGTCGTCATCATCGTCACGCGCGCCGATGGCGAAACCGGGCGCCTCCGCGAAATTTTAACCGAAGACAAAGCCTTACAAGGCTTCGAGCCGAAAATTCTCACCGGCAATCTTTCCGCGGGTTTTCTCAGCCGCTCAAAAGGTGACGCGCGCCTCGATTGGCCCGCGTTGGGCAAAAATAAATCTGTCGCTATCGTCACTGAAGGCGAAATTTTTGGGCGGCATCGGCAGCGTATCTCGACTTTCCGCCCGCGTCTGCTTACCCAGCGCCATCGCGTTGATCAATTGCTGGATTTTTCCGAACTTGCCGAAGGCGATTACCTGGTACATGTCGCGCATGGCATCTGCCGCTTTCACGGCCTGCGCAAACTCACGACGATCGGCCACGCGGAGGAAGTCATTTCACTGGAATTTGCGGACGGCGTGCAAATCCACCTGCCGTTGCACGAATCCCACTTACTTTCGCGCTACGTCGGCCTCGCCAAAATTTCCCCCAAGCTCGGCAAAGTCGGTGGACGCATTTGGGAGCGCACCCGGCAAGAGGCCGAGCGCGCCACGTTGGATTTTGCCGCGCAACTCCTGCGCGTGCAGGCCGAACGCGACCAGCGCCCCGGTTTTCCCCTGCCGCCCGACGCTCCCTGGCAGCACGAATTTGAAGATGCGTTTCCGCACGAAGAAACCGTCGACCAACTCCGCGCCATCGTCGAGACCAAGGCCGACCTCGAACGCGCACGCCCGATGGACCGCCTGCTCTGCGGCGATGTCGGCTTCGGCAAAACGGAAGTCGCCCTCCGCGCCGCCCTTAAAGCTGTCCTTGGGGGCAAACAAGTCGCGGTACTCGCGCCGACCACCATTCTTGCGCAGCAACACCTCAACACCTTCCGCGAACGCCTGGCGCCCTTTCCCGTCGCCGTCGAGCAACTCAGCCGGTTTCGCTCCCCGAAAGAGCAAAAACAAATCATTCAACAATTGGGCGAGGGCCAGCTCGATGTCGTCGTCGGCACGCACCGCATTTTGGGTGCTGATGTAAAATTCAAAGATCTGGGACTCATCATCATCGACGAAGAACATCGCTTCGGTGTGCGCCACAAGGAAAAGCTCAAGCAACTCCGCGCCAACGTGCATGTTTTGGCGATGAGCGCCACGCCCATCCCGCGCACGCTTTATTTTGCGCTCGTCGGTGCGCGGGACTTGAGCGTCATTGAAACCCCGCCGCGCGACCGCCTGCCGATTGAAACGGTGGTCAAGAGCTTCACTCCCGAACTCGTGCAGCAGGCCATCCGCTACGAACTCGCCCGTGGCGGCCAGGTTTTTTACCTCCATAACCGCGTGGAAAGCATCGAAGACTGTGCCCGGCAATTGCGTAAGCTCGTGCCGGAAGCGCGCCTCGGCGTCGGCCACGGGCAAATGGATGCCGACGATTTGGAAAAAATCATGACGCGTTTTGTCGCTGGCGAGTTCGATGTATTAATCTGCACGACGATCATTGAGTCCGGCCTCGATATTCCCAATTGCAACACGCTCATCATCGAAGGCGCGGACCGCTTTGGGCTCGCCCAACTTTACCAGTTGCGCGGACGGGTAGGGCGCTTTAACCGCCAGGCTTACGCCTATTTATTGCTCCACCGCCATGCCCGCTTGCTTGATCAAGCGCGCAAACGGCTGGCTGCCATCCGCCAGTTCAACCAGCCGGGTGCCGGCTTTCGGTTGGCCATGCGCGACCTCGAGCTGCGTGGTGCCGGCAACTTGCTCGGCGCAGAGCAAAGCGGGCACATCGCCGGCGTTGGCTTCGATTTATACTGCCAGTTGCTGCGTCAAAGTATCTCGCGCCTCAAAGGCGAACCCGCCGCCCAGACCATCCGCGCCACCTTGCGCCTTGATTTTGTCGTTGTGGGTGATTCCGTGGATAGCGCTGCGCCAACCTCCATTACTTCGACCACCGACGACACCGGAGACGGTTTTGCGGCCCTTAAAGAAGCGGATTTGGCCACCGAACGCGTCAACCGCATCGCCGCCAACTTACCCATTTCCTATATCGCCGACACGCGCCTGCGCCTCGACCAATACCGCCGACTGGCCTTGGCCGGCACGCCTGCGGAGGTAAAGGCGCTGGGTGACGCGTTGCGGAATCGTTTTGGACGCTTGCCCCAGAGCGTGCAGGCGCTGGTGAAGATGGCCGAAATCCGGGTCTGGGCGGAACAAAAAGGCATCGTGGACGTCGAAGTGGAAGGCCAGCGCCTCAAGTGCCGCCAGGTCGGTGGCCGGGGCCGGGCGCCGGGCTATTTGCAAATAGGTAATCGCTTTCCCCGCTTGACCGCCACCGCCCCTCTCCAGAGAATGGACGAAATTGTCCGTTTTCTCAAACGCCAGGAACCTCTTAAGTAATATGAAACTGCGGCCGGGAAATTTTCTTTGGATAGGCACGCTTTTGGCGGTCACAGTAGCTCACGCCCAAACGGCTGCCCCTGCGGCAGCTTCCACCCCACTGGGAAATTCAGTGGCGGCCAGCCCGCAAACCAATGCGGTGGCGGCGGTCGTCAATGGCGAGATCATCACCTTGGGGCAGTTGCTGAAGCAAATCGATCAATTGCGGCCTGAGCAAGGAGTCCCCGGCATCTATCATGAGTTGGCCACCAAATATCCGGATGACCCGGATGCCGCCCAAAAGGAGTTTCATCAACGCGTTCAAGATTTGGAATCTGAAACCTTGCATGGCATGGCGGAGAAACTTCTCATCATTCAGGAGTTTAAGAGCAAAGGGTATTCGGTGCCCCAGGTTTTTCTTCAGCAGCAATTCGATGACAGCATGACCACGCGCTTTCAAGGCGATCACGCCAAATACCTGAGTTTTCTTGAAGCCTACAAAATGAGCGAGAGCGACTATCGCAAGCAACTGGAGGACGAAGACATTGTATCCTACATGATGGGCCAGCTCCGTAGTTCGGGAACCGGCATCAGCCCGGACCGCATCAAAGCCTACTACGAAAAAAATCAGGATAAATTTAACGTTAAGGGGGAAGTCAAGGTGCGCCAAATAACCCTGACCCCGGTGGCCGATGAAACGGTGGAAGTCATCCGCAAGCAGGCCGAAAATATTGTGCAGGAAGCCCGTCAGCCGGGTGCTAATTTCACCGAATTAGCCCAGAAATACAGCACGGATCAGGCCGCCCGCAACGGCAGCGTGCCGGTTTATTCCTATGATTTGGATGACAAGAGCAAGCAGTTGGCCCCGCAGATTCAGGATGTAGTCTTCAAACTCCAGCCCGGCCAGGTAAGTGATCCCGTCGTCGCTGGCACCAGCGTCTTCATTTTTAAATGCGAAGATAAAATCGAGCAGGGGGTGCAGCCGCTGGAAAAGGTTCGCGCGCAAATCGAAAGTATTCTGGGCGATGAAGATGGCCGGCAGGCCTACGACAAGTGGATTGGCAAGCTACGCGGCAAAGCCTACATTCTCTATAATCTGGACGGCAGTTAGGCTCGCGCCGGATTCCACCTGCTGCTTAAAGTGTCGGCGGAGGGATTGCCCCGTGGAGGATTTCGATCGCGGAGCGGGCCTGTTCATAATTCGGATCGATGCGTAAAACCTCTTGATATTCCTGCAACGCTTCCTGCACCCGGCCCAACGTGGCCAGGCACACCGCCCGGTTATAGTGTGCATCCACGTAATTGGGGGCCAGTTGCACTGCGAGGGTGAATTGTTGCAGCGCCTCGTCGTAGTGTTTGAGCAACGCCAACGCATTACCCAGGCCGTAATGGGCGGACGGGTCCGACGGATTTTCGCGAGTGGCGTTCAAGTAATGGGGTGTCGCCAATTCGGGTTTGCCCAGCTTCAGGTAGACATTCCCCAGATTAACTTCCGCCTGCGGGAAAACGGACGCATATTTCAGCGCCAGCTCATAGGCAGTCGCCGCAAGGTCAAGTTTACCCGCCTGATTTAAGAGGCCGCCAAGATTGTTGTAAGCCGGAGCATAGTCGGGCCGCAGTTGAGTTGCTCGCAGGTAGGATCGATAAGCCAGCTCCGGCTGGCTAAGTGCGATATAGGTGTTGCCTAGATTGACAAAAGCGATGGCCTGATCCCGAGGGCGCAAGAGGTTTTCAGCCGCCTTGGTGTAGTGCGGTACCGCCTCGGCAAATTGCCCGAGCGCATTCAGCGCGTTGCCCAGGTTGTTTTCGCAATCCGGATAAGCGAAGGGGGTCAGCCGGATCGCTGTTTTGAATTCCTGCACACTTTCCGGCAACCGGTGTGCCTCAAAAAGCATAATGCCCAAATTTTCGTACGTGCGGGCAATTTCTGGATACTTCGCGGTGGCGTCACTCCACATGCCGGTCCGGCTGCCATAGTCCCGATTGCGGGCAAAAGTAAGCAAGCCCAGCGCCCCCGCTAGCATTACCGCTATCGGCACCGCGCGCCGCCCCAGGCCCTGCCATAAGCCAGCGGCCACCAGCGTGGTCAATGCCGCCAATGGCAGGTACATGCGATGTTCAGCGGCGGTTTCCGTGACAATCGGCAGCACGCTCGAACTCGGCGCCAGAATGACAAAAAACCAAGCCCCCAAATATCCGACCACCCAGCGCCGCGCCAACCCATAGACCATGCCAGCGACCAGCAGCATGATGAGCAGCATCGATGGCAGCGCTTCGCCTAAACTCTCGACCAAGCGCTTGCCGTGATCGAGGGCGAGCGGATGCGGCCACGCGGTCAGTTGCAGGTAATTCACCAAAGCCGGGTATTGGGACAAGGCATAATTGTACCAGGAAACACTCGCGCCGAATCCAGCCGAAAAACCGCGGGTGCCCGCTTCAACCGAACGCCAAACCACCACTGCCGCCACCAGGAATAGTCCCACGTAGAGCGGCCAGCGTCGACGGAGCCATTCCCCTGGGCTTTCTATGACAAAAGTCCAGTCATATAGCAGTACTACCAACGGAGCGGTCACGGCGACTTCTTTGCAAAATCCGCTGGCCAATGCCGCGAGGACAGCCAGTGGCCACCACAACCACGGCCACGCGGTGATCCCGCGCACGTAGCAATACATCATCACGAGGAAAAACAAACCCATCATCGATTCAGCCCGCTGCACTACATACGTTACCGAACCGGTTTGCAGCGGATGCACCGTCCACAGCAGCGCGGCCATAAACGCCACCGGCAATGCCGCCCCGGCAAAACGCTCACGCAGCTTTGGCAGTTCGAGCGTCCGGCGGATGAATCCAAACAACGCCAGCCCCGCCAGCAGATGCACCACCACATTCAGCGCGTGATAACCCGGCAGCGTAAAACCATCGCCGGTGGTTTTTTGGGCAAACTTGTAATTAGCCGCCAGTGACAGATTGACGAGCGGGCGATTCGTCACCGTTTGCCCTTCACCGGGTGGATGCAACGCCGCGGCCCAGTCTTGTTGTATGGTCAAGTTCTCTTTAATCGCGGGCAAGTCATCCAGGAAAAATTGTCCGTTGAAACTGTCGCTATACACCACTAATCCCGCCAGCACTAATGCCAGTGCGGCTAAATACACCGTCCAACCGTGACGGCGTCCGCTTGGGGAGCCAGTTTGGATTATGGAAGCGGAATTAAATTCTGAACCAGACATGGGGCGGCCACTTTTCTAATCAAAGTTGTGCCAATGCGCAATCACTCAACGGGATGCGACCGATTGCTCGCGGGCGGCTTCCAGCCCGGTGCGTGCCGGGGCAAAGTTCGGATCTTCTCGCAAGGCATTTTCAAAGGCCGCACTGGCTTCCGGCCAGCGCCCTAGTTTGGCGAAGGCATCGCCCAGATTGGTTTCGCACAAGGGAAAGACGGGTTGCAGTCGCAAAGCCGCCTGATAGGCGGTAATCGCCTCCGTATCGCGGCCCATTTTATGCAACACATACCCGCGCAAATTTTGCGCCGGGGCAAAATTAGGCTGCAATTGCGCCGTTTGCGTATAAGCCGCCAGTGCATCAGCATATCTGCCCTGCAGGCCCAAGGTATTGCCGAGGTTAAAATACGCCATGGCCCGCGGCTGCGGGCGCTTTATGCCCTGCGCGGCTTTGGCAAAAAGTTGCGCGGCTTCGTCGAGTGCGCCAGTCCGGGCCAATTCCTCGCCCAGGTTGTTCTCCCCTTCAGGATATTCCGGCGTCAGACGCAACGCGGTGCGCAGTTCCATAATCGCTTCGTCTTCGCGGCCTTCGTCCACGAGGACCAGCCCCAGGTTTTCATGCGCTCGCGCGACGTTGGGTTGCAAAGCCAGGGAACTCCGCCAGAGCCGCTCCGGCTCGCGGTAATCCTCGTTGCGCAGCCACGTGGCGAGACCCAGCGCTAGCGCCACCATCACGGTCAAGGGCAGCGCCCCGCGTCCCAACCATTTCCAAAAGCAAACCGCTCCCAAAGTCGTCACCGCAGCGAGTGGCAGATACATCCGATGCTCAGCGGCCGCTTCCGTAATAATCGGCACCACGCTCGAACTCGGTGCCAGAATAATAAAAAACCACGCGCCGATAAAACCCAACCCCGGTCGGCGCCAAATCGCCCAAAGCGTGCCGGCCAGCACCACGACCACGAGCACCGCCATCGGCATGCTGCTTGCCCACTGGCCACCCACGAATCGGCCATAATCGAATACCAACGCACTGGGCCAGAGGCTTAACCTCAGATAATTCACCAACGCGGAAGCTTGCGCCGCCGCGTATTCGAATGAACTCACTCCCGCACCAAAACCAGCCGACGCACCCCGGCTCCCGGCGCGCCACACCAACCACCCCAACGGCAGCCAGGTCGCCGCCAGCGCGGCATAATATTTGCGCCGGACGTGCCACGCTTCGGCAAAACTGCCCGCCATAAAAGTCCGATCATAGAGCAACACCATGACCGGTGCGGTCACGATTACTTCCTTGCAAAACCCGCCGAGCAAACACGCGACCACGGATCCGGCCAGCCAAAATTTTGACGATGACTGGGCACCCCGCACAAAACAATAAAGCGTCAGCAAATAAAACAACCCCATTAGCGATTCCGCCCGCTGAATGACATAAGTCACCGACTCTGTTTGCAAGGGATGCACCGTCCACCACAAAGCCGCCGTAAAAGCAATGGGCAGCGCCGTCGCGGAAAATTTTTGCCGCAATGCCGGCAATTCCAATATGCGCCGGACCAAACCAAATAGAACCAGTCCAGCGAGCAAATGAATCACCAAATTCACTGCATGATAACCAACCACCGACAAGGCACCTGAGCGATAATTCACGGCCAGCGACAAATTCACCAGCGGCCGACCCATGACCGTTTCTCCATTCGTCGGTGGCTGGAGCGCAGTAAACCAGCCCTGTTGAATGGTTGGATTGTCTATAATCGAAGCCCGGTCATCGAGGACAAACGGCCCGTGGAAGCTGTTGCTGTAGGCCGCCAGCCCCGCGAGCGCGATAACCAGCGCGGCCAAACTAATCATTTTCCCGCTGGCCGAAGCCGGGAGAGCTTTCGGCTCCGAGGATGATTTCCGTGGGGATTTGGCCATGACCGGGGGAGCGGCCATTGCTGTAGCGCCAAAGCCGACGCGGCGCAATCCGCCTTTCCTAAGAGCTTCAATTTAGAGCCAATGCGGGAGTAGGGACCTTCTCCTTGGTGGGCCATTCCGGTATCTGCATTTCACCGAAGTGATGGTATCTTCGTGGGGGGAGTTTTGGGCAATGCAAGCAACCCGCGTTGTGCCGGGGCAAAATTGGGTTGCTCACGCAGGACGGCCTCAAATTCTCCGTGAGCCGCGGGGTATTCTTTCAAACGCGATAAAACCATGCCCAAACTATAGCGGGCCAGATAGCTTTCCGGATCAAGCTGCACGGAGAGTTCATACTCCTTTTTTGCGTCGCCCAAACGATTCAGCAGCATCCAACAATTGCCCAGCCCGACATGAGCAGGACTATTGGTGGGATATCGGGAAAGCACCGACTGGTATTCAGGCAGCGCAATTTCCGGATGTCCCGCCAGATTGTAGGCATCCGCGAGATCGATTTTAATTTCAACCGAGTCGGGCTCGTTGCGTAGCGCTTGATGGTATTCGGCCATCGCTTCAGGCAAGTGGCCGGTTTGCTTTAATAAATTCCCCAGATTGACCTGCGCCGCAGCAAAGTCCGGCTGTAGAATTATGGCGCGGCGGTAATGGAAGAGCGCCTCGGCCAAATGATCGGTGACGGCCAATGCGTAACCCGCGGAATTTTCCACATCTGCATTGGTGGGATCCAGGCGCAGCGCCAGTTCATATTCCTCGATGCATTCGGGCCCGCGGTACAATCTTCCCAGTGCAGCGGCGAAATTTTGATGGGCGCGGGCATTGGCGGGTACCGCGTTTACATCGTCCTGCCAGATGCTAATCGCAGTTTGGTAAGCTTGGTTGCGCTGAAAAGTCAGCAAGCCCATGGCCACCGTCAATACGGCTGCCAACGCAAAAGCCCGTCGACCCGCCCAGGCATACAATTGCACCACCACCAGCACGACCAACGCGGCCAATGGCATATACATGCGGTGCTCCGCCTCGGTTTGGGTCGTCAGCGGAACAAAACTGGAACTCGGGGCCAGGATAATAAACACCCACGCGCCGAGAAAGCCCCAAGCTGGATGCCGCACCAAAGCCCACAGGGTTCCCGCTAATACCACGGCCAATGTCACCGCCGGCAACCACACGGTTGAGAGACTGGCCACCACTTCCTTGCCGTAATCGATGGCCAAAGGATGCGGCCATAGCGCCAGCATGAAATAATGCGGCACGGCAGCACATTGTTTTAGCGCATATTCCCACCAAACCGTGCCCAGACCAAATCCCACTGTGCCACCGCGATTTGCGGCATTCCACATCAGCCCGGCCAAAAACAGCCAACTACTGGCGAGCACGGTAAAAAACTTGCGCCGAAGACGCCAGACTGCCCCGAAAGTCCCCGCGATAAAAGTCCGGTCGTAAAGCAGTATGATCACTGGCGCTGTCGCCACCGTTTCCTTGCTGGCCAAACCCAGCAATAATGTGGCCACCGCCCCGGCCAGCCACGCTATCGTCCGACGCGAATCCAGCGAGCGAATGAAACAATATAGCGTCAGCAGATAGAATAACGCTCCCAGAGATTCGGTGCGCTGCACCACACTTGTCACACTTTCTGTAAGTAATGGATGTACTGCCCACAACAGTGCGATGAAAAACGCCAGGGGGAGCGCATCGTCTCCCAACCTTTTCGCGAGCACGGGTTGACGAAGAGTCCGGCGAATCACCCCAAATAACACCCAGGTCGCCAGCGCATGGATAATCAAATTCAGCGCATGGTAGCTCCACGGATCAAAGCCCGATACCGCGTAATTGAGGGCGAAGGAATAATTGACCACTGGCCGGCCCACCGCCGCGTTGGTATGTTCATTCGTAAACCCCAGCGCCGTCCACGGCGGCCATAATTGGGTGATGGTCGGGTTTTCCAAAATGGCCGGCTGGTCGTCAAAAATAAACGGCTGGTCAAAAATGTTTTGGTAAACCGCCAGCACAGCCACGGCCAGTGCCAGCGCCGCCAGGAGAATATGGCGGCTTTGATTTGCCCGCAAAGGGGAGTTCAGCTTCTTGTTCGAAGTACATTCTACGGCGACCATCGGCATGAGTTGTGAGGTTTCCAAAAAAACAGGCCCGGCGTTGGGGCCGGGCCTGTCGTACTTTAAATTGAATCGAAGCTTACTTCGCGCCTTGGTCAATCCACGCGCGGATAAGGCCGATCTGGTCTTTGGTCAGCGCTGGCTCGGGGTTGGTGGCCCGGGTGCGGGCACTCAGCGGGGGCATCTCGGACTTCGTCACCGCGTCGGAGGCGAACAGCACGATGTTGCTTTGGTCGCTGTGGCCGACTACCAGGTCATTTTTGCCACGGCCACCCTTGAGTACGCCAGCCTTGGTGCTCAAATCGAGACCAGCGCGGGCGGGCCGGGTTCCAGCAATATGGCAGCCGAGGCACGAAGCCTTAAAAATGGGCTCAATATCGGTATCAAAAGAGATGTCCTTCTTGTCCGAGGCCGCGGGCACTTTGCTCATGTCAGCCTTCGGGCCGTCTGCAGCAGGAGCCGCTGCCGGTGCAGCCGAGGCGCTCGCCGCTGCAGGCGCGGGTGCTGGAGTCGAAGTTGCCGCTGCGGTGGCTGGGGCATCGGCGGCATAAAGGCTGCTGGCAAGAATGGCCAAACCGGCCACGGAGCTACTAACAAGGAGGGGTAGTTTCATAGGGAGTGAGTAAGGTTAAACAAAGATAAAGGGCAGAAGTTGTAGTTTTTTGGCCCTTTCTTGCAAGACAAAATTGGCCAAGCGGTGGGCTTGCCTTTGACCGGGCAGGGTGTTTAATTCTCCCTTTTCCCGCGTGCCAGCCGGCCCGTCCTACTTCCCCTTCACTTCTCTCTCCACTCCTTTACTCATGAAAATCCTTGTCGCCGACCGCATCTCGCCCACAGGCGTAGCCTACTTGAAGCAGCAACCCGGCTTCGAAGTTATCGAAGCCTACGGTTCCAAGCCCGAGCAGATCCTCGCCCTGGTCAAGGACGTCGACGCCATCGCCGTCCGCAGCGAGACCCAGATTACCCGTGAGGTCATCGCCGCCGCCCCCAAACTCAAGGCCGTGGGCCGCGCCGGGGTGGGGGTGGATAATATCGATGTCGACGCCGCCACCGAGCGGGGTGTCATTGTCATGAACACGCCCACTGGCAATACAATTGCCACCGCCGAGCTCACCTTCACGCACATGTTGTGCGGCGCGCGCCCGGTCGTCCAGGCCGGCGCCTCCATGAAGGCTGGCCAGTGGGACCGCAAAACCTTTTCCGGCAGTGAGCTTTTCCAAAAGACTCTCGGCATCCTCGGCCTTGGCCGTATCGGCGC
>Ga0182012_10006465_pt1 | contig 11957 bp, 10 predicted proteins | sample 612S2SmetaG_FD_120486 | JGI IMG/M metagenome (GOLD analysis project Ga0182012, IMG submission 120486) | Permafrost microbial communities from Stordalen Mire, Sweden - 612S2S metaG | ecosystem: Environmental > Terrestrial > Soil > Wetlands > Permafrost | place: Sweden: Stordalen | collected...
ACCTGGCCGTGGCGCTAGTCGCGTTCGACGCCACATTGCACGCGCACGGCCCGAAGGGCGAGCGGACGATTCGGCTGCACGATTTCTACGCGCTACCGGGCACGACGCCCCAGCGCGAGACGGCGCTGGCGCCGGGCGAACTGATCGTCGCGGTCGACGTGCCACGCTCGCCCGCGGCCGCCAACTCGCATTATCTGAAGATCCGGGATCGCGCCTCGTACGAGTTCGCGCTGGTCTCGGTGGCCGCGGGCCTCGAGGTCACCGGCGGGGTCATTCGCGACGCGCGCATAGCGCTCGGCGGCGTCGCACCGATTCCTTGGCGCGCGCGAGCGGCGGAAATGTCACTCCAAGGAGCGACCCCGTCACCCGATGCCTTCGCGCACGCGGCGCAAATCGCGCTTCAAGGCGCGCGCGGACAGGGCATGAACGACTTCAAGATCGCCCTTGGCAGGCGCGCGGTGGTGCGCGCGCTATCGGCGGTGAGCGCATGAACCTCATCGGAGCACCGCTCGATCGCGTCGACGGTCGCTTGAAAGTGACCGGAGGAGCCCGCTATTCGGCCGAATTCCGCGTGGCCGGGTTAGCCTACGCGGTGATGGTCACGAGCACAGTCGCCAAGGGTCGCATCGCCTCGATCGATACCCGCGACGCGTTGCGTCCGCGCGGCGTGCTCGCGGTCCTGACCCACCACAACGCCCCGCACGCCAACCAGGCGCCGCCGAACAAAGCCCAAGAGCGCTATCTGCCCCTGCTGCAAGACGATGTGGTGCGGTACGACCGCCAACCGGTGGCGCTCGCAATCGCCGAAACGTTTGAAGCCGCGCTGGAGGCGGCGTCGCGCGTCGTCGTCACATACGACGCAACGGCGCCGGTCACGACGTTCGCGGGAGCATCGGTCTACACGCCCGAGAAGATCATGGGGCAACCGCCGGATTCGCTGCGCGGCGATCCCGACGCCGCGCTCGGCTCCGCCGCGGTGAAGGTCGACGCAACCTACACGACGCCGGTCGAGCACCACAATCCGATGGAACCGCACGCCACGATCGCGGTGTGGGACGGCGACCGGCTCACGCTGTACGACTCGACGCAAGCGATCTTCGGCACGCGCAAACGGATCTCCGACGCGCTCGGGATTCCGGCGGACGCCGTTCGCGTGATCACCGAATACGTCGGCGGCGGTTTCGGCTCCAAGGGATCGGCGTGGCCGCACGTCGTGCTCGCCGCGCTCGGCGCGAAGGCGGTCGGCCGCCCGGTGAAACTGGCTTTGACGCGGCCCCAGATGTTTTCATCGGTAGGGTATCGGCCGCGCACGGTCCAGCGCGTCGCGCTCGGTGCGGGCAAGGACGGTAAATTGACCGTTGCGCTGCACGAGGTCACCTCGCAGACTTCGACCTTTGACGAATTCGTCGAACCCTCGGCCGCGCTCACGAAGATGCTGTACGCGGTGCCTAACCTGCGCACGACGCAGCGGCTGGTGCGCCTCGACGCCGCGACGCCGACGTACATGCGCGCGCCGGGCGAGTCGAGCGGTTCGTTCGCGCTCGAGTCCGCGATGGACGAGTTGGCCCACGCTGTCGGCCTCGACCCGCTCGAAGTGCGTCTGCGCAATTACGCCGAGACCGATCCGTCGAGCGGAAACCCGTTCTCCAGCAAATCACTACGCGAGTGCTACCGCTTCGGCGCCGAGCGCTTCGGCTGGTCCGCGCGTCCGAGCAAACCCGGCGCGCTGCGCGAGGGCAACGAGTTGGTCGGGTACGGCATGGCGACCGCCACGTATCCGAGCCACCGCAGCGCCGCCTCGGCCAACGCGCGCATCGCGGCCGACGGCAGCGCCCAAGTCTTCAGCGGCACGCAGGACCTCGGCACCGGCTCCTACACGGTTTTCGCGCAGGTCGCCGCGAGCGCGCTCGGTTTACCCGTCGAGCGCGTGCGCTTCGAACTCGGCGACACCAACTTCCCGAACGCGCCCGGTTCGGGTGGTTCGACAACGGCCGCCAGCGTGGGCTCCGCAGTCTACGCCGCGGCTAACGCGGTGCGCACGAAGTTGCTCGAACTCGCCCTGAACGATCCGGCTTCGCCGCTCTACGGTAAGACGGCGAGCTCCGTCGTCGCGGCCGACGGCCGCTTCTCGCTCGCCGCGGACTCTGCGACGGGCGAACGCTTCGTCGACATCTTGCAGCGGCACGACCTGCAGCACATCGAAAGCTACGCCGAAGCCAAGCCGGGCGACGAAACCAAACAGTACGCGATGCACGCTTTCGGCGCGCAATTCGCGGAGGTGCGGGTCGACGCGGATTTGGGCACCGTGCGCGTCGCGCGCATGGTCGGAGCCTTCGCCTCCGGACGCATCCTCAACGCGAAGACCGCGCACAGTCAATACTTGGGCGGCATGACCTGGGGCCTCTCGATGGCCCTCTTCGAGGAAACGCAGACCGACCTGCGCTCGGGCCGCATCATGTCGGCCAATTTGGAAAAGTATCTCGTGCCCGTCAACGCCGACGCGCCCTCGATCGAAGCCTACCTCATCCCCGAGGAGGACGAGCACGTGAACCCGATCGGCGTCAAGGGCATCGGCGAGATCGGCATCGTCGGCGCCGCGGCGGCGATCGCCAACGCCGTCTTCAACGCGACGGGCATCCGCGTCCGCGACCTGCCGATTGTGCCCGAGAAACTGTTAGCCTCGCTGTAGGCGCAGTTTTCGTTTAGCCTCGCTGCAGGCGTAGGATGGGTTAGCCTCGCTGTAAACGCAGGGCGCGCTTCCTTCGCGCGGGCGCGGGTGCCACGCGTTCTCCGGAGATCGCCCAGAGCAGCGCGACCGCTAAATAGTTCGCCACGAGCGAACTTCCGCCATAGGAAACGAAGGGCACGGTGATCCCGGTCAAGGGGAACAGCCCGAGCACGCCGCCGACGATGATGAAGGCTTGGAAGCCGATCACCGCGGCCAAGCCCGTTCCGAGGAGTTTTGCGTACAGGTCAGGCTGGGCTTGCGCCGCTTGTAACGCGCGCACGACCAGGATCAGGAACGCGCCGAGCACCACTAGGCCACCGAGCGCGCCGAACTCTTCACTCCACGCCGCGAATACGTAATCGGTCTGCGCCGCCGGAATATACCCGGGGTGGCCGAGCCGGTAGCCCGTGCCGAAGAGGCCGCCCGCGGCGAGCGAGAAGAGCCCCTGCAAAGCTTGATAGCCCGAGCCGAGCGGATCGTTAAACGGGTCGCGCCAAGCTTCGACGCGCGCCGCCACATAAGGGTAGTGCCGAATCGCCCAGAGCATGGCCAGCGCGAAGACCACGGCGCCACCCGCAATGAGATCGAGCCGTCGCGTCGCGACGTAGAGCATGGCCACGAAGGTGGCCAGCAATAACGCCGCCATCCCGATGTCGCGTTCGAAGAAGAGGATCGCCATCGAAGCGCCCCAGCCCAAGAGCAGCGGGCCGAGATAGCGCGCGTTCTGGCGAAGCGAGAGCGGCTTGGCAGCGGCGATCACGTCGGAATTCTCGGCGAGGTACGCCGCCATAAACAGCACGATAAACAGCTTGATCAATTCGACCGGCTCGTACTGCACCGGACCCAAACGGATCCAGAGCTTCGCGCCGTTGACTTCCTGACCGAAGACCGCGACCAGCGCGAAGAGCACGATGGCTCCGAGCACCCAGATGTACTTGAACGCCGCCAAGCGCCGGAAGCCGTCGAAGAACGGGCCGGCCACGATGGCCAAGCCGAGCGAGATCGCCAGCCAGATCTCTTGTTTGCGCGCGAGTTCGGCCGAGAGCCGGGCGACGGTCGCGAGCCCGATGCACGAAAGCAGGACGGCGATGGCCGGCAGCACGCCGTCGCGACGTATGCCTGCGGGCACGCGTACCCCCCAGAGCAGGGCCATCGCGGCCAGCGCCAGCAGCCCCGCCGGATTGCCCAACGCCTCGTGCGTACCCAGCGACAGCAGAAATCCGCCGATGGTCAGAGCCGCAACCATCGGCAACGCGGAACGGAGACGTTCGCTCAATGCGTGATGAAGCCGAAGCGGTATACGTAGACCGCGAACGAGACGGCGACCACAGCCAGCATGACCAGCGCAATAGCCGTACGCACTTTATCGAGCCGACCGCCGGCGCTGACCGCGGCGTGGGCCGGGATCAAGAGTTCGCGGCCCACGATGAGCGTCGCGTTGTCGATCGTGCCCCGGCGCTTGGCCACGCTCAAGAGATGGCCCACGGCGTCGGCGGCGCTGTCGGCGTTATCCAAGGCGTCGCCGATCTCGTCGGCGTCGATGCAACGGTGGATGCCGTCGGTGCAAAGTACCAACTGATCCCCGGCCAGCAGTTCGTAGTGAAAGATGCTGACTTCCAATTTGGGCTGCGTGCCCAGGCTGCGCCAGAGCAGTCCGCGCATCAGCGGCTTTGCCGGAATCGACGTCTTGGTCGTGCCGACGCCCGCTTCGGAGAAGATCTCGTCGTCGGTGGTCAGCGTCTCTAAACGGCCCAGCCGCAAGAGATAGGCGCGCGAGTCGCCGACGTGGGCCACGAAAGCGTGGTGGCCGACGACCATGATCGTGGTCAGCGACGCGCCGCTGCCCACGAAGTCCTCGTGGCTGCCGCTCTGCGCGAAGAGTCGGGCGTTGGCGTGGTCGAGCGCACCGAGCAACAACGAACGTAGATTGCTCGGTGTCGAGAGCCGCGCGCCGAAAGCGCCGCGCCGCTGGCGCCGGCGCAGGTAGTCGCGCACCGTCGCGAGCGCGAGGTGGGCGGTCGGCGTACCGCGACCGATCACGCCGAAGCCGTCGGCGACGCCCAGCAGCGTGACGTTCGGAGCGAGCGCTTCGCTCAAATACGCGTCGCTCTGCTGCTTCTGCCAAATTCCCTGATCAGAGCCGACGGCTACTTCCACGGTCCCACCCCGCAAAAGACGATGCGTGTCGTTCCGACGTCGATTTCGTCGCCGTCCTGCAACGGCGCAGTTCCGTCCAACAGGCGCGCGTTGAGCAGCGTTCCGTTTCGACTGTCGAGGTCGCGGATGCTCAGGCTCCCATCGTTCGAATCTATGCGTGCGTGCAATCGGCTCACTTGCGCGTCGGGGATTACCAGCGTCGCATTCGGTGCCCGGCCGATCGTGATCGGGACGGGGGCCCGCACCGTGCGAATGCGGTCATTCTCCTCCACGCGTAAAACCACCGCCTGCAAGGCGGTCATCGCATCGTCCCGTCCGAAGCCCGCGCGGCGCCGGGGCAGCACGGCCAGGAGGAACGCCCCGGCCAGGACGACCACTCCCAAACTTTCGGCTCGGACGTTGGACGCCATCAGGCTTCCAGCGCCTCGACGACCAATTCGGTATCGCCGAGCCTCAGCACGTCACCGCAATCCAAGCGACCGTCGCGACGGGTTTCACGGTTGAGGCTTACCCCGTTGACCGCGCCCAAATCGCGAAAGGTGACGCCGCCCGCGGAGGCCTCGATCGCGAGGTGCCGCCGCGAGACCCGCGGGTCGGGCAAGACCAGGTCGCAATCGTGCCCGCGGCCGATCGTGAGCGAGCCACGCAGCGGCAGGCCGGCCCCGACGGGCAGGCCCTTGCGGACCCGCAGCCCGAGCGTGACCGGCGGCGACAACTGCTCGACGGCGATCTCGACCGTCCCGCGCGGCAAACCGGCGCGTTCGACCAACTGCACCTCGGGCGCGCGCTGCGGGCGTTGCGAGCGCTCGGCGAGACGGGCCAGCATAACGCTCCATTGCCGCTCGAGGTACTCGCGGCTCGCCGCCAAGCGGGCGAAGTCGCTGCGCGACACGTAGACGAGAAAGCGCCGTCCCCCGCGCGGATGCGCGCTGCCCGCCTCGAAGGCCGCGACCAGTTTGCGCGCGACGCGGACGGGCTCGAGCGCGCTCGGAAACGCCACCGCGAAGGTGCGCTCCACCACGCCGGCACAGGCCGACTCGAGCCGCTCGAAGACGTTCATCCCTCGAGGGCGGGCACCGCGGGGCCGGACGCCGAGCCGAGGCGCGCCAGAAGTGCGATGAAGAAGCCGTCGCGGCCCTCGATGCCCGGCGGCACGAAGACGTCGCCGCCGCGCGCGAAGGCCGCGTAGCGCTCGGGCGGCGCGGTCCGCGTGAACTCGGGCGCTCCAGTGAGGAAGGCTTCGATCACTTCGCGACCCTCTCGCGGGTCGGTCGAGCACACGCTATAGACTAGCCGCCCGCCGGGCTTGACGCGCGCCGCGGCGCTCGCCAACAATTCGCTCTGTAACGAGGCCAAGCGCGGTGGATCGTCGACGCTCTTGCGCCAACGCGCCTCGGGATGACGGCCCAAGATGCCGAGTCCCGAGCAAGGCGCGTCGAGCAGCACGGCGTCGGCCGGGGGTACGTCGACCAGGCGCGCGTCGCCTTCGACCACCGCCGCGATCGACGCGCCGGCCGTCTCCAGCCGCGCGCGCAAGTGCGCGACCTTTCGCGCGTCGATCTCGACGCAATAGAGTGCGCCGTCATCGCGCATGCGCGCGGCCAATTGCACGCTCTTATTGCCTCGTCCGCTGCAAAGTTCCACGACGGTCTCGCCCGGCAGCGGCGCGAGCACGTCGACGGGCATGCAGGCCGCCTCGCCCTGTAGCGCCCAGCGGCCCGCGTCGTCGTCGCCGGCCGGACCGGCCTCGACGATCAGAGCTTCGGGCACGAAGCTCGAGGTCCGCAATTCAGCTCCCCCGGCGACGAGCGCGGCGCTCGCTTCTTCGACGCCGGCACGCAACGCGTTGACCCGCAACGCGCGCTGCGGCGGCGCGTTGACGCCGGCGAGTATCCCGGGCAGTTCGCCGTCGAACGCGCGGCGCCACTGCGCGACGACCCAGGTCGGCAACGAGAACGCCGTCGCCAAATAGTCGTCGTCGTTCGCAAACGAGGCCGCATCGGGCGCCGCGGGTTCGTCGGCCGAGAGCCGTCGTAAGATCGCGTTGACCAGCCCGGCCGTGCCACGATGGCCGTGACGCATCGCGAGGTTGACGGTCTCGTAGACCGCCGCGTGCACATCCACGCCGCCCATGCATCGCAACTGATAGGCGCCCAAGCGCAAGATTTCGCGAATAACCTCGGGCAGCGGCTTGTCGCGTCCGGCCAGATACGGCGCGAGATACCAATCCAGCAGGCGCCGCGCTTTGATCGAACCGTAGGCCAGTTCGGCCGCGAAGGTGAGGTCGCGCGCGTCGAGTCCCGACCTGCGCGCGCGCACGTCGAAGGCCGCCTGCGCGCCGCGCCGCTCGGGGCCGAAGACGTCGCGCAAGACGGCCAACGCCAACTCGCGCGAATTCATACCCTTCGCTTCGAGCGTCGTGCTCATGGCGCGACGGCCTTGGCGCGGGCGAAGGCCGCGCCATCGGTCTCGCCGCGATTGGGCGGAACGAGGCGTTCGATCAGTACGGCTCCATCGCCGCACGCGACGGCCGCGCCTGCCCCGGACGCGCCGAGCAACGTGCCCGGCGGCGCGGAGCGGTGCGCGGTTGAACTAATTGTGGCACGCACGAGCTTTACCCGTTCGCCGGCGAGTTCCGCGCGCGCGCCGGGCGACGGCGCGAGCGAGCGCACGTGGTCGACGATGCGTTGCGCGCTCCAATTCCAGTCGAGTTCGAGCGCGGCCTTATCCAAGGGCCGCGTCGCGGTCGCGTCGATGCGTTCGGCCTTGATGCCGAACGAGGCTTGCGGCGTACGCGGCAAGGGGCCGCTCGCGGCCAGCGCGAGGACCTCTCCGAGCATCCGCGCGCCGAGCGCCGCAAAGCGGTCGTGGAGTTCGCCGTAGGTCTCATCGGGGCCGATCGGGCTCGGGCTTTGCAACACGATGTCGCCGGTATCGAGTCCGGCATCCATGAGCATGATGGTCACGCCGCCCCGGCGCACGCCGTCGCGCAACTGCGCCTGCAACGGCGTCGCGCCGCGATAGAGCGGCAGCAGGCTCGGATGCACGTTGAGCGCGCCGAGGCGTGGCAGGTCGAGCACCGTTTGAGGCACGATCTTTCCGTACGAAGCGAGCGCAAAGATGTCGGCCGCGCACGCGCGCAACGCATCGACCGCCTCGCGTAAGCGCAGCGGCTCAAACGTCGCGATGCCGAGGTCGAGCGCGGCGCGTTTGACCGGGGTCGGCTGCAGGCGATGGCCGCGACCGGCCGGCCGGTCCGGCTGGGTCACGACGAGCCGGCAATCGGTCGCCGCGGCGCACGCGCGCAAAGCGGGCACGGCAAATTCGCTCGTCCCGAAAAAGATCGAGCGCAGCGGACCGGCGATGCCTACGCCGTCAGCGCGGGTTCGGGCGCGCGGACGTCGGCGTCGGGCAGCGCTTCGGCGTCAGTACGCGCCGGCTCGGCGTCGGCGCGAACGGCCTCGGCGACCCGGGCTATGCCACCGGCCTCGCCTTCGACTTCGGCCAGCGCCGCGTGCTCTTCTTCCGTCTTGGCTACGCGGACGTTCTTGGCCTTATCGGTATAGAGTACGCCGTCGAGGTGATCCATCTCGTGTTGCAGACAGCGCCCGAAGAGGCCGGTCGCTTCGACCGAGAAGCGCTTGCCGTTGCGATCCAGCGCCGAGCACACGACCCTTGCGTGGCGGGTGAGATCGCCGATCATGCCCGGCACCGAAAGGCAACCTTCGATCGACTCGATCTCGCCCTCGGTTTCGACGAAGCGCGGATTGACGAACACGAGCGGCCCCTGCTCGACCTTTTCATCGTCGAGATCGACGACGAAAAGCCGCTTCGAAATATTGACCTGCGGCGCGGCCAGGCCGATGCCCGGCGCGGCGTACATCGTTTCGAACATGTCGTCGATCAACTGCTGAAACAACGGGTCGCGCAACTCGTCGGAAGCGACCTTCTTGGCGACCTTGCGCAAGGTCGGGTGGCCATCGGTAATGATCTCACGGAGGTACGGCACGACACCAGTATAACGCCAAAAGCCCGCTAGCGGTGGCACCCCAGCCCTCTTTTTTGCTTCGCCTAGAAGGGTTGTCCTTTTCGGGCGAAGCCGCCTACGGCCGCGAGCGACCCCACCGGAGGGCGCGCGCAGGCGAAGGGCCCCGATCGGAGGCGAGAGCAGACGTCACAGAATGAACGTGCTCAGGTCGGCGTTCTCCACGATGCCCGCCAGCCGGGTGGTGACGTAGGCCGCGTCGATCGTGACTTGGCCCGCGTCCTCGGGCGCGCCGAACGAGACGTCTTCCAACAGCCGTTCGAGCACCGTGTGCAGGCGGCGCGCCCCGATGTTCTCGGACTGTTCGTTGACCCGCATCGCGTAGGTGGCCAATTGGGCGATGCCGTCGGGCGCGAATTCGAGCGTCACGCCCTCGACCGCAAGCAGTTGCCGGTACTGCTCGGTCAGGGCGTTCTTGGGCACGGTCAAGATCGTCTTGAAGTCTTCGGCGGTCAACGCGTCGAGCTCGACGCGAATCGGGAAGCGGCCCTGCAATTCGGGAATCAGATCGGACGGCTTGCTCTGATGGAACGCTCCGGCCGCGATGAAGAGCACGTGGTCGGTCTTGACCGGGCCGTATTTGGTCGGCACCGTACTGCCTTCGACGATGGGCAGGATGTCGCGCTGCACGCCTTCGCGCGATACGTCCGGGCCGCGACCGCCCTCGCGTCCGCCCGCGACCTTATCGATTTCGTCGATGAAGATGATGCCATCCTCGCTGGCACGGTACACGGCCTCGCGTTTGATCGCGTCCACGTCGACGAGTTTGCCGGCTTCTTCTTGCGCGAAGATGCGCCGGGCTTCGCTGACGGTGACGCGCTTGCGCGACTTGCGTTTGGGCAAGAGACCGCCGAGCATCTCACCCATCTCGGCGGCGCCGCCCATCTGATCCATGCCGCCGCCCATCGTGCCGATCGGCAGCGTCGGCGTCTCCTCGATCTCGATGTCGACCAAACGCACGTCGTAGAAGCCGCGCAGCACGTCGGCGCGGGCCTGCTCGCGCGTCTTGCGCGCGTCTTCGGGCATCGTCGCATTGGCGCTCTGCTGTTGCGGCGTCATGCCCGCCGGCTGGAAGTTGTTGCCGAAGATCGAGCCCAGCGTTTGCGCGAACGGGTTGGCGGCCTGGGTCTGAGGCGGCCGCGTCTCCGGGAAGAGCAGGTCGACGACGCGCTCGACCGCGGCTTCATCAGCGAGGTCGGCGACTTCGGCTCGCCGTTCTTCTTGAAGCATGCGCACCGCCGACTCGACCAGGTCGCGCACCATCGACTCGACGTCGCGGCCGACGTAGCCGACCTCGGTGTACTTCGTCGCCTCGACCTTGACGAACGGCGCGCCCGCGAGAGAGGCCAGCCGCCGCGCGATCTCCGTCTTGCCCACGCCGGTCGGACCGATCATCAGGATGTTCTTGGGAATGATCTCGCCGCGCATCTCACCCTCGAGCTTGGCGCGGCGATAGCGATTGCGCATCGCGATGGCGACCGCGCGCTTGGCTTTGGCTTGACCGACGATATACTTATCGAGTTCCGCGACGATCTGGCGCGGCGTCAGCGCTTTGAGGTCGACGCTCATGAAGCCGTCACGAGTGCTTCGGCGAGTTCGTCGTAGAGATACGTCATCGTCTCGATGCCGCCGTAAAATTGGCCCAGGTCGAAACGCTCGTTCGGCGCGTGGATCGCGTCGTCGGGCAGGCCGACTCCTATCAGGACTTGGGGCAAGCCGAGAATCCGATCGAAGGACGAGACGGGGCCGATCGTGCCGCCGGTGCCGATGAAGACCGGCGGCTTCCCGAAGCCGCGTTGCATCGCGCGCGCGGCCGCGGCGACCGCCGGGTGATCGCGCGAGGTAGCGACGGCGCGCACGTCGCCGTCGGCGACGATTTCCACGCGCACGCCCGGGGGCGCCACGCGCTCCAGGTGAGCCTGCACGACGCGCCGGACGTGCGCAGGCTCCTGACCGGCGACGAGGCGCGCTGAGAGCTTCGCCTTGGCCCAAGCGGGCACGATCGTTTTGTGGCCGGGGCCTTGGTAGCCGCCCCAGATGCCGTTGACCTCGAGCGTCGGGCGATACCACATGCGTTCGAGCGGCAGGCGTTCGCGTTCGCCGCCGGCCAGCGCGGGCGAGCCGAGCGCGCGCGCTTCTTTGGCTTCGTCGAAGGGCAAATGCTCGAGTTCGAAACGCTGCGCGCTCGTCAACTCTTGGACGCCGTCGTAGAAACCGTCGACGGCGATGCGACCGGTCTCGTCGCGCAGCGTCGCGATCATGCGCGACAGAGCCTCGATCGGATTGACCACGAGACCACCGTAGTAGCCCGAATGCAAGTCGCTGGTCGAGCCATGGACTGCGACTTCCCAATGCGCGAGGCCCCGCAACGAAACCGTGAGCGAGGGCACATCTTCGGCGAAGACCGCGGTGTCGGATACGACGACCACGTCGCAGGCCAGCCGCGCGCGTTCGCGCGCGAGAAAGGCCTCGAAGCTGGGCGAGCCGATCTCTTCTTCGCCCTCGACGACGACTTTGACGTTGAGCGGCAGTTTGCCGCGGACGCGCAGGTGGGCCTCGATCGCCGCGAGGTGCATCAAGACTTGACCCTTATCGTCGACCGAGCCGCGGCCATAAAGTTTCCCCTCGCGTACCGTTCCCACGAACGGTGGCGACTCCCACAACTCGACCGGATCTTCGGGCTGCACGTCGTGGTGGCCGTAGATCAGGACCGTCGGCGCGCCCGGTGCGCGCAGCCACGAGCCGTAGGCGACGGGCAAACCGTCGGTCTCCAACACCTGCGCATCGGTGAGCCCGGCCGCGCGCATGCGGGCAACCGCAACCTCGGCCGAACGGCGCACCTGCGCGTGCCGCGCCGGGTCGGCAGAAACCGAGGGACAGGCAATCCACGCGGAGAGTTCGCCCAGGTAGCGCTCGCGGTTCGCGCGCACGAAGTCGATGACGGGATCTGCGACGATCATGACCCGGAGACTTTACGTTGGCGGTCGCCGAGTCTTTCCCGTCCAGCGGGCGCCCGCAGCGCATCAC
>Ga0182012_10006467_pt1 | contig 11956 bp, 6 predicted proteins | sample 612S2SmetaG_FD_120486 | JGI IMG/M metagenome (GOLD analysis project Ga0182012, IMG submission 120486) | Permafrost microbial communities from Stordalen Mire, Sweden - 612S2S metaG | ecosystem: Environmental > Terrestrial > Soil > Wetlands > Permafrost | place: Sweden: Stordalen | collected...
GAATCGCATCCGTATCTGCCTGAGTGGGACCTGCTCGCGTTCTGCCAGGAGCACGGCATCGTATTGCTGGCGTTTGCAGCGCTGGGACACAGCATGGATCCGAAAATGCTGGAAGATCCCGTGATCACAACGATTGCACAGCGCGTCGGCAAGACACCTGCGCAGGTTGCACTGGCCTGGGCCGTACAACGCGGCACGGCCTTCCTGACCACCTCGAAAACACCGCGCCGTATCCAGGAGAACTTCGAGATTTCGCGCCTGCCGGAAGACGCGATGCGCGAGATTCGCGACGCCATCACGACGAACGTCCGGTTCAACACGGTGGTTCATACCGGCGTGCCTGGCTTTATTCCGCGTGCGAGCTGAACCGATGAGCGTCGTCGTTTCGGTGAATGTCGGGCTTCCCAAGGACGTTGCGTGGCAAGGCAGGACGGTCCGGACGGCGATCTGGAAGCAGCCTGTGACGGGGCGGATTTTCGCCCGCAGGTTGAATCTCGATGGCGACGGCCAAGGCGACCTCCGCGGCCATGGCGGCGAGCAACGTGCGCTCATGGTCTATCAGCTCGACTCCTATCGCTACTGGGCGAACGTTCTTGGCCGGTCGGATCTATTACCCGGGATTTTCGGCGAGAACCTCACGGTGGAGGGCCTCGCCGATGCCGAGGTCTGCATCGGCGACCGCTTCAGGATTGGCAGTGCCATCTTCGAGGTCACCCAACCGCGCGACACCTGCTACCGGCTTGGCATCAGGCTGGAACATCCGGAGATGCCGGCGCTGCTGGTGGCACACCGCCGGCCCGGATTTTATTTCCGCGTCATCCAGGAAGGCGAGCTTGGCGCCGGCGATCGCATCGAGAAGCTCTCGGACGGCCCCGAACGGGTGACGGTCGCCGAGATCGATGCCCTGCTTTACTCGGCCGAGCATCCGCTCGAAGCCCTGCGCCGCGCAGCCCGCATTCCGGCGCTCAGCCCGGGGTGGCGAGCCTCGATGCGGAAGCTGGCCGAAGCTGCCGAAGCAGGAGGCACGACGGGGAACGCAGGCCTCGGGCCCGGCGCATCGGCGCCCCTCGCCTGGCGTGGGTTCCGCCCGGTCGTGGTGGTGGGTTCGCGCGAGGAGAGCGTGGACGTCCGATCGTTCGAATTGGCCGCCGAAGATGGCCGGAAGCTGCCACCTTCCTTGCCGGGCCAGTATATCATGGTCCGGGTGCAGCCGAACCCGGATGCGCCCGCCGTCACGCGGAACTATTCGCTGTGCGGTCCACCAGGTAGCCCGAACTATCGGATTGGCGTCAAAAACGAGCACGGGGTGGCAAGCGGCTTTCTCCACCAAAGCGTGCGGATTGGCAGTCGCGTGGAGGTCAGCGCGCCGCGTGGTTCGTTCACGCTGGCAGATGGCGCGACGCAAGTCGTGCTCATGAGTGCCGGTATCGGCGTTACGCCGATGCTGGCGATGTTGCATGCCGCGGCCGCTGGGGACGCGCCTCGGCCGGTTTGGTGGCTGCATTCAGCCCGCGACCGGGCGCACCATTCGTTTGCCAAGGAAGCGGACGATCTGCTTCTTGCGCGGCGCGAGTCCCATCGCTGCGTTGTCTACAGCAGGCCTGCACCAGGAGACATCGCAGGCCAGGAGTTCGATCGGCCAGGACATCTTTCGACACAGTTGCTTCAGGATATCGGGGTTCCCCAGGATGCCGACTTTTATCTATGTGGTCCGCCCCGCTTTCTCGACAATTTGCAGGTAGGGCTGGCGGCGTGGGGCGTCTCCCGTTCCAGGATCCACACGGAAGTATTTGGGCCTGCGTCCGCTCTGACGCCCGGGATCTCCGATGTCGCGACAGTCCTGCCGCATCGTCCTGATGGTCCCGCGGGCAGCGGACCGATGGTGACGTTCTTACGAAGCGGTCTCGTTGTGCCATGGAACACAAAGTTCGGCAGCCTGCTCGATCTGGCCGAAGCCTGTGCCGTTCCCGTGCGCTGGGCCTGCCGTTCGGGCGTATGCCATAATTGCGAAAGCGGCCTGATCGAAGGCGAAATCACCTATGCGCCGGAGCCGCTGGACGCGCCCGCCGAAGGCAATGCGTTGATCTGTTGCGCAAGACCAATAACCGCGGTCGAGCTTGATCTGTAGCGGAATCAGCACCGTCGAAGGGCGGCCCATCATGCCCCCGGCGGACCCGCTTCGAGAACCGCCAGCAGGTCCCGCGCCTCGGCACCCGCGCCCGTAACGCGGTCACAACCGCGCGGCGTTCATGGCGGCGCGGAGTTCCCAGGACAATGCCGACTGCTCTCGGGCGATCTCCAGGGTCCGCAGCAGCTTCGTTTCCGCGGCGGTGGCGGCGCCAGGCGCATCGTGCCACAGCAGCAATTCGGCATCGACTCGCAGCAAGTTCGCGGGTGTTCCACAGCACGTCGGCGGGTGCCACGCCCGGCAACGGCATATTGGGCATGGCGGGCGTAGCCTGCAAATGCCGGCGACGCCGAGCCTGATGAAATCAAGCGAAGATCGCGTCTTTGAGAGCGCAGTCGATCGATCCGCAAACGATCGATTCATCCTATCATATCGCGCATTTTCGTTGTTGAATCCGCCGGAGGCACCGAGAGCGGTCCCGGTCAGGACGCGTGGCGGGCTCTCGTTGCCGTCCGTTTCGTCCCCTTGCACCGCGTGGCCGACATGACCGAGCAAAACAGCAAGATCGATGCGCAACCGGCAGCGCGTGGAGATGCCTCGTCTGCGCATGACGCGCAGCCACCGCCGGCTCTTCGTCCCGTGCCGCAGAGGGCGCGAAAGACACAGCGGAAGCTTCTGGCCGGTGCGGCTGGTGTCGCCGTACTGGCGTTTGTGCTGGTGTTCGGCATTCCGTGGGTCGAGGCGATGCTCAACACCGTCTCCACGGACGATGCGTATGTGAATGGGCACGTGACGTTCGTCGCGCCCCGCGTGGCAGGACAGATTTCCCGCGTTCTGGTGGATGACAACAACCGTGTCCGCAAAGGCGATCTCATCGCCGCGTTGGACAAGGAGCCATACCGGGTTGTGGTCTCCGAGAAGCAGGCAGCGGTCGACACAGCGACAGCAGACCTGCAAGCCGCCACCGCGGCGGCGCGCGCGATTGAGGCACAGGCGATGAGCCAACGCTGGAACCTGCAACGCGCCGTCGAAGGCGTCGACAGCCAGGTCGCTCTTTTGCAGGCGCGGGTGGCCAGTATCAACAAGAGCAAGGCCGCACTGACGCTGGCGCAGATTGAATTCCAGCGGGCGCGGCAACTCGTTCCGCGGGGGGATACGCCGCAGGAAGTGTTAGACCAGCGGCAAGCGGAACTGACGACGGCCGGCGCGGAACTTGTCCAGACCCTGGCCGAGGTCTACCAGATCCGCGTCTCGCTGGGCCTGCCGGCGCAACCCGGCGACGGCGATCTCGCCAGCGTGCCGCCCGATCTGGACGAGACGTTTTCGTCCGTCCTGCAGGCGCAGGCGGCGCTTATTCAAAGTGCCGCCCAGCTCGGTGTCGAGCACTCGTTCGACCAGGGTCCGAAAGCGATGCTCGATCAGTTCTATAAACTGGGCGACGTCGACACCACGTTCGCCCAGTTCGCGGCCAATGCCCCGGCGGTCAAGCAGGCCGAGGCGAAACTCGAAACGGCCAGGCGCGATCTCGCGCAAGCCGAACTGGATCTTCGTTACTGCGATATCACAGCGGAGATCGACGGCGTGGTCACACGGCGCAACGTCAATCCAGGCAATTTCGTTCAGGTCGGCCAGAACCTGATGGCGGTTCGCTCACTGACCGAAGTTTGGGTTGACGCCAATTTCAAGGAAACGCAGTTGCGTGACCTGCGCATCGGGCAGCAGGCCGACCTGTACGTCGACATGTACGGCGGCAAGCACGTCTTCAAGGGCCGGGTCTCCGGCTTTACCGAGGGAACCGGATCGACGTTGGCATTGCTGCCAGCCGAGAACGCCACGGGCAACTTCATCAAGGTGGTCCAGCGGCTGCCGGTCCGCATCGATCTCGTCGATTACGATGCCGATCAGACACCTTTGTTCATCGGCACGTCGGTCATTCCCACGGTCGATGTCAAACAGCCGCCAACCGGGCCCGATGCCGGGAAGTTTCTCCAGGCTCGTGCGGCGCGGCCTTCGAGCACGGGTCTGGCCGCCAGTGCCTCAGGCACCGGGCAATGAGCGGCGCGGTACTGTCGTCGACACAAGCGAAGCCCCGACCCCGAACGGCGATAAACCCCTGGGTGGTCGCCGCTGTTGTGGTGGTGCCGACCTTCATGGAAGTGCTCGACACCACGATCGCGGTCGTGGCGTTGCGCTATATCGCGGGCGGGCTGTCGGCCACAGTCGATGACGGCGAGTGGGTCATCACCAGCTACCTTGCCGCCAACGCGATCATCCTGCCCATCACCGGCTGGCTGATCGCGCATCTCGGCCGCCGCAACTACTTCCTGCTGTCGATCGCGGTTTTCACCCTCGCGTCCGGACTGTGCGGAATGGCCACGAGCCTTGGACAGTTGATCCTGTTCCGCGTGGTCCAAGGTCTCGCCGGCGGCGGTCTTCAGCCGTCGAGCCAGGGCGTGCTGCTGGACACCTTCCCACCCGAACGGCAAGGCATGGCCATGACGCTGTTCGGCCTGGCGGCGCTGATTGCGCCGGTCGTCGGTCCGACACTGGGCGGCTGGATAACCGACGACTATACTTGGCGCTGGGTGTTCTGGATCAACGTCCCCGTCGGACTGCTGGCCCTGGGCGCGTGTGCCCTCACACTCCGTGATCCAGATTACCTCACGACACAGCGGGCAGAATTACGAAAGCGGCCGTTCAGCTTCGACGGCGTTGGCCTGTCGCTGCTGGTCATCGTCATCGTCTGTTGGGAGGTGACGCTCAGCAAGGGCCAGGAATGGGACTGGCTGGGCGACCCGTCCTGGCGTGTGCAGACGTTGATCATACTGTTCACCGTGGGTCTGGCCGGGCTGATCTTCTGGGAACTGCGCCATCCCAGCCCGGTGGTCAATTTCCGGCCGTTGCGAGAGCGGAATTTCCTCGCCTGCAGCATTATCATCTTTTCCGCCTACGCCGTGCTGTACGCTTCCAGCACCTCATTGCCAGCCCTGCTGCAGTCGCTGTTCGGCTACGATGCACTGAGCGCCGGACTTGTCATGTCGCCGGCGGGCTTCTTCGCCGTCGTCACCATGCCGATCGTGGGGCGCCTGCTTGGTCGAGGAGTCGATGCGCGGTGGGTGCTTGTCGCAGGTCTCCTGGTCATGGCCGCGGCGAGTTACTGGATGTCGCAGTTCAACCTGGACGTCAGTCCGGGGCAGCTGGTTTGGCCGCGGGTGGTGTTGATCATCGGGCTGGCGATGTGCTTCGCCCCCGCGAACGTGGCGGCCTATCTTTACACGCCGGTCGCGCTGCGCGGGGCGGCGGTCGGTCTGTTGAGCCTGTTGCGCAACGAGGGCGGCAGCGTGGGAACCTCGCTGGCTCAGACAGTTCAGGAACGCCGTGATCAATTCCATAGCCTGCGTCTTGGCGAATGGCTCGATCCGTTCAACGCGGCTGCGCGTTCCTTCCTTGATCAGACCGCCGGATCATTCTTGCAGCAGACCGGCGATCCGGTCGCCGCGCGGCAACTGGCGTTGCAGACGCTCACGAATCTGCGCGAGCAACAGGCGTCGTCGCTCGCTTACTTCGATGTGTTCTGGGTGCTGGCTGTTGTGATGGTCGCGCTTGTGTTCGTTGTGCTGCTGATGAAACGTTCCGTCGCAGAGAAAGGGGCTCGGATCGGAGGCGAGTAAGGTGGCGCGAGCGCCGCTTGCAACCGTGACAGGCTGTGCTATCCGAATGACCTGACTAACGAGGAATGGCGGCACTTGGAGCACCTTATCCGGCCCGCCAGGCGTGGTGGCCGGCATCGCGTTCTCTGGGATAACCCTCAGAAAGCGCCTTCCCGCGCCAGTCGCGCTATCTGGTCCTGATCCAAGCCGAGTATGGTGCGGAGCACGTAGTCGTTGTCCTCGCCGTAGCTTGGTCCATGCCGATCCAGGAAACCGCCGATATAGGGCGGCGTCTCGCTGAATTTGACCGGAACCTCCTTCACCGGCCACCGGCCGATCTCGGACTGCTCCAGCTCCGTCAGCCACCCATGATGCTTCAGTTGCGGGTCATGCTCGTAACGGTCCTCCGCGGTCTGACAGACCCCGGCGGGGACACCGGCGCGCTGCAGCGCATGCATCAGTTCGAAGGCGTCCCATGCAACGGTAGCCTCATTCATCAGGCGGTCGAGAGTATCCTGGTTGGCGAGGCGCAGGCTGAGTGTCGCCAGCCTGGGATCGGCCGCCCAGTGCGGCGTGCCAAGCACGCGCGTCAGCGCCCACCACTGGTCGTCTGTGAAGGCGGAGATGGCGATCCACCGGTCTTCGCCGCGCGCGCGGTAGGCGCCGGCCGGCGCTGCCTGCTTGTAGGGCGAGCGATTGCCGTGGCGCGCCCAGGACCGGCCGTTCGCCGAATGGTCCAGGATGCTGGCGCCGGTGAGATAGATTCCCACCTCCGCCTGCGAGGAATCGATCCAGCAGCCCTGGCCGGTCGCCCGCTGGCGGTACAGCGCGGCCATCATCGCCAGCGCCATCTGATAGGCGCCGAACCAATCGAGATAGGAATAGCCGATACCGGCCGGCGGATAGGGATCGGGCAGGCCCGACATGTCGCTCAGCCCGGAGAACGCCTGAGCCGTCGGCCCGAAACTGCGCAGGCGGCCGTACGTGCCGATCTGTCCCATCCCGGATTGTTGCACATAGACAATCCTGGGGTTGATCTCGTGCAGGCGATCGTAGCCGAGGCCCATGCGGTCCATGGTGCCGGGCGAGAAACCCTCGATCACCATGTCGGCGTCGCGGATCAACTCGATCAGCAGTTCCTTGGCGCGCGGATGCTTCAGGTTCAGGCTGAGGCCGCGCTTGCCGGCATTGATCTCCATGAACGAGCCGCTGCGGTTCACGTTCTTGGTGGCGGGCACCGAAAGCGGGCCGCTCGCCGCGTCGCGTTCGGTTCGACCGCCGAGCGGCGCGTTCCCCATGCCCATCCGCATGCCATCCAGCCGCGAAACGTGCTCGACCTTGATGACCTCGGCGCCGAGCGCGGTGAAGAACCGTCCGGCGCCGGCGCTGGCGAGCATCCATGTCAGGTCAACGATGCGGACCCCGCTCAGCGCAAATGGCTTGCCGTGCTTGCTGAGAAGCGGCTTGTCCGAAACGGCCTTGTCGGCGCGGCAGGATGCGGGCGCCTTGCGGACGGCGGTTTCGGCGAGCACCGCATTGTTGTGCTCTCCCAGCAGCGGGGCGCGCGGTCCGGTCCGCCATGGCAACCCCGGCGCCACCCATTTCGCGCCGACCTGGGTGAAGGTCTTGCCGAGTTCGGGATACTCGACCTGGAAGAACGTCTCGCGCTGCGCCCAATGCTCCTCGCCGACATTCTCCTCCGGCCGGCGCACCGGCGACCAGGGAAGACCTTCGTCCTGGCCGTCTTTCCAGAGATCGCGCTCGAACAGATAGCGTCCGACGAGCCGTTCCACATGCGTTGCGATATGGAAATTCGTGGTGGGCTTCAGCACAAAGGCTTCATCCTTGTATTTCTCGTCGCCCAGGTCGCCTTCCGCACCGAATTTCCGCAGCACCCGCACGGTCGCGTCGAACGAGGCCAGGCCGCCGAGCAGGTAGGTGCGGTAGGCGAGCACCCAACGCCCGTCCTTGGTGCGGGAAAGACCGGGACGCAGCGCGGATTCGGCGGCCATGCCCTGCATCGTCGGGCTGGCGGACGGCAGCGAGTGCCGGCAGGTCTGCCGGTAATGCGGCAGCCGGCAATAGACCCAGTCCGGCAGGTCGGTTTCGGTATTCTTCGCGACGGCGTCGTGCACCGATGTCACCAGATGCTGACCGCGCCCCGTCTGCAGCCGGTAAACCAGGGCCGCGATGATCTGCACCGCCGTGACTTCGCCGGCGACCTGATACGACTGCCAGGCCTGCGGTGCGATCGGCGGCGTTTCATAGAAACCGGATGGGTCCGGATCGTATCCGCAATTCATCATGACGCCGCCCAGCGCGAGATGAACGAGGTCACTCGCCTGATAGTCGGCCCAGGGACCATCGTCGCCGAACGGGCTGATACGGGTGTAGATCAACGACGGATTGCGCGCGCGCAGCACGTCGTAGCCGATGCCGCGTTCATTCAGGTACGTGCGCGGGCGGGTGTCGAGCACGATGTCGGCACCCTCGGCGAGCCGCAGGAAGTGCTGCCTGTCCTGATCGGATTCGAGATCGAGGACGATGCCGCGCTTGCCGAAATTGTAGTGCCAGAAATGCAGGCTGCGGTTGGGGTGCGGATCGTCGTTGTAGAACGGGCCATATCCGCGGGTCTTCTCGCCACCGGGCGGTTCGACCTTGATCACGTCGGCGCCAAGGCCAGCGAGGACCTTGCCGCAATACTCGCCGAGCTCGTCTGCAAGCTCGATCACGCGCAGGCCGTTGAGAAAACTTCCGCTACTCCCGACTGCATTTCCGGACAACGCCGTGCCTCCCTTGCTTTTTTTTGCGGGGCCCACGATCGCCCCATATGCGCAGACGAGCCGCAGATGTCTTACGGCTTGATGAAGTCTCCGATGGCAGTCGGGGGTGGTCAAGTACGGCGTCTTTCCAGCGAAGCCGGGAGGGAGCTTTTCCTGCCGCAGCGGACATGAGGCCAGTCTCCTGTGTCGCACAGGATCTAACCCGGCGCTGCTGCAGGGAACGTCTAAAATCACTATTTTCGCGCCGTTGCACCGGTCAGAGGGCAGCCGAACCGCGCGGCGTCCCGGAAGCGGACATGTGCCTGGGCCTCTGGACACAAGCCTGCTGTGATCGCAAAGCTGACGTGGCACAGTGGAGTTTCCCGATGACGATCATCGATTCGCAAGTCCATGTCTACGAGGCGAACACGGCCAAGCGACCGTGGCACAGTGTCCCGAACTGGCCCGATCATGTCACGGGCGACGAGATGGTGACGGCGATGGATAAAGTCGGCGTCGACGGCGCGATCTTCATCTCGGCCTTTGGCTTGTACGAGTACGACGCCAGCTATGCCGTGGAGGTACAACGCGCCCATCCCGACCGGTTCGCCATCGTCAAGCCGGTCAACCCGGACGATCCGGCCGTGGCTGATGTCATTGCTGACTGGAAGCGGACGCCGGGCGCGGTTGGGATCCGAATCATGCTGCCGGAAGGGTCGAAGCGCGAGCCGGCCGACCCGGGCCTCGACCGGATCCTCCGCGCGGCCGTTCGTTACGATCTGCCGGTCAACGTCCTGTTCTGGGGCAACCTGGACGTGGGCACCGCGCTGATCGATCGCCATCCGGATACGCGCTTCATCATCGACCATCTGGGCATCCTGCAGCCGCGGGTGCCGCCCGCGCCGCCGCAGCCCTGGGCGGACCTGCCGAAGGTGCTGGAACTTGCCAAACGCCCGAACGCGGTGATCAAGGTCAGCGGCGCCTGCACGCTGTCGCAGCAACCGTTTCCGTTCCCGGACATTTGGGACCCGCTCGTTCGGGTGTTCGACGCCTGGGGTTTCGATCGCTGCCTGTGGGGCACGGACTGGACGCGCGCGTTCGCTGTCGTCAACTACGAACAGGCCGTCGAGCCGTTTCTGAAGACTGACCGATTGAGCGACGCTGAGCGGGCGATGCTTATGGGCGGCGCAACCGCAAAGGCTTATGGCTGGTCGCCGCGGAAAGCTTAGTGCTTTCCTGTGAGTTCAACGGGGTGGTTGACCAGGCAGTACGGCCATTCCCGTACTGCCCTCGTCACTCAGCCGAGAGCGGCTTAAGTATCCCAAGTTCCATTGCCTTGATCTGCAGGGCCAAATACTTCGAGTTGATGCGGCATTGGGCCAGCCCGCCGGCAATGAACCACAGGCCTTCTTGCGCGGTACGCTTGAACATATTGTTCAGTTCACCATCCGCGCCGATGCCCCAGACCGGGCCGATGCGTTCCACCATCGCCTCGCCGAGGGCGCGGCGGACGAGCTCCATTTGCGGGTAGTAGCCGGTTGCCAAAACAATGAGATCGGCCGGAACCGTCGATCCATCCTGCAAGAGCGCACCAGCGGCCGTGAAGCGTTCGATTCGATCATACTGTAGAAGGCCGATCTGACCTTTGATCATGAGAGCCGAACTGCCCGCATCGAGATTATAGCCACCGCCGCGGCGGAAATATTTCATCTGATGGCCGGTCTCGTCCTCGCCGACATCGTGCTTGAAGCCGATGCCCTTGAGTCCCTCGATCATCGCCTTATCCAGCTCGAGCATACGCTTCGTGACGGCCTTATAGGCCTTGATGATTAGGGGATGTGTCGCAGCCGAGACGATCAGATCGCAGTCCTCCAGCGGCCCACCCTCATCCCAAATCGCTTCGTTGAGTTTGGCACTCGGGTCGATCGATACGACGGTCGTGGAGCCCCGCTGAATGAGCGTTGTGTTCACGCCATGGCTGTGCAGATCGAGGGCAATATCATTGGCGCTGCTGCCGGTGCCCAGAATGAGTGCGTTCTTCCCCTGCCAGGACTCGCCGCTATCGAAACCTTCGGAGTGAATGATCTCGCCCTTAAAGTCCTCGAGACCGGGCAGGTCCGGGATCATGGGATAGGAACTGACGCCGTTGGCGAACACCAGATGACGAGGCCGCAGGATCCGTTCGGCGCCGTCGGAGCGTTTCAGCCGAGCGGTCCAGCGTTTTTCAGCTTCGTTCCGGGTTCCGCCGACGAATTCCGTATCGGTCCAACAATTTATCTCCATGGCGTCGGCGTAGAATTCGAACCAGTTCCCAAGCATGTCCTTTGGAATGTATTTCGGCCAGGTCGGCGGGAATTCCATGTAGGGCAGATGGTTCAGATGGATCGAGTTGTGCAATGCCAGTGAGTGGTAGCGTTTCCGCCAACTGTCGCCGATGCGAGGCCATTTTTCGACGACAAGCGTGTCGACGCCGATCTGGTTGAGACGGGCCGCGATCGACAGTCCCGCCTGCGCGCCGCCAATCACCAGAACCACAGGCTCCCTGTCATCATAGGCGCTGGCCTTGCGGCGCATGTCCGCCCAGTTGGCGCCGCCGAAATTCCGCGAATAGGCGGCTCCTGTAGGCCGGTTGGCGCCGATTTTCTCCTCGTGGTCCGCCAACGCCTCAAGTGTCGTCGACAGGAGCCACGCCTTCATCGTGTCGCCGTCGTCGGGGTCCGGCGAAAGGCGGATGATGCCGGCGCCACGGCCGTCCGCCGTCTTGAACGCGAAGATCGCCTCGACGCTGTCGATCCCGAGGCGCCTGACTTTGCGAGGCGGCTTGCGGCCTTTTGGCAAATGAAATCCGAACGCGCCGGTTCGCTGCTGTTCCGCGGCCAGGCGCGCCGCGACGTTGTCACGGCCCTGGACCGAGGTCAGGTGCCATGTGAAGGCCAGGATGTCGCGCCAATGGCAGTCCTCATGGAACAAGGCGCCGATCAGCGCCACATCCTGGGAGGCAAGGGCCGTCTCGAGGGCCGCAAGCCAGTCTTCGGCAGAACGCCGGGTCTGCTGCGCGGCCTTAAACTCGAGAAAGGCTTGATCGAAATCGTTCATCTTGGTCCGCTCCGCGCCGCGTTGTCCCCACAGGACGCGGCTTGCTGAAGTATGGACAGGCATTTGGATCGGTGTCCATGCCGGATTTTTGATATAGATCAAGTCCCGGCAGTGGCACCGAGCGCATCAAAGCGCAGTTTCGATTCGCCCCGGAGGCACAAGAGATGCGAGCCTGGCATACAGCCGCACTGCTTTCCCTGCTCGCCGTCACCGCCGCGGCGGCGGAACCCGACGGCCAGCATGTCACCGTCACGGCCGAGATGTGCGGCGCCGGCATCGTGTCCAGCGGTGTGAAGCTGCCGCCCGCGCCGCCGGCGACA
>Ga0182012_10006468_pt1 | contig 11955 bp, 4 predicted proteins | sample 612S2SmetaG_FD_120486 | JGI IMG/M metagenome (GOLD analysis project Ga0182012, IMG submission 120486) | Permafrost microbial communities from Stordalen Mire, Sweden - 612S2S metaG | ecosystem: Environmental > Terrestrial > Soil > Wetlands > Permafrost | place: Sweden: Stordalen | collected...
GCGGTGTGCCGCTTCAGTTCTGAACTCCAGCGTGAACTTCCTTCGGGTTACTCCCACGTTGACATCCTTCCAGCCGACCCTCGAGTCGGATTGTTGGGTGTCTACTTTTTCTAGGGAACCTCAGTATGACCTCACTTCCCTGGATACCTTCATAGAGCGCGAATAGCCTTGCTTCATATGCAGTTGCGCACACGAGGTTCCCGATGTTGGTTTGTCAGTTCACCGCTAATCGTCCGATACGCCCGACCGATAGGTCGCGAACTCAGACGTTCCCATTCGCTTCAGGTTTGCTAGCCACTAATACATTCGAGTGGTGAAACCTTCCTCGTAGTTTGGGATCGTAAGGTGTCCAGCAGCAATCAAGCTCATAGCGACATCCATTGCTTCCCGGAACCCGGCGATATCCATATCGTGCTTTTGCCGAATATGTTGGTCCCAGTCAAGTTCATCTAATCGATCAAGAGTCACCTGGTAGTGAGGCCACTCACGAGTTGTTAGCCAGAAATCCGTAACCGCCCACTTTCTTCCGGTGAGTTCGAGAATTGGGCCGACCGGGTCAGTCACGCCGCCGGCACCCGTCGCCATAAGGAATCCTAAACTGACCGCTTCATGTATTCCGAAGAATATTGAGCCCACATCAAAAACGATGTCGCCCGGGTACGCCCCAGACTTCTCGAGTTCCTTGGCGAGTTTGTAGCCAAAGACTTCCGCGTCGTCCTCTACGCTCCAACCGAAACTCTCAAGAACATCACCGTTCATCATTTCAACGAAAACGGCGAGTGCGTCTCCTTGCTGTTCACCGGGCATCAAGCGAACGTATCCATTCGTTCCAGGAATCCGGACTCTTGGTCCTCGACTCGACAAATATCCGTTCTCTATGCCGTGACGTAGTGCATTGCCGATGGAATGACTCATTGGTGCTTGGACGATGGCACGAATGTCGTCTTCAATTGGCTTCCGATCGGCTGCCATTCGTTCGGTGACACCATGCGCAATTGCTGCAAGGGCAGAATCAAAGTCTTCGCGTACGTTTTTCACTTGAGTCGTCAATTGCTCGATCTTCACATTGCGAGCATTTTCTGATCGAACGATTTGGCGCCCGAATGTGGTTGTCAAAAACGCGAGCGGGGCGAAGAGCAGCACTGGAGACGAGACATTTACGAACACGCCGGAAGCGAAAGGATGGCTGTCATGTAGGTGCGCCGCCACGATGAGAAGAGCGCTTCCAATAATCAATGTGAGCAGTGCTGCCAAAATCGCGGGAGCCCGGCGCAGAAGGTACGGGTACTCCAGATGCGAAGCCTGATTCGATCGTTCCTCCGTCGCCGCTGCACTATCACGCGTAATCACAGTTTCATCATTGCATCGCTCGTGCCCGACCTCGGATGTTCAGAGTGAAGAAGCCTCTCCCGCCCCGAAATTCGGACTCGATTCAGATCCGGTTCCCTAGTAGGGGTGTGTCAGACATTATATTTAAGTGACGTAATCCCAAGCGAGTCACAGCGCCACACGTCTATTGCACGCGTCGCTCACCCCGCGGTCCCGGCCCTTTGATCAGAAGCCGCCGACCTCCTTAGACCAAGAGCATCGGCAGTTGCCGTACACCATTGGTCCAATTGGTCGACAGCCCGCTCAATTCCTTCCTCGTCGAGAAGCCCGATGATGTGATGCACTCGATCAATGACTCCTTGCTCTGCGGTGGACCTAACTCCAACCGACGCTGCTCTTGACAACGACGCACGGGCCGCGGCAACATCACCAAGTAACAGTTGCGCGTAGCCAACGACCTCGTGAACGCGACGATTGCGGCTCGACTCAGTTTCCCGCGTGGCCATCCTGTGTAATGACATCTCCTCGTCTTCCAGTCCTTCGAAGGCCTGACGAATCGCCCGCCCAATTTCTTCTTCATCAAGCTTGTAGAACTTGTGAGCGCGACCTCCAACTCTTTCCGACCACGACAAGTCGACTATGTCGCTCGGAACGAACAGAGGCATCGAGACGCGCCAAATATATGCGCCCTTGTCGAATCCCGATCCTTCGCCAAGGATGCCTATAAGAACTCTTTCAACCGGAAGTCGATAACACATTGACTCTCTAAAATCCCAGTTTTCAGTCTCTGGCAACGCGGGCCAAACAGCATGCTTCCATTCGCTGATCCTCATGGGCGAATCTCTGTAACTGGGACGTCCTGATAGCCAGATGGAAGATTTGCTCGGATTTGTGCGATCCGTTGTGGTGTCAGGGTTGCACTGCCTGTCTTCAAATCGTAAACAGCCGACGGCTCTAACGGATCGCCCTCGACGACGTCCAACCTGACGCTGCCTCGAGTACCGTACGGGACGATTCGACCATCTAAGTACGACACTTCAGTCGACAGGTTGGAATCGCCGAGAGCATTGATTTCTGCCGCGAACTCCGAGTGGACGGCCGTCCCATACACAGCCCCGCTGCCTTCGCCCACAGTGACCTGAGCTTTACTTGCCAAGCCTGACAAGATATCGACCGCGTCCGCACTTGCTTCGGCCTCGGGATCAAGTGGGACAATGGCGCCAAGGTCGTCGAGACCGGCTGTCAGTGCAAGACTTGGCAGTACCGACCAGCACCAACCATCCTGGCCGGCCCGGTAGGCGTCTTGGTATACATGGTAGGCGCTTTCGGCGGCGCGTATCGGAGAGATCGCATCGCCAAGGGCAGCATTCTGGTGCCGGAATTGGTCAAAACCGGACGCGATCGTATGACCAACGGAACCCCAACAAATACCGAGCACGCACTGTCCAGTGGGGTCTGACAAATTAACCGGATCGTCATCGGCGTATCCATAGGCGATATCCGTTGTGCCGAATGCTGGGTCGCGCGAGGTGAATTCGCCGGTGGCAGGATTGTATAGCCGGGCGCGATCATTGACTAATCCCGTACTTGTATCGGTGTATTGACCCGAGAAGCCGAAGGCGGAGTCGGGAGTCCCAAAATCCAATGTACCGTATGCGTCATAGCCCCAGAAGGAGACAAGGTCTCCGGCATCATTGGTGGCAACGTAGGTCTCGGCACTAGGTACGAATGTCAAATAGGTTGGCGTTGACGATGAGAGCAATATTTCTTCAACGGGCGTGCTGTTTGGCCCATAAATGTAGTCGTACGAGCCATCGGAGAGAATGTTCTCCGTAGGACCGACCGTATTCCAGGTAAGTTGGGACGTCGATGGGCCAGGAGTTGCGAGCGCTGATAAGACTGATGCGTAGCCTGATGTGTCCACCGATGCACAGAACGATGACGTCGGACAAGATATCGAAGACCCAGTTCGAGCGGCGTCAACCGATGTCGGATACGACCACGCGGTCCCGTTGTAGGTGAGCACGTTTCCGGCTGCGTCATTGACCTCGCAGAAACTCGCAGAGGCACATGAGACCGACTCAAGTGCTGTTGCATTGTCAATGTCAGTGGCCGTTGCCCAGGATCCGGTGTAAAGGGCGGCATATCCTGCGGAACCGATAGCCACACAGAACGTGGAGGACTCGCAGACAATCTCTTTAATGGACCGCGTGGAGTCGACGTCCGTAGCCGTAGCCCAGGTGCCGGTGTACTTCGCGGAGTACCCGGTGGTATCACCAGTGACACAGAACGTCGAAGACGTGCAGGCGATCGTTGAAATTGATCGAGAGGCGTCAATATCTGTAGCCGTAGCCCACGTGCCGGTGTACTTCGCTGAGTACCCGGTGGTATCACCAGTGACACAGAACGTCGAAGACGTGCAGGCGATGGCGTCCATCGCTCGCGTGGAGTCGACGTCCGTAGCCGTAGCCCAGGTGCCGGTGTACTTCGCGGCATAGCCCGAAGCTCCCACGGCCACGCAGAAGGTGGAAGAGGCGCACGAGATTGCATTTATTGATCGAGTCGAATCAATATCGGTCGGTGTTCCCCAGCTTGAACCGTTGTAGATGACGGCGTAGCCTGCGGTGTCAACGGCCACGCAGAAGGTGGAAGAGACGCACGAGACAGCATCCATAGTGCGCGTGGAATCGACATCGGCAGGAGTTGACCAGGAGGTACCGTTGTAAATCGTGGCATAACCACTCGCGCCGACGGCCACACACAGTGTTGAACTGACGCACGTTATGGCATCAAGCGCCCGCGTTGAGTTGACGTCCACGGGGCTATTCCAGAATGGTGTCGGTGGAGAGGCAGGGGAGGTGGCCGAAGCCTCAAGTCCCTGAGAGTTGTAGAGATAGTTAGTCGTGCCCGAAGCAGTGGTAGCTGTTGACATTTCCCCGGCGGCGTTAAAGCCATAGGTCGAAGTCCCGGTGGAGACGTCTTTTATCTGGTCGCCAAGAGTGTCATACGTATAGGTGGAAGTGGCCCCACCGGACCCTGCGATTGGAGTCTGTCCAGTAACCTCTCCAGCTGCATCGAAGGTCTGGGTGTAGGTGTCAAGCGAAGACCCCGAGTGTGCTGAGATGGTGGTGGGGTCTCCTGAGGCGTCATAAGCGAAGTTATTGGCAGATGTACCTTGGGCCACACTTCCCTGATAAACGAGATCTCCGGCAAGATCATACGAGTAATTCTGCTCACGGCTTACTTGGCCCGAACAGGTCGCCGAGAAGTTGGTCGCATACTCAGTGAGCTGGTTGTCGTCATTCACAGAACCTGTGCCTGGCCCCGCGGATGGAGAGAGTGACTGAGCCAGTGTCTCTGCCGATCCACACGTTTGGTCAATTGAAGACGAAGTACCGGTGAGTTGATCGGCTGCGTCATATGTGAGTGTGGTAGGACTCGGGTCGCTGCCGGCGGCATTGTTGTCTTGCTCGCTGAGATATCCATCTTGATTGTACGAGTACGTCGTCTCGTTACCCAGCCAATCCGTCGATGAAGACAGTGATCCTGTGTCGTCGTAGGTGTAGTTGACCGTAGGGGCGGGATACGAACCGTACGAAGGGTAGACAATCGACGCCAAATCGCCCGTCGCGTAGTACGTATAGGACACATTGGAATTGGCCAACCCCGTGCCCGAACCGGCTAAATATGATTGTCCGGTGACGTCACCCATTGCGTCATATGTGTAACTTGTCCTTCCAGTGGCGTCGGTGACGACGTCTGGAGACCCGTCGACGTTGAACGTCGTAGACGTGTTGACAGGTGTGGCGTACCCGCTCGCTACGCCTGAATACGAAGTTGACGTCATATTTCCCATTGCGTCATAGGCGTACGTTGATGTTGCTGCGGGAGTGGTTACCTTATCGGGCAGGTCGCCGGGAAAGTAAGTATTTGTGGTCACTTCCCCACTCGGATCGGCCGATGTTGGAGCGGTGATAGTCGAGTACAGGTCGTCAGCGGACCCTCCGTTACTCGGGGCACCGGAAGCGCAAGTGGTGGTCTCGTAGTAGTAGCAGTTGGTCGTGATTTCGCCACGTCCATCGCTGGTGGTAAGAACTTGTCCTCCGGGTGAATACGTGTAAGCAGTGGTGTCGCCCAACTGGTTAGTAGTGGAAAGTACGTTCCCGTCGGCGTCGTATATGGTCGTGACATATCCAGGATTTGACCCGGTAGCTGGGGGCGACGTGATCGGGGACGCGGGGCAGTTGAGCGGATAGGTACTGCTCGGATGGGCAGCCATGTAAGCGTCTACATTTGTGGGATCTGAAGTGCAATACACGTCACCATTGGGGTTGTACTCATATATGGTGGCGTGACCATCGGCATTAGAAGACTCTGCCAATTGCCCGTCTTCATTGTAGAAGTATAGAGATACGTTCTCTGCGACTTCAGAAGAGTAGAGGCTCGCCAGATTAGGTGGAGCGTAACTCCAAGAAGTATTCGATGTCACCGCGGGACATTGAGAAGCAATAACTAGGTAAACGCGCGCTGAGATTGAGCAGAAGAGATCGCCATTTGGGTCATACTCGAAAACCGATGTACCCACTGCCGTAGTCTTTTGATAAATCTGGCCGTCGGTTGTATAGGTATATGTGACGGCAACGTCGGGGTCGTTGACGTTATTTGACTCAGTTGTCGTAGAGAGAATGTTTCCGTCGGCGTCATGCGTGAGTGCTGTGATGCCACCCAGAGGGTTAGTTGTTTGACTGACGCGACCGTTGGGGTCGTTGGTGGTGATGGTGGCACCGAGATAAGGGTCACTACCGGGACTTGGCGGAGACGTCGGAGCGTCCGCCGACGATGGGCAATTTGTCCCGCTAGCTGAATTGGCTGGAGCAACCGTACAAAATAGCTCGCCCGCATCATCGTAAGCGGCATAAGAGATTCCCCCTAAAGGATTCGTCGATTGAATAACGTGGCCGTCGGGGTCATAGTTAGTGATCGTTGCCCCGAGATATGGATCACTACCGGGACTTGGCGGCGCGGGGACTGAAGATGGGCAAGTAACTCCATTCGCATATTCGTAAGCATCAACTTCGCAGTAGCGACGTCCAAACGTGTCATAAGCGTAAATCGTTGTAGCCGAATAGGACCCGAAGGTGGCGGTTGACGAAGTGACTTCACCAGATCCGTCATAACTATAGGTCGTCAGAGTTCCGTCGGGACTGGTAGATGAAGATACGAGGCCCGGAAGCGATGCGTTAAGCGCGTACGCATATGTAGCGGTGTTGCCGTCGGGATCCGTGACGGACGTTTCGTCTCCGTAGGAGTCAAAAGTATAAGTGGTAGTTCCCGTGACGTGGCTGGCCCCGTAAGCAGGACAAGGAATCTGATTTGCATAAATGTTGGGCCCGGTCACACAGTAAAGTAAACCGTTTGGCACACCTGGAACACCAGAGGTGTAGGAGTAGGACGTTATGTTCCACGTGGCGTCGTGAGTCTCAATCAGTTGGGCAGAGGCGTTATAAATATTGACCTGGACGTCCGCGAAGTTCGGTACCGTTGGTGGCGACGTAGGGCACGCCTCTCCGGAGTCTTTCTCCCACGGCGTCAAGACGCAGTAAATCTGATTGTCAGCGTCGTACGCGTAGGTAGTGACATTTCCTTCGGGGTCAGTGGACGTAAGTACGTTCGAACTGGAGATCTCTGTCCCTCCAGTTCCGGAGTAAGTTTGATATGTATAGACAGTCGTGTTGCCATCGGCGTTAGTAACAGACAGCGGCAACAGAGAATTGGGGTCTCGATTAATTGTGGTGGTCGCGGCTGACGAGGTTCCATATCCTGTCGTTTGAGATACGAGGGTGTTCGAGGAGTAGGCGTCGACGGTGACGTCCTCGCCAGCCCCCCCCGTGCCGTTGGGGTATGTAGTCAGTGTGGTGGTGCCACCAAGTGCACTTGAGTTCGTTCCGGCATACGCAAACGTGGTTACGTCGCCATCAGCATCAGTTTGCTGCGAGACCTGGCCGACGGAATTGTAGGCATTGATGGATTGTGATGAGGATTCCGGAGCGCTAAATGAAAGCATGTCATAGTCAAAATCGACATTGGAGTTCCCAGAATCGTATGTGTAGGAAGATGCGATGTCTCCCGGATCGCTAACTGAACAAAGATCTGGTATTTCAGAACCAGTCCAGGTAGAGCAGGCGGAGCCAGAGTAGGAGAAATTGGCAGCGAGCGAGGAGTTTGCATCGAAGACTTCCGTAAGTTGGCCAGCGGAGTCAGTGGCCAGCACCAATTCCCGCCCTGAGTCGGAATTCGTCCAGGCCACACATGTATCTCCGCCGGGACAGACGGTCTGGGAACCCACTGGAGTGTACGGTGACGATGAGACGGTGTCACCAATGGAGTCGGCGATAGACGTAAGTGCTCCCGTGGGACTGAACGTGTATGTCGTGGGCGATCCGCTATAAGTCACGTAACTCCAACTACTGTCCGAATTCTCATTAAGTGTTGCCTCAAAGCGAGGGGCCACAGCGCAAAAGTTCGTAACTCCAGTGCACCATGCAGGTGACGTTCCCGACACGTAAGGAGAGAACATTGTCTGAGCGCCGTCAGCTTCAGTAACAGTGGCTATTTGGGTTGAAGTGTTATAGGAGACGTTTGAATCAAAATTGTCCGTCCAGCCATACCCCAGAGTTCCGGCGGAGTCGGCAGCGATCGCCTCAGCCTGTGCGGCCTGAGCGTCATAGGTTCGCGTGAACTCAAGAGGAACTCCGGCTCCGGGCAGAGTGATGTCAGTGGCGGCGTCAGCGAAGTCGCCGGTGGCTGTGTCAACGGGGTCGCCTTTCTGATCGTTCGCGAGCCAACGCAGGGTGGCCGGGGAAAGGCTGGTCGTTCCTGCACTGCACGCACATTCCGCCGGCGAGGAGGCGGTACCGCCTCCGTACGTATCGATAGTTGGCACCGGACCATTTGGCAGAAATGAGGTGGAGTATGAGTAAATATAAAAATTGGAGATTCTGGTTCCACCGGTATCTTCACCAACAACTGCAGTCGTCCCCGAGTTCCCGACATATGTTCCGAATGTGTCTCCATTTACTGCGTCCGGAGCTTCGAAGTCTTGAGTTTGTATCCAACTGCCACCGGTAAGTGTGAATGTAAACACCTTGCCAGGCCGCGTTCCCGCGTAGTCAGGGGCTCCGACCACAAGTGTTGATCCGCTAATTTGGTTCGACGCGCCCAAGGCATCGTCAGCAGCTTGGCCCGACGTTGCATACACTTCTTGGCCCGGATCCCAACTGCCATCAACGTAGCTCCACAGATACACGGCACCCTGATCTGCATTGCCGGAAACTGATACTCCTGGAGCTCCAATAGCCATTGTGTTTCCGGAAATGGATACCGAAGCGCCAGCGTTAGCATTCGTTTCGTCAATCGGTTGTATGGTTTGGTCGAGCGAGTACGTCTTTCCGCTCTCTGTGTAGTAGTACACGAGGCCTTCTCCCGAAGAACCGGTGTTTACGATGTAGTCATTATCAGCGCCAATGGCAAGTGATGATCCCGAAAATGCCAGAGCGCTCCCAAAGTTGAGATTCGGGTTGAATTTATTTGTTGCGTTGGGATCGGTCAATGTGTTTGTTAGAGACCAAACTCCACTAGTTAGACTGTATATGTATACCGTGCCATCGTTGTTATAACCCAGTGCGTTGTCGTCGACCGCAATGGTTGTGCCATTAGTGGCGACCGGGTGGCCAAAGTTGATGAATGATCCCGGATTCGGCAGTGTTTGTGTCAACGTCCAAGTCGAACCGTTGAAGTTGTATACATAAACTCCATTATCTTCGTCTCCAATGACGAGTGTTGACCCGTATATCGACTCTGTATACCCAAATTCATCGGAGCCACCCGGGCTAGGAATTGTTTGAGTGTTGGTCCACACGCCGTCAGAAAGGGTAAAAATATTTACTTCGGCGTCAGATGGGACAGCGTTAACGAAGGTACCGACGGCGGCAACATTTCCTGCAACGGCAACTGCGGTTAGTTCAACGTCAAATTCTATTTCGGTATTGAGTGACCAGGTTGGGTCAACAGTTATGGGATATCGCACGTCAGTCGTAGAAAGAATGATTTGAATACTGTGTCCGTCATTCGAAGGCAACATTGTCGAAGGTATTGCCCGGCCCCGAGAGTCGGTTACGTGCAAACCTTGGAAGGTTGTTCGGATAACTTTCTTGGAGTCTTGGAGTCCAATACCACGCCCGTCTAACACTGCACGAAGTCCGCTGATCGGTATCTTGATGCTGAGTGGACCTTTTCCCGATGGACGATGCGATATCCGGAACGTCTGTTCAATTCCAGAGGCAACTGGTTTGAATGATTCGGTCGCGTTACCTGACCCATAGACCGAACTCAAAGTTTCATGTGTCAACGACAATGAAATCTTGCGAAGATCAGTGCCACTCCCGACAGAAGGTCGGCCGACGGAAAACTGGACACCATCGCCCGAAAGCGTTACCAACTTCGGAGAATAGGTTGCACCCAACTGGTGTGCCATTGTCACACCCGGTCCAAATTTCTTTACTATCGCCGTATGTAGGGCGCTGGGTGTTTTAGAAAATGTCGTCAGATTTGACGGGGCCGCTGGCGCGGTGGATGAGAAGGGATGATACGAAATGGGAGACAACGTCACGGCCATGCTGACGGCAGCAACACTTAGCACTACGCCGATGCTTACCAGCGATTTTCTAAGGCATCGCCAAGATGTGAATGCACTTGGTGGAGTGATAAGCACTGTGGCAAGCATTGGGACTCCTTGCGATAAGACAATGATCCTTGATTACGTCCTTTATCAGTAGCCAGTGAGTCGAATACGAATCATTGACGCATCGATTGGGGAAGTTCGTCCATGAGTGATGATCGAAAGAGTAGGTCCACTTCCAATAAGATGCAACTAATCTCATTCGGGCTTGAACCTTGTCGAACAGTCCGGTTGAGAGAATTACTGGATGTCAGCATCCTTTTGCAACTCATCCTGGCTGCGTCAACGCGCTCGCACCAAGGTGGCCATGGTAAACAATCATTAGTGGTGCAGATATTGATTGCGCCAGACTCTGGTCAGATTATTGATCAACTCCCGCAACATCGATTTCGAACGATCTGGGACGGCCAGGGCGCTCGCCAATTAGTTGCCCGATACGGGTATAAACGTCTAATGCACACTACGAGATCGACGTCCGTATAGAGAACGAGTCTGACAAAGAGCGCGTCTAGCGAAATCCACATGACGTCAAAAGCCTACTTACACTGGACGCAACCTTTGCATTATGGACCAATAAGCCAGTATCGGTGATTACGACAACAGTCGAGGCACGCTGAAACACTGTTAGAGCGCCGACGAAGTGCGGCTTGGTCGCGCTCCCGGAACACTCATTGCCCGACTCAATAAATGAATTCGCACCACAGCCACGAAGTTCAAAGCCTTTGGATCGTCCAGAAATCCCGGTTTTACCGGGAATCGTAATCACTTGAGTCCCTGCCCCCACCACATCGTCAAAAACATGGTTCGAGGTCTCATAAAACTTGGCTTCGGCGACAGCGTTGGAGAAGTCAAAGATTATGACCTCGAATTTATGGTCCTTCGAGCTACTGTAAACTTCGGCTCTGGCGCCTGACATTTCCGGCGGGTTGCTTACCGCTCTCAAAACGGGCCAATTGTAAGCGGGCAATCCGGGCAACGACTTTCCCAACAATTTCCCGAATTGTGCAGCTGTGCTCAACGGATGAGGGCTCGTCGTAGTCGCACTCGAAGAGGTCTTCACAGACGCATCTCTGCCGACGAACCCAATGACGACAAGGACGGTTGCACCTAAAACGCCGATTACGGTGACGAACCATCTCCTGACGTAATGCCGTTCACTGTTCGCATCCCGATCGTTCATGAAGCGTCAACGACTCGAGGCAAACCTTGAACATCGCTGATAACAGTCATTTGGTTTCATTTCGTCTCCGGAGACTCGCAGACTTTTGGTTTGGTTGAGACTTTGAATTCTCGTTTTCTTTACTGTCCAAACATGCCAGTATTTGCCTGGGCAGCACTTCGCAGCGCCAAGAGAACCCAATCTTCACCAATACCGACTTCGCCATCCAATTCTTACACCACTTCGTCCAATACGCTAAACGTCACCAATGCAAGGTCCGCTTCCCTCACATGATCTTTCCAAGATCTTTGAAATAATCCCTGATTTCACCTTCTTGTCTTTTTTTGGAAGCCTCCTCTCGCGCTCGCCGGAGGATGACATTCGCCTCCGATAGGTGGGATTCTTCGTACTTGCGGAGAGCCGATTGAATTGACCGAGTTTCTGTTGTCGTCAGTCCAACCGGATCGCTTCCAGATGAATATTGATTGTCTCATTATCGAGCGTTCCTGCAAGAAGCTGAGGCGATTCTCTTCAGGATTTTTCGTGGCACCTGAATTCAACGTTCCACTTGGAATCTCGAAGATCGCTTCGCTCAGCGATGAAATAGATCACGCCGGGTTTTGTGAAGACAAAATTCCTTCCAAATCGGCCAGACTTTCTGACTCGTTCGAGTGATAGTAGCGAGCCTCGAACTCTGCGGGCGGGACCATGCCGATCTCGCCGTGCAGAC
>Ga0182012_10006469_pt1 | contig 11952 bp, 8 predicted proteins | sample 612S2SmetaG_FD_120486 | JGI IMG/M metagenome (GOLD analysis project Ga0182012, IMG submission 120486) | Permafrost microbial communities from Stordalen Mire, Sweden - 612S2S metaG | ecosystem: Environmental > Terrestrial > Soil > Wetlands > Permafrost | place: Sweden: Stordalen | collected...
AAGTGCGCTTGATGGCGCTATACTGTCTGCCAACTAGTCTACTCTCTTTAAGCCCGTATCGGCATGTACTGTGATAGCAATACGGACGATGCGGCCCTCAGGCGTTCCGAGTGTCATATCGCCCGACCTATCGGTCTTATCTGCCCCAACACCCAATACTGTCACGGCAGCTGTTTGTTGTCCGCTTGCCGATGACGAAGCAACCACAATCGTGCCTGAATGCGCCGTTTGCGGCGAAGGAATGCTCCTAGCCCCATAATTACGGAAGCGGACGTCAGGGCAAGAGTGCCTGGTTCCGGGGTAGCTGAATCTAGCTCTGAAGGAGCAACAAAAACCTGAAATGCAGCCTGCGAATCTATAAAAGGCGAGGTTAGATATGAACCTCCGAGCAGCGGCTCCCAAACGTCCACCGATCCAAACGCGGCGCTATCACCCCAATCCAGAGTGCCATCGCCGATGGTGTCAGCGGTAGCCATTAAGTAGTAAAAGTTGCCGTTTGTAAGCTGCGCGCTTGTTAGCGGCGCCAAAACAGTAATGAGGCTGGGATTCGGAGTACCGCTTCCACTATTGTACTGGCCATCTGTCTGCCCTGCCCAATATCCTAGTTTAGTCCAGTCTTCGGGATTGGTATTTACCGACGATCCGCTAGTGAATAGAGTCAGGTGGAAGTTCTTTACTCCAGTGAAATAGTCGTCGCCAATCGTAACTTTGAATTCGCTGAGATTGTCTCCAATGCCAATGCCGGTAGGAACAAACTGAAAAGTCGGCGAAGCGCCATAATAGGCTGGTAGCGCACCGAAGCCTAAAGCAGCGTTGCCGTTGTTAACGCTATATATATCGTATGTGCCGTGTCCATAGTTAGGCGAGAATAAACTGTTGTAAACGTCGGTTTGTGCGTTTACTGGTCGAACAAGCACCATAATTGAGAGAGTTGCTACTTGTATCAGAGTACGTGCAATGCGCGCGGATGTTTGTGGGTTTGAATACATCGTATTGTCTCCTTAGTTGGAACGATCTGTCTTTAATCGCAGCATTTCCTGAACTCCGCGTGCTGCGGTCCCAGCAGAAGCCACTAGACCAGCACGATACTGCTTCCGCGTGTAGCGGAGGAGAGTGTTTACACCCGCAAGCGTTAAGGCCGCGATCAGGGCCAAACTGCCCGGTTCGGGAGTTTCTGTAGGCGCCTCCGTATTGCGCACCGCGATGCCAAACGTGTTGTTATCCACCGTGCCAAACGAGTTGATTAAGGCGCCCGTGGTGCCGTTGAACTCCTCAAAGCCGGGGCCGCCGGTTACATACAGGTTGCCGTTGTCAAACACATCGAAACCTGGCGAGGATACACCGGTTGCAAACACGGATGCGACTCCTCCTGTTGCCGCGATGACGTCGACACGGTTGCCGGAGTTAGAAACTACGTAAATGCGGCCATCCGGTCCCATAGTGAGTGCAACCGGCCCAGCTACATTCGTTCCGAAAACCGATGTTAACCCAGTGACAGGGTCCAGATCAATAACCTCGTTGGCGAGATAGCTGCACACAAGCACATGCCCGTTGGGAAGCACAATCATGCCATATGCGCCAGAAATCCCGCTATATGTCTGAACAACCGTGTGGCTGCTCAAGGAGACCCTGTCCACACTGCCAGCACTATACGCGCTAACAAACATATCTCCAGTAGCATTGAAAGCGACGTCAGCCGGCAAACTTGCGAGTCCGGTGACGGTACCGGACGGAACCGCTGCGCCGGTAACCCCATTGAACTCCTTGATCGCACCGTTTAAGTAATCCGCCACATAAAGATCGCCATTCGGGCCGAACTTCATTCCGTGTGGATCGTTCATCACAGCACCAACAAATTGTTGAACAAAGGTCCCACCGGGCGTATACTCGGCAATATCCCCAAAATTCCCGCGCGCCACAAACAGATCTTGCGCGCCAGCACGCAAGCCGCCCAAAAGGCACAGCAGTGCTAACGCGGTGCAACACCGAAAAGCAGAAACACGATACAGGTTTAACACTGTCTCCTCCTAAGGTGACGATCTCGTATCCACACAGTTAAAGGTAACGGTCGGTCGGTAATCGGAGTTATGATTACACCTTGAAGCATTTGTCGTATGTTGACTCAACTGAACATAACAGGGAGGACGTTATCCGGGGTGTTACCAGGTCGTTACCAGAGCGTTAATTTTAGGGAAGCGAACGACTTTTTGATAAAAAGTGCGTATGTGCCTGCGGGGAGTATATGGAGATCAGAAGTTAAGGGCAGGTGCCAGTACTCAATAGTGCAATACCATCAGTTTGCGTGGGCCATACAATGGCCCGGTCTGCCCGGTTATATCGAGGTAGGATTCCTGAACGAAGTCTCTAACCACGCTCACGCTGTCGTGCGCTGGTTCGAACAGCCAGTTATCTCGCACAGCGCCATCAGAAGCGAAATGCGTTACCACTGTTGCGCTTTGCAACCGCAACTCGTCCCCGCTAAATCGTGGAGTTATCTCCGCAATCAGAGTTGATTCACCGTTATCCGCCAGAGAGAGTGATTTCAAAGCTGCGCTTACGTACCCCTGCGGCGTAGGATAGCGTCGAAACTGCAACTGATTGCCGAGTGCATCGTATTTTGCCTGCACCACTTCCCAACTGGTGTCGGACCGGCGTTCGGTGCCGCCTAGCAGAATGTCTCCAGCGAGGTTGATTGACATTGCCCCCAACACAACCGATGGCCCGGACTCCTTCACCAATCTCTGCCAGATCCGGGAGCCGTCGGCGCCATACTTCTGTATGGCAAGCTGCATCCCGGGTCCCTTGGTCGGTTGCGCGCTGAGCGCAGAAAATACTCCAGCGACAATCACATTTCCACCCGAATCGATTGCAAGTCGCGTGGGCAGGTTAAGGCCATGCGCAGAACCATCCTCTGTGCGAATCCACCTGATATCGCCATCAGAGCTAAACTTGACAACTAGCCAGGCATTGTTGGCATCGGCTCGGCTCACGCCTCTGTTCTCCGTACCGCACAGGTAAACGCCGCCCTCAGCGTTTACGGCGAGCCTAGTAAAGATGGTTCCGGAGCCTTCGAATAGCGACCTGTGCCAGAGCAGTCTTCCAGATGCATCGTAACGCATCACCATGGCCCCGCGCCGCCCGTCCCGCAGTTCGGTTCCCGCAATAAAACAGCCGCCATGCAGATCCCCTAAAACCTGCACATTGTTCTCATTTTGCGTGATCATGGCAGATCTTCGAACCCAGATGCGCTTACCCCATTTATCATACTGGATAAGCGTGAGATGCCATCCTTCTTGATCTGAAAAGTGAGGCGGCACGTAGGTCTCGCCCGCTACAAACAGGTTGTCTTGCGAACCAAGGCACTCTGAAAACGCGCGGTCGCAATCGTGCTCAGGGCTGCTGTACCGATCCACCCAGGCAAGTTTGCCGTTGCTTTTACTGATGGTGTCTATCTTCATCGTAAGGATGTCTGTATCGTCGTGCTTCGTTTGAACTGTGCCCGTTACATACGCGCAGTTCGCTCCGCAAACAATTGCGCGTCCCTCTGAGTCGCCCGTTTCCCCCTCGCGCAGCGTGTAAAGGAAGGTCCACTGCTCCCGGTTGCGAACAACCGGCGCGGCCGTGAGCGCCACGGTATTATGAGGCTTCCGTCTCGATATACTCATCGATACGGCGCTGCCGATCAACAGAATAAGACACAGAGCCGCAGCAAACTGACGCGCAGCAGTTCGCGTCACCGTTGCACGTTCGTGAGAAGCCGGCGAGCCTTGTCGAAGGCGTATTTGCTCAGAGCTTGCCGAAGGCGTTGGCGCGTCGGCATGAACCGGTTCGATCTGCGGCGCAATCACATGCTGCGAGCCTGTCGCGATGCGTTGTCCTGCAGTCTCACGCAGTTCCGCGGCCAGCTTGTTGCTGCCTGGCGTCGGACCTACGCCAAGTCCTTCGCGCAATGCGTTTTCCATAGATCTAAACTGCTGTTGCACGCGCGCGGGCTGGCCAAGTTCTGAATACAGCCGCATCAATGCGACGTGGCACTCCTCAGAAAGCGGGTTATGCGACAGCAGTTTACTGAGCGCTTGCTCTGCATTTGAGTAGTCTCCTAGCTGACGCTGCGTCTCTGCCATATCGAACAGTGCACGCTCATAACACTGGCTGAGACGAGATCGTTGTGCAACGATCCATTGCGCACCATATCCCGTCAACAGGTCGGCTCCATAGAGTGCAGCGGCCTCGCCGTAGGCTATGCATTTACGCATCGAATCTGTATCGCGCGCTCCTTGCCAGCATGCTTGCTCAAACGCGGAGACATCTACAAGTGTGCCGGGTTGTAACTGGCAGGTCTCCCTGCTAATTAGAAGCGGTGATGAACTCGCACCGCAAGTTTCGAACAGCGCCTTGAGTCTCATTATTTCCTGGCGAAGGCGCGTGCGCGCATCGATAATGTCTGAGTCGCCCCAGATAGTTTCGATGAGTATGTCGCGAGTGTGGGGGCGGTTTGGGTTGAGGGCCAGGAAGGCGAGCAGCTCGCCAGTCTTTTTACGCGTGACGCACACTACCGTACCGGTAGGCGTGGCTATCTCCAGGCTGCCGAACAGCCGGATTTGCCATAACGAAGCGGTTAGCGATGTATCACCGGAGAGGTGCAGTTGGTGGTCTCCAAGGTAGCGCACGATATGCCAAACGACTTGACGAAGATTGAATCAATCAGTCGCACAAAGCAAAGCATCTGCACATGCTACAAATTCGACTCAGGTCAAGATCATTCCTCTGACCACGGCGGAGAAGCGCTCCCTGATCGCCCAGGTGGTCGAGGAGATCCCGGTACGCTGGGACATCGACGACCACTGGTGGCTGGAAGTCAGGCTGCGGAAAGACGCAACCGGTCACTTCGAGTCAGGGGAACCTGCGCTAAATGTACAGTACATCTCGATGTGCTGTACAATTAACAACGTCGAAATTCGTGCTCACGCAGGCAGGCAAGACAACTGAAATTCGTGTTTCTAAACGCGCCACTTCCATTCTGAGGCGGCGCCTTTTTTCTTTGAGGATATCAGTAACAAAATACAATTGGCGACTACATTCGACTCGTCAGCGCTACATGCACACTCAGTAAAGCGTATTGATGGCACATCGCATCTGCTACAACCTTAAGAAAAATGGGCAAATATTCTGCTCATAGCCTAGGCGACGCTTGAAATGTAAGTTGAAACGCATCTTACATTGACGGCTGCACGTTTCGCTAAATGCTTCGCAACACCACCACTGCCCTGGGCTAGTATCTTAGACCGCTCCTTAGCCGAGGTTTTTTTCTTGGACGGCTCATGGAAGTCGATGTCCTCTGTGATGAGGTAGGCCGCACCATAGCTAACCGCAACCGCATGGGCGGTGCGGATGTACCAGATGTCGCGACTGCCTACTGGAAACCCAAGCTTGAACAAACCTTTGGCTAATACAGGACAGTTATGAGGCAGTATATTGTAGACGCCGCCATTTAAGTATAGGTCACCTAGCCATGCATCGAACCACTCTGGCTCACACAATGCCCTCCATTCGCTCTCTATCTGACGACTGGCATCTAAAAAAGCAGAATCTGCCGCACCCAAGCCGGTCAACAACATCTTGTGCGTTTCCCGTAAGATCGCTCGACATGCCCAAGGTTGACTGAAAGTAGCCATGAATAACGTTAGCGTCAATAACAACATTCATTCGGTCACCCCTACGGCCCCATGCTCGAAGCGCGCACGGGCTAGGTTCTTGGCTTCTTCGAGCCTTTCGGGAAAGAATCCCTCCGGCCACTCATCAACGAACCGTCCAAACTGATCGAGAGAGAGCTTCTTAACAACTTTTCGACCGCCCTTGGCATATACATAATAGAACACTATGTCGGCTGCGGAGATTTCACCGCTAGCCACGTACTGCTGCAAACGGAGTACTAGGTGTTCGCTGTGCGTCTCGATAATAGACTGGACAGACCGTTGGTACAACGTCGCGAAAAACCTCCCAAGCTCTGCTTGCGCGCGAGGATGCAAATGAATCTCCGGCTGCTCAATCATTAATGTCGAACCTGCCTCCTGACGATATCCGCCGACGAGCACAGGCAGAACTTGACTATGACCAAACCCAATGTCAGCGAAGTTCTGGTGCTCCCTTGTAACGGGATGTTGGACCCGTATAATGCCGATCAGAAATCGGAACGATCTTAACATCCGACCTCATACGCGAAAGAGCCAGCCATTCGCTTACGTTACGTAGCAAATCCTGCGACTTCGACCCACCTTTGGATGAGTCCATAGCAAGTATACTTGCCGTGTATTCGCCATTGGAACCGACACGTCCGCGGTTTTCCCCCGTGAATAGGTACGTACGAGATGGCGCTACGCGCATTGCACCTACGTATTCCGTGCGACGAAGGTTCTGACTAATTCGGGTGTTGATGAAGCTAATTTTATCTGAGAACTCAAACAACTCTCGCCTCTTGCTCTGACTCTCCGGCGTCGAGCCAGATCCGTGCGAATCGCCAAAAGAAATATTTGCGAGAAAGTTTGTGAACCGGACCGAACGTGGTATTGCGCTAGCATCCGTGTCTGCGACGCCTCCGTTGCCAATTCTGTGGACGACGTGTCGTTCTGACGTGTCGGCGTATTTAGTCGTTAGGACAGAGTGATCATTTATGAACAATTCGGAGTGTTGGAGGACGACCTCACGACGAATGGTGCGAAACTTGTATTCGAGGTGAAGCCTTATGCGATCATCTTCATGGAGGTTGAGCCTCTTTAGGTATGCACTTTTTCCGAGTTGTACTTCCAACTCAAGCCCAAGTCGTCGCGCTCTATGATTCATGTACACAACGTCCTTGTATGTGCCGAAATCTCCAAATATTCCATTTAGTAACAGTGGAACGCCCGAGTCTTGGCTTTCAATTGTTTGCGCAAGAAGCCTCGGCGCAGCCAGAATTGACGATTTGCCAGAATTGTTTGGACCTAGGATAACGGTGATCGGCCGTAGGTCGATCGCTTGCTCTTCAAAAGCCTTAAAGTTCTTTATCACCAACCTGGATAGCGTCATTATAGCCATTCCTTTCGGAGCGAAGTTCGACACCGTAGGCTGCATCACCGCAGGCAGGCCAGCCGTATCATCGTCACAACATTTACAAACAGCCTAACATCTCCACGCGATTATTCTGCAGGCGGGGATAGTTGGCGCCACATGCTAACACGGCCATCGCAATAATTTCGCACCGCACATTCAGTCCGGTGGCTAGATCGTAATGCCTACTTCTACCGGAACCTTAATCATGTTCGCTACGGATGTATAGATATCGATGTCCTGTGACGGAGTCTCAATTGATACGATTAGCGTATAGCGTGCAGATCGATCCCAGCGGTTGAGATAGGCTCTTTCCCGCCACCAACCTACAGTAGGCCGTACAGTTAGTAAATTTGAGTTCGCCAGGTCTGCCGCCGTACCTGTCCATATGTCAGAGTGAATGGAACCCGCATCCCTTTGTTGCCCAAGCATCCAGTAACTAGACGCTGAAGTGGTACCTGGGTGGCCTTCGTCCTCGGCTCGGGATTGCGCGTTAAGACGTTTTAAGAACTCACTATTTGTTTCCGTGGGTCCAATCACGTCGAATCGTAGGCCATGTGACGCGTAGCGATATCGATCCTTCCAGCCGATCTCACCCGGCCCAGGCTCGATAAAGTACGACAGTGTAACACGCATCTTAACCGGAGCCTCACCCAGTTGTGCAAGTTGCTGCTTCGGCCACGGCAACTCATACACATGGAGCTCGTTTGTGGCAAACGAGCCATCGTCCTTCTTCCTATACGGAGTTAGAGTGGACTCGCTTACGAGAGTGAGTCGGTTACGAAGACAGGTAAGCGCCTTCTTGAGATTGGGTACACCATATCCGCACGATCTCAACAATTGCCGATAACCCGATTTTCCGTCTGCAGGCTTAATCTGGCCGAGCATTGCAAGTGTCCACTCCGCTGAGTGGACGAGAAGTCCTCGCACAGTTTCCGGCCATATCTGCGGATATTCCGAAAGTACCTGCGCGGCAAGATATGCGGCGTGCGCGGTCGCAGCACTCGTTCGTCCGAATGGCGCGAAGTAGCCGACTTCATGAAGACGACGAGTGGATAGTACCAGAAGGTCATCGACTTCAACGGCTGACCCGGCCGGATCGCGTGCGATGTTTCCACCTTCCAAAACGATTTCAGGCTTTATTGGCCACATATTTGATGGCCAAGTAGTTGACGTTGTGCTGCATGGAGAGAGCCCGCCTGCAGGGGCTATCGCAGAATAACCGGCGAGATTGGGGTCCATTATCTGGGTCTTGTCAGTATATGCTCCGACTGTCAGAGCGTTCCACGACTGGGCAGGATCGTGAACTTCGTTTGTTACATTACTCGCCGGATAACCCGTCCATTCTGCAGGATTATCAATGTTTCCGGCACTCACGACTATTAGTCTCCGCTTATCATCGGCAACGCCTGCCGCTAGCTGGTCCAGTTCTGCAGACCAAGATGTCGGTCGTCCACTATCCCGAGTGTCCATAGCAGTAACAGCCATACACACCACTCGATTTCGCAGAGGCGCCTGGATTTCTGCTCTGTATATACCCTCTGCAGTTATCGAACCCCAGAGCTCTGGTGGGTTCTGTTGCGGCCCAGGTGGGAGTATCTTTGAGGACTCAATGACATGACGAACCTCAATTGAACCGGAACTCTCAAGCGCTTCCTGCAAGTCGCCATACGCGGCGATTCCGGCCATGAGCGTTCCGTGACCTTGCGGATCGTGATCATGAGTACCCCAATGAGGCATCACGGCGTGCTGGTCTGATGCGGCCAATACTGCGTTAATAAGCGGGTGACCCGCGTTAATGCCGCCATCAAGTATGCAAATTGCGACGTCGCTGGCATCATCAAAGGTGGTTCTGGCAAGCAGGTCGCGTACCCAATCTGCTTGCTCATAACCGGCTATGTCAAGAAAGAAATTGCACGGTTCTCTTGCTGCTCGAAGTTCTGCCAGGTCGTCGCTTGCATCGATCAGAGCCAAGAGTTGCGCTTGGTTCGCGAAGAGTAAGTGAACGGAGCGTTCCGGAAATTTTAAGGGTTGATATCCCTCTCGGCCGTGCATTCCCAAAGCTGAAGCAATAACCCTGAATCTATCTATGACTGACTCACCATCTGACGACAACCAGGCTTCTACCCACTTATGCTCGTCACTGCGGGGCAATTTGGCTGCATCATCGGTCCAGAAAGCTCTCAGCAAAGCTATTTTGATGTCGTCAATACTTGCCACAAGCGATTCGTTCTTAGGTTTGGTTTGCCCCAGAGCGTTTGGTTCCGTATTTTCATTCTCATAGTCTTGTATTTTCTTCAGGAAATGGGCAGTCTTGCTCTTTGGCACGTAAACTGTGGCGAGTTGTACAGCACCTGGCCCATCACCACGCGTTCTAACATTTAGCAACCGAATACCAGACGACCTTGCCTCAAGACTGATACTCTTCAGGTCGTAGCCTGGCGCACCCTCAAATTCCAAATAGACACCTGAACGTTTGGTGTGAGCAACCGCCTGGCGCTGGTCAGCATTTCGCCAGGCCTCACGTAACTGTGTGGCAAGAAACTGAGCGTGTCGGAATCTGTCCCGATCAGGTAGGGAAACGGCTGCGCCGCCGCCGCCGCCTGGATGCGTATAGCTAATGCCCGTCGGAGGGTCGGGAAGGAAGATGATGGGAAAACTCTCGTCTGGAATGGGGAGCTACCTCCGGTGAGCGTGTTTACGCTCGAACAACGCTAACTGCAATCGTGAAGCACTAATGACCTTACAATCTTGCAGTATTGCTTCTTTGAGTGCGTCACGGCACGCTTGGACTATCTCAGCACGACTTAGTCCGGAGCTTGAAGCGCATGCGCTCTTCCAGCCAAATCTCGAGCCAATGAACACACCCATTGTGTTTGCAATTAGCTGTCTGCGCTCGGCGTTCGATGGGTAGTCGTAAACCAAAATGTCGTCAAACCGTCGAAACAGCGCCTTGTCCAGCAATTCAGGACTATTCGTGGCCGCGACGATCAAGCTGTCCGAACTGTCAGCCTCAATAAACTGTAGAAGAGCAGTCAAGACACGGCTCATCTCGCCTACATCATTTTCTCGATGCCTACCACCACCTAGCGCATCAAACTCATCAAACAGATATACGCCTTCTCGATCTCTAATCATGTCGAACATTTGCCGCAACCGAGCACCAGTTTCTCCCATGAACTTGGTTATAAGTCGGTCTACCTGTACCGTGTACAGCGGCAAACGCAACTCGCTCGCTAACACCCTTGCGGTTAGAGTCTTACCAGATCCCGGCGGACCAGTCAACAAAATCTTGCGGCGATGCTGAAGCCCGTGTTGCCTTAATTTGTCGCGCTGTCTGAACTCATACAGAACACGTTCGATTCGATCCAACAGTAGGTCCGGAAGCACGAGCGATGCTCGGGGAACACCTGGGAGATCGATACTCACGAGGTTTTCAAGTTCTTGCGGAAACGGCCCAACTGTTGACCTTCGATGTTCAGCACGCGCTTTGTCAATCAGGTCACGGATCTCATGGGCCAGCGCCCCGTGGCCCTGGTGAGCTTCATGCGCTGCAACCTGCAACGCCATGGTGTAGAAGCGCTCTGAGTCGTCGCTAACATGTGAGCGGATAAGTGCCTTAATCTGCTCTGCAGTTGCCATTAGTCCTCCGAATTCGGCCGCGTTCAGACGTAGATTCGGCGCGGGATTCGCGAAGTCCTTGTTATTCTCCAGCGGTCTCGTCAGTTGGTGGTTCACAGATTTGCGTTGGATAGGATAGTAATTATTCTGCCACACGGCTACAACAACTCAACCACATACCCGCCCAGTTCGTTGAAGAAGAGCTGCATATAGCCGGTTGGCCTTGGCGCGAGGCCCTTGAACTCGGCGATGCCTTTTGTGGCCAGGTCTGCCGTGGCCTCAAACGCCTGATCGACCAGACGTGCGACGTGCGTCGCCTACCGGCAGGCACAGTCCAATCCCCAGTCCCCAACCCCTTGCTTATCCTGTTACTTCGGTGCATGGTACATCTCGATCACTTCCACAATTAACGCTATCACAATTCGTGCTCAATCTGACCCACTCGAGGGCAGATAAATGACATTTTCTTACGCGCTGCTTCACTTCTGAGGTGGCGCCTTTTCTAGGGTTCGTCGCTTTACCCTGTCGCTGTCGGTCCTTTCACGTTCTTCCTGGTGTTTCCCTCCCACACACCTTGCCAGCCCGTACGGCGCGGTTCAGAGCGCTGTACGGGCCGTTTCTGGTCTATCCTTCGGCAAGACTGAGTAGGCGCGTACAAACCCTGCGCTGGGGCGGTTCGGGCGGGTTGGCGGCGCGCTGTATATTGTCGGTAATTGTTTGTTGTTACTGCTGTCTGTAGTAGATCCCACTTTTGCGATATCGGAAATCCGAACAGTTTTCCACATTTCCACAGCCTCACCGAGTCGGAAATAAAGCCGCCCCATATTGGCGCTCCGCTCCCGGGCCGAAGAGAGCGGGTTCCCCTCCGCATCTTCAACGGCAATCAACTTCCGCTCAATGAGCGATTGCACAGCAGCAGAGACGGAACTGCCGGACCTTCCCGTGCGTTTCACCAATTGCCGGTGTGCAATCCAATCCCGTTGCTTAGTTCTGGTTCCTCCCTCGCCATTTCCCTCCCTCCAGAGTGCGATTCTTCAATCCGGCAATCATGCCGCCATTGCCAAGTATGGCTTCAAGTTGACCGGAGTTGTACATCGCTTGTTGGCCCGCAACGCGAGAATTGCATCTGCTGTTGCAGGCCGCCAATGCATCCCAGCCCGGTCCAGTCGCTGGACAACCACATGTTTACAAGTGGCTTCTACTACCCCGCTTCCAATGTGATAGCCCTTCTCTTCGTAGGTCTTA
>Ga0182012_10006470_pt1 | contig 11952 bp, 13 predicted proteins | sample 612S2SmetaG_FD_120486 | JGI IMG/M metagenome (GOLD analysis project Ga0182012, IMG submission 120486) | Permafrost microbial communities from Stordalen Mire, Sweden - 612S2S metaG | ecosystem: Environmental > Terrestrial > Soil > Wetlands > Permafrost | place: Sweden: Stordalen | collected...
GAACCGTCGACCACGACGACGACCCCGCAGCAGAACGGGTCCGGACAGCCCAACCCCGGAGGGGGCGGACAGCCGGGTGGCCACCCGCCCACGGTCATCAGCCCCGAGGGCTACCGCCTGGTCACCAGCGGGGGCACCGTCTACCACTTCGGCCATCTCGCCTCGTACGGTTCGGAGCTCCCACTCCCGATGGGCCAGACCGTGGTGGGCATGGCCTCCACCCCCAGCGGGCACGGCTACTGGCTGGTGTCGTGGACCGGCGGCGTCTACTCCTTCGGTGATGCCGGCTTCTACGGTTCCACCGGCGGAGAGGCCCTCAACAAGCCCATCGTGGGCATGGCCTCCACCCCCAGCGGGCGCGGCTACTGGTTGGTGGCCTCCGACGGCGGCATCTTCGCCTTCGGGGACGCCCGTTTCTACGGCTCCACGGGCGCCATCACCCTCAACAAGCCCATCGTGGGCATGGCCTCCACCCCCAGCGGGCACGGCTACTGGTTGGTGGCCTCCGACGGTGGCGTCTTCGCCTTCGGTGACGCCGGCTTCCACGGGTCGACCGGGGGCCTGACCCTGAACAAGCCCATCGTGGGCATGACCACCGCCCCGGGCGGGCACGGCTACTGGCTGGTGGCCTCCGACGGCGGCATCTTCGCCTTCGGGAACGCCGGCTTCTACGGATCGACCGGGGGCATCACCCTCAACAAGCCCATCGTGGGCATGGCCGCCGCCCCCGGTGGACGTGGGTACTGGTTGGTGGCCTCGGACGGCGGCATCTTCGCCTGCGGGGACGCCGGCTTCTACGGATCGACCGGAGCGTTCCCCCCGACCGATCCGGTGGTGGGCATCACCTGACCGGGCCGGCCGGCCCGCCCCGGGGTCAGCTTCACCAGGTGACGGGGGTGGGGATGGCGTCGGTGAAGGTCCGACCGGACGCCGTCCACTGCTCCGCCGGTATCCGGGTGGAGGGAACCACCGTCATCGATCCGTGCGGGCCCGGCATCACGAAGTGGAACACCGCCGTCACACTGTTACCGTCGGCCAGGTTCAGCGGAGCAGCCAGCACCCAGGTGGGTCCTTCGGGTCCTTTGACGTAGACCGGAGCGATGCCGGAGACGGTGATGTGACGGGCGGCGCCCGGCAGATTCACCGCCATCAACCCGAAGTACCCCCCGTAGGTGACCGGCACCCCGGGGAAGGGACCGGCGATGAACTGGGACAGACCCGGGGGGGTGTCGTTCGTCACCCGGGCGGACATGGTCACCGAGGTGTCGGAACCGGACCGTGCGGTGTCCACCGTCACGTGGATCGGCACGAAGGGATCGAGCTTGTTGCCGCCCCGGTTGATCAGCGACACGCCCACCGACCCGGGGGTGAGTGCCCCACTCACCCCACTGACCTCCCAGGCCGACTGGGCCACCGGACCGGCCGACCACATCATCAGGTGCCGGCCGGCCACCGCACTGGTCACCGCGGTGCCGAGGGTGCGCAGATCGGAGGACTGGCTCTCCAGCTGGTGGAGCACGGCCCGGGTGAGATCACCCAGTGCGTCCTGGCGCTGGGTGCCACCGCCCGACGTGTCGGTCAGGCCGGCGTACTGGTCGTGGAGCAGGTACTGGACCACGTTGGAGGCGCCGACGGTCTGTCCGTCCACCGACACCGGGCCCGAGACCTGCAGCAGCTCTTCGACGCCGGCCACATCCAGGGCCAGCACACCGTCGACCTTCTGCCCGGTGAGGGCTGTCCACATCCGGGCGGCGAGGGGAGCGGTGACGTTGAACTGTGGGGTGAGGCCGAGGTTGCGGAAGTCCACCCCCGGGTCCAGCCACCCCCAGTTGCGTTGGAAGTCGCCGCTGGGGACGATGGCGCCCACCGGGAGGATGTGGTCGCCCGACGGTTCGAAGTCACTCAGATCGATCGAGCCCTGCGAGGTGGTGGCCACCCCGACATCGAGGAAGGCACCGGAACCGGACCGCATCTCGGCGTTGTTGGCCGCCAGGACCAGATAGGTCTCGGGGCCCTTCAGGATGGAGGCCACCACGGCCGACACCGCGGCGGCCTTGGTCAGCCGGACCTGGACGGCATAGAGCTGGTTGACGAACTCGTTGTGCTTGCGGGCCAGGGGGGCGAACAGGCCCTGGGACGGTCCGGTGTCGATGGCGGCCAATTGACGGTCCGCGGACAGCGAGAACGCGCCGAGCTGCTGGAGGGAGGCCACCCGCTCCGGTCCGGCCGTGTGGGGTCGGTCGAGCAGGCTCTGCACCTGGGCGATGAAGGACGAACCCACGGCGGAGACGGTCCCGGCCGCCGAGCTCAGGTCCTGCACGGCTCGGAACTGCCGGCCGAGGACGGGGACCACGGTGACGGGGGCGAACAGGGGCGACGACAGATCGGCCTGGGCGCTGACGAACTCGGCGTGGGCCTGGTCCAAAAGCCGCGTGGACGTCGATGAGGTCAGGTTGCCCGGTGACAGATCGGCCTTCACCTGCTCCAGCGCCGCCAGGCCGATCCTGTCGTGGTGGTAGGCCGACATGGTTTTGGCTCCGAGGACGAGACCCCACACCACCACCACCACGAGCACGGCACCGGCGATCACCCACCTCCGTCGCCGTCGACCCCGTCTCCCGCTCACGCCACCACTCAATTTTTCAGGCGCCGCCGGCCGGGCCCTGCGGAGAGCCCGGACAATCGGCACAGCGGACAACGATCACCGATGGTACCGGGTCGAGGCGCCGATTCCGTGGCCCCCGGGCCCCGCCCCGGATCAGCCAGGTCGTGCCGGTAGCATCGATCCGTGTCGTTCACGACCATCAGGATGGCCGTGGGACGGGTGGTCCTGGTGGGTGGGGTGCTGGTCCTGTTGTTCATCCCCTATCTCCTGTGGGGCACCGGACTGATCACGGCCCGGCACCAGTCCGCGCTGCGCACGGAGTTCTCCCAGGCCCAACGGACCGCGGGCTCCACGCCCGTCACCCTTCCGCCCCACCCACCGGCCGGGACGTCCGGAGGGGTGCCACGGGCGGCCCGACGCGAGGCCGACCCGCCCCTCGGGAGCCCGGTGGGAACCATCACCATCCCGTCGATCGGCGTCTCGATGGTGATCGTGGAGGGGACCGGTGACGCACAGTTGGCGGCGGGCCCGGGCCACTATCCGAACACCCCCCTGCCCGGTGAGGTCGGCAATGCGGCCATCGCCGGGCACCGCACCACCTACCTCCACCCCTTCTACGACCTCAACGAGTTGGTCCCGGGTGATCCCATCACCATCGTCACCCTGCAGGGGGTCTTCCTCTACCACGTGACCAGCAGTCAGTCCGTGCTCCCGAGCGACGTGTCGGTCGTCGACCAGACCCTGACACCGACCCTGACCCTGACCACCTGCACGCCGCGCTACAGCGCCAGTCAGCGGCTGGTGGTGCACGCCCGGCTGGTGGCCAGCATTTTGGCCGGCCACACCAAAAAGGCCCCGGCGAGAGCGGGTTCCGCCGGTGCGGGTGGCGCCGCTCCGTCGGTTGCGACGGTCCCGTCCACCGCCACCCGGGACTGGACGGCGGCCATCCTGTGGGGCGTGGCCGTGGCCGCCCTGATCACGGGGCTCTGGATCGGAGCGAGGCGGACCCGCAAGGGCCAGAAGGTCGCCCTCATCACCGGAGGGTCCCTGGTGGGGTTGGCGGTGGTGTTCTTCTTCTTCCAGGCGGTGGCGCCGCTGCTCCCGGCCAGCTACTGACGCCCACCACCCGGCGCCCCCGGGCCGTCCCCCGGTGCGGATGGGGGGACGCGTCCGATCATCGGCGCAGAGGGTTGAGCAGACCTTCGACAGGGCCCTCGGGCCCCCGGGGGTGGATCAGGCGGCGGCCCGGCGGCGGCGGCGCATCAGCAGACTGCCGGCCAGCACCCCGCCGACACCGATGATGGCGAGTTCCTCGACGTCGGCCCCGGTGAAGGGAAGGCTGGAGGGACTGCCGTCAACCGGCGCATTGCCCCCCGGGGTGGACCCGGTGAAGGGGAGGGCGCTGCTCGGTGTGATCTTGGACGTGCTCCCGGCGATGGTCGGGGTGACGTCACAGGGCGTTCCGGACGTGGACCCACAGCTCGCTGCGCCGGCCACGCCGGTGGCGGCGGGAACGGTCACCAACGAGGCCACGGTCACTGCTGCGCCGATCAAGAGCCGTCGTACCAACATATCGATATCCTTCTTTCCGCAAGAGGGAATCCCCTGCGCACCCCTCGTTGGGCCACGTTAACCGAACGCGGCGTTCACCTGCAGTATCCATCTTGTCGGGTCACCGGTTTCCTGCGCAATGACAGCGGAGCCGAATAACGGGCATCTTCACGCAGAGTCGGATCTTGACCACATATGGTGGTCAAACCCACCTCATTCTGATGTCGGCCCGACGCACTCTCCCGTGGAGCCGGCGATCAGGCCGGGACCAGCTGCCCGAACGTACTGCACAGACCGAAGGCCTCGATGATCACGAAGGCGGCCACGATGACCACCACCACCGGCACCCTCCACCGGCCACCGCCCCGGACCATCGGAGAGGGCATGTACCACGACGGGAGCAGCCCGGGGGCCTGGCGGAGGTAGTCCGCCAAGGGGACGGCGTCCTCGGACACGGGCGCGTCGGGGTCGGCGGCCAGGGCCAGATCGGTGAGCTCGGCCTCGGTGAAGGGGAACTCGGTCAGATCGTCGGCCTCGGCCGGGCCCGACGGAGTGACACCTGCTGCGGCGATGGCGTGATCGTGCACCTTCGGCCTCCCGTCCTCCGATGTGCGGTAGCACATCACTCCCCACCCTATCGGCGGGGCGGCCCCCGGTGGTCGGCGCCCGCCGCCGGGTCCCGGTGGAAGCGTTAGAGGAGGTGGACCGCCGACTCGAGAAGGACGATCATGACCCCCACCGCCACCAGTCCGACCACATAGAAGATCCGCCGGGACAGAGGGCGCTCGGCACCGCCGACGGTCCCGATCCCCACCACGGCCAGGGCCAGTACCCCGACCACCTCGGCCACGGTGAAGGCCGTCCGGACCTTGAACAGATGGACGCCGGCCAGGACGAAGATGATCGTGGCGGGAAGGGCCGCCGCCACGATCGACCACGACCCCAGCAGCTGGGTCCGGACATCAGCCCGGTTCAGGGTCAGGTGCTCCCAGGCCCGCGTGGCCACCAGCCTCGACAGGGCGTGGGCCAACCAGATGGCCACCGCCCCCACCACCACCACCCCGGCCGTGGTCAGGGCGCCGGGGTTGGTCTCGAAGGTGAGCCCGGCGATGGCCACCAGGGTGGAGATGGTCCCGTAGACGTAGTCGGCCAGCCAGTGGACCCGGCCGTGGCTCCTGTCGGGCGGGAGTGGTGACGGGTCCGGTGGCCGGTCCGCGGTCTGGTCCGGTGGCTCCCGTTGCTCCCGTTGCTCCGGTGGCTCCGGTGGCTCCGGTGGCTCCGACCGGGACGGTCCCCCGGGAAGGTCGCCTTCGCCGGTCACGGTGCCGGGTGCCGGTACACCCCTGCACCGTGGTTTGCGACATGGAGGTTCCCGGCATGCAGGTTCCCGGCATGCAGGTTCCCGAAACGCGGGTTCCCGAAACACGGTGAATTCGGGATGGGAGGACCTCCGGCTCACACAGTCGACCTCCACCCGGGTACTCCGGCGGCGGGCCGTCGAACGGTTGGTCAACCTAGCCGCAACCGCGCCGCCCCTCCCATCCGGCCGAAAGCGGGGAGCCCGTCGTCCACCCGTCGGTCGGGACCTCCGGACATCAACGGATGGCACCGCCGCCATTTATTTGTATAATATTCACTATTATGGTTGTACAAGGATCTGAGCAGGTGGCGGAGGCCCCGGGCGGGATGAGCCGGCGGCGGCGGATCGGCGTGCTGCTCATCTGCTCGATGAGCCTCCTCATCGTGGGTCTCGACGTCACCATCGTCAACGTGGCCCTGCCCTCCATCGGCCACGACTTCGGGGCCTCGGTCTCCGGCCTCCAGTGGACGGTGGACGCCTACACGCTGGTCCTGGCCAGTCTGCTGATGCTGTCGGGGTCGACCGCCGACCGGCTGGGCCGGAAACGGACCTTCGTGGCGGGACTGGTGGTCTTCGCCACCGGGTCGCTCCTGTGCAGCCTGGCGCCCTCTCTCCCGCTGCTGGTCGTCTTCCGCATGGTCCAGGCCGTGGGGGGCTCGATGTTGAACCCGGTGGCCATGTCCATCATCACCAACACCTTCACCGATCCGAAGGAACGGGCCCAGGCCGTCGGGGTGTGGGCGGCGGTGGTCGGGGTCAGCATGGCCCTCGGGCCGGTGGTCGGCGGACTCCTGGTGGGGTCGGTGGGGTGGCGCTCGATCTTCTGGATCAACCTGCCGGTGGGGGTGGCCGCCATCGTGCTCACCCTCCGCTTCATCCCCGAGTCCCGCGCCCCGAAGGCCCGCCGGGTGGACAAGATCGGCCAGGCCCTGGTGATCGTCCTGCTGGCCTCGCTGACCTACGGGATCATCGAGGCGCCGGAGCACGGATGGGGTTCCCCGGTCATCGTGGCCGCCTTCACCCTGGCCCTCGGGTCGCTGGCGGGGTTGATCGCCTGGGAGGGGCGTTGCGACGAACCCCTCATCGACCTCCGCTTCTTCCGGTCGATCCCCTTCTCGGGTGCCGCTGTCATCGCCGTGGCCGCCTTCGCCACCCTGGGCGGCTTCCTCTTCCTCAACACGCTCTACCTGCAGGAGGTGCGGGGCTTCTCCCCCCTCCGGGCCGGTCTCTACACTCTGCCCATGGCGGCCATGACCATGCTGCTGCCACCCGTGTCCGGACGGATGGTCGGCACCCGGGGGTCGCGCATCCCCCTGCTCATCGCCGGCCTGGCCCTGACCGCCGGCTGTGTCATGCTCAGCCAGATCGGGGCCACCACCCCGGTGGCCTGGTTGTTCGCCTCCTATGTGGTGTTCGGTATCGGCTTCGGGTTCGTCAACGCCCCCATCACCCAGGCGGCCGTCTCCGGCATGCCCCGGGCCCAGGCCGGCGTGGCCTCGGCCATCGCCTCCACCTCCCGCCAGATCGGGTCGACCCTGGGCGTGGCCGTGGTGGGCGCCCTGGTGACCGCATCGCTGGAAGGGTCGACCTCGGTCACCGAAGCGTCGGCCACCCACGCCGGTTGGTGGGTGCTGGCCGGCTGCGGCGTGGTGGTGCTGGTGCTCGGTCGGGTGGTGACGACGGCCCGGGCCCGTCGGAGCGCCGAACGGACGGCCCACGAGCTGAATCCCGAGTACCTCGAGCAGTCGGTGCGATGACCGCGGCCGGTAAGGGACGATCCGCTCCACGCCATCCCCGGTCGTCCCCGGCGGACGATGCCGCCCGCCGGGCCTGGTCGGCCATGGGCGACCTGGTCCTGGACAACCAGCGCCGTCGCGAGGTCAGCGACGCCCTGGGTCTCAGCTTCGGCCGGATCCGGGCACTCCGCCGGATCGCCGCCACTCCCATGACCATGGGGGAACTGGCCGCCCTGCTGGGGATCGACGCCCCCTACGCCACCCTGGTGGTCGACGAACTGGAGGAGCAGGGCCTGGTCGAACGGCGGGCCCACCCCACGGACCGCCGGGTGAAGATGGTGGCCACCACGGCCAAGGGCACCGCCGAGGCCCGGAAGGCCAACGAGATCCTCGGGCGGCTGCCGGCCGGCCTGGCCGCCCTTCCGCCGTCCCGGCTCGAGACGCTGGCCGCGATCCTCGACGAGGTCGTCAGCACCCCGGACCCGGACGCCTGAGTCGGTCGGAGGCCCGGCCGGAGGCGGAGGTCCCGGCCCGGACACGGCTCCTCCGGGGCGGTGTCCCGACCCCGGTAGTGTGCCCACCCATGAGTGCCGCCGATCGCGCCACCCCCGGCAAGGGTGCCCTGACCCCCCGGGATGTCGACTTCCCCCGCTGGTATCAGGAGGTCGTGGCCCGGGCCGAGCTGGCCGACAACGGCCCGGTCCGGGGGTCCATGGTCATCCGCCCGTGGGGCTACGCCATCTGGGAGCGGCTGCAGGCGGCCCTCGACCACCGGATCAAAGAGGCCGGTGCGGAGAACGCGTACTTCCCGCTCCTCATCCCCGAGTCCTACCTCCGGCTGGAGGCGGAACACGTCGAGGGGTTCAGCCCCGAACTGGCCGTGGTCACCCACGGCGGCGGCCACCAGCTGGAGGAGCCGGTGGTGGTCCGCCCCACCAGCGAGACGGTGATCAACAGCTACTTCGCCAAGTGGGTGCAGAGCTACCGCGACCTCCCCCTGCTGATCAACCAGTGGGCCAACGTGGTCCGCTGGGAGCTACGGCCCCGCCTCTTCCTCCGGACCAGTGAGTTCCTGTGGCAGGAGGGCCACACCGCCCACGCCACCGAGGACGAGGCCAGGGCCTACGCCCTGCAGATCCTGGCCGACGTCTACGTGGACACCATGGTCGAGGTGGCCTCCATTCCGGTGCTCACCGGACTGAAGACCGCCCGCGAACGTTTCGCCGGGGCCATCCGGACGTGGACCTGCGAGGGGATGATGGGTGACGGCAAGGCCCTCCAGATGGGCACCAGCCACGAACTGGGCCAGAACTTCGCCAAGGCCTTCGGCATCCAGTTCGCCAGCGAGGCCGGCGGCGCCCGGGAGTACGTCTGGCAGACCTCGTGGGGGGTCTCCACCCGCCTGATCGGGGCCCTGATCATGGCCCACGGGGACGATGCCGGACTGCGCCTGCCACCGGCCCTGGCCCCGGTGGAGGTGGTGGTGCTGTTGGTCCGCGAGGACCCCGACGCCCGCGCCGCGGCCGAATCGCTCGTGGCGGCGCTCGCCGGGGCCGGCCGGCGGGTCCGTCTGGACGACCGGGTGGATACCTCGTTCGGCCGCCGCTCCGTGGACTGGGAGCTGAAGGGCGTTCCGGTCCGGGTGGAGATCGGCCCCCGGGATCTGGCCGAAGGCAACGTCACCGTGGTCACCCGGCACACCCGGTCCAAGGCCACCGTGGCGGTGGGGGCGGCCGCGGCCGAGGTGGGATCGGTGCTGGCCGGGGTGGGCGACGCCCTGCGGGACGAGGCGCTGGCCTTCCGCCGATCCCGGACCGTCGAGGTGTCCTCGGTGGCCGAGGCGGTCGAAGCCGCCGGCACCGGCTTCGCCCGCATCCCCTGGACGGCCGTGGGTGAGGCCGGGGAGGCCGAACTCGCCACCGAGTCGGTCAGTGTGCGCTGCCTCCGGCCGGCCGGTCCCGATGACGGCTCGCTCGACGCCATGGACGCCGGGCACGAGACCGACGACGCCTCCCTGGTGGCGGTGGTGGGGCGCTCGTACTGACGGCGGCCTTTTCGTCGCTCGTCCGAAATGAGCGGTTCTGCCGGCTCAGATCACCGAGTGCTCGCAGCGTTGCCTCACCCGTGTGACAACACGAATGGGATGCCCGTCTTCCGCTGTCCTGTGGCAATCACACGGACACACGGAATTGTCAGTTCACGACGAACCACGCAACCTTCGCCGTCTTGCCGGCCGGAACGAGCCCCGATAGAACGATTTGGAACGAGTGATTGGTGACGTTGGGCACCACGGCCTCGACAAAGACACCAGGGAGGCTGTTCTGGAGATTGGCGAACACGAGGCTCGAGGAATCGAGCGCTAGGCCTGTCACGGTGGCCACCGACTTGGCGGTGCTACCGCCACCGGAGCTCGCGTCCTCTCCGTAGACGCCACTCTGGTTGTTGCCGGAGGTCGTACCGCTAACACCGGTGCCGTTGACGCTCCGACCTTCGACTCCGCAGCCACCACTAGTGCTGCTGTTGTCTTCACCGACAACGCCTCCCGCTTCGTCGGCTGAGGTGACGCCCTGGAGTCCGTTGCCCGCAGTCGTGCTGACCGAAGTGGTGGCCGTCGCTGCATTCGACCGTCCGAGCGGTACCGATCCGCCGTTCACCGCACCCGCAGGCTCCGCTCCGCCGAAAATAGCTGCGGCGGCGCCGGCTCCGCCGACAGCACCGAGCACGGCGATGCCGTCTTCATGATCCCAGTTCTGATCAACACCGCTGCGGCTCGCACCGGGGAGAATGGTGATCCAGTCCATTCGGACTCGTACCGCTCTCCACCTGCGCCCACAACCGACCGCCTGCCGCCACGGGGGTCGCCGTTTGCGGCCCCACAGATGAGTCCGACCATCAGAGGTCGCTACGGCTGTCGTTGACCATCACTCTCAGTGCTGGAGGTCAGCCCCATTCCGGTGGTGCCACAGAGCCATCACCGGTGGTGGAGCGCCCCAGATCACCGGGAAGGTGGGATGCCATCCACGATCTCAGCGCGGTCAGGACCTGAGCCGGTCGATCTCGAGTGGGGTGTGCCGAGCCAACACGTCGAAGTCACTGTCGGCGTGCAGTAATGGGGTCCCGGATCGCATGGCGATGCTGGCGATCAGGCAGTCGATCATCTTGCGAACGGTTTCCCCGTTTCGCCGACACACCCGGTAGAGCGCTGCCGCCTCTTCGTAGTCGGTCGGTTCGGTGGCCATGAGGGTGCCTCGGGCCAGCATGCGGCGAAGATCGTTCAGGTGTCGTTCGTCACGCGCCCCAGCCAGCACCTCCATCCGGACGGGCTCGCAGACCACGAAGCCCTGGACCAAGAGCTCGTCAACTCGCTGGCAGACGGCACTAGCTGTGTCCCGGAGGAACTCCACCCAGCCCGAGGTGTCGATCAGGATCACCTGATGCCATTGGAGCGCATGATGTCGAGGTCACCTTCCCAACCAGATCCCCGCAGTGCTCGCGCCTGGTCGAGATCGAGCGGCTCGGCTGCCACAGTCCGCAGTGCGAAATTCACGGCGTCGCGCTTGGTGGCGAGGTGGTACCGCTCCATGACGATCCGACAGGCGTCGTCGTCCAGGTCCACGTTGGTGCGTCCCATACACCTATCATACACCACCCCTGTGGGGAACCAATCGGTGCCCCACGCAGGCAATGTGAGGGGACGATCGCTGACGGAGGCGAACGTCAGAACCTTGTCGAAGCTCGGACACCGCCGTAACTCCAGCGACATTACAGTCGTCAGGTGGCCAGGACCGTCCGACGTGATGTGATCGGCCTTCTCATCGAGAGGCAGGTGGCCTACACCGAGGTCGAACTCGATGCGCTCATTACTCAGGCGAAGACGCTGGCCCAGGAGAGCGGCAGGACCGTGCGTACGGAGGCCGACCTGCTCCTGTCGAGAGACAGGGAGAGCCGACTGCGGAACCTGCAGACCAAGGTGACGGGGGCGAGCGAGCTTTTGGCGGCCATCACCGTCGAACTCGAAGAACTCCGGGCCGAGGCGGGTGATGACGACGGGGAGCTGGACGCCATCATGGCGACGATGACCGCCTCCTGTGAGCCATTCACCTCCGCCCCGCCGGGTGACTCAACGTCGACGACATCGTCCACACGCCCCTGATCGCGGGACGCGGGTCGGTTACCGATCGGGGCTGACCGCCATCAGCCAGAGCCGGAGTCAACCGAAGAAAGGAATAGAGATGCCGGCGGAGCCGTTGGGACGTTTGTGACGCCGGGCCACACGATCAGCATCGTCCCAGCCGCCGTTCACGTGGAAGTCCGGCTCGGTGGCCGGGTGCTGGCCGACAGCGACCGGGCCATGAAGCTCGACGAGACCGGGTTGCCCACCCGCTACTACCTGCCGCCCGGCGACGTGCACATGGATCTCCTAAGGCCCACGACGTTCCATACCAACTGTCCGTTCAAGGGCGAGGCATCGTATTGGTCTGTCGACATCGACGGAGAGACCCATGACGGCATCGTGTGGAGCTACGAGGCTCCTACGGCTCAGGCCGCCGAAGTGAGAGGGATGCTGTCCTTCTACCCCGACCGTACCGAGGTGACAGTCGACGGTCAGTTGCTTCGAGACTGACCCGACGCACCTCTATGCAGCCCATGCCTCGAGCTGATCGATGACGTCATCCAGACCGAAGGCATCCTGTCTGCGA
>Ga0182012_10006473_pt1 | contig 11947 bp, 9 predicted proteins | sample 612S2SmetaG_FD_120486 | JGI IMG/M metagenome (GOLD analysis project Ga0182012, IMG submission 120486) | Permafrost microbial communities from Stordalen Mire, Sweden - 612S2S metaG | ecosystem: Environmental > Terrestrial > Soil > Wetlands > Permafrost | place: Sweden: Stordalen | collected...
AAAAATTCTATCGGACGCAGTTTCATGCCAAATGCGGCGCGGTTTTGCAAATTCAATTCCGATTCTGATTGCCGCGCGCGCCGAATCTTGTTTTTTATCCCTGTGCCAAAACACCGTACATTCCTGAATTACTGGCTGCCTGTTCTCATTTGGATGGCGCTGATTTTCACAGCGTCAGCCGATTCGCATTCCTACCAGCGTTCCTCGCGCTTCGTCGAGCCGCTGCTGCACTGGCTCTTTCCGCAAATGGCGCAGGCGAACATTGAAATAATTCATCATCTCATCCGCAAATGCTGTCACCTCGCCGAATACGCCATCCTCGCGCTGCTGCTCTGGCGTGCGCTCAACCAGTCGAAAAATCTTCCGCCGTGGTCGTGGCCGCGCGTTCAGGGAACGATGCTCCTCGTCTGCCTTTATGCCTCGACCGACGAATTTCATCAAAGCTTTGTGCCAACGCGCACATCGCTGGTCTCGGACGTTTTCATAGACACCGCCGGGGGCGCCATCGGTCTTCTCGCTTTTTGGATTATCTTCCGGTTGCGAAAACAACAATGATTCTTTATGAAACGCCCGCTGGTTGCCGTCGTTTCGTGTTACGCCGCCGGACTGCTGCTGGCGGAAATTTTCCAGCCCCCGCTCACCGCGCTTTTTGCCGCCTCATTCTTCACGCTCGTCCTCGCACTTGTCCTCAATAAATTCCGGCCGGTTTTAATCTGCATACTGCTCGCGCTCGCCGGCTGGACGAACCTGGTTTTTCACACGGAAATCATTTCACCGGTGGATTTGAGAAATCTCGTCGGCAACGATGCCGAAATCGCAACCGTTCGGGGAATTTTAATCCAGACACCGCAATTGAAAGTTTCCGAACGCGACGGCGAACCGTCGGAACATTCGCTGGCACAAGTCCGTGTCACCGAAATCCGCCGCGAAGGGAATTGGCAGCCCGCGCTTGGCAAGATCATTGTCGCCACGCCATCCGCCTTGCCGTGGAATTATTTCGCCGGACAACCCGTCGAAATATCCGGCGTCATCGCACGTCCACCATTTCCGCTGGCCGAGGGGCTTTTCGACGACCGCGACTATTTGCAGACACGCGGCATTTACTACGAGCTTAAAACCGATTCAACCAACGACTGGCAATTGCGCGAACCGGCCTCAACCTCCCCGCCGCTGACCGACCTTTTTCTCAATTGGTCGAAACGCACGCTGGCATACGGCCTGCCAATCGAAGACGAGCCGCTGCGATTGCTTTGGGCCATGACGCTCGGCTGGCGAACCGCATTCACCGGCGACATCGGCGATCCATTTCTGCGAGCCGGCACAATGCACTTGTTCGCAATTGACGGTCTTCGCATCGCGCTCATCGCCGGGATGCTCGTTGCGCTGCTGCGCGTGCTGCAAGTCTCCCGTGCGTGGTGTGGCATCGTCGCGATCCCGGCCATCTGGTTTTACACCGCCGCGACCGGCTGGGAATCTTCCGCCATCCGCGCGTCCGTGATGATGACAATCGTGCTGGGCGGCTGGGCGCTCAAACGTCCGGGCGACCTGCTCAATTCCCTCGCCGCCGCCGCGTTCATCATTTTGCTCGCCGAACCGCGCCAGCTTTTCGAAGCCAGTTTTCAACTTTCCTTTTGCGTCATGCTAGTCATCGGACTGCTGCTGCCGCGCATGAACCAGATTACCGACGCATTCCTGCGCCACGACCCGCTGATTCCCAACGATCTGATTCCGAAATGGCGGCGCGTGTTTATTTCGACTTCAAGAATTCTCGCACGCTATTTTTCGCTTTCGCTTGCCGCCTGGCTTGGCTCGATTCCGTTGAGCGCCCTGTATTTTCATCTGTTCAGCCCCGTGTCGCCGCTCGCCAACCTGATCGCCGTGCCGCTCGGCACTCTCGCCTTGATGAGCAATCTCGGCGCGCTCATCTGCGGCTCGTGGCTTCCGTTCGCGACGGAACTGTTCAACCACAGCGCCTGGTTTTTCATGTCGGCGATGCAATGGGTCAGCGAGGAATTCACAAAGATTCCCGGCTCCTATTTCTATGTGGCCGCACCATCGTGGATTTCCATCGGAATTTATTACGCTCTGCTTATCGTCGTTCTGGGCGGGTGGCTGAAAACGGTCCGAAGAACAATCTGCTTTGCATCTATTTTGATTTTCGTCGGCGCTTTCTATTTCCTGCAATGGGAAAAGTCCCGCGACGAAACCAAACTGACCATTCTGCCTCTCAACGGTGGTCACGCCGTCTTTGTGGATGCCGCCGGAAGTAAAAATGACTGGCTGATTGATTGCGGAAATGAAAACACCGTCAATTTCACGCTCAAGAACTTTCTCCGTGCGCAGGGCGTTAATATAATCCCGCGACTCGTCCTGACGGAAGGCGACGTGCAGAACTGTGGCGGCGCGGAATTGCTCGACCAGCTTTTTGGCATCGGCGAATTGTGGACCAGCCCGGTTCATTTTCGCTCTGCCGCCTACAATAAAATTGTCTCAGAATTTGAAACTGGTGGCCGGACGCAAGGATCACGCCACAAGATATTGAACGACGAAGACAAGGTCGGTTGCTGGCAGGTTTTGTGGCCGGACGCGACAAACAACCTTCCCCGCGCCGACGACAGCGCCCTTGTGCTTCTTGGGAATTTTCGCGGCGCAAGAATTTTGCTGTTGTCCGACTTGAGCCGCACCGGCCAGGACGCCCTGCTCTCCCGCATAAACAATCTGCACGCGGACATCGTCGTTGCCGGACTGCCGAACGAAGGCGAACCGCTTTGCGACGCACTGTTCGCCGCAATCCAGCCAAAGGTCATCGTGATTGCCGATTCCGAATTGCCGGCCAGCCGACGCGCGAGCAACGGTTTGAAAAGCAGGCTGGCGCAGTCAAACATCCCCGTGTTTTACACGCGCGATTCCGGCGCGGCCACCATTCTCGTGAACAATAGCGGCTGGCAAGTGCAAACAATGGACGGGCAAAAATTTAATTCAGCTTCCTTGTCGCGGTGACTGAGACGTGACGCGACTGATGGATCGGGAATTTTTTCACCTCCACGGTGACGCTTTGCGGTTTGAACTCGGCCAAAATCATTTCGCAAATGTCCACGGCGAGCTTCTCGACCAGTTTCCAGGTGCGACCTTCACCAAATATCAGCAGGCGCTGGGACACGGCGTAATAATCCACGGTGTCCGTGATTGAATCGGTCTGCGCCGCCACCGAAAAATCGACATCCATATCAACCGTCAGCAGCAATCGCTGCGACCGGGCGCGCTCCTCATCCGGCACCCCGACACAATAAAGGACTCCCAGTTCAACAATGGATATTTTGGACATTTTAGTTTTAGATGTGTGGTTTACGATCTGGCAGATTTGTTTTTCAGCACGGCACCGATCAAAATCTTCGTGGGCTTGTTTAATTTTAATTTCTTCGTCTCGCCGATTTTCAGCCAGCGGAATTCGCGGCCTTCGTCGTTCAACACCACCTCCGGCTTTCCCGCGCAGCGGCAGGTGTAGTTCAACAGCACAAAATGCGCGTCACGGTAAAATTCCTTTGAATGGATGCAATCCTGCACCAGCACAAACTTGATCCCGGAAATCTTCAACCCGGTTTCCTCCAGGATTTCGCGGCACAGCGCGGCCTCGGAGGTTTCGCCCCATTTGATCTTCCCGCCGGGGATGCCCCATTTGTCCGACCATTTGTGAGTGCGAATCATCAGCACCTCGCCGTCTCCGTTGAAGATCAGCGCACCGACGGTCGCTAGCGGCGGCTGCGATTCCTCGAACTTCTTCATCAGCGGCTTGAAATTCATATCGTCCTTTTCCAGCAGCCCGCGCAATTCCGAAAGATGCTCCACGATCAAGTCCGGCCCTGCGGCGCGGAGCTGATCCAACGTGTTGTAGCCTGTCAGCACCGCGCACGAATGCACGCCGCCATGTTTTGCCGTCTCAATGTCATGCTCCATGTCCCCGATGAACAGCGTTTCGTCGGCGCGCAAGCTGTTTTCGCAGAGCACATCGTGGATTTTTTCCCGCTTGTCCCGGACATCCGTGTAGGGCTTGTCGAGAAAAGCGTCGAAGCCGGTGGCCCGGCAATGCGCTTCGAAATGGTCGGACTGGATGGCGCTCAGCAAAAAAGTGCGGAGCTTCTTCTCGCGGCAGAACTTCAGGAATTCCCTCGCGTGCGGCAGTTCCACGACGGATTCCTGCGCGCGGCGGAACTCGGCGTGGAACCACTCCTCAAGCTGGTCCATCGGCACGTCCGGCGTGTGCCGGTCATAAAACTTCGTGAACGGCAGCGAAAACTCCGCCCGAAACTGTTCGAGCGACATTTCGGCTTTGCCAGCCTGCGTCAAAACAAAATTGGACGCCTTCAAAACAGCCGGCAGATCGTCCACCAAAGTTCCCGACCAGTCGAAGATGATGTTGCGGATCACAAAGGAATTATGAAGGAAGAATGCTGAAGGATGAAGTGAAATTGTCGCTGCGCAAAAAAACTGTTTTATCATCCTCGTCCTCATGCTCGTCCTCGTCCTCGAATTTGATATATGAGGAGGACGAGGAGGATTTGCGAACTTGCAACCTTCAACCTTCAACCTGAAACTTGCGCCGTGCTCATCGCATTCAACAAACCGTTCGGCGTGCTCTCGCAGTTCACCGGCGACGGCTCGCCCAACCGCCCGCTCGCGGAATTTGGGTTTCCGAAAAATGTCTATGCCATCGGACGGCTCGACGCGGATTCCGAGGGACTGCTGCTGTTGAGCGACGAGGCGCGCTGGAATGAAAAACTTCTGCACCCGCGCCACGCCCACGAGCGCGAGTATTGGGCGCAGGTGGAAAAAATCCCGACGCCCGAAAGCCTGAAGAAATTGGAAACGGGAATTGTGGTTCAAAGCCGGAAAACTTTGCCGTGCCGCGCATGGCTGCTGGAACCGCAGCCTGCGGTAGGGTCATCGCGCTGCGATGACCGGACGGCGCAGCGCGCCGTCCCTACCCGCACCCCACCCATCCGTTTCCGCAAATCGGTTCCCGATTGCTGGATTGGATTGGAACTGGTCGAAGGCAAGAACCGTCAGGTGCGGCGGATGACGGCGGCCATTGGGCATCCGACCTTGCGGTTGATACGCGTGCGCATCGGCGATTTCTGGCTGGGCGACCTGCCGCCGGGCCAATGGCGCGAACTGACCCCGCCGGAAATAAAATTGGCAACTCCAGGTGCAGGCAAATAAAAAGAACGCGCCGGACATTTCCGGCGCGTTCTGGTTTTGCAATATAAATCAAATCCACGCAGGCATCGGGCAGCTTGGCAAGCTGTTCCAGATTGTCGCCGCAATAAACGACGCGGGTGTCGAGGAGGGCAGAGGGTTTTAACTTGGTAGGGATGCCGCGCTGCTGTAGAGTATCAAGACATCGGTAACAGGTTAAGGATAGGCTTAAGCCCATGCCTTGGCTTCATATCCGACCGATGGATCAAAAGATAGCTTTCATCACGGGAGCGATGGTAACGACGCGGGGTCAGTTTTCCGCTTAGTGCCGCCAGTTTGGGATTGCCCGCAAAAGGGCTACAAATGGCTGGCGCGTTATCGGCGGGCGTAGAGCTTGACTGCTCTGCGGGAGCACTCCCGGCGACCGCAGCGGAGTCCCCGCCAGATCAGATCTGGCTTGGTGGAGCGAATTTTGGCGTTGCGGGCGTCGGATGGCTGGGGTGCGCGCAAGATCGCCCATCTGTTGTGGGAACAGGGTGAGCGCGTGTCGGTGGCGACCGTGCATCGGACGCTGCTTCGCCATGGCGCCGTGCACCGGTTGGACCGGTATACGCCGGCTTGGACGCGCTTTGAGCAGCCTGCGCCCAACGATTTGTTGCAGGCAGATTTCAAGGGGCCGTTGGGACGTGGCGAACTGCGGGACGAACTGCTGACGGTGCTGGATGACCACAGCCGCTTTGCTTTGGGGGTGTTTGCCTTGCGGGATCACCGCAGCGAACGGGTGCGGGACTGTTTTATCCAGGTGTTTGAACGGTATGGCCTGCCCCGGCAACTGTTGCTGGATCATGGGACGCCGTGGTGGAACCAGCAGAACGGCTGGGGGCTGGCCCGCCTGGCCATCTTTTTCATCCAGCAGGATATTGAACTCGTCTTCGGGCGGGTCCGGCATCCGCAAACCCACGGCAAGATCGAGCGCTTTCACCACACGCTGGCCCGCAGCATGACGCGGCAGGGTTGGCCGGCGACGTGGGAACAATGGCAGCCGCGTTATGATGCTTTTGTGGACCGCTACAATCAAGTGCGCCCGCACGAAGCGCTGGCCATGCAACGCCCTGCGGAGCGTTACCAGCCCAGTGAGCGCCGCTATCGCGCGGAAGTCGCCCCGTGGGTTTATCCGCCCGGCTTGACCGTGTGCTGGGTGGATGCCGCCGGGACGGTGCGGGTGGCGGGGCACCGTTATTTTGTCTGTGAAGCCTTGGTCCACCAAGAAGTCGCACTGGAAGTCATCGGCCAACAAATCTTAGTGCGCTTCCGCAACATGTATTTTCGGGAACTCAACCTCACCGCCCGCACCACCTTGCCCTTCATTTATCCAGTCAGCGAAATCAACGGCCACCTGTTACCGATGTCTTGACAACTCCACAGCGCTGCGGCGTCCCCGCTGGCGCAGTGCCCTTATTAGCCAGCGGAACCTGGCCGGAAAACGCCGGACAGCGGACGGCGCAGCGCGCCCATCCCTACCTCGGTGGAAGTTTTCACGCCGGAAATCTTTTTGGCCATGCGCGGAGGTTAGGACAGCGACCCTTCGCGGTCAATCTGCGTTCATCTGTGGCCAAACATTTGCCTTCGTCGAAGCCGCCCGCCTGATTTTGTGCTCCAGAAATAATTTGCCCCGGACCACGACGCCGGCAATAAAAAGCTGGAAGTCTGCCAGAAAATAATTAACTTCACTCTCATCCTATGAAAAACCAAGTCACACGCCGCAACTTCATCAAGAAATCCGCGCTGTTCACCGGAGCCGCCGCAACTTTGCCGATGCTGCCGTCGTTCGGCGCCGATACCAATGCGCCTGACCCGAATGCACTGGCGGCCGGCGCTTCGACAGCCCCCGTGACATCTGCCGCTCCTACTGTTGTCCTGCCGCCGGCACCGACCCCGATTATTCCGCCGCCGGGATTTGGCGTCGCCGACGGTCCCTTTCAGCCGACGTGGGAATCGCTCGGCAGCAATTATCAGGTGCCCGAATGGTTCCGCGATGCAAAGTTCGGCATCTGGGCGCACTGGGGTCCGCAATGCCAGCCGGAGATGGGCGACTGGTATGCCCAAAAAATGTATCAGTTCGGCAGCGCGGACTATAAATTCCAATGTGAGCATTATGGACATCCCTCCAAGATGGGATTCAAGGATGTAATCCACCAGTGGCGGGCCGAGGACTGGGATCCCAAGCACCTCATTCATCTTTACAAGAAAGCCGGTGCGAAATATTTCGCGGCTCTCGCGCATCATCATGACAACTTCGACAATTTCGACTCGACGTATCAACCTTGGAACAGCGTCGCCATCGGGCCAAAGAAGGACATGGTGGGAGGCTGGGCCAAGGCGGTGCGCAACGCCGGCTTGCGCCTGGCCGTGACGAGCCACGGCGACCGAGCGTGGAGCTGGTATCAGGCCGCGCAAGGTTCCGACCCGAGCGGTCCGCTGGCCGGCGTGCCTTACGACGGGTTGATGACCAAGGAAGACGGCAAGGGGCTTTGGTGGGAGGGACTCGACCCGCAGGACCTTTACGCGCAGTATCATACGATCGGCAAATACAGCTGGGCGCAGAGCGAAAATCCGCCGCTGGCAAAACCGTTCGTTGACAAATATTTCAACCGCGTGATTGACGTGATCAACAAATACAATCCCGACCTGCTGTATTTCGATGATTCAATTCTCCCCATCTATCCTTCAACCGACATCGGCCTGCGCATCGCCGCCTACCTCTACAACCACAGCATCATCACAAACGGAAGTCTGCAGGCGGTGATGACGACCAAGGGATTGAGCGCCGATCAGCGTCGCTCGCTGGTGCTGGACCGCGAACGCGGCGTGCAGGACGGAATTGAGGAACTGCCGTGGCAGACGGACACGTGCATCGGCAACTGGCATTACCAGCGCAGCCTCTTCGACCAGCACAAATACAAGACGTCCAAACAGGTCACCCAGATGCTCGTGGACATCGTCAGCAAAAATGGAAATCTCCAGTTGAGCATCCCGCTGCCCGGCAACGGCGTTCCCGACGCGGACGAACTCAAGTTTCTTGCCGAACTTACCGCATGGATGGATGTTAACAGCGAAGGAATTTATTCCACGCGCCCGTGGAAGGTTTATGGCGAAGGTCCATCTGTGTCCAAGCCCGGCCCGCGCAGCCGGTTTGGCGGCGCGAGCGATTTTCGTGCTTACACTTCCGAGGACGTGCGTTTCACAAAGAAAGGCGACACGCTTTACGCCTTCATCATGGTCTGGCCCGAATCGCGCAACGCGGTGATCAAAAGCCTCGCGGCCGGTTCTCCCCTGTTGGACGGCCGCAAAGTCGAACACGTCTCCATGCTTGGCCACTGGTGGGGACTCAAGTGGACACAGGACGAAAATGCCCTCAATGTCCAACTTCCCGCCGACCCCCCGTGCGCCAGCGCCATTACGCTCAAAATCCGCGGAGTGACTGGATGACCAAAGTTTTGAAGATTGCATGGCTGCAATAAAACTTTCCTGGATGAAAAGGATTTTCTTTTTGTTTGTTGCCATGACTTCACTGGCCGCGCCATTGGTTGCGGTTGGAATTCCCTATGCGCCGCCGGCTTCGCCGCACATGGATTATAACTTCAATTCCGGCTGGAAATTCATACGCGAAAACGTCGCAGGCGCGGAACAGGCCACCTTCGACGACTCGAAGTGGGTGGACGTCAGCGCGCCGCACACCTACAATGACGTGGATTCCTACACCGATTTCATCAGCCACAGCGGCGGCGACCGGAGGGCGTGGACTGGCATCACCTGGTATCGCAAGCATTTCAAGCTTCCAGCCAGTACCAAGGACGGAAAAGTGTTCCTGGAATTTGAGGGCTTGAAACAGGCGGGACGTTTTTGGGTCAACGGAAAGCTTGTCGGGCGGTTTGAAAATGGCGTTACGGCATGCGGCCTTGATTTGACAGATTTTGTAAATTTCGGCGACACGGATAATGTCATCGCCGTGAAGGTCGACAACAGCAACGATTACCAGGAGGAGGCGACCGGTGTGGGCTATGAGTGGATGGGCCGCGCGTTTAATCCAAATTACGGCGGGCTGAACCACGACATCGTGCTGCACCTGACCGGCAAGATTTATCAGACATTGCCGCTTTATGAAAACCTCAAAACGACAGGCACCTACATTTACCCTTCAAATTTTTCCAACAAGGACAAAACCTGCGATGTAAACATCGAGACACAGGTGAAGAACGAATCCGGTGCCCAGGCTTCCATCACAATGTCGGCGGTCGTTGTGGATGCGGACGGAAACGTCGCTATAAAATTTTCGAGCGATGCCTCGGATTTGGTCAGCGGCGAGACGGAAACCTTCACGGCGAAAAGCAAATTGGCGGACGCGAAATTTTGGAGCGACGAGACGCCGAACCTTTACGGTGTTTATACAATTCTCACCGTCAACGACAAGGTTGTGGATGTACAGAGAATCAAAACCGGTTTTCGTAAGGCGGAGTTCAAGGGCGGTGCGGGAACCGGAGGTGTTTATCTAAATGACAAATTTGTCTGGCTCACCGGATATTCGCAGCGCTCGTCGGACGAGTGGGCGGGGCTGGGTGAGGCGTATCCTGACTGGATGCACGATTATAACGCGGCGCTCGTCCGCAGCACGCATGCGAATTACATCCGCTGGATGCACATCTCACCGCAGGCCGTGGATGTGCGCGCCTGTGACAAGGCGGGCATTGTCATCGTCTGTCCGGCGGGTGACAAGGAGGGCGACCCGGCCCTAGACAACCGCCTGTCGCCGGAGGCTGCCTCACGCCAGTGGGAACAACGAGCCGAAGTCATGCGCGATTCGATGATTTATTTCCGCAACGACCCAAGCATTTTGTTCTGGGAGGCGGGCAATACCGTCGTCACCACGAATCACATGCAGCAAATCGTGGATTTGCGCAAGAAATGGGATCCAAACGGCGGTCGTGTTGCGGGCACGCGCGACAACGACACGGCGGCGCTGAACAATGCCGTCACGCCCTTCGCGGAATACTACGGCGTGATGATCGGGCAGGACCGGCACACGGACGAGATCAAAGCCCCGGGAGACATTTTTCGCGGCTACAGCGTGGACCGCCGCGACAAGGCGCCGCTCATCGAGACGGAGGATTTTCGCGACGAGGCCTCTCGCCGTTTCTGGGACGACCATTCGCCGCCGCATTTTGGCTTCAAGAAGGGGCCGAACGACCAATACAGCTGGAACTCTGAAACTTTCTGCATCGCGGCTGCGGGACGTTACAACGATTATTTGATGAACATCATCACCAACCAAAATCCGGCACACGCGAAATGGTCCGGCTACGCCTCGATTTACTGGTCCGACTCGAACGCCGACGGCCGGCAGGACAGCAGCGAAGTGGCACGTGTGAGTGGCAAGGTGGATTCCGTGCGTCTGCCCAAGGAAGCCTATTACGTCTATCGCGTGATGCAAAATGAAGCGCCGGACATCCACATCATCGGCCACTGGACTTATCCTACGAACACCGTCAAGACCGTTTATGTCGCCGCGAACCACTGCGATTCCGTGGAGTTGTTCGTGAACGAAAAATCCCAGGGTGTCGTGACATCGCCGACGAACGGCTACATTTTCGCCTTCACGAACATCCAGTTTCAAACCGGCAAAATCTCCGCCGTCGCAAAAGCCGGCGGCAAAATCGTGGCGCAGGATGAAATTGAAACTGCGGGCGAAGCGAATGCCTTGAAATTGACGCCGCACGTTGGTCCGGTCGGCTTGCAGGCCGACGGCTCGGACGTGGCGTTCTTCGACGTGGAAGTGGTGGACGCGCAGGGCCACCGCTGCCCGACCGACGAGGCGCGGGTGGATTTCAAGGTTTCCGGTCCGACTGTCTGGCGCGGCGGCTACAACAGCGGCGTACCCAATTCGGTCAACAATCTTTACCTCAACACCGAATGCGGCATCAACCGCGTCGCCATCCGCTCGACCTTGAAGCCCGGCACCATCACCCTCACGGCGACGCGCGACGGGCTTACACCCGCCACCGTTCAGGTCGAATCCAAACCCGTGGAAATCAAAGAAGGTCTGGCAGCGGCGCATTGAAGATCGGTTTTCGGTTGCGCCGGTTGGCCGCCGGGGACAAAATCCATGCAAGGTTTTATGCTCGCATATTTATGGGTGGCAATCGGCGGCGCGCTCGGCAGCGTGGGCCGCTACTGGCTCGACGGTCTTATCTCTGCGGAATTCGGCAAAGCGTTTCCGTGGGGCACGCTCACCGTCAACGTCACCGGCTCCTTCCTCATCGGCATCATCGGAGCGCTGGCCATTCCCGAAGGCCGGATGGATTCGCAAACGCGCATATTTGCCACGCAATTTCTGATGTATGGCATCTGCGGCGGCTACACCACCTTTTCTTCATTCAGCTTCCGAACGTTGCAACTCCTGCAAGAACGTCAATGGCTTTACGCCGGCGGGAATGTTATTTTGTCAGTGATTCTTTGCATGATTGCCGTGTGGCTCGGCTACTTGCTTGGCTCATTTTTTGGTTCGGCAAAATAAAATGACGATCCACGATTCAACCATATAACGCTTTAACAAAAATTTATGCAAATTCCAACCGAAGCCGTCCTGCTCCGAATTTTTCTCGGCGAAAGCGACCGCTGGGAACACAAGCCGCTTTACGAAGCCATCGTCCTCGCCGCGCGCGAGGCTCATCTCGCGGGCGCGACGGTTCTGCGCGGA
>Ga0182012_10006474_pt1 | contig 11945 bp, 7 predicted proteins | sample 612S2SmetaG_FD_120486 | JGI IMG/M metagenome (GOLD analysis project Ga0182012, IMG submission 120486) | Permafrost microbial communities from Stordalen Mire, Sweden - 612S2S metaG | ecosystem: Environmental > Terrestrial > Soil > Wetlands > Permafrost | place: Sweden: Stordalen | collected...
CCGACCTGCTCAAAGAGGGCCAGGAGATTTTGGTACAAATCGCCAAAGAACCGATCGCCAAGAAAGGCGCGCGCATCACTAGCCACATCGCGCTGCCGGGACGATTCCTGGTCTACATGCCTACGGTCAATCACACAGGCGTGTCGCGCAAGATCGCGTCTGAAGAAGAGCGCAAGCGGCTCAAGCGCATCATCAATAGCGAAAAAGAAAACGGCCACGGCGGATTCATCGTGCGCACCGCCGCACAGGGCGCCGACGAAGAAGAACTTCGCGCCGACATTCGCTTCCTCAAAGGCCTATGGAACGAGATCAAGACGCGCTCAGAAACGGCCAAACCGCCCGCGCTGATCTATCACGATCTCAATGTCGTTGAGCGTGTCTTGCGCGATCAGGTCACCTCAGACTTCTCCACCATCTGGGTCGACACCGAACAGGAATACGAACGCATCCTCCGTTTCGCCAATCGCTTCCAACCGGCGCTCGTCCGAAAAGTAAAGTTCTATAGCAAAGAAGTTCCCCTGTTCGAACAGTTCGGACTTAGCGAGGAAATCAATAAGGCTCTCAAGTCGAAAGTCTGGCTGAAGAGCGGCGGCTACATCGTCATCAATCAGACCGAAGCTTTGGTCGCCATTGACGTCAACACCGGCAAGTATGTCGGCAAAACCGCTCGCCTCGAAGACACCATCGTCAAAACGAATGTCGATGCCATCAAAGAAATCGTGCGCCAGATCAGGCTGCGCGATCTCGGCGGCATCATCATCATCGACTTCATCGACATGGACGAACGCCGCAATCGCCAAAAAGTCATGCAGGCTCTCGAAGAGGCGCTGCGCAATGATCGAGCTCCGTCCAAGGTTCTCCAGTTCAACGATTTCGGATTGGTGGCAATCACACGCAAGCGCGTTAAGCAATCGCTGGAGCGCACCATTGGCTCACCATGTCCTTATTGCGAATCCACCGGCTACGTGAAATCCGTGCAGACCGTTTGCAACGACATTTACATCGAGATGCGAAAGATGGCCAAGCACCTCGAACACACCGACGTGATCCTGCGCGTGAATCCAGAAGTTGCGAAGGCACTGAAAGCCAACAACGCGAAAATCCTGCTGGAGATAGAAGACCTCAGCAAGCGCACGGTCATCGTAAAGAGCGATCCCGCATTGCACCAGGAGCAATTCGACATTAACTAGTCAGTTCTCCTCTGAAGCCTCTGTGAGACCTAAGTGGCCGCCGTGTTAAAGATTTCGATCGAGCACCATAAAAAAATCTTCAACACGGAGAACACGGGGTACGCACAGAGGTTCACCGAGCAAAGGTTTCTTCGAACTTATTCGTGCTCAACGGCGGGGGCTCTTTAGCCCCTGCCTTCTCCGCGAAAAGGAACACTCTTTCCCTTTTTTGGGGGGTATCTTTCCAGTAATCACGTAACCCATTACGGAAGTACCACAAACTAACGGAAATCCACCCTAACCGCATAACTATCATCAGCTTACACCGAAATCCTATAATTCCTCGTCAACTCACTTTTTCGTTGCACGACTTTCGCCTGTCTTTTACTATCGCAACAGTTGCAACGAGTTACCGGCGGTTCATGCTTTTGGCCATCGCGTTGCATCTTAAGATTAACAACCAGCAAGCGCCATTTCACCCGGTTTATCAGGAGTCCGATGTCGGTTACGCGTCGCGCCACAAGTGTTTTCGCAGTAATTCTGGCCACTGCGGCCCTCGCCATTGCGGCCACCGTCAATACCACGCCGATTACACGCCCGAAATCGCCGAAGGTCACAGAGTCCGCGCACGCCAAGCATCACATGCGCCGCCTGGCGAAGAACCATGCCACGACGACGCACGCTCGCACAGTTCGCACCAGCACCGGAGTCCATCATCGCGCGCATCGCTATTATGGCGAACGCTTCACCGCCAGTTCATTCGTTTCAGAAGACATCACGGAAGGCGACGTCACCGCTGGCGAAGATCCGATCGTACGCCAAGCTGCCATTGACGCTCTGGGCAACATGAATGGTACCGTCGTTGCCATCGAGCCCACCAGCGGACGCATCCTGGCCATGGTCAATCAGAAGCTGGCTCTATCGAGCGGCGCGCAGCCTTGCTCCACGATCAAACTATCCGTCGCTCTCGCCGCGTTGAGCGAAGGCCTCATCACCAAGACCACACCAGTCAGCCTCGGCGGTCACTATCACATGAACTTAACCGAGGCGCTGGCGCACTCCAACAACGCCTACTTCGAAGCTCTCGGCCGCGACTTAGGCTTCGAAAAAGTCAGCTACTATGCCCATCAATTCGGACTCGGTGAACTTGCCGGCTACAACATTCCGGGCGAACAACTTGGTCGTTATCCCGAAGAAGAAATTCCTGCAAGTTTAGGCGGCGTTGGCAAGATGTGCTCCTTCGGCGAAGGCGTTTCGATGACGCCGTTGCAACTGGGCGCGCTGGTTTCAGCCATCTCGAACGGCGGTACGCTCTACTACTTGCAACATCCTACGAACCCCGAGCAAGTCGCTAACTTCCAGCCTGTGGTCAAGCGCCATCTCGACATCGCGCAACTCATTCCTGAAATCGCCGACGGCATGGAAGGCGCGGTGCAATACGGCACCGCCCGCAGTGTGAGACTCAATTTCAACGAAGAAAACATTCTCGGCAAGACCGGCACCTGCTCCCGCGCCGGCACCCGCTTCGGATGGTTCGCCTCCTACGCCAACACCAGCATCGGCCGCATCGTCGTCGTCATCTTCCTCGAAGGCGGACGCCCCACTTTCGGCCCCAAAGCCGCCGAACTTGCCGGACGCATGTATCACGACCTCTACCAGCACGACTTCTTCATGGCCAAACCAACTCTGCCTTCAACCACCGCTTCAACAGAATCGCCGAGAGTTCAATAGTCGCAACCACATCGTAGAGACGACTCATAAGGCGAAGCTGCGGCCATCTTTACTCCGCCTCGTCGAGTGACCAATACTGACCAGCATTCCGATTGTTCGCCGGACTACGCTCGTAATTGAGGTGAATCTCAAATGGCTGACCCTATCACACCCACCACCGCCACCATCACACTAGCCGAAACCATGGAATCGATTTTCAACAACCCATTCAGAAACCGGGTACGAACATCGCTTTTTCTCGTCGCAGGCCCTAACGACCCGGGCATCGCAAGTCGTAACGATGAGGATATGCAAGCGGAAAGTAACGACACCATCGGAGCATAAGATCAACAGTCAGGCCGAACGCAGCCGCATTCGTAGACCGCTGCGAATCTTACGTGCTCCTTATTGAGCCCTTTCTGCGCCCGGGCCAACTGTCCCGCGACCCCAAGCATCTGAGAATCAAGTTTGAAAGATCCGGTTCTTTGGAGTTCCCATATGTCACCGCGGTATCTCACCTTGCTCTCCGCCTTTTCCGTACTAGTCTCCTTAACCCTCTCCGCACAAGCGCAAAACCTACACTCTGACATCCACATCTATCCTAATGCTCCTTACACACTCGCCCACGCGGACCTGAATAACGACGGTCGCGAGGACATCGTTGCCAATTGTTCAACCAAGAGCGGTGTGGCCTTTGGCGTCAGCCTCTCCACCGGAGACGGCATTTATGGCGCCCAAACCTGTTACCAGCTCCCCAGCGGGGGCCTTTACCAAGTCGCCGTCGGCGATTTCAACGGCGATGGCCGGCCGGATCTCATCGCGTTGAGCGGTACAAACAGCTTCTACGAATATCTCAATAATGGAGACGGAACTTTTAGTCTTCCGACGACGGTCGTCACCAGTGCCTCGGAGGTTTATTGGATGGTCGCAGCTGATGTTAATCATGATGGAAAGATCGACCTGGTATTCGACGATGGCTTCGGCGGCTCCAGCTTGTATGTCTACTTAGGCAATGGAGCCGGCGGTTTCAGCGCTGGTCCGATCTCCAGCCTCCCTGTGCAAGGCGAGCTTTCTCTCGGCGACTTTGATGGCGACGGCAATGCCGACATTCTCAGCCAGTTCAATACCTACGGCAACATCATTCAAGTGGCCTACGGCGATGGTCAAGGCAACTTTCAAGCGGCCAACAGCTTCGATGACGACGCCGTCTATTATCCCTACGACGTAAACGGCGATGGCAAGATGGATCTCTTGGGCGAGCCTTTCGACTTCTCCATCAACGGCAGCACTTATTACAAAGACGTTCGCGTCCAATATGGCAATGCCAATCGCACCTTCACCGAAACCAACATTCCGCTTCAGACTTGCAATGCGGGTGCGTACCCTCCAGCCTCAGCCGATGTGAATGGCGATGGCATTCCCGACATTGTCGTCAACGAATCGACCAGTTGCGAGGGGGAGGCTCCGTTTACCCTCAATGTCATGTACGGCGAAGGCAACGGAAACTTCAAGCCCGAGCAGCGTGTCTATTCCACCCAGTACTTCGGACCGCTCTCGGTTCTGCGTGTCAACCAGGACACCAAGCCAGACTTCGACTATTGGGGAGAAGTCCCCGGGAACGTGAAGTCCACCGAAGTGCTTTTCGAGAATCCGCTAGCCGGAAAATTCGCCAAGTGCCAAGCCCCAAATTCAGCGACCGGAATCAACGTTTGCAGGCCAACCGGCGGAACCTCAAGCTCTCCCGTCACCTTCAGCATCGGCGCGTCCAATCAAACTCCAGGACGCAAAGTGGAAGTCTGGATCGACGGCGTGAAAGTCGGCGAACAGTTAACCGGATGGTCCTACTACAGCTTCATGGACGCCCAATTCAACGTAGCCGCCGGCCAGCACTCAGTCACAATCTTCTCCGCTGGCTGGGACAACTTACTCGAAAGCGTAACCTTCCCCCTAACCGTCAATTAAGCAAGACGTTCAAGGCGGATATCTCGTACCCCAGGTTCACGCCGACGTCTGGCGCGGACCTGGCATCTGTCTGCTCTCCCGTGAGACTGACATCGCCACGAAAATAATTACAGCCTCACCAATTCGACTCGGCGGTTCTTGGCTCGCCCCTCGTCGCTAGAGTTCCTGGCGACGGGACGTGCCTCGCCGTAACCCTTCGCACTAAGTCGGCTCTTGTCGATGCCATGCTCGGCCAGCCAGTTCATCACCGCATTGGCGCGATCGTCCGACAGTTTACGATTCGCCTCCGCCGGGCCAACATTGTCGGTGAAACCTTCGACCCGAATCTTCCAATCCGCATGATTCTTAAGGGTGGTTACCGCTTCGTTAAGCGCCGCCTCCGAGTCGGGCGTGATGTCGGCTTTGCCCGTAGCGAAGTGAACATTCGACAGAGTCATCCGTCCACCGGGACTCGCCAAACCCGCCGAAACATTGCCCGCCGGTGCCATGCCTGCATAGCGGTTAAGCTCGGCGACAAACGGTCGCGCACCGCGCGGAGTAGTCTCGTCATGCGCCAGAATTTCCTGGTTGGTGACGTCTTTGCCATACAGCTTGCGGTTTTCCCCATTGTCAGGCCGCAGCGTCGCACCCTCCAAAGAGAGACCTGCGAACAGCCCACGCGAGCGCGACCATGACAGAATCTCGGCGTGCATCAGTACATCGGTATCGGCGCTGGCATTGCGGCCCACTGGGCCCGCGGTGGCGGCCGCTTCGCCGCCGAGCGTGAACTTGTCCTCCAGCAGATGCTTCATTCCTCCTTCGTTCATGATCAACAGGAAAACGTCGGTAGATGAGCCCCCGATCTGCAACCCCCAACTGCCCCCTTCAATGCCGATCGACGCCGGCGACCCGAATCGGCCCGTGCCCCCGCTGCGGCAGGAAACGAAACCTTTTCCGTATTTTCCGCCGACCACGAACGCACCTTTCATTAACCCAGGAATCACCGCAACACAACGTGCCTTTGCGTACAGATCGCGCGGAATCGTCTTATCCGGCGTATGCATTACTTCCCGAAACGCGATCGCCGCAGCCTGTAACCGTTTATCCGGGGACTCCTCCGCGGCGTAGGCAATGCTGGACGCAAACACGCTGAAGCACAACACACCCATGCTCGTCGCAAGGGCGCGCGAAAGGAACCGACGGCGCGAGGCCCCATGGGGCTTCACCCCAACGCTCGCAGATGTAGCCAAATTCAAATTCACATCGATCAAAGGCGTCATTTATTTTTCTCCGAAATGCAGCCACTTGGATGCCGATTCTTGCGGCAAGAGACGTATCGGCTCATCAGAGTTTTCATAAGAATCGGCAAAACACAATCGAAGCCACCATTTCGGGAATCGGGAGCCTATCCCCAGCAGCCTGCGCACCCAAGCCGACATCTGCTACTATGTGCGTTTGAGAGGCCGCTATGCCCGAATTCGTGATCGAACGTGAAATCCCCGGTGCGGGTCAAATGTCGGACGCGGAAATTCAAGCCGTGGCCAGAAAATCTGTGGGCATATTAAAAGATATGGGCCCCGCCATCAAGTGGCTGCATAGCTACGTAACCGGCGACAAAATCTACTGCGTCTATTTGGCGCCCGACGAGGAAACCGTTCGCGAACACGCCCGTCGCGGAGGTTTTCCGGCGAATCGCGTCTCCGCAGTGAGACGCCTCATCGATCCAAGCACTGCGGACTAAACGGAAAGATTCCGCGGACTTGGTTCCGCATCGCAAATAAGCGCCTCCTGCGTGGCCTGATCGAGAGGCATCTCCCAACCTTTCATCCAAGCCGCGAGACTTGCCGCACTGCCGATAGTTCGACGCGCAAATTCCAAGGCCCTCTCGAGTCTCGCCTGCTCGGAAGGCGTAAGCGGGGCTCCCAATCGCTGGCGCAAAGCGGCGGCTGCGCCCGCCAAGCGCAGAGAGCGTTCGGGGTTCGATTGCGCCGCTGCGCTCGTGGCAAGGCATTCGAGCGCCCTTGCGATGCCGCGTTTATAACCCAATTCCTGGAACATCTTGATGCTTTCACCGTACAGGCGACACGCCTCGCGATTGTCGCCCTGATCCGAGCATAGACTTGCCAGATCCGACAGTACGCTCGCGATTCCCCAGCCATCACCCAGCCGGCGAAACTCTTTCAGACTCCGCTCGCAAAACGAACGCGCAGCCCCGAAGTCTCCAGTTTCCCGAGAGACGTCGCCCAGGTAGTTCAACGTCCAGGCGGCGCCAGCGTCATCCCCGACGTTACGGAATACAGTGAGACACTCGTTATACAGCGAGGATGCCCGCGCGTAATCACCCTGCAACTTCATAAAGCTGGCCAGATTGCTCAGTGCTCGTGCGATGTCCGCAGAGTCACCGAGTTCCTTCCATATCTCGACCGACCGCTCCAAAAGTAAGGATGCGGCGGAGATGTCACTCCGCTCGCGACTATTGACGGCCAAAGCGTTCAACGCGACCGCGACCCCGCGTTTGTCGCCTAACGCGACACATATCTCCAGACTCTCTTCGAAAATCCTATGCCCGGATTCGTAGTCCCCCTGCTCGCCCGCCAAGACTCCGGCGGCGAACAGCAGCCGCGCGCGCAGCTTCGGACGAGCCGCAGTTCCCTCCAACGCCAGAACTCTCGCAATCACTTCGCGACTCTCCGTAAAATGCTCCCGCGTTTCCCAGAAACGAAACAATGCCGCCGCCATGCGTAGAGCCCACTCGGCGTCGCCGGTCTTGATCAGATAATCGAGCGCCAGGCGGAAGTTGTCGTGCTCAACTTCAAAACGGTCGAGCCATGCGGACTGGGCGGCGATCTCCTCGGCGCCTTCTTCGGCAAGCACCAGATAATAAGCGGCATGAGCTCGCCGAGTCGCAGTCTCATCATTGCTTTCCGCCAAACGCTCGAGAGCATACTCGCGAATCGTAGAAAGCATAAGAAACCGCGTCTCTTTGGCGGCCTGATCCACTTGTTGTGCCAAGCTCTTGTCCACCATCGACGCCATGCCGTCGAGTACGTCGAGGCCGAGATCGCCTTTGGTATCGCAGACCGCTTCCACGCCCTCCAAGGTGCAACCACCCGCGAACACAGAAAGCCTCCGAAAGAGCTTTTGCTCGGCGTCGTTCAGTAAGCCGTGACTCCAGTCCACCGTATTGCGAAGAGTTTGTTGCCGGGTTGGGAGATCTCTAGCGCCGCCAGTCAACAGGCTCAGGCGGTTCTCCAGGCGTGTCAGCATGGCAGACGGCGAAAGCATCTTGATACGCGCCGCGGCGAGCTCAATGGCCAAAGGCAGGCCGTCGAGGCGAGCACAAATAGCAGCGATCACGGATGCATTTTCCGCGGTCAGAGAGAAATCGTGCTTCACCGCTTGCGCGCGCGCCACGAACAGTACGACTGTCGGAACGCGGGAAAGCACTTCCACAGCCGCGACGGACTTGGGATCGGGCAGCGCGAGCGGTGGCACAGGGAATTCATGTTCGCCATAGACATGCAGCGGAGCTTGGCTGGTAACCACAATCTTCAATTTCGGCGCAGTAGTGAGCAACTGCGCAACCAACGGCGCGGCAGGAAGCAAGTGCTCAAAGTTATCAAGCAACAGTAGCATCGGTTCGCGCAACCCGTTGAGATACTCCTCCACGCTGTCCTGTGGCGACTGGTTCCCCGTCTCCCGCACTGCGAGCGCCTGCGCGATCGCGGAAGCAACCAACCCATGCTCCCCCACCGCCGACAGCGAGACAAAGCAAACGCCACTCGGAAACTGAGCAGCGATCTCTCCAGCCAGCTGCAGCGCCAGTCGTGTCTTCCCAATGCCGCCGGGACCGGTCAGCGTCACGAGCCTCGCATCGACGCGGCCCAACAGCTGACGAAGCGCAATCGCTTCCTGCTCCCGCCCGATGAATCCGGTTCGCTGCTGCGGCAAGTTATTGGGACGAGGTACCGAATAGCGTGCGGGGTCCTCGGCAAGCCGATCCCGCACAGCCGCCAGATCGCGAGCCAAATCCCGGGTGGAAGAATAGCGCTGCTTCGGGTCCTTGGCCAGGCATCGCTCCACAATCCAAATAAAAGGAGCAGGCGCCTGGAGCATTCTAGTCCTCAGTCCTTCGGGCTCATCACGCAAGATTGCGGCCAAAGTTTCCGCGTGAGTCTTTTTCTGGAATGCAGGAGAGCCGGCGACCATCTCGTAAAGCACCGCTCCCAGCGAAAACTGGTCCGAGCGAAAATCAACCTCCTCACCCGTTGCCTGCTCCGGTGACATGTAGCCCACCGTCCCCATAACCGTTCCATACTCGGAGATGCTGGTGCTCGCATTCGAACTCCGCGCCTGATCCAGCCTCCGAAGTTTCGCCAGGCCGAAATCCAGAACCTTCGCCGTCCCATCGCCCGAAAGCATTAGGTTTTCCGGCTTCAAGTCGCGATGCACGATGCCAATCTCGTGCGCTTTGGCAAGGCCATCGGCAACCTGCGCAGCAATCGCCAGGGACTTGCGAAATGGCATAGGCCCGGATGCAAGCAGCGCACGGAGCGTTTCGCCATCCACTAGTTCCATCGCGATGTAGCGCGTACCGTTCACTTCCCCGAGTTCATAAATCGTTACGATGTTTGGGTGATTCAGAGCGCAGGCAGAACGCGCTTCCCGCTCAAAGCGCGATACCGCTTCTGGTTGCGAAGATTGGTGCAGAGAAATAGTCTTGAGCGCGACTTCCCTATCCAGCCGGGTGTCTCGGGCGCGATAAACCTCGCCCATGCCACCGGCGCCCAGCCGCTGGAGGATTTCGTAATTGCCAAAGAGCGCGCCCGGCGCGAGGCTTGACTGCATCGAACCTGAGGTGGAAGTTTGCGTCATGAACTCTGCCAGCGCCATTTTACAGCTTGACAGAGCATCGCTCTCATTCCGGCTTGATATTCTGGTTCACGCGGAACAGGTTTCCCGGATCGTAACGCTTCTTGATCTTGGCCAGACGGTCGTAATTCTTTCCGTAAGTAGCCCGAATGCGATCCTCGCCCTCTTCCATCATGAAGTTGACATACCCGCCGCCCGCGGAATAAGGATGCAGCGCGCTCCAATACTCTTTCGCCCACGCCGATATCTTCTCCTTGTTCGCCGGGTCTGGGTCGATCCCGACCATCACAGAACTCCACGTCGCGTCGCGGTAACCCCACGGTGTAGCGTTGTTCTTAATTCGTCCAGCAGCACCGTTCACCGGATACAGGTGCATGGTCGAGTGCCCGGACGGCAAGTTGGCCGCATGTTTCACGTGAAGCGCGATGGCTTCGTCTGGCAGCGTGCGAACGAAGTCCGCCTTCCAGTACCATTGCAGTCCCGGCGGATAGAGACCATCGTGCATACTCTGAAGCGCCGGAAACGGAATTGGGCCAACCATATCAAGCGCAGGAGTCTTCATACTCCGGGCCGGCTTGAACACTTTCTCCGCTTTCTTGATCGGTCCGGTATAGCACCACACAATGCCGCACATCTTCATATTGTGCAGATGCTCCGGAAACGGAGCCACAGGCGGAACCGTGAGGAAAGCAAAGAAACCGTAAACGTCATCCGGCGCTTTCGTGATGAAAGTGCGATACCAGCGCAGAATCTCCGCGGCGTCCTCCATCGGCCAAAACATCGGCCCACCGTAGACGGTGTGTACGCTCTGCGCCTTGAACAGAAAAGATGTCACGACGCCGAAGTTTCCGCCCCCGCCGCGCACCGCCCAGAACAGGTCAGAATTTTCTTTTGCGCTCGCAGTAACGAACCGGCCATCGGCCAAAACCATTTCGACCGCCAGCAAATGGTCGATCGTCAGTCCGTAGCGACGCGACAGGTAGCCGATTCCGCCACCCAGCGTTAGTCCCGCCACGCCAGTGGTCGAGATGATGCCCGCAGGAACCGCGAGTCCAAACGCATGGGTCGCATGATCCACATCGCGCCAAAGCGCGCCTCCGCCCACTAGCACGGTCTTCTGTTTCGGGTCTACGCGAACATAATTCATCGCGGACAGATCGATGACCAATCCGTCGTCGCACACTCCCAGTCCGCCCGCATTATGCCCGCCGCCGCGGATAGCCACCAGCAACTTCTGCTCGCGGCCAAACTTCACCGCCGCCATGACATCGGCCACGTCAACACACCGCGCGATCAAGCGCGGACGCCGGTCAATCATCCCGTTGTAAACCTTCCGAGCCGCGTCATAACCCGGATCGCCCGGCTCAATCAATCCTCCATGCAAGCTGGCTCTGAAACCCGCAATCGTCGTTTCATTCAGCATAGTTAGCGATAGCCTCCTGGTTCGCGCATACTATAACGCGTCTCCCGCCCAGAGACAACGCACACGTACACTCCCTTTTTCGCAAGTCATCCCGAACGCAGCCGCACTTCAGGCGGAGTGAGGGATCTCGCGTGTACAACCGACTCGCCCACCGGCCTCCGAAAACGAAGACAAGATGCCGCTGGTACAACCGTGGAAGCGTGGCGCTTCAGCGCCAGGAAAAGGCCACGCGAAATCCCCGGCTTCAGCCGGTGTGGTTCGTCCACTCTCTCACGAACAAGACAAGCAGTCGTGAGGCGGACATTTCCTTCCGCCAGCGGTTGACTACTCATCCAAATGTAAGACCGTAATTTCGTCGTTTGCATAGACGCGCTCTAGAGGCGGAGGAAACATCCTGAAGTAAGTAAATGCGACGACCCACAAACTGCAATACAGAACGAGGAATATCAGCACGAACCACAGCATTACAAGCAGAAAGCTCGCGGGGCTTGTAAGGAAAGTGGAGAATGTTGCAATGACGAACACGCCTGTTATGAAAAGACCTGAAACCTGAATCGGACGATAGTACGCCTTGGGAATACAGACTCTCGTACGACATGCTGCACATCGACCCGCCCTAATATCAGGAAACCGCACCGCCCTCGAGCACGCTGGGCAGGTCATCGGGACGGCGCTGGGCTTCTCGGCGCTCAATTTTGTTGACGTTTCGCGAACCAACTCGCCCTGCTACCGTGCCCCCTTCTTCTTCCCTTTAGCCACCGCGGGCGCCGCCGTCGCCACGCTGGCCGCTGGCTTCTTCCGTCCTTCCATCTCGGTCAAGCTGGCCTTCA
>Ga0182012_10006475_pt1 | contig 11945 bp, 15 predicted proteins | sample 612S2SmetaG_FD_120486 | JGI IMG/M metagenome (GOLD analysis project Ga0182012, IMG submission 120486) | Permafrost microbial communities from Stordalen Mire, Sweden - 612S2S metaG | ecosystem: Environmental > Terrestrial > Soil > Wetlands > Permafrost | place: Sweden: Stordalen | collected...
AACGCAATCGTCCTGAGCCTGGACCCGACCCCCTACTCGGCCATCTTTACGCCGGCTTACGTGAAACAGGTCTGTGGGCACTAGCATCTCTATGTGGCCGTTCAGGATTTTGGGGATCGCCGTAGTGGCCTTTTCGGGCATGTGCCTGGCCCTCGTGGCGGCCAATCGTTTCGCGGCAGCCAGCGGCGGGCACGACCTGACGCCGGGAGCCGCCCCGGCGCTTGTGTTGATGATTGTCGGGGTGGGGCTGTATGGGCGGCTGCGCTTTTCGTAGCGGCGTGCGGTTTGGCGGGCACGTGGCTAGCCGTCGGGTCTCTCCTGACAGTCCCGATGCCGTGGTTGATTTTGAGCGGGGTCTTCACCTGTTCGGTGCTGTCACTCTGCGTCCCCGTGCTAAGGCACTGGTCGCAGCTCGGCAAAAGGTGAGGCGGCGTGTGGGAAGCTTTCAGGCTACCCTTGCGTAGTGGTTGGGCAGAGCCGCCGAGTCAAGGGATTCGGCGAGCGGAGAACGCGGGCAGCGCGGGCGTTCTGATTCTACTTATTGATGGCGTCCGGACGCGTTGATGGTCCGGACGTGGCCGCGCGGTTCGCAGCGACGGGCCCTAGCGACTTTCAGCGAGCGCGAATCGTGCTTAGCCCGCCATCGATCCCGATCACTTGTCCGGTGACCCAGCTATTTTCCGGGTCGAGCAGCCATGCGATTCCCGAGGCAACGTCGGCGGGCTGGCCGATGCGCCCCAGCGCGTGCATCGCCGCCGATGCTTTCAACGCCGCTTCGCTCGAAGTAATGCGCGCGGCTAGCGGAGTATCTACCAATCCCGGCGCGACGCAGTTCACCCGGATGTTGCGCGGGGCGTAGCTGGCGGCCGCGCCAAGCATCAATCCGATCACGCCGCTTTTCGCGGCCGCGATAGCCTCATGGTTTGGAAAGCCCGTTCGCGCGGCAGCGGTCGCCAGCAAGACAATCGATCCGCCCGTCGCTAACATGGCCTTCGCGCCGGCGCGAACGGTGGCAAACGCGGTCGTCAGATTCGCCTCGATGGTTTGGTTCCACTCTGCAGCCGAAGTTAAGTGGGCGGGCTTCAGAAGCAGGCTTCCCGCGCAATTCACGATTCCGTGGATCGGTCCCAGGGTCGCGACGAGCTTGTCTAAATCGTCCACTTTGGATGCGTCCACCACGTGCATCTCAGCGTCGAGTTCCCCGGCAAGCGGAGCGAGCCGGTCCAGTGAACGCCCCAGAAGGACGGCTTCACCCCCGTGATTGGCGATTCTTCGGGCCAGCGCACTGCCAATTCCCCCAGCCGCACCGATGATGACGACACGGCCATTTTTTAGGCTCATGCCGGCTCCGCGACCCCCATGGCGGCGAGGCGAAGCGCCTCGCGCTGAATCCCCAACAGCATCCCGCGAAACACGATGTGATGGAACGGCACGACGGCGTACCAATACAACAGCCCGAACAACCCGCGCGGGCGAAACAATGCCCGTTGTTGCAGAGTGCAAGCGCCGATGCCTTGCGAGTCAATTCGAAAATCCAGCAGCGCTTCGCCCGGCAGTTTCATTTCCGCGCGGAGCGCCAGAACCCGATCCCGTTGAAATCCCACGACGCGCCAAAAGTCCAGTGCCTCGCCATAACCCACCAGTACGGGGTCACGGCGTCCGCGGCGCAGGCCGGGCCCGCCTGCCATCACATCCATCCATCCGCGCACGGTCCAAAGCCAGTTGGCGGCATACCAGCCATGACCTCCGCCCACCCGGCAGACGGCTTGGAATACTGCATGGGCCGGGGCTTGAATCGCCATTTGACGGCAATCGCGGAACACCGTTCCACCCGCCCAGTCAGGGTCTCCTGGGATGGGCCCGGCCATTGACCATGTGGTGGCGACGTCATGCTCGGTGATCTTCACCAGAGCAGCTCGAATCGCTTCGCGGACCGTCAGAAGATCCTGCGGAATCAGTTTAGTGATCCGGTCCTCCCGGCAAACCACCGGGTTCTTGAGCCCTTCCGCCAGCGGCCTGGCGATTTCGTGACTCAGCGGGGTGACGAACTGAATCCAATACGAACTCAGGCGGGGCGTTAACACGGGTACGGGAATTACCCAGCGCCGTCGCAGTCCTAATTCTTCGGCCATCACGCGCATGATGTCCCGGTAGCAAAGCACCTCCGGCCCGCCGATGTCGAATACCTCGCCCGCTGTTTCGGGATCGAGTAGCGCTCCGACAACATATCCGATCACGTTGCGCACGGCGATGGGCTGGCAGGGCGTGCTCACCCATTTCGGGGTAATCATCACCGGTAACCGCTCGACCAGATAACGCAGGATTTCAAAGGAAGCCGATCCCGAACCAATGATCATGGCGGCGCGTAGAACCGTCACCGGTACCCCTGTGGAACCAAGGGCGCTCTCCACTTCCCGACGCGATGCGAGATGCTTGCTCAACGCGCCGCCTGTCTCCCCGAGCCCCCCGAGATAGACGATGCGTCCGACTCCCGCTTTCCGAGCCGCTTGCGCGAACTTCGAGGCGAGCGTAAAATCCTGCTTCGCATAATCCGCCCCGGCGGAAGTCATGGAATGAACCAGGTAGACGGCAGCTTCACACCCTTCGAGGTTCCTGGCCAGACCGTCGACATCCGAGAGATCCGCCTCTTGAATCTCTACTAGTGGATTGCCCGCCCAGTCACGATCCTGCAATTTCATGGGAGATCTGGCGAGACACCGCACCGGAACCCCCAAGTCAAGGAGCCTCGGAACTAACCGCCCGCCAATGTAACCGGTGGCTCCGGCGATGCATACCCGCGGATGGGGAATTTGTTCAGGCAATGGAATCGTTTCTAGCGATTTGGTGGAAAACGAAAGCCCTTCCACTCAACTTGGAAGTTACACCCCTCCGGAACCCGCCTCCGGCTGGGCCAGAAGACCCGCAGGAAGTGAAACAAAGAAAGTAACGTTGGAAACTTGATCACGAAATTGCCCCTTGAACCCGAGACCGACGCGTGGTGGCCAGCGTGTTCGAGGCGCAAGTCCACGTCAAGCGACCGGAGCAGCCTTTTCATCTTTGGTCCGGATCTTTACGATACCGTTGATGCGCCATGTCGCGTGTTGCGGGTTTGCGGTTGCGGAGGTGGGAATCTGAATCTCCAAGTTACTAAATTCGTAGATGATTTCCGCTCCGCGTCCAGTGAGTTTGTCGTATAGATCGATCGCCAGATCGGCCCAGTTAATGTGGTCTTTAGTTGGATTACTCATAAGTCAAGTTTAGCTCTTTAAGGCTTGGGCATGAGCACTGTGTCAATTACATGTATGACGCCGTTGTCGCACACGATATCGGTCTTCACCACGTTGGCGTTGTCAACCATCACGTTGCCGCCCATCACATGGATCTTCAAAAAAGCGCCCTCGACAGTTTTGGCGCGCTTCATTTTCACAACATCGGCGGCCATGACCTTGCCCGAAACGACGTGGTAAAGCAGGATTTTCTTGAGCTTATCTGGATCCTTCAAGAGGGCATCGACGGTTCCGGCGGGCAGCTTCGCGAACGCTTCATCGGTGGGAGCGAAGACCGTGAACGGTCCCGGGCCCTTGAGCGTGTCGACAAGACCCGCCGCTTTGACCGCGGCCACGAGAGTGGTAAAGTTGCCGGCCGCAACGGCCGTGTCGACAATGTCGGCAGCGGAAGCGGCGAAGGAAGTTAGCGCAAGAAGCGCGATCAGGGGTAAGAAACGTTTCATCTCAATCTCCTTGGATTTGTTGCTACGGTCAGCTAGATTCGCTTGCCGGCTGTCGGGCCGTAGTTTCTTTTGGCAATATTTCTTACGTCCCCCGCGCCACGCCCCTAATCAAAAAGAAGTCATTGAAACATCCTTCTCAATCCTGTTTCGAACCTTCGACGATCGTGCCGGTTCTGGAACGCTCGCTCACGCAGGCGGGATACAGCATCGCCGATCTTTCCTCCGCATCGCCCGTACTTGTTGTGTTCTTGCGCCACGGCGGGTGTATCTTCTGTCGCGAGGCTCTCCGGGATATTGCCCGCTCGCGCCATTCGATCGAGCAGCGCGGCACGCGAATCGTGTTGGTTCACATGGGTGAATCCGAAATCATCGAAAGAGCGCTGCGGAAATACAAGCTTTCACTCATCGACCGGATCTGCGATCCCATGCAGGAGTTATACCGTGCGTTTGGTCTGAATCGGGGCACCTTGCTCCAGTTATTTGGTTGGAAGGTACTGTGGCGCAGCATGCTGGTGGGGCCGCTTCACGGTTTCCACCCCAAAACCGCGGACGCTTCGCAGATGCCTGGGGTCTTCCTGATCGAAAGGTCCACTATCATTCGCCGTTTTCGTCACAGGACAGCCGCGGACCGCCCCGATTACCGGATGTTGTGCGATCCAATTGCCGGCTAGATTCGTGGTGGAACCGTAATCACGATGGCCTTGGCCCCCGCCTTGCCCGTCCCCCGGTAGCTGTGCGGTTCGGAAGAATCCATGTGTAAGCTGTCCCCGGTTCGCAGATCGTAATCCTCTCCCTGAAACCGAATGGTGAGCGAACCTTCCAGCACCATCAGGAATTCGGATCCCTCGTGAAAATGTTCGCTCACCTCGCCGGGACCACGGCGCGGGAACTCCGCCAGGTAGGCCTGAAGCCCTTTCCCTTGCGTGGAAAACGCCAGGCACTCGAAAAAGTACGAAGGATTCGGCGTATCCGCCCGCTCCGGAAATCGCATGCGCTCTTTGGCCGTAACCACCGAGAACAGCTTCTGTCCGTGCTTGTCGCCGAAGAAATGCTCCAACCCTACGTCGAACACCATCGCGATTCGGGCCAGCGTCGGAAGCGTGGGAACCATCTTTCCGTTTTCCAGTTGGGAAAGCATCGAGGGCGACAAGCCCGTGTGCTTTCCGAGGTCTACCAGGGCGATCTTCTTGCGAAGACGCAACTGGCGCAATTTCCGGCCGAGTTCGTACGACGACAGAACTCTCTGGATCGTCTCCGCGCCGCTTTCACGCACCATTGAAAATGATTTTAGTACAACTGAAAGCGGATGGCAATAATTCACTCACAGAGAACTCAATGTTGGTGAAACTGAAATTGTGAACCGTTTCCTTGCTAGCATCGAAAATATGCAGGAATTAAGCTCGACTTTGGCGGACTACGCGGACGACGAGCTGGTCCTCAGAGCCCAGGAAAGCGATGAAGCCGCCTTCGGTGAACTGATGCGGCGAACCTCCGCTTCATCCTTCCGCCTCGCTGTTTCGATTCTTCGCGACCGTCAGGAAGCCGAAGATGAGGTTCAAAATTCCTACCTGAAGGCGTGGCGTCACGTCGGACAGTTCCAGCGCGAATCCAAATTCTCCACATGGATCTCGCGCATTGTCGTGAATCAATGCCTGATGCGGCTCCGCAAAGTGCGTGGGACCACCTTTGTGTACCTCGACGAGGTTGGCTCGGATGAGCGCATGCGCCAACACGAGGTGATGGATCGCAGCGCCACGCCCGAAGTCGATCTCCGCAACAAGGAGATTTCCGGCGTATTGCATCGCGAGATCGGACGCCTGCCCCCTCTGCTGCGCCATGTCCTGGTGCTGCGGGACGTGGATGAATTGTCTACCGCGGAAGTGGCCAACCGGCTGGGAATGACGGCTTCGGCCGTAAAGTCCCGCCTGTTGCGGGCTCGCATCGAATTAAGACAACGCCTGCGGAAGCGAATGCAGACCGCATGATGGGTACCAGATTTCACACTCTCCGCGGAGAGCAATGGATACCCCGTCCCCTCAACGAGGTGTTCGCCTTCTTCTCCGACGCTCGCAATCTGGATAAGATCACCCCGCCGTGGCTGAAGTTCGAGATTGTTTCGGTGGATTCCAATCCTATTACCGCCGGCTCCGAGATCCGCTACCGCCTGAAGTGGCACGGCGTGCCGATGGGTTGGACCACGGAGATCCTTCGTTGGGAAGCACCTGTCCTTTTCGTGGATGTGCAGCGGTCCGGTCCGTATAAGTTGTGGCATCACACCCACCGCTTCGAATCGCAGGGAACCGGAACGAAGATCAGCGATGTGGTGCGTTACGCCCTGCCTTTTGGGTTGCTGGGGCGGTTAGTCCATACATGGAAGGTTCGGGGCGACGTCGAAAGCATTTTTGCCTATCGACGCAAGCGGACCGAAGAACTGTTTAACCAAGATGCTAAGTAAGATCCTGTATCCAGAGCAGAAGACTACTTAGGTTCGCGCGGCTATCTTGTGGAGAAAGGCCAGTATTTCTCCCGCCGAAAATCCGGACATGGATAACCGGCATTCATGTTACTGATTGAAGGTAGATGATTTCCGGTCCCCATCGGCAGCGCAAACCACGAATCATCCTACATACATCGGGACCATACTCGGGAGCTGCCGGTTATGTGTCCCAGCTTGCCGTTTCAATGGCCGCAAGGCGCGATGTCACGGTATTCTGCCCGTCGAATTTTGAACTGATGCGGACCGTGCGGGCCGCCGGAATTCCGGTGGAATGCTCACCGGACTATCCCGACGAACACACGGGTTCGGCGGCGGCCCGAGCGGTCCGAAGCTTGCGTTATAGCGCGTCGCTTCTGCTTCGGCAGATTGGTTCGATGAAGCGGGGGGACATCATCCATATACAATTCCCGCAGCCTTTCCCGCTCGGCCTGGGCTCTTTCCTCGCCGCGCGAATGATGGGCGGGAAAATCGTTTTTACAGCCCACGACCCGGTGCCGCACAAGTGGCTGCTGCCGGGGCCTCTGGCGCGTCTCGAAAGGCGCTCGCTCGAATGCGCCTACCGCGTGAGCCATCGGATTATTGTTCACAACAAATCCGGAGCGCAGTTCCTTCGAAACGAGTTTGGCATCGCCCCGTCCAAGATCGCAGTGATCCCGCACGGGGCCTTTCACATCTCCGGGAACTCCGCGCCCTTCCCGAAGTTCGACGCTCTCAAACTGTTGTGCTTCGGTGCGATTCGCGAAAATAAGGGACTGCATCTGGCCATTGAAGCCGTGCAGAGATTGAACCGCGGCTATGGACGCCGGGTGCGCCTCACCATCGCCGGCGACGTGCGGCACGCGGGCGAGCAGGAATACTGGCAAAGATGTAAACGGCTGATCGAAGCGCAACCCGAAGGCATCTGGGTGATCGACCGTTATATTCCGGAACGGGAAGTAGGCGCTCTCCTCGCCGAGCATCACGCCGTGCTTCTTCCCTATCAGGCATTCTGGTCGGAAAGCGGTACCGCCTGTCTGGCGCTTTCGAACGGACGCGCCATTCTGGCTACACGCTCCGGCGGCCTTGGCTCCCTGCTCACTGAGTCCGGCAGCGGCGTGGCGATCGAAGGGCAATCCGCCGGCTCTATCGCCAGGGCGATTCAGAATGCGTTTCTCACCGGGCCCGTGCAATTGGAACAGATGGGCGAAAGGGGAAGGCAGTACATGCTCTCGCAGCGTTCCTGGGATGCCATTGCACGCGACACCGAGGCAGTCTACGCGAGTCTCGGCGCCAATCCCAGCGCCAATAAAAGTAACGTCAAGCAAGAGCCTTTGGTGGCGCTCGCTGGCGCGGAGCACGGCGGAAGATAGCAGTCTGGTTTAGCAGTCTGATCTAATAGAGGCGTGCCCGTCTCCAGGCGCGACTTTAACGAGGTCTTTCTCGGGGCCATGGCCCTGCCCGGTTTTGCCGAATGGCTCAACGCGGAGCCGCGGGATTCCAAGCCCGCGTTCTTCAGTCCCGAAGACTTCGAAGCCCTCGAATCCTTCACCGCCATCCTGATCCCGACCGACCAGACGCCTGGAGCACGCGAAGCCCGCTGCGCCCAGTTTATTGATTTCCTGCTGAACGCTTCAGCGGAAGATCCCAAAATGCAAGCGGGGTGGCGGAACGCGATGTCCACCCTGCGCGATCTGGGCTACCATTCCGCCGGTCCCGAGGCGCGCGAGAAGCTGGTGGAACAGATGGCCGGCCAGCAGCACCCAACCTTTCTGTTCATCAAGCAACTGAACACCTTCGCTTTTTATACCTCGCGGGCGGGCCAGATCCAAACGCTGGATTACCGCGGCAACAGTTACAACGCCACGTTCCCTGCCTGCACGCATCCCGAGCATAAGGTGATATGAACGAGACATATGATGTCGTCGTGATCGGTTCAGGGGCCTGCGGCGGCTGGGCTTCCATGGATCTCGCCCAGGCGGGCATGAAGGTGCTCATGCTGGAAGCGGGCGCGCACATCTCCGCGGCCGAGCAGTTCCACCACCAGTGCCTCTACGACCTGGAATTTCGCGGCCGCGGCCGCCCCGGTTTGCTTCGCCGTTACAGCGGCACAGAGCGCAACTACCGCATCATGCTCGATAAAGAGGAGAATCCCTACACCACCTCGCCGGAGACTTCCTATCGCTGGTCGCGGTCCCGCTGCCTCGGCGGACGCACTCTCCACTGGGCTCGCGCCGCCGACCGCATGGCGGACTACGAATTCAAAGCCGCGTCCCGCGACGGCTACGGCATGGATTGGCCGCTGACCTACGCCGACCTCAAGCCTTACTACGATCGCGTGGAGACTTTCATCGGAGTCAGCGGCGAAGTGCTGGGCCTTCCCCAGTTTCCCGATGGCCCCTTCCTTCCGCCCATGCCATTGAACTGCGCGGAATCCATCTTCACCGCCGCTTCCAAAGCGCTTGGGTGGACATCCACCCCCCGCCGCCTGGCTCAGTTGACCCGCGTCCATAACGGGCGTCCGCCGTGCCACTACTGCGGCAACTGCGTTAATGGTTGCGATGTAGGGGCGATGTTCAGCACCATCAGTTCCACTCTCCCTCCAGCTTTGAAGACCGGCAATCTCACTGTGCGTACGGATAGCGTGGCCGCCGGGATTCGTATGAATGGCGAGAACCGCGCACAAGGCGTGACCTACATCGAGCGGTACTCCCTGAAGCCCGTGGATGTGGATGCCCGGTTCGTCGTCTTAGCTGCTTCCACGTTGGAGAATACCCGTCTGATGCTGCTTTCCGCAAAGGGCGGTCTGGCTAACTCCAGCGGACTGCTGGGCCATTACATGATCGACCAGCTCGCCGGCGGAGGAGTTAGCGGATTTCTTCCGAAATTGAAGGGCGGACCCGCTCGTCTGGATGATGGCAAATCCGCCGGCATCACCATTCCGAATTTCCAAAATATCGACAAAACCACCGCGCGCAAAGACTTTATTCGCGGTTATGTCATGAACGCGACCGGTGGCCAGACCGAGTATCCGGAATATGCCGCGTCTCTTCCCGGCTACGGCTCCGCATGGAAGAAAGAAGTGAAGTCGCGCTATGTCGCCCAGGCCCGGGTTTGGATCGCCGGCGGCGAGATGCTGGCCCGTAAGGAAAACTTCGTCGAGCTCGATCCCGAAGTGAAAGACCACTGGGGCATTCCCGTGGTGAAGATCCACTTGACTTATTCCGACAACGACCGCAAGCTGATGGCCGACTTCCAGCAACGCGCCGAGGAACTTTTCCGCAAAGCGGGCGGCGAGACCGATCCCGCCATGCGCCGGGGAGGACCTTCAGGTTTCCCCGGCGGACCTGGCTCCCCGGACGAAGCATCCGCCGCGCCGCATGCTCCGCTGGGGAGTGCGATTCATGAAGTCGGCACAGCCCGCATGAGCGCCAGCTCGAAAGACGGCGTACTGAATTCGTTTTGCCGGGCGCACGACATCGCGAACTTATATGTCTTCGGAGGCAACGCCTTCCCTTCGACCGGCGATAAGCATCCCACGCTGACCATGATGGCGCTCGCGGCGCGCGGTTGCGATCATTTGCGTGAAAACGCCAAGGGACGGCTTTCTTAACATTTCCGGAACGCGCACTTAAAAACCGTTAAGAATCAGACATTTCGGGGTGTGACTTCGATATACTTCCGTCATGAAGACATTTCAAAAATCCATGTTCGCGGTAGTCATTGCCGCCGCTCTTTCGCTCCCGATTGTCGCGCAGACACCTGCCGCTCCGGCCACCAAGACGGCGGCTCCGAAGGCTGCGGCAACGCCCGCGCCCACCGATGCCCAGATTGCCGATGCCAAGGCCAAAGGTATGGTGTGGGTCAATACCAGCACCAAGAAGTACCACAAGGACGACGCTATGTACGGTAAGACCAAGCATGGCCAGTTTATGACCGAAGCCGACGCCCAAAAGGGTGGTTTCGTGATGGCCAAGCCGAGCCCCATCGGCAAGAAGTCCGCCAAGACCACCACGCCGAAAATGCAGTAGTTTTGGATAACGGTTACCGATTACGGCCGCTGGCAGCAATGTCGGCGGCCGTTTTCATTTGGAAATCCGAACGTTTACCCGTCGGTGTGCGTATCTTTGACTACCATGATTGGATTTTTGCTCTGGTGCGTGCTGTTCTTCTTCTGCTGGCCGCTGGCGTTAATAGCCCTGATCCTGTATCCCATCGTGTGGATCATCCTCCTGCCGTTCCGCATCGTTGGAATTGCCTTTGAAGGCGTCTTCGAACTGCTTCGCGCGATCTTCTTTCTACCGATGCGGCTATTGGGTTCTCGCCCTCGTTAAGCCGGCCAGGCTGCGGATTACCTGTCATAATATTTCCCTCAGAGGAACATATGGCAGCCGGAGACGCTCTATCGACCGTGGCGCGCGACCAAAGGCGGTGGTCGCTCACCGCGAACGCACTCAAAGCAAGTATCGATCAGGCACGGTGGATCGTCCTGGGGCTGGCCGTGGCCGGCGCCATCTTCGAGACCCTGGGAGCCCAGATCCACGGCGCCATGTCAGACTTGGCGCGGGCTTTCGGGTATGTCGGCGCGGCGGTACTCGGCGTAGCCGCGGTGATCCGTCAGTGGAAGCTCGGCCATGAACGCACGCAGGCGTGGATTCTGGCGCGCGCAGGTTCCGAGTCCTTCAAGCGGGAGATTTTTCTCTTCGTCACCTCCGCCGGACCGTATGCGTCGGGTAATCCCGCGCTCACGCTTCTGGACCGAAAAGATGAGATCCTCGCGAAACTCCAGCCCTGTCAAAACTTCAGAGTGGAACCGCAAGGGGACGTGGAAACCCCAGTCCCGCTGGATGCCGCCGCCTACCTCGAAAAGCGCGTCACCGGGAAAAAAGCACAGGTCCAGTACTTCAGGGATCATGCCGACCAATATTCGCGAATGCAGCAACGTCTCCATGGCGCGGAATTTTTTCTTGCTGTGATCGCCGCTCTGTTGAGCGCCGCCGTCACCCTGACTGAGACGCAGCAGTACGGCGCATGGGTGGCCGTCATCACAACCGTCAGCGGCGCAGTCGCCGCGCACCTCATGGCCCAGCGCTATGAACAACTCACGATTACTTACCGGGCCACGGCCGACCGCCTCGAAAGCGTGAAAGACCGCTGGTATGCCAAGGGCGCGGTGAATCTCGCGGATTTGGTCGAGTCATGCGAGGCGGTCCTGTTCGAGGAGAATCAAGGCTGGATCGCCGGCGCAGACCAAGCCGCGGTTCCGGCCAGGAACGACACCGCCGGTTCGAAATGAAGCTGCGCAGCTCATTTTCCCGGGCAGGCCTTTGAATAATCCGGATCAATGGGCGCCAGGATTTTCAGTTCTTTGCACGCGGCGTCCGCCAGTTCTGAACCACCCAGGGTCTTATAATCCTGCGGCGCCGCCTGCGGCTTGTAAACAGCAATTCCAGACTTCATGGCCAGGGCGAACAGGGCGCCGTCCTTGCTGAACGCGCTGACGCCCAGGGCGCCCGGCGCGCCGTCGGGCATCCACTGCGGCGTTGCTGAATCTGCTAAAGACGCCGAATAGACCACGCCGTTGAGACAAGCCACGAGAATTCTGTCGCTCTGCCCAAAAGCGAAAGAGCTAACTTGCTCCGGGAAGACGAAGCTCCGCGCTTTGCGATCTTCAACGTTCACCAACTCGATACCCGTGGAAACCATGGTCGCGAGAAGACGGCCGTCCGGTGAAAACGCTAC
>Ga0182012_10006477_pt1 | contig 11943 bp, 9 predicted proteins | sample 612S2SmetaG_FD_120486 | JGI IMG/M metagenome (GOLD analysis project Ga0182012, IMG submission 120486) | Permafrost microbial communities from Stordalen Mire, Sweden - 612S2S metaG | ecosystem: Environmental > Terrestrial > Soil > Wetlands > Permafrost | place: Sweden: Stordalen | collected...
ACCTATCTCTCGGTGGCGAGAGTAGAGGCGACGGATATGGCGACGGTGGTCGTCCATTTGAAGACTCCGGACAATTTTCTGCTGGTGAACCTGGCTTCGCCAGCGTTTGGGGTGGTTCCGTACGGAAGCGGACGCAATTTCTGGCAGCATCCGGTCGGTACCGGTGCGTTCCGGTTTGTGAGCCAGGAGATTGACAAGGAAGTGGTGATTGAGCGCAATCCGAAGAGCTGGGAGCCGGCCACGGGAAACATAGAGCGCGTGCGGTTCGCGGTGGTTCCGGACCCAACGACACGGGCACTGGAGCTGCGCAAAGGGTCGGCGGATCTTGAGAGCAATTCCCTGGCGCCGGATATGCTGCCGGTGCTGGCGGCGGAGAAGAGCCTGGCGGTCGGCAGCGTGGGGGGAACGCAGGTGCAGTACATCGCGTTTAACACGACGGACCCGATATTACGGGATGCGCGGGTGCGGCAGGCGATAGCCTGCTCGATCGATATTCCACTGATTTTGAGGACCTTGCAGGCGGGACGCGCGCAGCCGACGGTGAGCTTGCTGCCGGAGAAGCATTGGGCTTGGACGGGGGATGTGGCGCAGTATTCCTACGATCCGAATCGGGCCAATGTTCTGCTTGATGGAGCCGGATACAGACGCGGAGCGGATGGATTTCGGATGCACCTGACGATGAAAACCAGCACCGATGAAGGGACGCGGCAACTCGCGGCGACGCTGCAACAGGAGCTGGCGCAGGTGGGAATCGATCTGGCGATACGAAGCTATGAGGCGGCTACTTACCTGCAGGATCTGACGCGGGGGTCGTTTCAGATATATGCGCTGCGCTGGGTCGGCGGAAATGAGCAGCCGGATATATTCGGCTACGCCTTCAGCACGGCGCGTATTCCGCCCAAGGGGGCTAACCGCGGGCGTTATCGCAATCCGGAGCTCGATGCACTGCTGGACGACGCTGCGCGTTCGACGGACCAGGAACGGCGCAGGGGCGACTATGTGAAAGCCCAAAAAATACTGGCGCGGGATTTGCCGGCTTTCAATCTTTGGTACAAGGATTCGATCGTGGTGCATAACCGGCGACTCAGCGGAATCGAGATCAGTCCGTCGGGCAGCTTCGCCTTTCTGCGGACGGCAAAAGTGCAAATGTAACGTTTTGTGACAAATGCAGATACAAATCGTTACGAAGCAAATGGTAAACTTTCCGTTTCACCTACTCGTCTAGTAGGGCAGGAACAAGCGCAACCCGCGACGGGCGAAATAGTTGCGCGCAATATCCTTCCTCCATTTGCTCCCGATTTGCTGAGGGTGAGGAACGATCGACCTTGATTCGGAGAAGCTATGCAGTCAAAGTTTAGAAAATTCAAAACACTTAATTCCGCTGGATGCGCACTTCTGGTTTTGCTTGTCTCCGGAATGAGTGGGGTTGTGACGTTAACTTTAGCGCCTTCGGCAATGGCCCAGGCTGCGTCCGCGGCCAACCGGTTTGTGGGTACAATCACGGCCGCTGGTGCAGGCGTATTGACGGTGAAGACCGACGCGGGTGTGGAGCGCAAGGTGACGGTGCCGGACGGGGTCCGCATCCAAAGGATTGCGCCGGGGGCGAAAGATTTGAGCGGCGCTGCGACCATTCAGTTCACGGATCTGGCGGTTGGAGACCGGGTGCTGGTGCGTCTGGCTCCGGAGCCGGCGACGGACCCGGTGACGGCGATTTCGATTGTGGCGATTCCTCAGGCGGATCTGGCGCAGAAGCAGCAGCAGGATCGCGAGGACTGGCAGAAGAATGGCGTTGGCGGTCTGGTGAAAAGCGTGAATGCGGGGACGGGCGAGGTGGTGATCGTCTCTGGCGCGGGCCCTATGCAGAAGACGACTACGCTGCATGTAACTCCGGCGACGGTGCTGAAGCGGTATGCGCCGGATTCGGTGGATTTCGACAAGGCTAAGCCGGCGCCGATTGAAACCATTCAGGTGGGCGACCAGCTGCGGGCTCGGGGCACCAAGAACGCGGATGGAACGGAGTTGGCTGCGGTTGAGGTGGTTTCCGGAAGCTTCCGGAATATTTCCGGGGTGATCGGGTCGATTGATCAGGCGGCCAAAACGATTACGCTCAAAGATCTACTTACCAAGCAGACGGTGACGGTGCATGTGGGCGATACCGCCCAGATGCGCAAGTTGCCGGACGAAATGGCCAAAGCGCTGGCGGCAATGACTAAGCCGGGAGAAAAGGCCGGGGAGGGTGGGGCGGCCAGTGCTGGCCAGGGCAGCCGGCCCGCTTATGCGGGACCCGCCGGACAGGGTGGTGGTCAGGGACGGCGCGGGGGCGGTGGCGATTTGCAGACAATGCTGGGCCGCGCGCCGGCGATCCATATTACGGACCTGCAGAAGGGCGAAGCAGTGATGCTGGTTTCCACGCAAGGCACTTCTGAAGTCAACGCGGTGACTTTGCTGGCAGGTGTTGAGCCGCTATTGCAGGCTCCTGCTTCGACGCAAAATATGCTGCTTTCCAACTGGAGCATGAGCTCCGGAAGTGCGGAAGCCGCTCAGTAAGGCAATTTTCTTTTCTCTTTCTTTCGAAATTATGGGGGATTCGTGTACTCAAAACTGACCTACTTCTTTGCCCTCCCGGCGATCGCACTATCACTGGCGACGAGCGGAGTGGCGCAAACTGCCACTCCGACGACGCCTGCACAAGCGCCGGCGGCTACTGCTGGAACAACGGCCGGTCAGGCGACGATTCACGGCAAGATCGCTGATCCGAGCGGAGCCTTGATTCCCGGTGCATCGATTACCGTCAGCAATGGCAAGGGACAGACGGTGGCGACCGGGACTGCCGATGCGACCGGCAGCTATGAGCTGCATGGGGTCGCCCCGGGCACCTATTCGGTAACGGCGACGTTCAATGGATTCGCGCCTTTTGTTACGCAAGGTATCGTTGTGGCCGCCGGACAGATCAAGCGCATCGACATTACGATGGCGATCGAGACCACGCAGCAGACGGTGACGGTGTCCGATGAAACTCCGACTGTGAGCGTGGAGGCGGACAACAACGGCAACGCGATGGTCATCAAGGGCAAAGATCTGGAATCGCTTTCGGACGATCCAGACGAGCTTTCGAATGAGCTTTCGGCGCTGGCCGGCCCATCGGCGGGGCCGAACGGCGGGCAGATTTATATTGATGGCTTTACCGGCGGTCAGCTTCCACCGAAGTCTTCGATTCGCGAGATCCGCGTGAATCAGAATCCGTATTCGGCGGAGTACGACAGGCTGGGTTTCGGACGCATTGAGATCCTGACCAAGCCGGGAACGGATAAGCTGCATGGGCAGTTTATGATCCAGGGCAACGACAGCTCTTTCAACACGGGCAATCCGTTTGTGGCGACGATTCCGCCCTATTACAGCTACCAGTACAACGGAACGCTGAATGGCTCGCTGAACAAGAACACCTCGTTCTTCATCTCTGCCGAGCATCGCACCACGGACAACGAAGCGTATTACGACGCGCCGTGCAACGATCAAGGCGTATGCGTGGAAACGGGCGCTGCCAACTTCAGTGGAACGCTGGCGAATCCGCATGGACGCACCAATATTTCTCCTCGCTTTGATTTCCAGATTGGCGCGAAGAATACGCTCACGATGCGCTACCAGTACTACCATGACAACGAATCGGGCGATATCGGTTCCACGCAGTTGCCCTCGCAGTCGACCACTTCAGTAATCAACGACAACAGTATCCAGATCAGCGATACGGAAGTGATCAGCGACAAGATCGTGAACGAGACGCGCTTCCAGTACGATCGCGCCATCGCTACCACGAGTTCTGTGAGCAGCGCGCCCTCGATCTCAGTTCAGGAGGGCGATTTCACGGCGGGTGGCAACAATTCACAAAGCGTGCGCGACCATACCGACCGCTGGGAGTTTCAGAACCTGACGACCATGTCGCTGGGGAAGCATGCGGTTAAATTCGGCACCCGGTTGCGGGACAGCCGCGATGCGAACTTTGCGAGTTCGGGATTCAACGGTTCTTTCACCTTCAATACCGATGCTGAATACGTGGCGGCTTTCCAGAATGGGTTCGCCGCGACGCCGAGCCAGTTGAGCTACTCGACCGGAACGAAGAGCGTGGCTGCAAATGTCTTCGATGGCGCTGCGTTCCTCCAGGATGATTGGCGCTTCAATCAACGGCTTACGCTTTCTGGTGGATTACGCTGGGAGTCCCAGAATCATGTTTCCGACCACGACGACTGGGCGCCGCGAATTTCATTCGCCTACGCACTGGACGGAAAGGGCGGCAAGCCCGCCAAGACCGTGCTGCGCGGCGGTTATGGCATCTTTTACGACCGGCTCCAGATTGCCAACTTCCTGAACATCAATCGCTCCAACGTTCAGGATCAATTCAATATCAAGAATCCGATCAGCGTGGCGGCCAACCAGGTTTGCTTCAGTCCGACATCCTTCGATCCCGCAAACTGCACCAGCACCGAAGCGGCTACTCAAAACAAGATAACCTACGCGGTGGCGCCCAATTACCGCTCACCCTATACGCAGCAGTTTGGCGCTAGCATCGAACGCCAGGTTAGCAAGATCCAAACGGCGACGCTGACGTATCTGCACTCGACAGGCGTGCACCAGTTGGTGGAGATCAACGCCAATGCACCAGAGCCTTCGGATGTTTTGAATCCCGGTCCGGCGCGGTACCAGTACCTTCCGGAGGGCGTATTCAAGCAGAACCAACTCATCCTGAATACACGGGCGCAGTTCGGTCCTAAGTTCAGCGTATTCGGGTTTTACACGCTGAGCTTTGCGAACACCGACGGCGCAGGTGGGTCGCAGGCCTCCAACTCTTTGGGCGACGGTAAATATCTCGGCCAGGATTACGGCCGGGCATCCTTTGTATCCCGCAACCAGGTGTTCCTGATTGGAAACTACACGGGTCCCTGGGCTCTCCGCTTCAGCCCATTTTTGATTGCGCAGTCCGGCAGACCCTACAACATCACGACGGGGACGGACCGGAACGGAGACTCGTTCTACAACGACCGCCCCTATGTGGCGAACTCTTCGGAGTGCTCGGCAGAAGGAGCAGCGGCCAATGGCTTTTATGAGACACAATACGGATGCCTGGACGTCAACAACACTCCACTCTCCGGTGAGACCTTGCTTGGTAATAATGTCGGAGACGGGCCGGCGGCAGTGGCAGTGAACCTGCGTATTACGCGGGCCTTTGGCATCGGGCCGAAGCTGGAAAAGGCTGACGCGAACGGGAATCAGGGCGGTGGCCCTCCAGGCGGTGGTGGCCCTCCGGGCGGTGGGCGCGGGGGTGGTCCGGGCGGAGGATTTGGACCGGGCGGATTTGGCGGAGGTGGGCGCGGTGGCCCGGGTGGTATGTTTGGCCCGACAAGCACCGGCCGAAAATATAACCTGAGCTTCAGCGCGCAGGCTTTGAACCTCTTTAACGATATCGACAAGGGCACGCCGGTGGGAATCGCGTCTTCACCAGACTTCGGAAAATCGCGAAGCCTGCAGGGTGGGATTTTCTCCTCAGGTTCTGCCGCGCGACGCGTCTTCCTGCAAGCGATCTTCAGCTTCTAACTCACAAGACAATTGACCCACCCGCGGGGCCTTGATGGCCCCGCATTTCTTTTGCGCGTGCAACTGGAATCCCTGCTGCGGCGAAGAGGCAGAGGATGGGCATGATGGGCAGGCGGTAGCGACCGATGGCTTGTGCACCTCCTGCGATGAGCACGAAATACAGCGCGATGCCGAGAAGCGTGACTGTGGACAAGCGATTTCGAGACTTGCGGAAACAACCGCGCCAAGCGAGGGCGTAGAGGGTGAGTAGCAATATTTCCAGAACTGCCATGATCAGCATGATCCAGGGATGAGCGGCCGCGATGCGCCCGATGGACTTGGCAACGCCCTCATTGAGAATACGGCGGGGCATGGTTTCCGGGTTCGGATAGACCCCAAGCATTTGCAGCCACTCGGTGGCGCATGGGGAAAAAGCGACAACGGCGACGCCCCGCATGTGCGTCCTTAAATAGAGAGCCGGGTGCCGGGCGAGTATTTGCATCGATTGGACGCGCATGAAGTGCAGCCGCTCCGCGCGGGTCCAACCCAGCTGCTCGGGGTGGGCCGCAAGATAGCCGGAGTCGTCCGGATACCCGAGTGTCTTTTGTTCGGATTCAAGAGAAATGTGCTGCAACTCGGCGGTCACTTCGGCGGACTGAAAGAAATAAAGGTTGGTTTCGACGATGGAGGAGAATCCGTTGTAGCCGGTTTCGACTGCATTGCGGATTTGCCAGGCGGCGAGCCACGGAACGAGGCTTAGCAGCAGAATTGCGGGGGCTTTCCAGCGGAGGATGGGCTTTGGGGCTGTTATGGCCAATCCGGCTGCGAGTAAGAAGCCGAGATAAAACGAAACTGGGCGAACGTATGTGGCCGCGGCCAAAAAGACTCCGGAGGCAGCGAGATAACTCAGCTTCCATGTGGATTGGAAGGCCAGGAGTCTTTCGATGGCTAAGAGCAGTAGCAGGACGAAGAGTGTCTCCGGCATGATGCGGGCGGTGTAAAGGATGGAAAGCGGTTCGACTGCGTATAGCCATGCGGCGCGGATGCCAATGTTGCGATTGGGGTAGACATGGTCTGCGATTTTTCGGAGGACAAGCATCGTTAGAAGCGATACGATAATTTGCGCTACCGCAGTCAGCAATACGTTGCCGCATGCCATGCCCGTGAGCATGGCGAAGATCGGATAGCCCGGGGTGCGGTCGATTTCCGGTTGGCCTGCGGTGGAAAAGATGCCGTGGCGGATTAGATTCAAGCCGGGTTCGAGATAGCTGGCGGTATCACCTTGCGTAATTACCTGCGTGCCGGTGCAAACGTATGCAGCGGTCATCAGCGCCAGGCGCAGGAGCGCGGCGACGAGAAGTGGGGTTCGCATTTCGCGGTCGAGACGGAAAGCACGTTTCATCTCACCTTCCGTGCCAGAAGTTCAAGATAGAGCCGATCCCATTCCTCGGCTTTGACGGGCATGGAGTAGTGCATCTGGATGCGGCGGCGCGCATCGCGCTGCATGGTCTTGCGTTCCATCTCCTGCAGCCCCGAGGCTTTGAGCATGGCTTCGGCGAGTGCTGGACTATCCTTTGGAGGAACGATCAGTCCGGCGTCGCCGACAAGTTCGCGGACGCCGCCGACATCGGTAGCGACGACGATTTTTTCCATGGCCATGGCTTCGCCAACCGCGAGCGGCATGCCTTCCCACGCGGAAGAAAGGACGAAGCCATCGGCGGCATCGAGAAGATCGGGAGTGTCGCGACGCAGGCCGAGGAATTCAACGGCTTGCGCAGGTTCTCCCGCAAAAAGCGCGGCGTCGCCTTCGCCTGCGATCCACAGGCGGGAAGCGGGACTGTGGCTATGCACTTCTGCGAAGGCGCGGAGCAGGTTGGGATAGTCCTTGGCCGGGACCAGGCGGCCTATTGCGAGCCACAGGAAGGATGTACCGACACCATTTTCGGTGCGCATCCGTTTGCGGCGAGCGCGGTCGGGTGTGAATTGGTCTGCGTCGATGCCGTTGGTGAGCACGGCCATCTTGCTGGCGGCGACGGCGCGGCATTGCGTAAAGCGTTCCGCGGCGGCGGCGCTGACGGCGGTGACTCGGTCTGCGAAGGGATCAGTGGCCCGGTAGAGAAGCATGCGGTGCCAGCCGCCTTCGTGGACGTTGTGGATAGTGTTTATGACTGCTGGACGCGATGCCGTTCCACGCAACATCTGCGCTAGCAGGCGCGTGAAAAGGTTGGCGGGGAAGGTATGGCTGTGCAGTAAGTCGGGACGGAAGGCGGCGAGAAAATTGCGGGAGAAGCGCAGACCGCGAGCGATGCCGAGCGGGGTCTTGCGCATATTGAGGCGCATGACGGGCAATCTCACTGGCCATTCCTCGTCGGTGTGTTTGAGCACGAGGAGGGCGACTCCGTGGCCCTTCGCTGCCATGCGCTCGGCGAGGGCTACGACCTGCTTTTCCGCTCCGCCGATGCCGAGGGAGGTGAGGATGTAGAGGATTCGCACAGGCCTCAGACCCGCATTGGACTTGAACGCTTTACTGCGGATGTCGAAATCATACCGTGTCTGGACGAAGTGTGGAGATCAGCGCTCAGTCTTGCGGTAGAAATGGCGTATCAGCGTATCTAAAGCCAGATAGCCGGGGCCGAGGATCAGAATCAGGAGGGTGGCGAACCAATCGTTGTAGGCCGAGGCTGCCTGGAACTTGTCAGGATCGCTGAGGACCGCTCGAAAGGCTTCCGGTTCCGCCACGAGGAATGCTACGGTCATGTTCACAAAAAGGAGGAATGCGAAAAGTCGGGTGCCGAGGCCAAGCGCCAAACATGCGCCTCCGACCAGTTCCAGCAGCGACACGCCCAGGGCGGTCATGTGCGGCTGGGGAAGATTAAGCGTCGCGAAGTAGCTTGTGACCTTATCCAGGTTGTGGAGTTTTCCCCATCCGTCCTGAGCCAGCTCCCAGCCCCAGTAGAGGCGTATGGCCAACAATAACGGGCTCTTGAGGTAATCCAGCAGCTTGACGGCGGAGTCATGCAGTTTTGCAATTCGTCGAATCATTTTCAAAGCTCTTTCTTAGCGTTTCAATCGGCAGTTACTGGCCTACGGAGGGATTGGCCGGTGCGCAGAGCCAACTTAACTGGGCCCAAGTGGCGAACCACTGCTGGACCTGGCGGACTTGGGATGCAACGTTGAGGCGGGAGCCGGCGAAGGCGCTTTCCAGGGCTTCGGCGAGGGTCAGGCCGGCGCGGAGGCCGGTCAGCGTGCGGTATTCGGGCTGGGTGAGACGCTTGTAGTAGAGCGAATAGTCGACGCGATGGATAGCGAGCCAGGTAGCGTGCTTGCGCAGGCGTAGCGGGGTAAAGTCTTCGTCCTGGTCGGCTTCCGGGCGCGCGCCGGCTTCGCTCGATTCCCTTCTCTGTCGGCGGTGCATGTCGAGGACCAGGTCGTCGGCCGGATAGTCGAGGGCCAGGAGTTGGACGTAAGGTTGCAGAGCGAGTTGCGGGTTGGCACCGAGTGCGGCGATCTCCTCGATGTTCAGGGGCGCAAATTCAGAATTGTCGAAGGCTTCAATGCAGGCCCATTCAACGCGAACAACGTCGAGGGCGAGTTTGATTTTGCGGCCTGCGAAGTGGGGATTTTGAAATAGCCAGTCCAACAAGTTCGAGCCCAGGTTGCGCAGTGTGAAAGACCGGCTGGGATGGGCGGTAAGATATGCGTTCATCAATGCCTCAAATCGCTCAGGGCCGACGACTGCGCGCAGGGCGGGAAAATCTTCATGGAACGCGGTTTGGAGGCGAAACCAGTATTGGCGGTTGTAGATTTCGAGGCGCTCGAAGGCTGTGAGGCGGCTGTTGGGGGCGATGAATTGGCCGACAACCTCGTCCATAGGACGGCCCTGCCAGCGGCCGGTGGTGTCGCGCGGCTGCATCTCTTCTTCATCGGTGAGCGGCTGCATGACGGCCGCGGCCATGGTGCGCTGGAGCTCTTCGAGGTTCATCGCGCTGCTCCTGTGAGTTGGGGTTCTTCCGCTGCGGATTTTGCCGGGGTGAGGTACTTCTCGGCTTTGCGCGCCTCAGCCCAGACTTCTTCGAAGGAGGGGATGCGGTCGTCCCATTCGAGCAGCGTAGGGGTGGGTCCGCAGCGCTCGACGGCGCGGGCATAGAGCTGCCAGACGGGGTCGATGACGGGGTGGTCGTGGGTGTCGAGGATGTATTTTTCGTACCGCGTGTGGCCGGCGATGTGGATCTGCGCTACGCGCTCGGCGGGAATGGCGTTGACGTAATCCATGGGCGCGAAATCATGATTCACAGAAGAAACATAGATGTTGTTGACATCAAGCAGAATGCCGCAATCGGCGCGTTCGACGACTTCATTGAGAAACTCCCACTCGGTCATTTCGGAGTCTAGGAATTCGGCATAGCTGCTGACGTTTTCTACAGCTACGGGGACCTCGACGAAGTCCTGGACTTCACGGATGCGCGCGGCGGTCTTTGCGACGGCTTCCCAGGTATACGGAAGCGGGAGCAGGTCGTGGGAGTAGGTGCCGTCGATCGAGCCCCAGCAGAGATGGTCGGAGAGCCATGGGGTTTTGGTGCGCTGGACAAGTGATTTGAGACGGCGAAGGTGCTCGCGATCGGGAGGCTGGGCGGATCCGAAGTACATGCTGACGCCGTGCTGGACGACTTTGTAGTGCTCCATGATGCGGTCGAGCATATGAAGCGGTCGGCCGCCGTCGATCATGTAGTTTTCGGAGATGATTTCGAACCAGTCCACGGCCGGCTGGTGGGCGAAGATGTGGTCGTAATGAGGAATGCGCAAACCGATGCCGACGCCATGATTTTGGTATGCATTGAAACGATTTGCGGACATCTTGGATCCTTTGGTTTGCCAGGGGAACGGGGCTTGACACGAAATCCATGGCGCCCACCCTTTTGCGAGTTTGCCAAGCAAAAGGGTGGGCGTGCACATCGTTGAATTAAGCAGCCTTGGGTGGCTTGGAGCCATCAGTGGCGCAACCGCCTTTGCCTTTGCAGCTGTTCTTGCCCTTGCAGCCATTGTCGCTGGACTTGCAGCCGCCCTTGCCTTTGCAATCGTTTTTGCCTTTACAAGCATGCTTGTCGGTGGTCTTGTCCTGGCCTACGAGCAGAACGCCGGCGGTGGAGGCCTTGACGGTGTTCTGGCCGTTCGCGGAAGGTTGAGCCGCGGCCATGGTGCCGCCGACGAGACCGGTGAGAGCGGCGCTGAGCAGAAGTGCATTGAGTGAAGTTTTCATGGTGGGTGACCTCGCTTGGTGGGTGGGCGGATTTGGATCCGCGGGTTGGATCTGGCAGAGGCACCGTTTCTCTTAAGTGCATCTGCAGGAGTGGTGTTTCGCCCCGTAGGAGCGACGGTACGAGCGAAAGGTTACAGTGTGCAACAGGAAAATTTGAATTGAGGTGAATTTGTTGGAGTCAAACACTTCTTTTTGACCAGGTACCTGAATTGCCAGAGATGTGGTTTGGCCAGGAATCAAATCGCAATTGGAGAACTCCGGGCCGCTGCGATAGTCTCTAGCCTGTGAAGAATTCAGTGGCGCAGCCCGTTTCTACCACGCCTCCTCCTTCATTAGCTGTACGCGCCGCGGGCGCTGCCGGATTTGTTTTTGCCTTGCTGCAAAGCCTGTGCACGGCGGTTTTAGCCATCAGCGGGATTCGCGTGGCAATTGGATTGACGGCGCTGGCGGCGGCGAGCGGTATCTATGCACCGGCCAGAGGATTCCATCAGGACGCGATACGCATTCCGATGCTTGCGGTGGGCGCGCTTGGGGCGGTTGTCAATCTGGCGGTGTTGTTCCGCGTCTGGAGCCTCAGAAGGCGGGCATCCGGAAGCTGGCGGCGAAGGACAATTTCAAGCAAGGAGCGGCGCTCGGAGCGACTGCAACTGGCTTTGGCGATTTTGACACTGGTGCTGGTTGGGTTGGAGGTCTGGACGCATCCAATGGTGCATCGAACAGGCTCCCCTCCGTCCCACATCACATCCCATTGAGTGTTTCCCCGCCGCCAATTCAGCCGGTGGAGGACTCCTCGGCGAAGACGGCTTCGAGGCGGCGATGGAGCCGTTCGCTGAAGCCTGACGGAATCTCGAAGATGCGGTCGTCGGCGATGAGAACGACAACGTTGCGCGTCGAGTCCATGACGGCCGAACAAATTTCGCAATGCTCGAGATGGCGGTCGATTTCGGCGCGCAGTTGAGCATCCACATCGCCGTCGATATACGCCGAGATGTGCTGCCAGACGTGCTTGCAATCGATCTTCATATGCGCCTCCCAAACCAACTGCGTTTGCTGCCTGGAGCGAACGCCTTCAACTGCGGAACCAGATCCTTTTGCAACATCATGCGCGCCCGGTGCAACCT
>Ga0182012_10006479_pt1 | contig 11941 bp, 9 predicted proteins | sample 612S2SmetaG_FD_120486 | JGI IMG/M metagenome (GOLD analysis project Ga0182012, IMG submission 120486) | Permafrost microbial communities from Stordalen Mire, Sweden - 612S2S metaG | ecosystem: Environmental > Terrestrial > Soil > Wetlands > Permafrost | place: Sweden: Stordalen | collected...
CAACGACGGCGTCATTAAACTGGTCAAGGCTGGCCTGTCTGATGACCTGATTGTAAACACCATCACCACGCAGCCCTCCTACTTCGATGTATCACCCGACGGCATCATTGCCCTCAAAACCGCAGGGGCCAGCGACAAGGTTGTCAACGCCATAGTAGCGAAGGCTGCAGCTTCGCCCGCAGCGCCCGCCCCAGCGTCAGCAGTGTCAGCGCCGATGGCGCCTCCAGCGCCCACCGCCCCAGCTGCACCGGCTATGACCATGGCCCCAAACCCTGACGACCCTGCAGGGCAGCACGACCTCGGCATCTATCTCTTCAGTGACATCGCCGGACCAGGAACCAAGCTAACCCGCCTGGCGGGATCTACCTACACGCGCGCCAACTCCGGCAACAAACTCACCACCGACCTCACCGTCGGGCTTACCAAGATGAAGGCCAAGGCAACGCTGGCCGGCTCGCATGCCGATGCCCGCACCAACGATCCTCATCCGGTCTTCTATATGTATTTTGATGAGACCGCGACCGCGCCCAATGCGGACGCGACCACCTTCTCGGCAAACACCAACCCCAATAACTTCACTGTCGTGAAGTTTGACGTGAAGGACGGTCGCCGCGAAGCAGTCATCGGCGAGCGGGCCGCAGGGCACAGCTCGGTCGCCACCGAGCACAATGAGACCTCCGAGTTCACCTTTACCAAAATTCGGCCCGGCCTTTACCGCGTGGAGTTGGTCCAGGCGCTGGTCCCTGGTGAATTTGCATTCGTACCCGTCTCCTATCTTGCTACACCCACCAACACCGGCTTGAGGGTTCCTGACTCCGGTACGGTCTTCGATTTCGGCCGCAACTAGGTCGCTGTACCCATCTGACCAGGTACCACTGCCCTCAGAGTGGTACCTTGATCTCAGACGGCGCATGCATAGACGAACCCGAAGAACCCTTCTTGTAGTGGCTGGTGTGGTGGCCTTGCTGGCCCTCGCTGTCTTCTTGCGCTCCAAGGCCCCGCCGGAAGCAGCCCGCCTTCTGCCCGAAGCCGACGGCATCATTTACGTTGACCTCAAGACCATTCGCACGCTCGCGCATTTCAAGAACATGAAGCCTCCGACGCGGGTGCCGGAGTACCAACAGTTTGTTGACGCGACAGGCATCGACTGGGAGCAGGACCTGGATCAGGCAGCAGTCGCGCTGCACCGCACCAACGATCCAAACGGGCCGAATGGGCCAGTGGCCTATTCGATGGTGCTGCTGGGCAAGTTAACCGGCCAGCGGCTCAACTCATGGATCGAGAGCCATGCGACGGAACGCGAGACTTACGCCGGGCACACCATCTACTCGATTCCATCCGATGGGCGCATCGTACGCATCGTGCAGGTCGGCTACGACATGATCGCCGTCTCAAACTGGCCGACCCCTGAGAAGATCCACTCCATCATTGACCAGCACCGGACCGCTGCACTCCCGTTTGCCGGGTCAACCCTGCTGCGCGAACACTACAGAGACGTTCCATTGTTGTCGCTTGCATGGGGAGTGGGCCAGGTGGGGATGCCGTTTTCAGAGAGCGGCGCGATACATGTTTTCGGGGTTGCGCTGCCGTTTGAAGAGGATTCCACGATCATCGCCAGCGTGGCGCCGGGCCTGAACCTGAAAGGCACCCTGAACATGAAGGTGGAGGAGATTGCGCAGTCGGCGGACGAAGCCACCAGCCAGGCAGCCGCAATGGCCACGCTGGTGACGCTGGCGCGGGGCATGGCTCAGCCGCTCGCTGCCAGTCCGGCCAACAACGGGCTGCGGGAACTGCTCCGCACTGTGGTCGTGAGCCAGAAGCAAAATCGGGTGGTAGTGAGCGCGTCTCTCTCGTCCGGGCTTCTGGGAAGCATCGCTCAATCTGACAGCCCCCAACTGAACTCTGCCCCTGCCGCACCCGCTGCCATTCAGGACGTTACGCCCGCGGCTGCACCCCCTGGCGCCCCAGCCGCATCCAAGTAAGCGGCTCCACTTTTCCCGGCAGCTTTCTTGTTTCGCCGCCGCGGTGCGCGACCTTTGACCAGCGAGCAACGTCTTTTAAAAAACAGCATCATCCATGCGGGACTCGCACCCTCGGGCCCGCATCAGCTGCGGAGGTCAAATGCTTCGTCACGCACGATTGATTCGTCGCAAGGGTTCTTCCCGTGCGATTGCCATTATTTGTTCCATTGGATTTGTCTCGTGCCTTGTGGCCCAGGTGGCCGAACGGCCAAAGCAAGCCGTGCTCACCGGCCAGGCTGCGTTTACCGATGCGGCTCACGAGGCCCCCGGAATCCGCCGTCACCTCACTTCGGCCAATCTGCCTGCCCCCAACCCCAGCGAATCTGTCGACAACGGGCCATCGCTCGTTCCGCGGCCTGAAGGCGCATGGCCCATCGCGCCCAAGGGCTTCAAAGTCGAGCTTTATGCAACAGACCTCGACAATCCGCGACTCATCCGCACTGCTCCGAATGGCGACATCTTCCTTGCCGAGAGCCAGCCGGGCGTCGTCAAAGTGTTTCGCGGCGTGGGCGCAGACGGCAAGGCCAAAACGGAGTCTGATTTCGCCACCGGCCTCAACCTTCCTTTCGGCATCGCGTTTTATCCCGCCGGTCCAAATCCCAAATGGCTCTATGTCGGCAACACCGACGGCATCGTGCGCTTCCCTTACAAGTCCGGCGACCTTAAGGCGACTGGTCCTGCTGAGGCGCTGGCCGAATTGCCCGGCGGCGGACGCCTGCGCGGCGGTGGTCATTGGACGCGCGACCTGGCTTTCTCCAAAGACGGGACCAAGCTGTTCGCCTCGGTCGGCTCACACTCCAACGTGGACGACTCCGACACGCACCCAGAAGAGGTGCATCGAGCCGATGTGCTCCAATTCACGCCGGAGGGCAAGTTCATCAAGGTCTACGCATCGGGCATTCGCAACTGTGTAGGCGAAGCCATCAACCCCACCACCGGCGAACTGTGGTGTTCTACCAACGAGCGTGACGGCCTGGGCAACAATCTTGTTCCCGACTACGTGACACACGTGCAGGAGGGCGGCTTCTACGGCTGGCCGTGGTTCTACTACAACGGGAATGGCGGCGTAAACGATCCGCGCCATCCCGGCAAGCATCCGGAACTGCTCGGCAGGGTCATCACGCCCGACATCCTTGTCAATCCGCACTTCGCATCGCTGGAGATGCTCTTCTACACCGGTGCGCAGTTCCCTTCAGGATTCAGTGGAGATGGATTTGCCGCCGAGCATGGCTCGTGGAACCGTGCGCAGCGCGCGGGCTACGAAGTGATCCGGCTGCCGATGAAGGGCGGACACGCTACCGGCGAGTATGAAGACTTCCTCACTGGGTTCGTGACTGCGGACGGGCAGGTTTGGGGCCGGCCCGTAGGCGTGGCACAAGCCAACGACGGATCGCTCTTCGTCTCCGACGATGGGTCCAGGTCGATTTGGCATGTGATCTACACCGGAAAATAAGGCCGAGTTGCGGTGAAGGGTGCGCTTGCTCTGCCCACCCTTCACTTGCACGGCCCCGAACATGCCGCCGAGACCGCCATGTTCGTGATCGTGTCCCATGCCTCCTGATCGACTGCTGGTTGCGGGTACGCATCGATGTAAACCTTGTGCGCCAGAACCATGTCTCTTGCGGGCAGCACCGTGATGTATTGCCCCGCCGTCCCGCGCGCCTCAAACGCTCCCTGGAACGGCATAAAGTACCGGTCGCCGGCATAAGGGCGAGCGTCCCACACCCACCACATCAGTCCGAAACCCCAGCGCTCCGGCGCGCCCAGAGCCCGCAGGTAAGGCGGGTTCATCTCCTCAAATGGAGTCCACAGGCCCGTTGCCCCTTGAACCCAATTCTCCGGAATAATTTGTTTGCCGTTCCAATTGCCATTCCGCAGCATCAGCAGTCCCAGCCGCGCCATGTCGCGCGTGGACAGGTACATGGCGTACTCCGGGTGCACCTGGCCCTCATGGGGAATCTTCACCTGCTTGGCGCGGTCGAAGTCCTGCATGCCGATGGGCTGGGCAAGGTCGGTCTGCAGCGCATCGTAGATGTTCTTACCGGTGGCCTTCTCAAATGCTGTCCCGGCCGCATTGAAGTCCCAATCGTTGTAGTGGAAGTACATGCCAGGAGGCTCTGAACCGCGCCGGGGCTGCGATGCGGCGATCAGGTCCTTGTCCGGCGAAGTGTCTCCCGGCAGCAGGTAAATGCCGGATCGCCCGCAAAGAAGCTGGAACAGCGTCGCCGACTTCTCGATGGGAAGGAACGGCCTGTCCGGCTCAGCCAAGCCGAGTTCTTCGACATTCTTGTCGAGGTCGATCGTTTTGTCAGCCTGATATTTGCCATAGAGCATCGACAAAATGCTCTTTCGCACCGAGGCGATCTTGCTCACTCGCGCCGTGTCGCCATAGCTGAAGATCATGTGCCCGTGCACCACAATGACCATCGCGGTCGTTGGCCCCGCCGCCAGCCATGCGCGCAGCGCCTCGAGCTTTTTTGATGAGTAGCCCTCCGACTCCGGCGTAACCACTTGCCAGTCCTTTGCCGGAAAGTCGGGCGCGGACTGAGCGATCGCCGACCGGGAGGCAAAGGCTGAAAGCACCACCGCGGTAACGGCCAGAAAACAAGCAGCCGGCCTCGCGCTATTCAGAATCAGCTTTGCCTTGAGAACCATATTGCTCTTGATACTCGGTTGCCGTTACGGTTTTGAAAGCGAGAAGTCGCTTATCTGCCAGGTGCTGGTAGCCGTCGAAGCGGATTGGGTATAGAAACCGACCAGGCCGCCTCCCGTCGGTGCCACGCCGGAGACGGTTCCTACTTGGGTTCCATTGATGAAAATCGTCGCGGTTGTGCCCCGCATCTGCACCTGAAGCGAATTGGACGTACCCACGCCGGTCTTGATTGCGGTACTGGCCTGGAAGGGGGAAGGGTATAGCCAACGGCCTCCTGCAAGGTGGGTGACTTCCCACTGGCCTAAGACAGGATTGATCAGGAACGTGTAGTAAGACGAGTAGTCGGTGGCCCAAAATACCAGGCCCGCCACCTGGTCCACAGGCTTGTCCGTCGCCGGGGTGCTCACCGTAACACAAAGGTTTACATCCCCGTATACATCGCCTTGGTACTGTATGCTCCTGGCGGTGTTCTGGGTGATAAAGCTAACGACAAACTGGCCGTTTTGCAGGGCCGCCTTCGAGCTGGCAGTCGTGGACGTATCCCAGTTGGGATTTGGCGCGGCGAATTGGTTCTGCAGAATCACAGTCCCGGGGCAGGGATCTGCGGCGGCGGTTAAGGCACAAAGCAGACAGAAGATCACAGCGGCTAACACATTGCGCATGGTTGAAATTCCTCTCCGGCGCGGCGGGCCCGAGACTAGCCCGCGCGCGATTGAATGGATCGTGATTGTAGCTTCTATCCCGGGGCCTCTTTTTCAGGCGAGGGAACGAACCCAGAATTCATAGCCGTCGGCTCCCGCAGGGAGGAGGGGAATTGGAGAAGTCAACCGCTCAGCAAGCAGCTTAACTTGAACGAGCGAAACCATTCAACGGGTTTTTGCGGAACTCTCGGCCATCAAGGCGTCAGCCCAAGCGCCCGCGCCACATTCTCGTCCACTTGCGCCGGCTGGCCGTCTTCCTTGGTAACCGCGCCGAAGTTGCCGCGATAATCCCACATCGTCCAGCCGATGCCGTCGGCCTCCAGCGCCGTGCGCACATCGCGGATCCAATTGGCGCGCGACTCGGGATCGCTGTGATCGCGGAAGACGCCAAACTCATTGCAGATGAGCGGCACGCGGTTTGAACGCGCCCACGCGGCGGCCTCGTCCATCAGCAGATGAATGCGATGACCGTCCCAGTGGTCGAGCCAGTAGCGTTCAAGTTGAGCGCGATCCGCTGCGTAGGGAACCTGGTTGAGAAGCTCCTGCATGCCGGCTTCTGCAGCCGGATAGGGAACGCCATGTGTGTAGCTCCACCACGGCACGCCCCAACCCGCACCCTGATGGGTAAACTCGTGCGGATTGTAAAAGTGGAAGTTGTAGATCACGTTTCCGTCGGCGAGCGGCTGCTGCGTGAGCAGGTCTGAGAGGTCAGAATAGTTCGGGCCGGTGGCGATGATGGTGTGTTTCGGAGCCACTTCGCGGATGGCAGCCGCCACGCGCGCCTGAATGCCCGCCCAACGGTAAGGATCGCCGACCTCGGGCTCGTTCATGATCTCGAAAAAAATCATCTCCGGGTCGCGGTTGGCGTAGTGCGCTGCCAGCTTCTGCCATAGCATCGCCGTGCGCTCCACGCCTTCATTCCCGGTGCGCAGCGCCTGCTTGAACGGCTCCTCGGGATGAAGGTCGATCTGGACTGCAAGCCCATCGGCTACCATTCCGTCGACAGCGCGATCGAGCCGGGCCATGAAGTCGACATTCAGTCCGTCTTTGCCATGCGGCCATGCCGTCAGCGGCGTAGCGTCGATGCTCAGGCGGACGTTGTCGAATCCCATCTTCGCGATTAGCGCAAAATCCGTGGCATCGATGTAGCTGTCGGTGTGTTTGGCTGAATAGTCGTTCGGGTTCTGCGCAAACCACATCGACGCGTTGATACCCCTCTTGAGGTGGCCGGCGCGCGCAAATGCTGTCACGCTTGCAGAGCCATGATCCTGCGATGCAGAAGGCCCTTGCGCAGAGCCTCCGAAAACGGCCAAGCCAAACAGACAAACGAGAAAACAGAAACGAAGATTCACGGCAATTCTCCAGGTTTTCGGGGCACAAATTCCCGCACTCACCATACCACGCGGGGCTTGGCTCGATCTTCCAGGAATTCAGAGAGTGGTCCGTCCGGGGTTCTGCCGGTTCACCTCGGACAAAACCGATGACCTGTCACTGCATGCCCAATCTGATTGAAGTTGCCATGAACAGGCTATTATCGGGATTGCGATCAAATTCCGGCGGCTCTAGAACAGCGTCCGCCGAGAAACAGAGTGTCCCATGCGCACATCTCAATCGGATGCACTTGTGGTTTATGGCGTCACCGGCGATCTCGCTCACAAGATGATCTTCCCCGCCCTATATGCGATGGTCAAACGCGGGACCCTCGATGTTCCGGTCATCGGCGTTGCGTTTCCCAAGTGGACACTCGAACGGCTGCAGAAGCGAGTAGCGCACAGCCTCAAGGAGTCCGGCGGAATCGATGACAAGCGGGCATTTCATCGTCTCCTGGCGCTCCTCAGTTATGTGAATGGCGACTATAACGACAGCAACACCTTCACGGCTATCAAGCAATCGCTCGGCAAAGCGCGCCGTCCCGCGCATTACCTGGCCATCCCACCTTCGCTATTTGGCACTGTGATAAAAGGACTGGGCGCCGCTGGATTGGCTGATCATGCACGAGTTATCGTCGAGAAACCATTTGGGCGCGACCTCGCCTCGGCTCGCGCGCTCAACTCTGTGGCGCGTTCGGTCTTCCCTGAAGACTCGATCTTTCGCATCGATCACTTTCTGGGCAAGGAAGCGATCATGAATATCCTCTATTTCCGCTTCGCCAACTCATTCCTTGAGCCGATCTGGAACCGTAATTACATTGCCAGTGTCCAGATCACACTGTCAGAGAGTTTCGGGGTGGGTACACGCGGCGCGTTTTATGAGTCGGCGGGATGCTTGCGCGATGTCATCCAGAATCATCTATTTCAGATTGTTGCGCTGCTCGCCATGGAGCCGCCGGCGGGCCGGCACTTCGGCGAAGTGCAAACAGAAAAGGCGACCGTGTTCAAGGCCATTCGCCAACTGGAACCCGTGGATATGGTGCGGGGTCAGTATGTGGGTTACCGGCAAGATAACAACGTGGCCAGGAACTCCGACGTCGAGACCTACTGCGCACTGCGGCTGTTTATCGATTCATGGCGCTGGGATGGTGTGCCATGGTACCTGCGCTCCGGCAAATACCTGCCCGTTACCGCGACCGAAGTTCTTGTTGAACTCAAACCCCCTCCACAAAAGCTCTTCGCCGACGCGGCTAATGACACGGGAACCGGGAATTACCTTCGCTTCCGTCTCTCACCCCAAGCGGAGATTGCCCTCTCCGCTCGCGTCAAACTTGCGGGCCAGGAATATACGGGAGAACAGCGAGAGCTCTACCTGCTTGAACAACAGGCGGGAGAAGAATCGCCCTATGAGCGGCTGCTGAGCGACGCCATGAAGGGCGACGGAAAACTATTTACCCGCGAGGACGCGGTAGAGGCCGCATGGAAGGTGGTGGATAAGGTGCTCAAGCATCACCCACGAGCGCTGCCCTACAAGCGCGGTACCTGGGGGCCCAAACGGGCCGATGCACTCATCGCAAAAGACGGTGGCTGGCATAATCCGAGCAGTTCGATTTGATAAGCGTCAAAAAAAAAACAGGCAATCGATGCGGCCATCGAGTTTGGCCTGGTGATTGGCCGCTTGACTTACGGGTTTCGCTTTGGCTTCGAGATTATCGCCCATCTTGAAACAGCGCGTCACCGTCACTCGGGTTTTAATCCTGGGGTCTCCATTCCGCGTAAGATCAAAGCATCCCTTAGAAAGCAGGCCTTCATGTCGAGACCCGGTTTTGCGATGCCTTCAGCCGCGGGCATTGCGCTCGTGCTATTTCTCCTTCCCGCAGCCGCGCTTTGCCAGGCCCCGGCCGCGAAAGCGCCCTCGACTGCCCCGGCAGTTCCCGCATCAGCCGCGCAAGCATCAACGCCTCAGGCCGATCCCAACTCCGCATTCCTGGCCAAAGCGAGCAGCCTCTACTACTCCACCAACAAGGTTGGCCTAACGGGCTTTGACTGCGCCGTTCACCCGGACTGGGCCAACATCTTCAAGACGGTCTCAAAGGGTGCATCGACGGATGACTCTGAAAAGCCTGTTGCGCTGCTCAACTCAGTCAAGATCACCATCCACGCCCGCTTGACCGGCGCGGGATCTGGATTGGACTGGACGCCCGATACCTCGAAGGCTCCGACCGACCAGAATTCAATAGACTTGCTGGACCATATGCACCAGGCCACCAGCCAGACGCTACAGGGATTTCTGCAATTCTGGACGCCCTTTGTCAACGGCTCGGTGATTCCGGACTCGTCGGCGGGGATCGAAATCACCAAGACATCGACGGGCCATACGATTCACGCAATGGACGGATCAACCTCACTTACCGAGACGCTGGACGAAAGCAACCTGCTGAAGCAATTTGACGTGGAGATGGGCGGAGCGAAGATCTCTTTCGATCCAAGCTACAAGCCCACGCCAAACGGTCTGCTGGTGAGCACTTTTGCGGCGACTATCCTGCCCCCGGGAGCAACCCCCGCGCAGCAGCAGAAGATGAATGTCGGCGTGGAATATCAGACGGTGAACGGGTTTGAGGTTCCGCGTACACTTTCGATGGACGTGGTGGGTACGGGGACATTCAGCTTTACGTTTGACGGCTGCACTGTGAACCCGGCCCAGTAGGGCAGAACAGCACAAAGTAGCTGGACTCCGCCACATCACAAAGCCACCTGTACCAAAAGTAAACGGCTCCCCAATGGGGAGCCGTCCCGGCATTCGATTGACAATCGTCCGATGTTACTGCCCCGACTGGGTGGGCGTTGCAACCAGCGCCACTTCGTCAAATGTCATGCGCAGGTATTTGTGAGGGTTCACCGGCACATTGTGCACCCGAACTTCATAGTGAAGATGAGGCCCGGTGGCGCGGCCAGATTGCCCGACATAGCCGATCACTTCTCCGCGGGAAACGTGCTGGCCCTGAATCACAGCCATAGCGGAAAGGTGACCGTAAATGGTTTCGACATCGTGGCCATGATTGAGTACGATCTCGCGCCCGTAACCGTTGGCCATCTCAGCTGAAGCAACTTCGCCGTCCGCAGATGCGCGAACGGGCGTGCCGGTGGCCGCCTCAATGTCGATGCCGGAGTGGAAGGCTCCTTCGCCATTGATCGGATCCTGGCGCTCGCCAAAGCTGGAGCCTACTTTGCCTTCCACAGGCCACAGCGAAGGCGCATCAGCAAGCGCATTCCAGTCGCCGTCAAAGCTCGGGCCGAGACCATTTTCAAGAGCACGCGAAACCCGGCCTGAAAAAGCCTGCGTTCTCAGGTTGTAAAACTGATCGATCGAAAGCTTCACCTGCTGCTGGTTCACGTTCTCGCTCAGCGCGAGCGTGCTTGGCGTGGGAGCTGCTGCTGCATTGGCGGCCTCGGTGGCGGCGAGCTTGTTCTGGCGAAGGCCATACAGCGCCGTAACTTCGTTGGCCAGTGCGCCGAGAGAAGCCACCTGGACACCGCGATCGTGCGCGATCTGCGCCATCTGCTTGTAATCTTTGCGGAGATTTTCGCGATCCTGCCGAACCTGGTTGAAGCTCTCGGTCTTCAGTAGCATGCGGGTGTACGAACCCGCCAGGCCGACGATCGTAAATGCCCCTACAAGCGCCGCGGCCACAAAGCCGTAGGCATAGCTGAGCGGCAAGGGAATCTTGCGAACACGGCCGTCCTCATCGCGGGCAACAAAAAGAATGTAGTAGCGTTTGCGCAGCATGCTTGCCTTTCAACTCTGCAACCAAACCAGAGCCGCAAATTCGCCATGTACTTTAGGAAAGCGCAAGGCAATGAAAAAAATCGCCTGGCATAAGCCAAGCCCGTCACAACCTGAAAGAAATCTCGTAACGTCTGTCAAGGTTACCAGAGCGCATAACGGGGGGTCAACGCATTTTCCTGTGCATTTCCTTCACTTTTAAGCAATCCGGGACTGACGGAGTGCCAAGGTGTTTTGAGTTGTTCGGCGGCTGGGGCGAAAATATGATTCTTGTACGCTTCACATTGCGCAAGACTCGTGCCCTATCCTCCAGATATGGCGCGAATTGGGGAAGGAACGCCGACTTTGGCAAGAAACAGTGAGTTGGCCCTGATCCGTATGATCCGGAGGCGAGTGCCGGCAGCTCCGAGAGGCCAGGTAAGGCTGGGGATCGGGGACGACTGCGCCCTGCTACGCCCGAGAGCCGGCGAAGAGTTTGCCATCACCACCGACCTCTCGATCGCCGGACGCCATTTCTGGCTGGCAACGCATCCGCCTGAATCGATTGGACATCGGGCAATAACGCGCGGGCTCAGCGACCTGGCGGCCATGGGAGCCCGGCCGGTTGCGGCATTCGTTTCCCTGGCAGTTCCTCAGGAACTCTCCGGCGAGTGGACCACGCGGTTCTACGACGGTCTGCTCGAGCTGGCCAAGGCGCAAAAGACGACGCTGGCCGGCGGTGATCTGTCCGAGTCGCCCATTGCGGTTGCGGATGTTGTGCTGGTGGGCTCTGTTCCGGCCGGCAGGGCATTGCTTCGCTCCGCTGCGAAGCCAGGGCAGGCACTCTACGTTACCGGAACCCTTGGCGGCTCCGCAGCGGGGTTAGCGCAGCTTCCAGAGTTGGCAGACTCCGAATCGAAGGCCGTGAGGCAGCGGCGCGGCGCCGACAACTTCACAGCGCTCGCTCTTCACCTTTATCCGCAACCCCGCGTAGCGCAGGGGCTGTGGCTTCTTCGGAACAGAGTGGCCACGGCCGCGATCGACCTCAGCGATGGCCTTTCCACCGATCTGGCGCACCTGTGTGAGGAATCCGGGGTAGGGGCTGAGGTGGACGCAGAGCTTCTGCCCGTCCATCCCGGTGCAACACTGCAACAGGCGCTCCACGGCGGCGAGGACTATGAACTGCTGTTCACCGCGCCGGAGTCTGTCCGGATCCCCAAATCGATAGCCGGTGTCCCGGCCACACAGATCGGACGCATCCTGCGGCACAATCCAAATCAACCAGCAATCAGCCTGAAAACGGCACAAAGTACAAAGCCGCTTGAGCCCAAGGGCTGGCAGCACTTTGCCTGAGCAGCGAGGCTTGCTGGCTACCGGATACCCAGCTCATTTCTCCGTCCAGCCAACCCGATACAAGACGATCGTACCTTCCA
>Ga0182012_10006480_pt1 | contig 11939 bp, 10 predicted proteins | sample 612S2SmetaG_FD_120486 | JGI IMG/M metagenome (GOLD analysis project Ga0182012, IMG submission 120486) | Permafrost microbial communities from Stordalen Mire, Sweden - 612S2S metaG | ecosystem: Environmental > Terrestrial > Soil > Wetlands > Permafrost | place: Sweden: Stordalen | collected...
CGAACGCCGCCCGCAGCGCTGCCGGATCAAGCGCGCCACCGCCCAGCGGCACAGCGATCTCGTGCCCCTGGCCGCGGTAGCGCATGAAGGCGGTGCGCGTTTCCACAAGTTCGCCGGCGGGCACGCCCAAGCGCACCACGGCCTCGGCTTCGGCCCGCATCTCGGCGAACAGCCGGTCGATCGTCGCCTGCCGCAGGTCATTCAGCCGCAGCAGCAACGTGCGCGCAACTTCATAGGCCACCGGCGCGGCCAGAAACCCGAACGCGGAGCCGACACCCGCATCCGGCGGGATGACGACGCGGATAATCCCCAGTTTCTGCGCCAGACGCGCCGCGTGCAGCGGGGCCGCCCCGCCGAAAGCGATCAAGGTGCGGCCGGCGGTGTCCTTGCTGTTCTCCACCGCATGCACGCGTGCGGCGCTGGCCATGCGCTCATCGACGATTTCGGCGATCCCGCGCGCCGCTTCCGCCAACGGCATGCCCAGTTCGGCGCCAATCCCCGCCGCCACCGCCTGCTCCGCCAACCCGGCATCCAGCGCGATCTTGCCGCCGGCAAACCGCGCCGGATCGATCCGGCCCAGCACGACATCCGCATCGGTGACCGTCGGCGCCGTCCCGCCGCGTCCGTAACACGCCGGCCCGGGATCGGAGCCAGCACTGTCCGGCCCCACCGCGATCCGCCGCAGGGAATCGACACGCGCAATGGAACCGCCGCCGGCACCGATCTCCACCATGTCGATCACCGGAATCCGCACCGGAATGCCGCTGCCTTTGGCAAAGCGATAGGCGCGCGCGACCTCGAAATGGCGGGATTGCTGCGGCGTGAAATCGTCGATCAGGGTGATCTTCGCGGTCGTGCCGCCCATATCGAACGACAGCGCCCGATCGTAACCGCCGCGGGCGGCCACATCACGGGCCAGGATCACGCCCCCGGCCGGCCCGCTCTCCACCAGCCGCACCGGGAAGCGGCACGCCGTTTCCACCGTGCAGACCCCGCCCGAGGACATCATCAGCAGCAGCGGTGCCGTCGCGCCGATCCCGCGCAGCCCGGCCTGCATCCGCGACAGGTAAGACGCCATCAGCGGCAGCACATAGGCGTTGGCCACGGTGGTGGACGTGCGCTCGTATTCGCGGATTTCCCGGCACACCTCCGACGACAAGGTCATCGCCAGCCCCGGCATCGCGCGCGCGATGATGTCGCGGGCGATCTGTTCATGCACCGGGTTGATGTAGGCATGGAGGAAACTGATCGCCAGCGCCTCGATCCCGTGCGCCTTCAGCACCGCGATCTGGCGCGTGACCGACGCGGGATCGAGATCCAGCAGCACCGACCCGTCGGCGGCCAGGCGTTCGGTGACCTCCAGCCGGAGGTCGCGTTCCACCAGCGGGGTTGGCCGTTCCATATACAGATCGTATTGCTCGAACCGGTGCTCGTAAGCGATTTCCAGGGAGTCGCGGAACCCGGCGGTGGTGAGCAACGCGGTGCGCGCCCCCTTGCGCTCGATCAGCGCATTGGTGGCGAGAGTCGTTCCATGGATCACCAGGTCCAGAGCCGCGACAGAAATCCCGGCCTCGGCCAGGATCGCCTGCGTGCCCGTGATCACCGCCGCGTCTGGTGCCGCGTGGGTCGTCAGCAGCTTGGTGGAGACCGTCCGTCCCGGCATCGCCAGCACAAGGTCGGTGAAGGTGCCGCCGATATCGACGGCCAGGCGGGTGCGGGCAGACATGACGGCGGGTTCCAAACTTCATCGGGCGGGCGGGACGCGAGGCGGGGGCTTGGAAATTATCGTGGTGCGATCCGGACGGGTCAACGCTCCCGGGTCAGGCGGACCGGTTCCTGCGTGCTGAAGCGGCGTCCATCGCACCGCGATCGCCATTGCCCCGATGCGCACCGCTGAAATATTATCTTTCCACAAGGATATTAGTCAAGGCCCTGTTTATGTCCCAGATCGACATCAACACGCCCTACCTCCGCTTCATGCTGAACGCCGTCCTGGCGTCCCTGACGCTCGACCCCGATCGCAGCGTCGAGGACCTCTAGCTCGAACGCGAGGCTACGGCGGCCATGCTCGCCGAATTCCAGGTCAGCAACGCGATCGAGGCCGCTTTCGCCGCCCAGGCGGTGGCGGCCTATCATGCCGCGATGGAGTGCCTGCGCCGAACCGCAATGATGAATGCGTGGGAGCCGGCGACCAAACGGGTGTCCGCGACCGCGATGGCGCTGTCGCGGATGTGCCTGCAAATGATCCGCGCGATCGAGATGCGTCGTGGCGAGGTGCGCAAGCCCCGACCGACGGGGCTGGCGAACCCGCTCGTGGCGGCGATGGCCGCGGCGGGCGGACAAATCAGCCCCTGCAAAGCGATCGTCCAACCCAACACCCTCTCGCCCCGCGCTGCCCGGGTGTAAGCTCAACCGATGCCCGTCCTGCCCGATCTTCCCATCACCGAAACCGTGTCGCGCCTGACCGAAACACTGGGGGCCGGGCGCAATGCCGTCCTCGTCGCCCCACCCGGAGCAGGCAAGACCACCATCGTCCCGCTGGTCCTGCTCGACTCCCCCTGGCGCGACGGCGGCAAGATCCTGATGCTGGAGCCTCGCCGTCTCGCCACACGCGCGGCGGCCACCCGCATGGCCGCGTTGATCGGCGAGCCCGTCGGCCAGATCGTCGGCTACCGCACCCGCCTCGACACGGCCGTCTCGGCCGCCACCCGGATCGAGGTCATCACCGAGGGCCTGCTCGTCCGCCGCCTGCAATCCGACCCCGGCCTGGAGCGTGTCGCCGCGGTCATCCTCGATGAGGTCCACGAACGCTCGTTGGAGTCCGACCTGGCGTTGGCCCTCTGCCTCGACCTGCAGCGCGTGTTGCGGCCCGAACTGCGGCTGCTGGCGATGTCGGCCACCGCCGACGGGGCGCGGCTCGCCGGCCTGATGGACGCCGAGATCATCGAAAGCGCCGGACGGATGTTTCCGGTCGCGACGCGCCACGAAAAGCGCGACATCGCCACCGCGCGCGACCTGCCCGATGCGATGGCGCGCGCCATTCGGGCGGCGCTGGCCGAACACGCGGGCGACATTCTCGCCTTCCTGCCGGGTATGGGGGAAATCCGCCGCACCCAGGCGGCACTCGACCGCTGCGGCGCGCTGGTGCTGCCGCTGCATGGCGACCTGCCGCCGGCCGAACAGGACAGAGCGCTGCGCCCGGCGGACACAAGGCGGGTGGTGCTGGCGACCTCGATCGCGGAGACGTCGCTGACCGTGCCCGGTGTGCGGATCGTGGTGGATGGCGGTTGGCGGCGCACGCCAAGGCTCGACCCCTCCACCGGTCTGACCCGGCTTGCCACGGTGCGGATCTCGCGCGCCGCCGCGGACCAGCGGGCGGGGCGGGCGGGGCGGGAAGCACCGGGTGTCGCCATCCGCCTGTGGTCGGAACAACTGCATCGTGGCCTGCCGCCGTTCGACCGGCCGGAGATCCTGGAAGCCGAATTGTCCTCGCTGGCGCTGGATTGCGCCGCCTGGGGCACGAAGCCGGCGGATCTGGCCTTCCAGGACCGCCCCCCGGCCGGCGCGCTCGCGGCGGCCGACGCCTTGCTGGCCGAACTGGGCGCGCTGGACAGCCAGGGTGGCATCACCCCGACCGGCCGGCGCATGGCGCAACTCGGGGCGCATCCCAGGCTGGCGGCGATGCTGCTGGCGGCGGACACCCCGGCCGAAGCGGCCCTGGCCGCCGACCTCGCCGCCCTGCTGGAGGAGCGCGACCCGCTGCGGTCGCCCGACGCCCAGGCGGATATCGCACTGCGAATCGCGGCGATCGCCGGCGGCGACCCCGATGCCGACCGCGGCGCCCTGTCGCGCATTCGCCAGGCCTCAAGGCAATACCGCCGCCGCCTGCGCCTGCCCGAGGCAACCCGACCGGACGGCGATCCCGGCCATCTGCTGGCCGCGGCCTTCCCCGACCGGATCGCGCAGCGGCGGGGCGAGCCAGGGTCCTTCCGCCTGTCCGGCGGCGGCGGCGCGAAACTGCCGCGCACCGATCCGCTGGCCAATGCCGGGCTGCTCGTGGTGGCGTCGCTGGAGCTGAAAGCCTCGGCGCGCATCCGGCTCGCAGCAGCGCTCGATCCGGACGCGCTGGCGCCCGCTCTGGCCGCGCGCATCACGGAGCAAATCGAGTTCGGCTTCGACTCCGCCGCCGGCACCGTCCTGGCACGCCGCCGCCGGCGGCTGGGCGCCTTGATCCTCAGCGACCGCACCGTTCCGGCAGACACCGCGGACGTCGCCGCGGCTTTGGCCGACGCCGTGGCAGCGGACAACCTGCGGCCCTTGCCGTGGACCGACGCGATCCGTCAGTTCCAGGCCCGCGTTGCGCTGATGCGGGGCATCGAACCGGTCGGCGACTGGCCCGATTTGTCCGACCTGGCGCTGACCACCTCGGTGCGGGACTGGCTGGCGCCGCACTTGATCGGGATGGCGCGGCTGGCGGACCTGCAACGCGTCGACCTGTTCGCGGTGCTGCGCGGCCGGCTGCCCTGGGCGCTGGCGTCCCGCCTGGACCAGGACCTGCCGACCCATCTGACTCTGCCGAATGGGCGCGCACCCGTGGACTACACCGAACCCGTCCCCCTGGCCTCGGCCAGAGCACAGTCGTTTTACGGCCTGGCGGCGACGCCGCGGCTGGCGAGCGGCCGGGTTCCGCTGCGTCTGGCCTTGCTGTCACCCGCGGGACGGCCGATCGCGGTGACCGCCGACCTCACGGGATTCTGGAAGGGCGCCTGGGCCGATGCCCGCCGCGACATGCGCGGCCGCTATCCGAAACACCGCTGGCCGGAAGACGGCGGCGCGGCAACCGAAAACTGATCGCCGGGAATCTTGTTGCCGCACTGCGCACATGCCATCTGCACACCAGCCAACACGGTCCTGTTGGCGCGTTTTGTCCGAGAGACCCCGCCCGCCATGCGTTTGATACGTGCCCCGAACCCGTGGCGCCTGCCCCGCCGCCGGGACATGGCCCTGATGCTGCTGCTGCTGGTCACCGCCTGCGCGGGCGCCACCGGTGGCGCCATCGCGCGCGGCGCGCCGGACAGCCTGGCGCCGCTGGTCAAAAAAGTCCTGCCCGCGGTGGTGAATATCGCGGTAACGGAAACCGTCTCGGGCGGCGACATGCTCAACGAATTGCCCTCGGAGCTGCAGGACACCCCGCTCGGCCGGGAATTCCGCCGCCGTTACGGCAACCGGCACGAACAGGTCTCCGGCGCGGGGTCCGGCTTCATCGTCGATCCGTCCGGCATCATCGTGACCAACAATCACGTCGTCGGCCACGCCGACAAGATCGTCGTCGCGCTGACCGATGGCCGCACCCTGCCGGCCCGGGTGCTGGGCCACGACGAGCTGACCGACATCGCGGTGATCCAGGTGGATGGCGCCGGTACGCTGCCGGCCGTGTCCTGGGGCGATTCCCGCAAGGCCGAGGTCGGCGACTGGATCCTGGCCGCCGGCAATCCCTTCGGTCTGGGCGGATCGGTGTCGGTCGGCATCATCTCAGCCGAGGGGCGCGACCTGGGGTCCGGTCCCTTCGACAATTTCCTGCAGCTCGATGCGCCGATCAATCCTGGCAACTCGGGTGGGCCGGTCTTCAATATGGATGGCCAGGTCATCGGCGTCAGTTCGGTGATCGTATCGCCGACCGGCGCATCCGTCGGCATCGGCTTCGCCATCCCCAGCGAAACCGTGCAAAGCATCGTCGCGCAACTGCTCGCCAAAGGCAGCATCGAACGCGGCTGGCTTGGCGTTTCGGTAGAGGAACGGGCTACTGGCGTGATCATCGCGAATGCAGACAGGTCAGGGCCGGCCGGGCGGGCCGGGATCAAAGTGGGCGATACGGTGGTGGCGATCAACGGCGAGCGGATCGCGACATCGCGCGGCCTGATCCGCGCCATCGCCGCGGTGCCGCCCGGCAACAGCGCGCGGGTGACGGTGCGCCGCCAGGGGCGGGAAATGGACATACCGGTCACGGTCGGCCGCCGGCCGACGGACCAGGCAGGGTGAGGAGAGAACGCAATGCGGATCCTGGTGGTCGAGGACGACAAGGACGTGGCGGGCTTCGTCGTGCGGGGCCTGCGCGAGGCAGGCCATGTGGTCGAGCACAAGGACAATGGCCGCGACGGCCTGTTCATGGCGGCCAGCGAGACCTTCGATGCCATGATCCTGGACCGGATGTTGCCGGGTGGGATCGACGGGCTGAGAATCCTGGAAACCCTGCGCGGCCAGAAAAACGCTGTGCCGGTGCTGATCCTGTCGGCCCTGGCGGAGGTCGATGAGCGGGTCAAAGGCCTGAAGGCGGGCGGCGATGACTACCTGACCAAGCCCTTCGCCTTCGCCGAATTGCTGGCTCGTGTGGAAGCGCTGGCGCGCCGCGGCAAGGCCGAGGGCCCGGTGACGAAACTGGTTGTGGACGATTTGGAACTTGACCTGCTGTCGCGGCAGGTCAAGCGTGCCGGCCAGAAGATCGACCTGCAGCCGCGCGAGTTTCGCCTGCTGGAATATTTGATGCGCCACGCGGGCCAGGTCGTGACCCGGACGATGCTGCTGGAGGGGGTTTGGGACTACCATTTCGATCCGCAGACCAACGTGATCGACGTTCACGTGTCGCGGCTGCGCCAGAAAGTGGACAAACCCTTCGGCAGTCCGCTGATCCACACCGCTCGCAACGCCGGCTATATGCTCCGCGCCGAACCGATGTGACGGGAGAGCCTGCTTCTCCCACCATGACGGACACCGGCTTGTTCCGGTCGGCCGGGCTTCGCTTCGCGGTCGTCTATGCGGTGCTTCTCGCGGCCAGTGCCGCCGCTTTGGCGTTGTTCCTATGGTGGGCGACGGCCGGCCTGCTGGACCGGCAGACCGAGGCCGCAATCCGCGCGGACGCTCAGGGCCTGTCGGAGCGCTGGACCGAAGGCGGACTGCCGGGGCTGATCGTGACGATCGAGGACCGGCTGACACAAAACATCGACGACGATGCGATCTATCTGCTGGTCGGCCCCGGCATGCAGCGGCTTGCCGGCAATCTGGAGCGGTGGCCCGGTTCGATCAGCGATGCCGGCCCCTGGTACGAATTGCCGGTGCGGCGGGCCGGCATGCGCTCCCTGGCGCGGGTGCAAAGCTATGACCTGCCCGGCGGCTACCACCTGCTGATCGGCCGCGATGTGCAGGTGCGGGCGCAATTGCGGACCTTGCTGACCGACGCGCTGCTGTGGGCGCTGGTGATCGTCGGCGGCATGGCCACCGCGGGCGCCCTGGTGGTGCGCGGCCTGTTTCGCAGTACGCTGGCCAATGTGTCCGCCACCGCAGGCGCCATTGCCGCCGGGGACTTCACCCAGCGCGTGAAGCTGTCCGGCCGCGGCGATGAGTTCGACCAGCTCGCGGAGGTCATCAACGAGATGCTGGACCGCATCGGCCGCCTGATGGACGGGGTTCGCCAGGTTTCGAATTCGATCGCCCACGACCTGCGCACACCGATTACCCGAGCCCGCACCCGGCTGGAGGACGCGCTGCTGCACGCCGATACGCCCTGCACCCTGCGGGCGGCGATCGAGCGGGCCACCATGGACCTCGACGGCATTGTCGCGGTCTTCCAGGCGCTGTTGCGGATCGCGGAGATCGAGGCGGGGTCCCGCCGCTCCGCCTTCGCTCGGCTGGACGCCGCGCCACTGCTGGAGAGTGTGGCGGAACTGTACGGCGCGGTCGCCGAGGAACGCGGGGTGACCCTGGCCGCCAATTTGCCGGCGGTGTTGCCAGGCTACGGCGACGGAGCGCTGATCCAGCAAGCGGTGGCGAACCTGGTTGACAACGCCGTAAAATTTTCACCGGCCGGCGGCACCGTCCGGTTGGACGCGGCGGCAACACCACTCGGGTTGCGGATTACCGTGGCCGATAACGGCCCGGGCATTCCGGCATTGGAGCGTGGCAAGGCCACCGAACGATTCTACCGCGGCGAAGCGGCCCGCAGCACGCCGGGATCGGGTCTGGGCCTCGCTTTGGTGCAGGCCGTTGCCCAGTTGCACGGCGGCGAACTGGCACTGGAGGACAATCGGCCCGGGTTGCGGGCCATCATGGCATTGCCGACGCCGGACAATCAGGATGCCTAACCGTCTTGTCACGCGCGCACCACCCGGACGAGAGGGCGGGCTCGGTATGACGACCCGCATGCCTCAACGCCGCGTCCCTGTCGGTCTGCTTCGTGCGGCGCTCTGTCTGGGGTTTATCCTGGTCGTGGCGCCCGGTCCGGTCACCGGCCAGACCGCGGTGGAAGTCACCACCGATACGCCGGAATACTGTCTGCATCTGCTCGACATGGTCAGCACGATGGTCCGCCAGGCCGAGCAGCCGCCGCCGCGGGAGATCACGGACCTGTCGTCGGAGGGGCAGCGCATGTGCGATCACGGCCAGACCCGCGGCGGGATCATGCGGCTGCGGAAGGCCCTGGCGTTGATGCAGCGTTCCGGGGATTGAATGTCTGGAACGATCGCGGCGCCGCGTCGCGCCGGTCCTGGTTGCCTCGCCTGCGCGCCGCACTGCTGCCGGTTGCGATCGTATGCGCGGCGGACCGGGCGGCGGCGGACGTGCCGGTGCCGAGGCCCCTGCTGGCGCCGGTCACCCCGGCCTGCGTGTCGTCCCCCTTCGGTCTGCGGAGATTGCCGGGCCGGCCCCTGGCGGGGACCTTTCATCGCGGCATCGACCTGCCCGCGCCGGCCGGAGCCGCGGTGCACGCCGTCGCCGCCGGGACGATTATCCGGGTTCAGCGCCGTGGTGTGGGCGGACTGGAGATTCTGGTGCGGCATCCCGGCTTCGTGGCGGTTTACAGTCACCTTGGGCGGGTGACGCCGGCGATCGCCAATGGCCGGCGCAGCCTGGCGGCGGGCGAGATCGTCGGGGTGATCGGGCGCACCGGCGTCACCTACGGAACACACTTGTATTTCAGCATGATTGTCGATGGCCGCCCGGTCGATCCAGCCGGTTTTTTCGCGGTGACGGAATGTGGCGCGGCGGCAACGCCTCAGAAGAAAATGCTGGACTCACGATAAAATGATGCATACCTAGTATGCATGCGTCTTGTTCCTCTGCTGCTGCTGCTGCTGCTGACCTGCCTCGCCGTGCCAGCCCGAGCTGCCGGGGTGTGCAACTCCATGCTGATGCCGCCGAATGAGTTGCGGGCGGTGTCGCGCGGGTTCGGGCATGGCCATACGGGTGTGGATCTGATGGCGCCGATGGGATCGCCGATCCGGGCAGCGGCGGGTGGCACTGTGGTCTTTGCCGGCTGGTATTTCGACTACGGGCGCATGGTGGACATCCAGCACGCGGACGGGGTGATCACCCGCTATGCCCATATGCTGGCCTTTGCGCCGGGCATCGGTTCCGGTGTGCCGGTGGCAACGGGTCAGGTGATCGGCCGGGTCGGCGCAACCGGGCGGGCACACGGGGCGCATGTGCATTTCGAGGTACGGGTGCATGGGCGGCCGATCGACCCGAAGCCGTATCTCGGCCTGGCGGGATGCCGTCCCGCGCCGGGATCGGAGCCGTTGGAGGAGGCCATGGCCCCCGAGGTCAAGCCACGCAGGCGTTAGGGCATCCAGGATAGCCGTAGGGCTGGGGGATAAGCCTCTCCCCCTCCCCTTGAGGGAGGGGGTTGGGGGCAGGGGGCCCCGCCAGAAGAAGCGCCGTCGTCACAGGCAACCTCCGACCGACCCCTCCCTCAAGGGGAGGGGGAAGGTCTTGGGGCGGCGGGGCCAAAACGAAAGGGGAGGCATCTTGCGATGCCTCCCCTTCGCGGTTTCAGACAGGATCGTTCACGATCAGCGGATGATGATTTCCACGCGCCGGTTCTGCGGCTCGCGCACGCCCGGGCCGGTGGAGACCAGCAGATGCGTGTCGCCATAGCCGGTTGCGGTGATCGCGGCCTGCGGCACGCCGTCATGCACCAGTTCGGCGGCCACGGCCTGGGCGCGTCGGATCGACAGGCCCTGGTTGTAAACCGGGGTGCCTGACGTGTCGGTGTAGCCGTTAACCTCGATCCGCGTGTACTGCACGTGGGTCGAATTGTCCGCCGCTTCCTTGATGATGGAGCGCGCGCGGTCGGTCAGGGTCGATTTGTCCCAATCGAAGAACACCAGGTAGCTGCGGGCGGGCTGCACCGCGGGCGCCGGGGTTGGGGCCGGGGCGGATGCCACCGGGGCGGGCGCCGGGGCACCGAAGGCGTAGCGTGCGCCGATCAGGATGGAGTGGTTGTAGTCGTTGCCCAACTTGACGCCCTGGTAGTTGCGGTCACCGGCAAGGCCGAGGAACCGGTATTCGGCGGTGATCGCCAGGCCTGGCACCGAGGCAATCGGCACCGCACCACCAATGATTCCCTGGTAGGCGAACGCACCTTCCGTATCGGTTGCGTTCGCACCGCCAAAGTTAAAATTCAGCCGGGTCCACTGGTACCCGGCGCCCGCGCCGACATAGGGCACGAACGAGGGGGAAAGGGTCGTGAAGTCATACAGCACGTTCACCATCGGACCGAACTTCTGTTCGGATCCGTTCAGCTTGGTGCTGCCGAAGCCCGCAACGGTCAGCTTGTCCAGGCTGTTGTAGCGATAGTCAAACTCGAACTCAGCGCGAAGGCCATTGCCGAAGCCATACCCGCCGGCAACCACACCTGTGCCGCCGAGATCGGTCTTCAGGTTCACACCGCTGACGCCAATGCCACCAATCGAGGTGACCGGCTCGTCCTGCATGATGTTCACGCCGGCACCGAGACTGATGTACGGGCCGTTCACCGCCTGCGCATTCGCCGCAATCGGCAGCACCAATAAGCCCGCTGCCAGAACCGCGTTCTGAAACTTCATCGACTTTCTCCTGTCCTGCTCCGACCGGGGAGCCTTGTCCAAAAAACCCGTCACAACCCCCGGCCTTTTCGCTGCGATAACCATAGCGACGACTTCCGCCGATGACGAGGGGGGCCACTACAATTTCGGGCGATGCTGTTGCAACGTTGCCACAGGAATCTGGCGGCGGCGCAACAGTTCGAAACCCGGCGGAAGAGAGCAGGAGTCGAACCTGCCCGGGACTGCATGGCCGCCCCAACCGGGTTTGAAGTCCGGCCGGCCCACCGGGACCGCTTCTCCTCCAACACCGAGTATCGCCGCGTCAGCCGCCGCTGGGAAGCTGGGCCAGAAACGCCGCTTCGTCGGCTGCCTCCAAACAACGGCAATCCAGCCACAGCCGCCCTTGCCCGATCCGCCCGATCACCGGCCGGGGCAGTCCGCGCAGATCGGAAGCCAGCGATTCCAGCGCATTGCCACCCAGGGTCACCGCGACCGAGGGCAGCAGATCGACCGGCAAGGCCCCCGAACCGATCTGACTGCGACAAGTCTCGACCGACACCGGACGCCCCGGCCAGGCCGCGGAAACCGCCGGCACGATCCGCGCCACCGTCGCCCTGATGTCCGCCTCGGGACGGCTCAGCAGCCGCAACGTCGGCAGCCGCTCGGCCAGCCGGTCGGGATCGAGGTAAAGCCGCAAAACCGTTGCCAAGGCCGCCAGCCGTCCCTTGTCCAACCGCAGCGCCCGCTTCAGCGGGTTGCTGTTCAGGCGCCGGATCAACTCCCCGTGAGCAACGATCAGTCCGGCCTGCACGCCGCCCAGCAACTTGTCGCCGGAGAAGGTCACGACATCGGCGCCCGCCCGCAGCACCGCCTGCGGCGTCAGTTCGTACGGCAGCCCCCAGCGGGTCAGATCGACCAGGCTGCCGCTGCCCAGGTCCTCGATCAGCGGCAGGCCGGCGCGATGGGCGATCGCGGCCAGTTCCGGAGTCGGCACGGACGCGGTAAATCCGGAAATCGCATAGTTGGCTTGATGCACGCGCATGAGTGCACCAGTCTCCGGCCCGATCGCATCGGCATAGTCGCGCG
>Ga0182012_10006487_pt1 | contig 11932 bp, 8 predicted proteins | sample 612S2SmetaG_FD_120486 | JGI IMG/M metagenome (GOLD analysis project Ga0182012, IMG submission 120486) | Permafrost microbial communities from Stordalen Mire, Sweden - 612S2S metaG | ecosystem: Environmental > Terrestrial > Soil > Wetlands > Permafrost | place: Sweden: Stordalen | collected...
CGGCGGGGCGTCCGAAACGCCGGAGTGTGCGTTCGCCCCGGGGGGGGCCGATTTCAAGGCAATTCGCATAAGAATTAGTCGAAGGCTAGCAGTCGCAGCGCAGTTTTGTCATCACCCATCTGCTCGATTTGACGTGGGTTTGGTAACGGTACGTGGGCGGGGAGTACTAGAGAGGGGATTACGACATGCGCTTGATTAGGTTTGTCGTGCGGCGGCATGGTGGCATAGAGCAGCGCCAAAGAGGGGACACGCCTGTGGATCGGGCCTTGGGGAGGTGGCAACACCAGCCCGGAGTGTCCCCTCTTTCGCTTTCGGACTCACACGAGTGTTTGCGCCACGGCCGGTGCTCGGTTTGACCCAAGGGTTGAGTGAAGTGACGACGAGTGGTGCGCGACAACGCTGAAAAATACCTTATAACTGAACGGCCCGTGTCTTGCAGCACATTAAGGTGATGTCTGAAGCGATTCGAAGTGTGATGTTGGCGGGAACCGGCGTTTTGCGGTGGCCGGGCGGCGAGGAACGTGTTAAATACCGGCTGACTGCGGGACTGGATAACGTCATTACGGGGATACATGTTTATCCGGCGGAACTGGATATCTTGCGGCGACCGAGCTGCCATTCGGGGTTGTACCTGCACATGCCGGAGGGGCGGCGGCTGGCGCTGAATGTTGCGCCGAATGGCCACCTAACGCCGGATAGCCCGATGCAGCGCAGCCTGGACGGGCAAGATTGGTGGGTGGACACTACGCCCTGGTTGCCGTTTGAGACGCCCGACAGATTTACGCTATCGATCAGAGCGGGTGCGGTGCAAGTGTTTGAATCACACGCTACGCCGGAAGAAGCGGAAGCGGCGTACCGTGATTGGAAAGGCGTGGAGTTCGCTGAGATCAGGCCGCCGTTCGGGCGGCCTACGCCGCTGCCGACAACGAAAAGCAAAGGAGCGGTGGCATGAGATTATTCAGCGGGTTGGTATTGGCAGCATGTTTAGCGGCACAAACGCCGGAGGGCGGCCACTTGATTCCTTCGTTGGATGGCCACACGCTTTTTCTGACCTATTGCGCGGTTTGCCATGGCAAAGCGGCGGATGGGCAAGGGCCGATGGCGCCGGTGCTGAAGGTCCGTGTACCCGATTTGACGGGGATCGCCAAACGGCATGGAGGCAAGTTTCCATTTGAGCTTGTCGAGAGACGCATTGACGGAACCGAGTCCGGGGTGGTGGGACATGGGACCAAGGAGATGCCGATCTGGGGGCCGATCTTTTCGCAGGTTACGAGCGATCAGGATTTCGGGAAAGTACGGATTTATAATTTGACGAAGTATTTGCAGGGGATTCAGAGGTGACGGCAAAAGCGCCGAGACGAGTCTTGGCGCAGCAGACACGAGTATCCGCACCACAGTGCTAGCGAGTTAGCTTGAGGACCCAGGCGGGCTGGGAGAGTAAGGCTTCAGGCAGGTCGGGAAGTTCAATGGAGACGTTGCCGTTGGAGGATTTGAACTTTAGCGGCGCCGCGGAACCGAGCAAATGCACTTCTCTGACGTGAGGCACATCTTTAATAGTGATGTGTTCGCCGGGAAAGCGCGGGAGGATGGCATAGAGGTCGTCGCCCTTGGTGGTGAAGAAAGCTTCAATACGCGCTTTGCCGGGTGCGGGGTCGGCCACCAGGCTGTTCACATCATAGGCCGTGGCGTACTCGCTGTTGTAATCGGTTTTGGGAACATCGCCGGCGGTCCATTGGCGCGTCACTTTCCAGGGCTTGGTTCCATAAATGGCGTCACCGTTTATTTTGAGCCAGTTGCCAATCTGCGTGAGGCGCTCTTCCATAATCACCGGGATGGTGCCGTCGGCGGCCGGGCCGATGTCGAGCAACAGATTGCCGCCACGGCTGACGAGATCGGATAGCATCACCACTAGCTCGCGGCCGCTGTGGTAATCCTCCAAACGCTCGGCGCGGTTATAACCATAACTGAAGCCCATGCCGCGGCTTTCCTCCCACGGATGATCCATGCCGGTCATGCCGGGCGTGTATTCGGTGGTCCAATAGCCGCCGTGTTTGTGGCGGGTATCGCTGCCCCAACGGTCGTCGATCGCGACTTCGTCCTTGACGGGCGAATCGTTGAAGAGCCAGGCAAGAAGTTCGGGACTGTGCCAGTCGGTGGACGGCAACTCCCACTCGCCATCGCTGAAAATGATGGAGGGTTTGTAGCGCGTGACCACATCCTTGAACTGGGGGAACATATGCTCTTTGACGTAGCGCGGTTTATCGGCCAGCCAAAGCGGGTTGTACCACTCATAGAGCGAATAATAAATGCCCATGCGCAAACCTTTGCGGCGGACGGCGTCAGTGAGGTCGCCTAGCAGGTCGCGCTTGGGTCCGATTTCAACGGCGTTCCAGGGACGTCCCCAGGTGGCGGACGCTTCTTTGCTGGGCCATAAGGCGAAGCCTTCGTGATGTTTGGAGGTGAGCGCGACGTACTTGGCGCCGGAGCGCGCGAAGACATCGGCCCAGTGGTCAGGATCGAACAATTCAGCTTTGAATTCGGGCGCGAAATTTTGGTATAGAAAGTCCGCGCCGTATTCTTTTTGATGATAGGCCCAGGTGCCGGTCTGAATGGCGCTAGCTTTGGGATCGTCTTTGCCGGCGGTCATGGAGTTCCAATACCATTCGGCGTAGGCCAGTTTGCCGGGGATGACAGGCGCGTAAGATGGGACGGAATAAACGCCCCAGTGGATGAAGATGCCGAACTTGGCTTCGCTGAACCAAGCCGGCGTAGGGCGCTTATCAATGGACTCCCAAGTGGGCTGATACGTTTGGGCGTTCAGGCTGGCAAACAGGAAAAAGGAAAGAAGAATTGGTTTCATGGGCAGTGCTGCCCATTCTATATGAAGCGCGCGGGCGAGGCGCTGTTAGTTCGAGCAATCGAACTGAACCGTGCCAACCAGGTATTCGAATACCGGGGCGAAGCGTTCAAATTGATCAGCGAGGCAATCCATTTCAAAGCGGTAGACCTTGTCGTTGCGGTTGACGAAGAGAACTTCTTCCATCCAGGTGGCGCGTTCCTGAGGATCGTAGTAACGATGCTTGGTGAAGAGCGCCGCGCTGCCTTGTACCTGCATCTCACGTTTCTCCAGGATCTCCATGCGCTCGGCGCGTTCAAACTTCTGCAGAACGTCCAAGTGATCCTGCAAGCTATCGGCGAGAATGGCCGGCAGCAAGCGGGCGTCTTTCTGATCGTTGGCGATGGCTTCGAAATCAATGGCGCCGACGGGCCGGGAGAACTTGCGGGCACCGGTTTCGACAAACAGGCCCGCGCCTTCAAACGCTTCACCTTTAACCCAGCGCGATGGATAGCTTACGCAATAGCCGTATTCTTCGTTCTTGTAACGCTTCCAGGAGCGATCCAGCTTTTGATCGAAGTCTCCAGAGCCCCAAGCCGCCAACAGGGAAGAAAGGGCTAAGCCGCACAACACGGACTTTTTCCAATGAGATAACGGTGCCATTAGAGGAAATCATACGAGATCGGGGTGGGCTTTGGCTAGTCCTATTACGTTACTGTGGGTAATGGGGGACAGGGTTTTCGCTTAAAGCGTACTTTTTATGCGGAATAAGGGCATTTTCCCGGCGCGACGGCAGAGACCTTATACCTCGGGCCATGACTTCTTAAGTACATGGATGACCGTCGTAAACAAATACTTGCCGCCTTAGCGCAAATGGACAAGCAGTTTGGCAAAGGCTCGGTGCTGATGCTTGGATCGCGCGCCGCCGTGCCCGTGGAAGTGATCTCAACCGGATCGATTTCGATAGACAACGCTTTGGGGACAGGGGGATTGCCGCGCGGCCGGGTGATTGAGATTTTCGGCCCGGAATCGTCAGGTAAAACGACACTGGCTCTGCACGTTATTGCGGAAGCCCAGCGCGCGGGGGGCAGCGCAGCCTTCATTGACGCCGAACACGCGTTGGACCCGACTTATGCGGCGAACCTGGGCGTAGATATAGAGAATCTGGTGGTGTCGCAACCGGACTACGGCGAGCAGGCGCTGGAGATTGCCCAGGCGCTGGTGAATTCGCAGGCGCTGGACGTGATTGTGGTGGATTCCGTGGCCGCGTTGACGCCGAAAGCGGAAATCGAAGGCGAAATGGGCGACAGCCACATGGGTTTGCAAGCGCGCATGATGTCACAAGCTTTGCGTAAGCTGACGGCGTCGGTATCGAAGGCGCATACTTGCCTGGTATTCATCAATCAATTGCGGGAAAAGATCGGCGTGATGTTTGGCAATCCGGAAACTACGACTGGCGGCCGAGCGTTGAAGTTCTTTTCGTCAATACGCATTGACGTGCGGCGCGCGACGCCCATTAAAGATGGCGACGTGGTGTTGGGCAACCGCACGAAGATCAAGATTGTGAAGAACAAAGTGGCCGCGCCGTTCCGCGAAACGGAAGTGGATATTCTTTACGGCAAAGGTATTTCCCGCGAGGGCGACGTGCTGGATCTGGGCGTGACGCAGGGCGTGATTGAAAAGAGCGGATCGTGGTACAGCGTGAAGGGTGAACGTATTGGGCAAGGGCGCGATACGGCGCGCCAGGCGCTAATCGATCAGCCGGAATTGTGCCAGCGGATTGAGGGAGATTTGCGCAAGGCACTGGGGTTTGGGGTGGAGCGGAAAGAGGCGGAGTTCGAGCTGACGTCGAAGAAGGCGGCGGCGAGTTAGTTAGCGGTTGAACAGCGCTAAGTCAACGGCATTCGCCATGGCTTGATAGCCGGCGTCGTTCGGGCGGATGTGATCGCCGTCGAATTCGGCTAAAAGAATGGCTGGATTCGCCGGGTCGGCCATTGCTTTATCGAAATCGATTACCCCGTCAAATGCGCCGCCCGTGCGGATAAACCGATTCAACTCTTGGCGCAGTTTCTCGTGCGCGGCGGTGGCAAACTGCGACCCTCCAAAGGGTGGAATGGTAGCTCCGGAAACTATAATGTTTGCCGCGTGGGCCAGTGACACCATCGTGCGATAGGCGGCGATCAACTGGGCCGCGGTGAGGCCGGGCGCGTTGCCGATGTCGGTTACGCCCGCGAGCAGGATGAGATACTTCACGCCCGCAACCTGCAGGACGTCGCGCTTAAAGCGCGCCAAGGCATTCGGGCCGACACAATCGATGAGCACGCAATTGCCGGCGATGCCCGCATTGACCACGCCCAGCTTGTCTCCGATGCGACGCGCTAAATCGTCTGGCCAGCGCCGATTTTGATCGAGCGAAGAGAGCATGCCGTCCGTCAACGAATCGCCCAGTGTGACAACAGCCGCAGCGTCGGGCGCATCTACCTCTATCCCAGTCAAATAAGGGCGTACTGTATCGGTGACGGCGCTGGGAAGCGTGGCGTGGCCAGTGGCATCGCCGAGTGAAAAATAGGCAGTCTGGTTGCCAAAGGTGTGCATGGTGGCCGGAACGTTTGATGTCTTGGGGATATAGAGACTCACCGCGAGATCGGCTTGGGCAGGTTGTGGGAACGCGATTGGGTCACTCCAGACTTCCTCACCCGCTGGAATGGTGACGATATCCGAGCCACAAAAGGTAACTACGTGATCCGTCTCCGGAACGATGGCGCTCTTACCTGCCCATTGAGCGATATGGACAGCGCCAAACGAAACTTGCTGACGGCCTAGTGAGTTTGAAAGCCTAAGGCGGAGGGCGCTAGCCGTACCAATACTCAGGTGCGCGATCTGTCGGACAGTGACATTTGTCAAGTAGTAAGCGCCGCTGTCATTCGAGGGTGTGACCGCGCTCGCGCCCCACGATCCTACCCAGTGCGCGGCAGTACGAGATTCGACCGTGGCGACAGGAGGCGAGTGGGGCACGTTAGCTGAACCGGGCGGTAGTACGGTGATGGAGAAATTGACTGAGTCGTTCTGGCCCGCGCCTGAGCCATAGATGGCGACGGAAAATGTTTGCGATTTGACAGACAGTGCGGCACTCACTTTTAGCTCGGCCGCTTGGCTTCCGACCAAGGGAGAAGGGATTGCAATTGTCACACCGTCCGGCAAAGAGCTTGGGATCAAGTAGATGGGTTGTGTAAAACCCGGGGCCGTCAATATCTTGAGCGTTGTGGTGGCAGTTTCTCCGGCGACTACAGAGAATGCCGGCGTTTCAAAAGACAGAGTAAAGTTGGAATTCGATTGACCAAAGGCCGAGGTCAGAAAGATTGTGAGAGTCAGAATGAGCCGCGACACTTCTGAAAACTACCAGGACTGAGGTGATGCGGTCAATTGCCTGAGACTTTTCTTCAGTGTTAAGGGACTCGAAATTCAAAACTGCAGTTTGGCGATGGCGCCGCGTAACTCATTATCGAGAGACTTAGCGCGTTGGGCTTCGGCGTCGCGCTGATCGCGCAGTTTGGCTAGAGCGACTTCGTTGGCTGAGAGCTGGCTGGAGTATTGGTTGACTTTATCTTCCTGGCCTTTGACACGATTGAGGCTATCGATGTTCTGGCGGAGGCGGGTTTGTTCGTCAGTGAGTTCGGAGGAGCGGGACTTGAGTGAATCGAGGTTGGCTCTCGATTCAATGACCTTGTTCTTTAAGTCGGCGATGACTTGCAACGCGCGGCGAGCGGATTCGCTGAGGGACTTGTTTTGAATGATCTCGACGAGTGAGTCGGGAGTAGAGCTATTGACGGCGGTCTCCTCGGATATGAGCTGCTCTTGTTCAACCTTGAGTTCCTGGCTGCCGTTAGCTGGGAGATGGACTTCGAAGCGATAGGCAGCAGCGGTGCGTTCGATCGGTTTGGGAGAGAGAACAGCGTAGTCAGTGCCATTCTGTTGAACGATGAGGGTTTTGGGTTTGGGATCGACGTTTTTGATGGTGTAGATGGTGGTCTCGCGGAGAGCGGAACGGAGAGTCAGAATGCCATCAGTGGCGGAGATTTCACGGAGGAGCTTTTCACCGCTGGAGGAATCGGAAGAGACGCGGGTGCCGTAATCGACGGCATAGCCGATCAGCCGTTTGTCGCCTGCTTTGAATGTCTCGACGAGAGCTTCACCCGCATAAGCGCCGCCGTCGTAGATAGTGATGGGCCCACCGTCGAGGGTTTTGGATGTGTTGTTGGTGACTTCGGCGGCGTTAACGGGATGCTCGCCATCGCTTTCCTGATATATGAGAAGTTTGCGGGCGGCGATCTTATCTTGCAAGAAGGGCAGCATGGCGGATTGGTTTTTCTTGATGGTGACGGGGCCGGGGAAGTTATATTCGAAGAGTTCGCCGAAGGTTGCGCCGGTGGCACCGGCGACGGAACTGAAAGTGTTTTGAGCCTGCGCGGCTTGCGTTTCTAGGGTCGGCATCTTGGGCTTAGGCGCTGGAGCGCCGAATCTATATGTGCCCCCAGCGGTGCCGTGGCCGTCGCTCGGCGGCACGGACGAGCTCACGCTGCCGATGACACCGCCGATCGTCGCGCCATAAACAACGGGGCCGGCGGCTCGGTCTTCGGGCAACTCGGCGACTTGACGATTGCCGTAGCGGGGCGTGTCAAGCGGGCTGATGAAGGAGATGGGGCGGCCGGAGACAACGGAGAGCTTGACGTTGGTCCAATCTTCATCGGTGGTGTTATCGACAATGGCCCAACCTTCGAGCCGCGGACTGGGATTGTCGAGACTTAGGCGATAGGACGATTTCCAGATGGCGACGGGGGTTATGTAGGACAATCGCAGGTTGCGGGCGGCGGAGCCGTTGGAATCGACATAGATGCTGCGTTTGTCTTTGGAGTTTGCTTGGGCGATGGTCTGCAGGTATTGTTTCAACTGATCTTCGAGGCGAGGGTCGAGCAGTTGCATGGAGCGGATGGCGGCAAGGTCGAAGGTGGCCAGGGAGCCTGAGTCGAGGAGAAGGGTCACTTGCTCGCTAAGTGTTTCGCGCTGCTGGCCGCCGACAGAGATATGGCGCGCGCCTAAGATGACGCCGGTTTGTTTGCCGTCTCCGACGGTCAATTCCAGGTGAGCGCCTTTAAGACGGTCGAGGAAGGCGCTGAGCATTTCGCCGCTGCCGATGGTAAATGGATACTTTTCGAGTTGCTGATCGAGAGTGGCGTTCGAATCGTAGCGGATGCCGGAGATTTTGTTGCCGTTAGAATCGAAAACGATAAGAGACTTGAGGACGTCGTTCATGTCGCCATTTTTGAAATCGAGGCGTAATTCTTCACCAGCGGGAACGGATCCGGAACGCTCGAAAAAGCCGATACCGTGCTTGTAGAGGGTGACTTGTTGGACAGGGAGATCGGCGGAGTGAAGAGAAATGGCGAGAAGGCCGATTGACAATGGCAGGCGGAACCGCCTGCCCCACCGAGGGCTGAACATAGAAGGAATAGGGAGCGATGGCATGGGGTTATTCTCCTGCATATCCGGTACGCGCGCGGACATTGACGGGTTTCGGGGTATCTTTGACGGAGACTTGCAGTTCGTGCCAGGGAACGGGTTTTTCGCCGCTTGGAGGGTTAAAAGCGAGCAAATAGCCGCTTTGGAGATCGCCAGCGATGGCATCGAAGACTTTCTCGATATCTTTGTCGCGCTCGGCCTTGTATAGGTGGCCGCCAGTGGATTCGGCCAACTCATGAAGGAGTTTGGAGGCGGCGGAATCCTTTAGGGCATTCCCTTCGGCGACGGCAAAGACGGGCACGCCGGATTTGCGGGCGCGATTAGCGGCCGATTCACGATTGAGAGTGCTGGCGTTATCGCCGCCATCGGTTAAGACGACAATTACTTTCTTGCCTGGGCGGCGTTCGAGGTTGAGAGCGACTTGACTGATGGCGTCGAAAAGGGCGGTGCGGCCGGCGGCGTGGAGACGAGCGAGAGCGCGGCGGGCGATGGCTTTATCGTCGGTGAAATCAGCTAACTCATCCACGTGATCGGTGAAGGCGTAGATGGCGACGCTGTCTTTGGGACGGAGTTGGGAGATCAGTTCGCGGGCGGCGTTGCGAAGAGATGGGATGGCCTCCGTCATGCTGCCGGTGGTATCGAGGAGAAGAGCGCATGAGAGGGCGGATTCCGAGGATTCGAAGACTCGAATGGGCTGGACAGCGCCGTCGTCACGGATTTCGAATTGCTCACGGTGGAGACCATCGACAGGATGGCCGCCGTGATCGAAGACGGTGGCATAGATTTCGACTAAGCGGACATCGCTTTTGAAGACGGGGGCGTCTTGGGCGAGGAGGAGGGTGGCGAGGAGAAAAAGCCAAGTTCCGATTCGTTGTGCCGTGCGGCGCGCGGCACTGCGCCGATGAGCCATCGGCGCGCAGGATGACATCCTGCCCCACATGAGGACGGTTGCGAGAGATGGTGGCATTATCATGGTTGTTGGCTCAATAAGGACTCGAGAGTTTCGGGTTTGAGGGCGCGATAGGCGTCGAGGGTGGCGTTCCAATCCCAACTGTCGCGCATCTTCAGTTTGGCCAGGAAATCGGCGGCGGCGGGTTCGGAGAGGCGCATGACAGCGCTTGGGTCCCAGGCGGCGTTATCGGCCATCCAGGCCAGATTGATTTTCAGTTCAGCCAAGCGTTGGGAAAGGAGATCGGGCAATAAGTGATGCTGATACTCCTCATAAGGCTCATAGCGCTGGAGACGGGGCTGGGCGCAGCCGCTGAGCGCGGGAGCGACGGAGCCGAGCATGTCAGGCTCGGCGGAATGCTGGGCGGCTTGTTTCATGGCGACGAGTTGAGGAGTATGCCAGAGAGGTTGGGCGGCTTGTTCACTGAGGGCATCTCCCAGAAAATGCAGATCGCTCACGCTGACAGCGCGCCACACAGAGTTCCAATCGCGATCTTCCACGCTCTTGAGAAGAGCTTTACGGCGGCCGAGGGAAAGAATACCGCGCGAGGCATCACTCAAGGCGGCACGCATATCGGGATAGGACGCAGAGGCAACAATCCATTCGCGCGCCAAGCGCACTGAGGCGGCGAAGGAGGAAAGAACGCCGGCATTGAAGCCGCGCCAATCGGTAGCGCGCACGCTGGCTACCAGGGCGCTACTGAAAGACTCGGACCCGATATGATTGCCGCCGGCGCGCGCGGTACCGGCAGCCATGCCGAACTCAGCCAGGCCGCCGACGAAATAGCTCCCTTCGCCCTCACTGGAAAGCAGAATATTGGCTGGAGCGAAACATTCCGGTTTACCGTTATGCGGGCCGAGGGTGATGAATTCGTGCTTGCGAACCAGCATTGGATCTTCGGAGACAAGTAAATCCGAGGCATCGAGATAGCGGGCGTAGATGCGGCCTACGAGAGCGAGTTCGACCCAAGGCTCGAGCTCGGCGCGCAGCTCGGCGGAGAGTTTTTGGAGGTCGCCCTCCTCGTTCTTTTTATGTTTGGCGGCGGCGAGGCGAAGCTTAGTCAGGACCTTGATGGCTTGGGAGGAGTCATAGAGGTCGATTGATTTCTTACGTTCGCCTGAGAGATGCCATTCTTTGGGAGGCGGCATGACAGCGAGACGGTCTAATTCACGCTGGATGTCGTCCAACGCGGCGGGACGGCTGAGATTTTGCAGATTGCCGTCGATGGATAGAAGCGCATCGAGCGATGGTATTTTCTGCAAGGCCAGAACCTGATCGAAGGCCTTTTCGCGGACCGGACCGGCTTCGGCGAGCAGCACCGTGCGAATGGCGGCGTCAGCCGATTTGCCAGAATCCTTGACAAACGGAAGCAGTTCGGACACGAACGCGAGTGACGCGGCGGCGAAGGCGGCGTTATCGTGCGCTGCGAGGTAGCGGTCGAGCGCTTTGCGAAACAGCGGTGGAAAAGTGTCGGGTGGTATGAGTGCGCTGTCGTGCGCGGCGCCAGCGACAGCTAGGAAGGAATGGATTTGGCCGAGATGGAGGTTGGCATAGGCTGCATCAACGCCTTCCACTTTCGTATCGAGGAACAATAGTTTTTCATAATCAGCCGTTTCGAGATCGCCCAAACGAACGAGGTACGAATAGAGACCGGAGTGAGTGGAATAGCCTTGGGCGAGCAAGAGCGCGGATTCGGGCGTGAGAGGGGAAGTGCGCTGAGAGTCGATGCGGGAGACGGCGATAAAGTTGGCCAGCTCGGTTTGTTGGCGGCCGGTGTTTTTGTATTCGGTAGTAGCGAGGCGAATCAGGACCTGATCTTCATCGTCGGGAGCGGCGGTTTTCTTCATGCTGCGAGTCATTTTGGCTACCGAACCGCCGGAGGTTTTCAGCCCTTTGGCCACCATCCAGACTTCGGGGGAGCCGGGGAAATCGACAGTGAGATTGTCATTGAGCGGGACTTCACGGAGGAACTGAGTGAAGCCGCTTTCGGCGATGCGCGTGTCGCCGCCACGGCGCATTTCGAGCGAGTCGCGGAACAATTCGTAGAAGCGCTGAGCGCGGGCAGTGGAATGAGTGAAGAAGCGCTGGTGCTCGAAATCGAGTTGGGAGAGAGCGTAGAAGAAGGAGATGAGACGGCCATCGTCGCGGCGCAAAAGAGCCTCGAAGAAGGCGACGCCGGAAGCAGGATCGACACCTGCGAGGCTTCCCCAAACCGCGCGAGCCGCTTCGCCACCGGGCACTTCGGCGGCATTGCCGTTCAGGGCGAGTGCGGTGGAGAACATCCATAGACCAGCGCTGTAGTGCTCGGCTAGATTCTTGGGTTGGACTGAGTGGATAAGAGCTGCTGCGGCGGCGCGATCCATGGAATTGAAGGCAGTGTAGAGGCGCGGCAGGCGAATGTCGGTAACGAAGGCTTCGACGAGACCGCCGGGAAATTTCTCCTTGTCGTAGAAGTTAGTGCGCCAGAATTCTTCGGAGGGGAATACCGGGGCCATATCGAAAGGGATTTCCAGCGTGTATGTTTTGCCTTGCGCCAGCGCGTCTTCAATGCCTTGCTCATCAATAGCCAGGGCCGCGACGACATCCTGCTTTTTTGCTTGCGATTTGCCTTCGGCGGATTTAACGGAGAC
>Ga0182012_10006491_pt1 | contig 11927 bp, 10 predicted proteins | sample 612S2SmetaG_FD_120486 | JGI IMG/M metagenome (GOLD analysis project Ga0182012, IMG submission 120486) | Permafrost microbial communities from Stordalen Mire, Sweden - 612S2S metaG | ecosystem: Environmental > Terrestrial > Soil > Wetlands > Permafrost | place: Sweden: Stordalen | collected...
ACCAACCACTTCCGCTCGACTCACAAACTTAGTAGAAGTGGCAGAGGATCCGCCTTCCGTCAAGTACTCGTCAAAAGTCTTCTGTGCTTTTGCCCGGAACGACAGTTCTCGATAGCGGAAGTAACTGGCCAACTTCTGGCATTCGATCTCGTTCTGAGGTCTTTCCATCAGCAGCCTCACCTGTTTACGGCTAAGATTTTGGGGTTCCTGCGCTTGGGCCGGTATCACACAACTCTCCGCTGCGATGAACAATATCCCAATCAACCCCAGAATTCGTCTTTTCATACCATTTCTCTTCTTCATCGACGCGGCTATTCCTTTCCAATTCGTGAGCTACTGCCGCCGAAGCTCTCCGAGAATATGTTCGACATCCCTTTTAAAGTGCTTTGGCCGCAGGCGGCTTGGAATTTTAAGCTGGCGCTTCCCGGCCTTTCGTTTGGCAAAGCCCGAAAACCAAAACGTGGGCATCCCTTCCACGACCCGGCCAGGAGAGATGGTAACGGACAGCACTACATACTTTCCCGCGTCTTCATAGGTCAGTCGCCGCGCCCCCGAACCTTCTACCCACAGGCTCTCCACCCTGCACGGAAGACCTAGTTTTGCAGCCATCCTGTCTACAAACTGTTCAGCACTGCTCTGATCGCGAAATAACGGCAGAGGCACTAGCTCTCCGGAAAGGAGCGGCGAGTCGCCAACTATCAGTTGAGAAGGTCTATCCAATTCGAGTGATCGTTTCAAAGGCATACCCATCCAAAAGAAAAGCGTTTACCGCCGCGCTACCTAAACCAACACGGGTTGTTTGACAACGTTGACTTGAGTTGTGAAGCCAGCATAGCTTTGTGACTCCTTCCTCGTCTATAGGCCCTTAGGTGAAACTTTTTGCGTACCTGGTCATACTCGGAGACTTCCGCAGTACCTCGACATCGAGTACCAAAACGCAGTCCTTCATTGAGGTATTGTTGCGGCGTCATCGTCGGAAAGACTGAAAAGCAGTGCCGTTACAAAAGTCTGTCCAGATTTGAAGCGCCTCTGAAATGCACACATCTATAACGTCCTCCTGAGCTTTCCTTGCTCATATGACGCTCTCTACCGAGCGATAGGCAACACACTAATTTCCGCCACTCGCTTCCGTATTTGTCACAAGGATACGTAGGACTCATAGCGCTGTTAGGCTAAAAGTAGTGGTACGAATCAACAATTGCAAAACGCCGCAAAGCACCCGGAGTTGTATTCCTGATCATCATGCTTCAACTCTAAGCGCGCCCTCCGAAAGAAAACATAAAGAAGCCGTTAGCTTTTCCTCAAGGGCTGCCAATAGGCGTTGTTATGGTGCTACGGTGCCATGCGAAGCCGCGCCGCCTCCTGGCACCGCTCTCGCACGTATTTGATAATTAAGAAGTGACCGATCAACTATCCCTTTCGATTTGGCTTGAGCGTGGCAGCCGCGCGAACCGTCTCAAACATTTCGAAAAGTTACTCCGCCTATTTCCGTTTTCCCAGCGTGATGAACAGGGACAAAGCACCGTCAGTATCCAAGCAATTTCTGTAACTGAGCCACCGCTCCTGGAAAGCCCCATGAACGGTCCCATCGACGTCAATGAAGTCCTCGGCGCCCTAGTTGGCTATAACGGCGACGACATCGCCTATAGCGTCGAATCTTGGTGGGACCTTTGGCAGTATGAAGGTGATTGGAAACTTGGCCCCGCACGCGTACAACTTGCTTGCTTCGGACCCGACTTCGATAACGGAACGGAAAGAACGCTAGGTGAGCAGGAAGACTTGCGCATCGATTTTGGGGTCGACAGTCACTACTTGCCGCGCGTCGATTTAACAGGCAGCGGCCGCATGACAGAGTCCAATATCAAAAGCATGCTCCGGCTGGTGCATGAATTGGATTCAACTTTGCCCGTGGCAAAACGCAAGTTGGAAACAGAGTCCGGGGAAAATTTTGCAGACCGGCTGCAGCAAGTGCTCAGCAGCCGGTCCAATTAGCAGCGCGCGGCTAGAACAAAGTCAGCGGAACGCTCTTCGTACTGAGTGACAAACCGAATGAAACTCGGCTCTCTGTGAATGATCCGTACGAGAATAGATTCGCATAATGGACCAAGTCAAAGCGCGTATTCGCACTCAAATACCGCACTAGGTTAATGCCATAGCTGGCACTCGCGCCATAGTATGAGTAGGTCTGGCTCACGGTATTCGAAACACTGGACAGTCTCACAAAGTTGCCGCCAAAACTAAGATTCGAATGGCGTGACGAGAAGGAAAATGCGCCGTTGGCAAACTGATTCTTTGAAGTCAGGAACAAACCGTTGCCAGCCATGATGCTCTGCCCTCCGGCAATCGAGGCAGAAGACCGCCGAAACGAGTGCGTCAAAACGCCCTGGAACACTGGTGTGTAGAGTGTCCGGTTGTACGGGCCCGTGTAGTAGCCGGTCAGAAGTGCTCCGTCATAGTACGTGGACACAGGAATCGTTATGGTTCCCGAACTGTGGCTGCGATTAACGCCTGCCGACAAATCAAGCTGCCAGTGATCGGGAAATTTGTGAGACAGCGTGAGCGACCCGCTATCGATGGTAGACGATCCCCCATTCTGCGAATACCAGAAATAAGTCCGCGAATAAGTGCCGCCCACTGTCGTTTTCGCTGTCACGCGATACAACACAGAAGCCGATCCGTTCCCACCACGCGAACTAAATGCCCCAGCGTAGTCATAACTGTTCAGAAGAAAATTGCCGGAGAAAACATAACTCAGACGGCGTGTCTGGGCGTACGTGACACTTAATCCCGCATTCAAAAACCGTGTCTGCGACCCAAACAGTGAGCCCGAGGTGGTTGAAGCTAACGACGATCCAGAATAATAGGATGTGCCATACTCCAAAATCCCGCCCGACACGTCTGTACTGAACGTCCACCGCCGGTTTAGTCTCTTGTTAAAAGCCAACGATAAACTTTGTGACTCACCACTGCCCAGCCCACCATTTTGAAATTCGCGATAAGACCCTCGGTAATTGATTGTCAATCCGCCGTCTTTAAAGCTACGCGTGGCATTTACGCCGCCGCCTGCTTCCCAGCCGAAACTGGAATTCTGAACTAACTGATTCGTCGCGCTATACGTCGGCAAACCGGAATCCCAAACACCATTCCCGTAAACAAAAAAGTTGACGAAATCGTGGTCGAAAAACTGGCTCGCTGCCGTAATGCCTTTGGTGCCCGATCCGCTCTCCGAATCTGTACTCTGTGCCGCCAAAGTAGCCGCGGCCACGCAAAAAAGAAAAATAGACCTCACTCGACAACTCCCCCAGACACTTCTAAGAATATTGCGCCCTTTCAATTGGCGAGACAAAAACGATAAATGTGGCATTTAAACCTTTAAGTCTGACGAACATAGCCCTACCTGTCAAGCATAGAATACTCCGCAAGGGGTTACTGCTACGCTCGTGCCATGAAGATCGCCCTTCTAGGATACGGCAACGTCGGCAAAGCCTTCGCCCCCCTGCTCGCCAGTAAGCGCGCCATTTATCCTTTTCCCATCGTCGCCGTACACAGCGCCCGCCATGGCACGGCGTTCAATCAAAAGGGCTTAGACATCAATCCTCCTTTCGGCCCCGCCCGTTAGTTCAGTTGATGAATTTCTTGATCACACTCGGCCGTCCGTTCTGCTTGAGATCACAGCCTTGAATCCGGAAACGGGCGAATCCGCCATTTTCCAAATCCTTTCAGCCTTTGCTCGAAAAATTCATGTCATCACTGCAAATAGGCGCCCCATTTGTCCGGAACGACTTCCCTGCCCTAAAAGTACTGGGCTATACGGGAGTACTAAACTCCACTTCGAAGGTAGTGGTAGCGGCCACCGCGCGAGGCCTTACTCTCGATGCGGGCGTAAATGAAGCGGAGGAACTCGGGGTTGCCGAAGCAGAGACGTCTTTCGATTTAGACGCTTTGGATTCTGCCGCCAGGGCCGCCGCTCTCGCCAACGTGCTCATGGAGGACACCGCAAGCCTCAGGATGTGAAACGAGCCGGCATTCGCAGCTTTTCGACCGCGCAAATTGCGGCCTTGGCCAAAGAAGGCAAAACCGTGTTGACCGTCAGCCGCACCCAACGGCGGGACGAACGCATTCACCTGGAAGCCAAGGCCGACGTCATGCCCGTCACCGACATGCTCTCCAGCGCGTGCGGCACTTCGAATCTGGTCCTGTTTCACACAGATCTCAGTGAATCATTTCTGTTAATCCCGGCGTTCAGCAAACCGCCTGCGGTCTTTTCAGGGATCTGCTCGACATCGCCAAATCTGTCTTAAACCTAGTTCGCGAGGCCAGCCAACAGAGCCTCTAGATCCTTCGGTTCGCCGAACTTGTAACCACGCAGCGCTGGCTCAATTGTTCGGCATAGTCCAATCAGCACGCTGCCGGGCCCTACCTCCACAAAACGTGTAATGCCGCGCCGTCCCAGTTCGCGCACTGATTCGGTCCAACGGACCGGATTCGGAATCTGCTGTATCAGGCCTTCCCGCGCAGCCGCAGGATCATCCACAAAACGTGCTTCACAGTTATTAATCAACGGATACAAGAGCGGCCGGAACTCCGCTGCATCCAGCGCTGGCTTGAGCCTTTCCTGCGCTGGACGCATCAGCGGACAATGAAAGGGCGCGCTCACGGGCAACAGAATCGCCCGTTTCGCCCCCGCGGCTTTGGCCAGTTGCATAGCGCGTTCCACCGCTTGCGCATGGCCCGCAATCACAATTTGATCGGGCGAATTGAAGTTCGCCGCAGTCACAATCTGCCCCTGCGCTGCCTGTTGCAGAATCCCATCCAACTGATCCGCGGGAAGTTTCAACAGCGCCGCCATCGCACCCACGCCATCAGGAACGGCGTCTTGCATAAATTGTCCACGCGCTCGTACCAGGCGCGACGCTTCGCCGAATCCCAAACAACCCGTCGCCACCAGCGCGGAATACTCGCCCAAACTGTGCCCCGCGACGATTGAGGGGCGCTGTCCTAACTCCTCCAAAACTCGATACGCCGCCACCGACGTTGCCAAAATCGCCGGCTGCGTATTTACCGTCTTCTTCAACTCTTCTTCCGGCCCTTGAAAGCAAATCTCCGAAATCGCGAAACCTAACGCGTCGTCCGCCTCCGAAAAAGTCCGCTGCGCGATAGGAAATTGTTCTGCTAATTGTTGGCCCATGCCCGCAAATTGCGAACCCTGACCTGGAAAAAGAAAAGCAAGATCTGTCATGGATAGAAAGCTCTTCACATATTACGCTGCTTGCCGTTCTAAACCTCCGATTACCCTCACCTCCGTACGGGCGGAGCTAAAACTATTAGCGCCGAAAACCCCCTGCCGTGGTACTGGGTCTTACAAACGTAAACATCACCCATTTGGGTGACGCACTTCACACTAATTTTCGCTAGAGTGGGGCAACACATCAGAGTGCGATGTCTTCGGGCCTGGTCGATCCCGAATCCTTAACACTTATCGGAGGGATGTACAAACTTGCAATATTCCACCAATACCAATCTCTATGAAGGCGCATACCTACAGCAGCCGACGCCCTCGCGCCACACAGGAACAGATGCGCCCTGGTATGCACTGCGAACACGTTCCAATTTCGAAACTTTAGCCGTCGTTTCCCTGCAACACAAGGGATTTAAGCCATATTTGCCAACATACCGCAATCGCCGCCGTTGGTCTGATCGAGTCGTGGTAACCGATACTCCCCTCTTCAAGGGGTATGTGTTTTGCCGATTCGATCCATTGAACCGCCTGCCCATCGTCACGACTCACGGCGTCATCGGCATTGTCTCTTATGGCACGGAACCCGCGCCGATCGACGCCAAAGAACTGGAAGCCGTCAAGCAGATCCTTCATTCCGGCTTAGCCACCGAGCCCTGCCCCTTTCTCCGCGAAGGCCAACAGGTCAGAGTACTCCGCGGATCATTGGCGGGCGTCGAAGGAATCCTGGTCAAGAAGAAATCAGACTTCCGCCTGATCATTTCCGTGACAATGCTCCAGCGCTCCGTCTCGGTCGAAATTGACCGCGAATGGATCACCCCTCGTTAATTTAAGCTTCACAGCTCATAAATGAGTCTTCCCGGCCGCTACCCCAGTCGAGTATGCGTTTGCTCCTCGGCGAAAGGGTCGCTTCTGGCGGAGCGCACCAAGTTGAGGGAGTGCTCTTAAACGGTCACAGGTGTCGAAGAAAGTTGCCAAGATTTTTATCTCCAGCCCCTATAAAGATTTAGGCGTCCCCCGAAGCCCACAGACAGCGCGCCGATGCACGCGGCACCGCCCTCGCCAAGCTAACCTTGAACGGGCCTGGCCTCAACGAATCGTACTGAGAGATAACACCAATGACCTTGCGTTTTCACATCGCGCCCCATAAATCGACTCGCGACGCACCCAAGTGTCTTCCCCCGATTGGCTTCGTTTTTTCAAATCTCGCGCTCGACCAACAATACGCAAGTTCCAATCCGTCGCTCAGCCCCACTGGGTTCGTTTTTTCAAAATCCTTCCGCCACACCAGGTGGGTTCGTTTTTTCAACCCCACCCATACCAATTCAGAACACCCCGATTGGCTTCGTTTTTTCAAATCCCGCGCTCGACCAACAACCCGCAAGTTCCAATCCGTCGCTCAGCCCCACTGGGTTCGTTTTTTCAAAATCCTTCCGCCCCACCAGGTGGGTTCGTTTTTTCAACCCCACCCACACCAATTCAAAACACCCCGATTGGCTTCGTTTTTTCAAATCCGTAGTTACCAGGGAAAGCCCAACCGCGCGATTCCACCCAACCACCCCGATGGTAGCTGCGCTAAAGCGCTCAAATAATGGACATTATTTTATTGTGCTGCCACCGACGAGTTGGGTTCCAAGCGGAGTCGGTTTTCGAGCACCCGCACCCCTCTCACCTTGACGACGCAACTTTGCGCCGCAAGTTTCTGCGATGGCCAAGATACCGTACCTTCAATAATTACGAAGCCTTGCGCCACATTCACCGAAATTCGCTCAGCTGGCACCTCGGCGTCAGCCTTGAACTTTCGGACGATTTCCTTCGCAATGTCCTCATCCGGTCGCGGCGGGCGTTTCACTTTTGGCTTGGTCGGCATGGTCGCCTCTGCCCGACTGTTGCAACAAGCTGGCCAAACCACCTGTCAGATCTCCGGGTTACCTTCCATCCTCTCCGTGACATCCGCCAACACCCCCACGAATCGCACCAGATCGCCCTCCGCTGCAAAGTCAAATTGACCCGAGATCTCGGCCCAGCGAGGCACCCCATCGCCGCGCCGAATTCGACACACTTGGCGGAAAAACCGTCCTGGCTTCGAAGCGTCACACAGCGCTTCCAGATAACCCTCCGCATCTTCCGGATGAATCACACTGCGCAAGAACTCCTGGTGGTTCACCGGTCCATCCTCTTTACTTCGCCCGATGATCTCGTACATCCGCTCGTTCTCCCACACAACGTGATCCTCGGTCGCATCCCAGGCAAACACGCCGAGATCCGCCACCGACGTCGCAATCCGCAACCTCTCCGCCGTCTCACGCCAGGCTGTTTCGGTCTGCTTTCGTTGTGTGATGTCTTGCACCACGGCATTCAGACCCAAAAGTTCACCGTCCGGCCCTTCGAAGGGGAAGTAACTCACCAGCCAGATAAGCTCTGCCCCGCCACTCCCGGGCGTCGCCCCCCGCAACTGTGCTTCAATAATTGGCTTACGCGTCGCAAGCACCCCGCGCAGCAAGGGCTCCAACCGCGGTCCTGCCTCAGGCAAAATCTCCGATACCGTACGCCCTATATGTTCCGCAACCGAAAAGCCATTCTTGCTAGCAAGGTATTCATTGATCCTCACGAAACGCAGGTCACAATCTAGGAAGAGCAACCCCACCGGTGCTTGCGAATAGATGGCCTCGATCTCGCGCAGACGCAGGCTCGCCAACTCGCTCGTCTCCACCAATTGTTGGGCCGTCTTCCGGCGCGCACTGATGTCCTCCACCACCGAGATGGCATACTTCGGCTTGCCCTCTGCGTCTCGCACCAGCGCCACCGTCAGGTTCACCCAAACAACCAATCCGCTCTTTTGGAAATAGCGCTTCTCAACCGCGTAAGAGGCCAAGTGCCCACGCTGCAGCGAATTGTAATACTGCAAGTCTATTGCGCGATCGTCCGGGTGAGTAATATCCTGAAAGCGACCTTCCAGCAATTCTTCTTTTGTATAACCCGTAATCTGACAAAGTCGCTTATTTACGCGCAGCCAGCGCCCATCTGGCGCGACATGCGCTAAACCCACCGCCGCTTGTTCGAAGGTGCTCTCGAATTGCTCTTGCCGCTCTCTCGCTTCCTGAAGCAAGCGCGCACTCTCTATCGCTGGCCAAAGTCTCTCGCCCACTTCCCGCAGCAAGGAGACCTCTCTGTCCTGCCAGTGCCGCACTTCGTCGCTTGCCACGGTGAGGTTGCCCACCCAACGGCCTTCCCTCCGCAACGGCACAGTCGCAAAGGCGCGCGTGCCAAATCTGCGATACCCGCTCTCCAGACTATTGATCGTTCTCGCATCCTTTTCTACATCGCTCACGCACACCACTTGGCTCTGCGCCAGTTCAGCTAGAATCCCTGCAAACTCATCTAACGAATAGCGGCCGATCCCCGATGGACAGTCTAGGCAGTACTCCGAAAAGTTGTGGATCTCTTTATGTACGTGGTCGATCTCGCTGCACACACAGCGCCACACGCCCAAATACTTCCCGGTCTCTGTCGTGGCTATGTCTGCCAAGCGCTCACTACCCGAAGCTTGCGACAACTTTGATCCTAGATCCAGCAAAAATTGCCGGTCCGCTTCATTCTGCTTGTTATCGCTGATATCCCACACCACGCCCATCAAGCCAACAGGTTGATGCCGTTCATCGCACACCACTCTGCCTTGGCCGCGCACCCAGCAATAGCTCCCGTCCTCCCGCAATAGCCGGTTTTCGATCACATACTCCGGACGGCCCTCAAACGCCTTGGAGATACGCTGCTGCACAGTCTCACGATCATCGGGATGAACGCGTTGAGTGTAAGCTTGCCACGTTCCTTCAAAAGATCCCGGTCTCATGCCAAGCAACGTCTCAATAGTCTCCGACCACTCAATTTGATTCGTTCGTTTGTCCCAACTCCAGACACCCATCCGCCCTGCGCTCAGCGCAACATCCCGCTGCTCAGCACTGCGTGTCAATGCGGCTTCCGCTTGTTTCAGCGCGCTGATGTCATTGTGAACTTCAATCACAGACTGTGGACGGCCGCTGCCATCGCGATAAAGCGCCTTGTGGCTCGCGAGCCAAACCACGCGGCCATCCTTCTTATGGGCTTTCAACTCTCCGGTCCATTCGCCGTTCCGCAAGAGAGCCGCTTCAATGGCGGCTCGCGACTTGGGAAACTCGGTCGCAATAAGATCATGCAGTTGCTGGCCTTGCGCCTCCGCTTCCGTCCAGCCAAAGAGTCGCTCCGCACCCTTCGTCCAGATCAGAATCGTGCCGTCAAAATTTCTCACAATGGCCTGCGCCAGATCAAGCGTCTTAAATAGCTCGTCGAAATGCGCCATCGGCATTTCTGCCTCGTCAGGCTGCGGACGGTTCTCAAGAACCGTATGCACCCGCTCCCAATCCATCGAAGGAGCGGCGTGGAATGCGGCTGTTGAATGCGGAATCGAGAAATGGAACGTGGCGCCTGCGCCCAGTTGTCCTTCGGCCCAAATCTTTCCTCCTCGCCTCTCCACGATTCGCTTGCAAATGGTCAGGCCAATTCCTGTGCCCGCCACCTCCTTGCCGTGCAACCGCTGAAACACTCCGAAGATCTGTTCCGCATGTTTCGGCTCGAAACCCATGCCGTTATCGCGTACCGTGATCTCCCATCCATCTGCCGCTTCGCGCGCGGAGACATGAATGTGCGGCGCTGTGTCGGGCCTGCGGTACTTCAACGAGTTGCCAATCAGATTTTGGAACAACTGCACCATTTGTCCCGCGTCGCAGGCTACCGTTGGAAGCCGGTCGGCCGTGATCACCGCTTGCGTTTCTTCAATACTGCTTCGCAAACCGTCCAGCGCCGTGGAAAATGCGTCCTGCAAACAAACGACTTCGCTAAACTCCGCATTGCCGCCCGCCACCTTTGCGAATTGCAGCAAGTCGCGCAGCATGGTATCCATGCGGGTACTGGCATCAATGATCCAGCGGATGAATTCCCCGCCCTGTCCATCCAGTTTCTGCTTATATTTCAGCGCCAACAGTTGCGAAAAGCTCGTGATCGTTCTCAGCGGCGCTTGCAAATCGTGGCTGACCGCATAGGCAAAATGCAGCAGGTCATCGTTTGCTCGAACCAAGCGCAGCGTCCGATTCCTCACATCCATCTCAGAGCGTTTGCGCTCCGTGATATCGCGAATGACCGCCACCATTCCGCCGCCCGCCTCCGGCGCTAACACGTTTACCGTGCAGTAAACCACCAGTTGCGTCCCGTCTCGCAGAATGTGTATGTATTCACCTTTCCAACTGCCGCGATCTCGCAAATCGCTCAGTGAGCGCTGCTCGTCTTCCGGTGCCAGCCATGCGTAGCCGTGCATTACCGGTAACGGTTGACCCAACACATCGGCTAGTCGAACGCCATACAATTTCTCAGCCGCCGCATTGCAATAGCGGATACAGAGATTGGCATCCAGCGCCACCACCGCATCATGCGTTGCCTCCAGAATGTCCGCCTGGAACTTTAACTCCTTGTTTCTATCCTTCAGTTCCTGTTCAAGCTTCTTCTGCTCTGTGACGTCGTACGTACTGCCTACTACGCGAATCGGCGTCCCAAGTTCATCCCTGACAATAAACCCTCGATCGCTCAGATAAACCCAATGTCCGTCCGCATGGCGGAAGCGAAACTCCGTCTCATATGTATTCTGGTTTTTGTCCAAAGCAGAAAGGACGCTCAAACTAGCCGACGCGGCATCCTCCGGGTGTATTCGTTCTTGCCACCAGTTCGCCGAGGGTGCAGCCTCGTCAGCCGAAAAGCCAATGAGTTTCTGCAGATTCCCGCTTCGCCGCACCACGCCCGTCCCCGGATACCAGTCGTACAGAATTCCATCTACCGCCTGCGATGCGAGCCGGAACAACTCTTCGGCCGGGGGCGCAGGAACGTCATGGAAACTTGGCGCGGACTTTTCGGGAGTCACCTTATTTGGTCCTTCAACTTCGACTGAAGGTTTCTTTAGATGTAGCAGATTGCCTGAATAGCCCACTATTCAGAAAAACTACTGGTTACACAAGAGACGGAGATCATCAACGAACCGCCGGAATTCGTCATCACGACTCTCTTCCGGCAATCGTAATAAGAACGAAGGATGAACCGTGATCAACAACTGCCTCCCGCCGGCAATGGGTATGAGTTTGCCGCGTTCTTTCTGAATGGCGAACTCTCTTCCTCCCACACTGAGCGCCGCCGTGGCACCCAAGGCCACAATCACTTCAGGCTTAACTTCTTCGATTTCGGCGGTGAGCCATGGCCGGCAGGCGGCGACTTCTACCCCGCGCGGTTTTTTGTGGATGCGACGCTTTCCACGCTCCTCTAACTTGAAATGCTTCACGGCATTGGTGACATACACCTTAGACCGATCAATGCCCGCTTCCGCCAAAGCTTTATTCAAAATTTGTCCCGCAGGTCCAACAAACGGACTTCCTTGCAAATCTTCCTGATCGCCAGGCTGCTCCCCCACGAACATCACGTGGGCTTTCTTACTTCCTTCGCCAAAAACAGGCTGCGTGGCATAACGGTATAACTCGCAACCTTTGCAACCTCGAATCGCGGACGCAAGATTCGGCAAGCTGCGTTCCGCCGGGAGGAACGCTTCCGCACTGTATGGACTTACACTCCGCATTTGAGTTTCCTTTAAAGATGCTTCTATTAAAAGGCCTGGAATGAG
>Ga0182012_10006493_pt1 | contig 11921 bp, 6 predicted proteins | sample 612S2SmetaG_FD_120486 | JGI IMG/M metagenome (GOLD analysis project Ga0182012, IMG submission 120486) | Permafrost microbial communities from Stordalen Mire, Sweden - 612S2S metaG | ecosystem: Environmental > Terrestrial > Soil > Wetlands > Permafrost | place: Sweden: Stordalen | collected...
CGTGCGCGCCCTCGATCAAGCCCGGGATGTCGACCATCACGAACGACTCTTCGGGTCCCAGGCGCACCACGCCGAGTTGGGGCTCGAGCGTCGTGAACGGATAGTCGGCGATCTTGGGCCGGGCGGCCGAGGCCGCGGCCAGCAGCGTCGACTTGCCCGCGTTGGGCAGGCCGATGAGGCCGACGTCGGCCAGCAGTTTGAGTTCGAGCCGCAGCGTGCAGCTCTCGGCCGGTTCGCCCTTCTCCGCGAAGCGGGGCGCCTGCCGGCTGCTGGTCGCGAAGTGCTGGTTGCCCAGGCCTCCGCGTCCCCCGCGGGCTACGCGCACGCGTTCGCCTTCGGTGCTGAGGTCGGCCAGGAGATACTCGCGGCCGTCGTCGCCGACCCGGTAGGCCAGCGTGCCCATCGGCACCGGAATGATCAGGTCTTCGGCGCTGCGACCGGACTTGTTGGACGTCGAGCCCGCCTTGCCGGCCTCGGCCGCGAACTGCTTCTTGAAGCGGAACTCGATCAGGGTGGAGAGTTCGGCCGTGGCTTCGAGCACCACGTCGCCGCCCCGGCCGCCGTCGCCGCCCGCCGGGCCGCCCTTGGGCACGTACTTCTCGCGGCGCCAGGCCACGATGCCGTCGCCGCCGCGGCCGCCGGAGACGCCGATGGTCGCCTCGTCGATGAACTGCATCAGCCGCCGCCCGACCCGGAAAACAAAAAGAGCCCTAAGGCTCTTTGGAGGGGCGGCGGAAGCGAAAGCTTCAGGCCGCGCCCTCGGCGAGCACGTGGACGTGCTTGCGATTGCGCTTCTCGGCGAAGTGAACCCGGCCCGCGACCAGCGCGAAGAGGGTATTATCCTTACCCATGCCTACGCCCGTGCCGGGGTAGAATTTCGTGCCGCGCTGGCGGACGAGGATGTTACCGGCCAGCACCTGCTCGCCGCCGTACTTCTTGATGCCCAGGCGCTGGGCATTGGAGTCGCGGCCGTTGCGGGTGGACCCGGCGCCCTTCTTGGACGCGAAAAGTTGGAGGTCGAACGTGAACATGACGGGCGTAAGTATACACGGCGCCGCGCCCGGGCGCAACCGCGAGGGCACGTCCTGCGGATAGAAGGAGCAGGCTTACGTTGAGGCGCCGCGATAGAACCTGGGCGCCGCTGGAACGGACGCGGCTGGTGGAAGGGATACGTTGAGCACGAATTTGCCCAAGAAGCGGGTGGTTATCACCGGACTTGGTGCCGTCACGCCGCTGGGAAACACCACGGCCGACTTTTGGTCGGCGCTGGTGGCCGGGCGCAGCGGGATCGGCCCCATCACGGCTTTCGACGTGGTCGCCGCGGGTCTGCGCTGTCGCATCGCCGCCGAGGTCAAGGGGTTCGATCCCGACGCCTCGATCGGCCGTCGCGATGCCCGGCGCATGGACCGCTACGCGCAGATGGCCTTCGTGGCCGCCAAGGAGGCGGTTGCCGACGCGGCCTTCCCGGACGACCGCGAGATCCGCGACCGGACGGGCGTGCTCGTGGCCACCGGCATCGGCGGCATCACGACGGTCCAGGACACGGTGACCAAGGCCCGCGAGATCGGCACCTCGAGCCGCATCAGCCCCTTCTTCGTGCCCATGCTCATGGGCAACGCGGCCTCGGCCCAGATCTCCATGAAGGAAGGCTTCCGCGGGCCGATGTTCGCGGTCTCGAGCGCGTGCGCCAGTTCTAACGACGGGCTGGGCTTGGCCTACGATTTCATCGCGCGCGGCGACGCGGTGGCGATGGTCGCCGGCGGCTCCGAAGCGACGATCATCGACATCGCGATGGGCGGCTTCGATTCGATGAAGGCGCTCTCGACGCGCAACGACGAGCCCGAGCGTGCGAGCCGCCCGTTCGATCGCGAGCGCGACGGTTTCGTGTTGGCCGAAGGCGCCGCCATTCTGATCCTCGAGGAATTGGAGTTCGCCCGAGCGCGCGGCGCGCGCATCTACGCCGAACTCTTGGGCTACGGACAGTCGGCCGACGCGCACGACATCGTGGCCGTCGATCCCACCGGCAGCGGCGTGGAGCTCGCGCTGCGCCGCGCATTCGCCTCGTGCGGCATCACGCCGGATCGAGTCGATTACGTCAACGCGCACGGCACCTCGACGCCGATCGGCGATCCCGCCGAGTCGCAAGCGTTGGGCCGGGTGATCGGCGCAAACGGCCATGCTTTCGCGGTGAGTTCGACGAAGAGCATGCACGGTCACGCCCTCGGCGCCGCCGGCGCCTTCGAAGGCGTGGCCACCGCACTGACCATCTACCACGGGATCATTCCGCCCACGATCAACTACGATTTCCCCGACCCCGAATGTACGCTCGACTACGTGCCCAACGTGGCGCGCAAGGCCGACGTCAACATCGCGCTGTCCAATTCGTTCGGCTTCGGCGGGCACAATAGCGTCGTCGTCTTCGGGAAGTACCGGGAGTAGATTTTGGCGGGCGAAGCACGGCGCCGGCGCTTGCGCGCCCTCGTCGCGCGCACCGGGGCGAACGTCGACATCGACAAACTCGATGCGGCCTTCGCGCACGAGAGCGCGTTCCGCGAAGGTCTCGCCGAGGCGTCCAACGAGCGTTTGGAATTCTTGGGCGACGCGTTGCTCGGCTTCGTCGTCGCCCGCGCGCTCTACGCGCGCTATCCCGATGCGCCGCAAGGCGAGTTGACCTTGCGCAAGGCGGCGCTGGTCAACGATGCGGCGCTGGCCGAAACCGCGCGGCGTCTCGAATTCGAACCGCTGCTGCGCTTGGGCGCGAGCCTGGCCAACGCCGGCGCCGCGCGACCGCGTTCGACGCTCTCCGACGCGTTCGAGGCCTTCTTGGCCGCGCTCTATCAGGAAGCCGGGCTCGAGGCCGTGGCCGACTTCGTGGCGCGCGAACACGTCGCGGTGCACGAGCGCAACGCGATCCCGCTCGACGATCCCAAGACGCTCTTGCAAGAGTGGTCGCAGCGCCGCTTCGCCGACGTGCCCGCCTACGTGGAACGCTTCGAGGGACCGCCGCACGAGCGCGTCTTCTTCTCGGAAGTGGCGGTGCGCGGCGACGTGCTGGCCGCGGGCAGCGGCCCGAGTAAGAAGGCCGCGCAGCGCGCGGCCGCGGCGCGCGCGCTCGAGGTCGTGCGCGAACGGTACGGCGACGTCGAGACGCGAAATTATTCCGCACCGCTGGCCCCGGCGGACGCGCGCGCGTGAGGCTCAAGTCGTTACGCCTCTTCGGCTTCAAAACGTTTGCCGAACAGACGCTGCTCACGTTCGAGCCGGGCATCACGGGCCTCGTGGGGCCCAACGGTTCGGGCAAGTCGAATCTGGTCGACGCGATTCGCTGGGTGCTCGGCGAGCAGAGTTCCAAGAGCCTGCGCACCGGCAAGAGCGAGGACGTGATCTTCGCGGGCAACGAGCGGCGCAAGCCGCTGGGCATGGCCGAGGTGGCGCTGACCTTCGACAATTCGGAACGCCGGCTCGACGTCGATGCGGCCGAGGTGCAGTTGACGCGCCGCGCCTACCGCGCGGGCGAGAGCGAATTCTTCATCAACCGCCAGCAAGTGCGCTTGCGCGACATCGTCGATCTCCTGATGGGCACCGGGCTCGGACCGGGCTCCTATTCGATCGTGTCGCAGGGTCAGATCGACGCGATCCTCTCCTCCAAGCCTTCCGACCGGCGTAGCCTTTTCGAAGAGACCGCGGGCATCAACCGTTTCCTCGCGCGCAAGGCCGAGTCGCTGCGCCGTCTCGAGCAGACCGAACAAAACGGCATTCGCATCAGCGACCTGCTCGCCGAGATCCAAGCCCGCATTCCCGAACTCGAGACGCAGGCGCGGCGAGCGCGGCGCTTCCGGAAGGCCTCGGCTCGACTGCGCGATCTCGAGATCCTCTCCTATCTGCGCGCGAGCGCGTCGCGGCGCACCGAACGCGAGCGGCTGACCGCCGATCTCGAACGCCTCGAACTCGAACAGGCCACGGCCGGAGCGCGCGCGGCGACCGTCGACGCCGAACTCGGCGCGGTGCGCGGCGGCTTGCTCGAATTGGAACGCCGGCTCGACGGTTTGCGCGCGGCGGCCACGCGCGCGCGTTCCGAACTCGCCGAACTCGAAGTGCACCAGGCCGGCCTGCTGGCGCGCCGCGAAGCGCTCGAAAAGCAGTCGTCGCAAATCACCGGCGACCGCGAGCGCGCCGACGCCGAACGCGCCGCGCTGCGTGAGGAAGCGGCCCGCCTCGAAGCCGAGATCGCGCCGCGCACGGAGGCGCTCGAAGCGCAACGCGGCCGCGAACGCGACGCGCAAGAAGCCTTGGCCGCGGCGCGTGCGGCGCTCGACCACATCTTCGCCGCGTTGCGCGAGGTCGAAGCGGCTGCGGCCGCCGATGCGGCCAGCGAAGCGGAGCGCCGCGCGCAATTGCACGCGACCCAAACCGAATACGAGCGGCTCGAGCGCGAAGCGTTCGCCCTGCGCGACGAAGCCGCGCACAAGAGCGAGTCGGCCGCGCGCTTAGCCCACGAGGTCGAACGTGCGACGGTCGTGGCACGCGATTTGGAAGCGCGCGCCGCGGGGTGCGCGGCCGAAGCCGCCGCAGCCGACGAACGCGTGGCCGCGGCCGCCGCCGCGCTCGGCGCCGCACAACGCGCCTATCGCGACGCGACGCACGAGTTGGCCGCAGCCGAAGCGCGGCTGCACACGATCGAGGAACTCGAAGCCAATCTCGAAGGACACGTGCCCGGCACGCGGGCCGTGCTCGAAGCGGTGACCCGCGCCGAACTCTCCGGCGTGCTCGGCGTCGTCTCCAACCTCATTCGCGTCGACGAAACCTACGCGCGCGCGCTCGACATCGCGTTCGGCGCCGGCCTCTCCAACCTCGTCACCGAAACGTCCGAAGACGCGCAGCATGCGATCGCGCTGCTGCGCGAACGCGAAGCGGGACGCGCCACCTTTCTGCCCTTGGATACGTTGGGCAACCGCACCGGCCGGCCCTTAGCCGACACGCCGCGGCTGCCCGGCGTGATCGGGTACGCGCACACGCTGGTCGAAACGCAACCGCGCTTCGCCGGCATCGTCGCGTTCTTGGTCGGACGCGTGCTCGTCGTCGAGACGCTCGACGTCGGCGTGGAGCTGGTCCGCGGCCGCAACTTCCGCGATTCGATCGTCACGCTCGAGGGCGATCAGCTCAGCGGCGGCGGCGCGATGACCGGCGGACGCTACAAGCGCGAACGCTCGATCCTTTCGCGGCGCGCGCAGGCGCGTACGCTTTCCGAACAACTGCCGCGTCTGCGCGAAGTCCTGGCCGCCGCGCAGAGCGCCGCGACCGCCGCCGACGCCGAGAGCGCGGAGTCGACCCGCGTGCGCGACGAGGCGCGCGCTCGCGAGGCGCAACTGACCTTGGCGTTGCGCGAAAACGAGACCAAGCTCGAAAACCTCGTCGGCGAACACGCGCGTCTCGAGGGCGAGGCCGCGGCGGCGCTGGCGCGCGCCGGCGAACGCGACGCGCAGACCGGCGAAGCGCGGCTGCGCCTGACCGTGTTGGAGCAGCCCGCCGCCGATCCCGCGGCGCGGGTGGCCGAGCGCGAGCGCCTCGATGCGGCGCTGGGCGAAGCGCGGGCCACGATCGCGCGCGCGCAGGATGCCGAACGCACGGTCGCCGGCGAGATCGCAAGCGAACGCGAAGCCGTCGCGACGTTGATCGCGCGTCGCGATGCGGCGAGCGCGCGCGTCGCGCTGCTCGACGTCGACAGCGAGCGCGCGGCCGACGCGCGCACGCAGATGGAAGCCGAACTCGACGCGCTGGCTGCGAGCGCGACGAGCGGCGAACGCGCGCTCGAGTCGGCCAAGGTGCGCGTCACCGAAGCCGACGCCGCCGACGCGGCCGCGCGCGCCGAACGGGAGCGCCGCGCGGGCCTCGCCAACGCGCTCGAGAGCGATCTGCAGTTGGCGCGCGTGGCCGAACGCGAGGCGGCGCAGGCGGGCGAAGGCAGCCGCGTGCGGCTGGCCGAGATCGACGCCGAATTGGGCATGCTCGCCGCGCAGTTCGCGCAGAACCCCGCGACCGCCGACGAATGCGCCGACGTCGAGGCGCGCTACGCGAACGAAACCGGCGACGTGACGGCCGAACTGCAGCGCCTGCGCGAAGATCTCGCGCGCCTGCAGAACGTCAACTTGAACGCCGAAGCCGAGATCTCCGAGCTGATCGAACGCGAGCGTTTCCTCAAGGAACAGATCGACGATCTGGCCCGCGCGCGCGAAACGCTGTTGGCCTCGATCCACGAGATCGAAAGCTCGTCGCAAGAGGCGTTCAACGTCACCTTCGAAGCGGTCCGCAAGGCCTTCGAAGGCGTGTACGCGCGGCTCTATCCGGGCGGACAGGCGAAGATGTGGCAGACCGATCCCGAGCATCTGGCCGAAACCGGCATCGAGATCGCGGTCCAGCCGCCGGGCAAGAAGATGATGCCCTTGCACTCGCTCTCCGGCGGCGAACGCGCGATGGCCTCGTCGGCACTGATCTTCGCGCTCGTCCAGGTCAAGCCGTCGCCGTTCTATCTGCTCGACGAGGTCGACGCCGCCCTCGACGACGCCAACGTCGACCGTTTCTCCGCGATGGTTCGCGACGTCGCCGCCGACGCGCAACTGCTGATCGTCACGCACAACAAGAAAACGATGGAACTCGCCTCGCGCATGTACGGCGTGACGATGGTCGAGCCCGGCATCTCGCGCGTGATCGGCGCCGACATGACCTCGCTCGAGACGTCGGGCGAAACCTCGGCCGACGCGCCGAGCGACGCCGAAGCAACCCCGGCGTTGGCGGGTTAGTCGCGATGGGCGCCGTCGACACGGAGCGCGAGGCCGCGCTCTTCTCGCTCCACGACCGCACGGGCGCGATCGACTTGGCGCGGGCGCTCGTCGAGCGCGGCATGCCGATCTACGCCACCGGCGGCACGCGCCGGCACCTCGAAGAGGCGGGCATCGAGGCGCGCGACGTCGGCGAATTGACCAACTATCCGTCGCTCTTCGACGGGCGAGTGAAGACCTTGCACCCGGCGGTCTTCGGCGCGATCCTGGCCGACCGCGACAATCCCGAACACGAAGCCGAACGGCGCGCGCACGGCGTGCCGCGCATCGGCCTGGTGGCGGTGAATCTCTATCCGTTCGAGGCGACGATCGCGCGCGAGGGCGCCACGCTCGAAGAGGCGATCGAGCAGATCGACGTCGGCGGCGTATCGCTGCTGCGCGCCTCGGCGAAAAACTTCGCGCACGTGACCGTGCTCAGTTCGCCCGAGCAGTACGCCGCGATCGTCGAAGCGCCCGCCGGCTACACGCTGCGCCGCCTGTTGGCTACCGCGGCCTTCGAACGCACCGCCGAATACGATTCGTCGATCGCGCGCTATCTCGAGGCCGGGCTGGCCGCGGCCGACCTGCCCGGTTCGCTCGCGCTGACGCTGCCGCTGGCGTCGCCCCTGCGTTACGGCGAAAACCCGCAATCGCGCGCGGCGTTTTATCTGTCGCGCACCGAATCGCTGCCCGAGCAACTCGGCGGCAAGACGCTCTCGTACAACAACCTGCTCGACCTCGACGCGACGCTGCGTTTGCTCGTGCGCGAGGTCGAGGGCGCGGCGCCCGACGTGATTCGCGCGGCCATCGTCAAACACACCGTGCCCTGCGGCGTGGCCGAACGGCCGGACGCCGCCGATGCGGCGCGTTTAGCCTTGGAAACGGACCGCGTCTCCGCGTACGGCGGCATCATCGCGCTCGACGGCGCGGTCGACGCCGCGACCGCGGAGGTCTTGGCCGACGTCTTTCTCGAGATCGTGGCCGCGCCCGAATTCGATGCGGCCGCGCTCGCGCGTCTGCGCGTCAAAAAGAACCTGCGGCTGATTCGCTACGACCGGCGGCTGCCGCAACGCTTGGCGCGCGAACTGCGCGTGCGCAGCGCGCTGGGCGGCGTGCTCGCCGAGGACGACGATCCCAACATGAAGCCCGAGAGCTGGCGCGTCGCCTCGCAGCGCGCGCCGAGCGAAAGCGAGTGGCGCGACGTGCGGTTCGCCTGGGACATCGTGCGCCACGTCAAGAGCAACGGCATCGTGATCGCGCGCGATCTGGTGACTCGCGGCATCTGCGCGGGTCAAACCAACCGCGTGAGCGCGGTGCAGATCGCCGCGCACCGCGCGGGCGAACTCGCTGCTGGCGCCGCCTGCGCGAGCGACGGTTTCTTTCCGTTCGCCGACGGCCTCGAAGCTGCCGCAGCGGCCGGCTGCACCGCGATCATCGCGCCCGAGGGCTCGATCCGCGACGCGGAAGTCGTAGCCGCGGCGGATCGCAACGGGATCGCGCTCGTCTTCTCGACCCACCGCTACTTCTTGCATTGAGGCCCGCGCCGGCGTGAGTCGCGTTTGGCGCTGAGGGGCGCGTTGCTGGCCATCGCGGCCGGCGTGGGTTGGGGTCTGCTGGCGCCGTTTTCGAAGCTGATGTTCGGCATCGATGCGGGCGGAGCGCGCTTCGATGCGGAGAGCCTGACCGTGGCGCGCGCGGTCTGGCCGCTGCCGCTCTTCGCGCTGATCGCCTATCTCGCGCGGCCGCGCGGCGTGGCGCCGACGCGCGCGAACCTCGCTGCGTTTGCGTTCGCCGCGGTGCTCGTGGGTTTCGGCCTGAACCTTCTCTATCAGTTGGCGCTCGAACGCACCAGCGCCGCGCACGTCGTGCTGCTGCAAGGCGTCGCACCGCTGTGTTTGGCCGCGGTCGACGCGCTCGTCTTCCGCAAGCCGCTCGACGGCCCGCGCCGGCTGGCGCTGGGCCTGGGGCTCGCGGGCATCGTCTGCATCTCGCTGGCGCGTTCGGGCGCGGGCGCGTCCCTGGCCGGCGACGCGATCATGGCGGTGTGGATCGCGGTCTTCGCGGCCTATTCGATCGTGACGCGCCGGCTCACGGCGATCTATTCGCCGTTCTTCGTGATCGCCGTCGCGTGGGGCGGCGGCTTTGCGCTGGTCGCCGCGAGCGGCGCGGGGTTGATTCCGTTTGCGCTGCAGCACACGCTGGCCTCGCCCGAGCTGGCGTTGCTCGTGATCGCGGGCATCGGCATCACCTCGGCGATCGCCGCACCGATCGCGCACGCGGCATCGGTGCGTCTCTCGGGCATGACGATCGCAACCGCCGGCAGTCAATACGGCGCGATCGCGACGGGCTTGCTGCTCTCCTATCTGCTGCTCGACGAGACGCTGGTGCCGCTGACCGTCGCCGGCGCCATCCTGCTGCTCTTGGGCCTGGCGTGCACGCTGTTGCCCGCGCGCGCCGCCGCTTGAGCGGCATTTCACCGCTACGCTTAGAACCTCGACTGCGCTCGCTCCGAGGGAGGCATGATGTGTTCCGTTGGCTTGCAATTGCGCTGGTGGGTGCGACCCTGGCCGTGAGTTCGAGCGCGGGGGCTTCTCCCGAACCCTTCGATCTGGGCCGCGCGGCGCTCGAGCGCATCGACGGCGCGCCCGGCGTGGGCATCGCGATCGGCACGATCGAGAACGGCCGCACCGCCGTCGTGCTGCGCGGCGAGACGGGTACCGCGGAGAAGCTCAGCCGGGACACCGTGTTCGAAATCGGTTCGGTCACCAAGACCTTTACCGGGATATTACTGGCCGAGATGGTCGGGCGCGGCGAGGTGCGCCTCGACGAGCCCATCGACGAGTTGCTGCCCAAGGGCGTCACGGCGCCCGCGCGGGGCGACAGGCACATCACCTTGCTGGATTTGGCCACGCAGTCGTCGGGCTTGCCGCGCCTGCCCGACAACTTGGCGCCACGCAACGCCGACGACCCGTATGCGAGCTACGACGACGAACGGCTCTTTGAGTTTCTCGCGCACTATCGCTTGACGCGCGACATCGGCGCGCAGTACGAATACTCCAACCTGGCCGTCGGATTGCTCGGACGGCTGCTGGCCCGGCGCGCCGACACGACGTACGAAACGTTGTTGCGGCAGCGCGTGCTCGATCCGCTCGAAATGTCGTCCACGGCGATCGCGCTGACGCCCGCGATGCGCGCGCACCTGGCCAAGGGTCACGACGTCGACGGCGAGCCGGTGGCGAACTGGCACTTCGATGCGCTGGCGGGCGCGGGCGGCCTCGCTTCGTCGCTGGGCGACATGTTGCGCTATCTCGGCGCGGTCTCCAGCGCCGACGGACCGCTCGGCTCCGCGGCCCGCATCGCGGAACAGCCGCGCCGCGATGCGACGCCGCAGACCCGCATCGGGCTGCTCTGGAACACGCAGATCTCCGACGGCATCGTGTGGCACAACGGGCAGACGGGCGGCTATCACGCCTTCGTCGGATTCAGCGCGGATCGCACGCGCGCGATCGTGATCTTGGCCAATAGCGCGTTCTCGATCGACGACATCGCGCTCCACTGGCTCGACCCGGCACTTCCGCTGGCCGCGCCGCCGCGCACGATTGCGCTCGACCGCGACGCACTCGGGGCGTACGCGGGCACCTACGATTTGGCCGGCACGCGCTTCGTCTTTACGCGCGAGGGCGACCGGCTCTACGCGCAACTCGGCGATCAGCCGCGCTTTCGCGTGTACCCCTACGCGCCCGACGCATTCTTCTGGAAGGTGGTCGACGCGCGCGTCACCTTCACCGTGGAGAAGGGCAAAGCGACGTCGGCCGTGCTGCATCAGAACGGTCGCGACGTGACGGCACTGCGACTGCCCGATTGACCGCGGTAGCGCCTGATCCGGCCCTCGGCGGCTACAAATACGCAAAGGGGTCCCGCGGTGGCGCGACCGCGGCGGCGCGAATGCGCCCCAGGCGCAGGCCCGCGGGGGTCGATTCCATCGTGCCCGTGACGCGCACCCACCTGCCCGCGGGCAGCGCGAGCGGCACCTCGAGCGGTACTTCGAGCACGTGCGCGTCGGCGCGGCAGCAGAGGATCGCGGCCCGCCGCACGCTGCGCCCGCCCGGGCCGACGCGGCCCGTGAAGTCGAGCGCCGCGCCGGGATAGAGTCCGAGCGGGAGCGTCGCGGCACGCTCGCCCGGCGGCGGCGAACCGAACGTCAGCGCGGCGAAAAGCGCGAGCGGGAGCAGCGCGGCCGGGCGCAGCCGGGTCGAGACGCCCCGCAGGAGACAGACGCTGCCGAGCGCGCCGGCCGGGGCGAGCCAGGCCAGCCGCGGGTTGAGGAAGCCCCGCGCATCGCCGAACGCGAGCCAGAGACAGGCGCCGAGGAGCAGGGCCGCTGCCGGCCGCCCGTCGCGGCGCGCGCCGCAGGGGCGAATGGGCAGGGACAGGCGGACGATGCCGGCGCCGGCGAGCTGTCCCGCCGCGACCGCGGGCGCGCTTGGCCGGAGCCCGGCGGCCAGGCTCACTCCCGCCGTCGCGCAGGGCAGGAGCCCGCCCGCCAGCAAGCCGGCGAGCAGCGCCGCCGGCGCCCACATGCCGCGCAGCGCGGGCAGGGCCGCCTCGACGAGCGCGCCGGCGAAGGCCGCACAGCCGATGCCCGCCAGTTCCGCCAGCGGGTCGGGCGCCTGCGCGCACCCGGCCGGCGCCCTCGTCCGGCGGCGAGTGCGCCGTGCGAGCACGGCCAGCCCGAGCGCCGTCGCCGCGCGCGCCAGCGTGAGCGCCGGCCCGAAGGCCAGCCAGCAGAGGGCCAGCGCCGGCAAGCTGAGCGCGCCGGGCAGGCTGCCGCCGCAGCCGCAGGCCAGCAGCGGCGCGAGGCGCGCGAACCGTCCGGGCAGCACGGCGGCAGCGCAGACGAAGGGTACGGCTTCGAAGACGCTCGCGGCGGCCGAGGCCAGCGCCGCATGCGCTTCGCCCCGCGGCAGGGCGAGCAAAACGAGCGCGAGGGCGGCCGGAGCCGCGCGGCCCGCGCGGGCAGCGGTCGAGGCATTTCGCACGTGCGCCGTCAAAGGAGCATCCCAATGAGCAAGATCGCCGCCCCGCGGGGAACGGCAGACACCTATC
>Ga0182012_10006495_pt1 | contig 11920 bp, 7 predicted proteins | sample 612S2SmetaG_FD_120486 | JGI IMG/M metagenome (GOLD analysis project Ga0182012, IMG submission 120486) | Permafrost microbial communities from Stordalen Mire, Sweden - 612S2S metaG | ecosystem: Environmental > Terrestrial > Soil > Wetlands > Permafrost | place: Sweden: Stordalen | collected...
AGACCTGGAGCGCGCTTTGCTCGGTCAGCCCCTGTGTCAGATCGACCGTGGCGTTCGACAAAATCCATGGCCCAGGACCGGTGAAGCTCGCTGACGCGGCGGTCGCGGTGCCGGTGATCGTCCCGCCATTCGCCAGCCCGAACTGCATGGCGTGGCCGCCGTCCGCCGCCGCGTCCACATCCCAGTTGGCGGGCGTTCCCAGATCGGTGCCCAAACCGCCGGTCCAGTTCATCGGGATCGGAGGCACCTCGAACGCCTCACCGGTGATCGTCCCGCCGCCTGACGGCGAACTGTCGGACAACAGCATCAGTGTGCCGTCGCTCAGCACCGTGGTCACCACGCCGGCCTGACCGGAGCCGGTCATCAGCACCGGTGCCCCAATCTCATCGCCGTTCGCGTCGAAGCGCTGTGACGCGAGGCTGGTGTTGCCCGAGTCATAGGTCACCAGGAACCCGCCATCGGGCAGCGCGGACAGCGCGATCTGGCTGGACGGAGAATTGCTCGGCAGCGCGGTGTCGATTGTGAACTGAACGCCCACGAAGGCGCCGGTGGACGTCATGACCTGACCGACGATCGACCATGCCTCGGCCGTCGAGGACGCCTCATTCCATACCACCACGACATCGCCGTCAGCGAGGGTCGCGACCTGGGCGCCGGCCCGTGTGGCGCCATCGTTGACGCCGGACACCTGGATCGTCGAGATCGTCGGCTGCGTTCCGGCATGGGACGTCACGCTCAGTGGCTGGCCCGCGATGCCGGCGCTGCCGCCACCCGCCGGAGGGTCGCTGACATAGGCCGCGACGATCCCGTCCCCGACTCCCATGACGGTAATGGAGCCGAACAACTCCGCCTCCAGCGCCGCGATCTTCGGCGGCGCCAATGGGTTGGTCGGCGCGTAGGATTGCGACACCGAGCTGCCGACCGCGTTGCCGTTGCCGTCGTATTCCTGAATGGTCACCAGGTGCGATCCGGTGCCGTCCTGCAAATCGGTTTCATACGCCAGCGAGTAGCCGCCATTCGCCATCGCGTTGATCGCCGGATCCAGCAGCGGCAGCGTGGAGGGCGCGCCGGTCATATCGAATGGGCCGCCAAGCAGGTCGCCCTGATTGTCGTAAAGCGCGCCCATGATCTGGCTGCCGGTGGACCATGCGACCAGGAACGTGCCGTTGGTCTGCGACGCGACCACCGGCTGGGTGGCTTGCGCCGCGACCTCGAACGCGGCACCCACGGGCTGCCGGTCGTAGCCGTATATTTGCGCCCAGGAGTTGCTGTTCTGATCCTGGTAGACGACGACGAAACCGCCGGTGGACAGCGGCGCGACGCCGGGCGAGTTGGCGCTGATCACTGAATTCAGGCCGAACGACGTGCCCACCGGCTCGGGGCCCAGAGGGGTCGGCGCCGAGTTATAGGCCTGCAGGAAAATGCCGGTGCCGAACTGATAGGTATCCAGCACCACCCCATTCGCCGAGGTCGCCACGCTGGGAAGGAACCCCTGCGGCGTCACCAGAACGACGGGGCCGACCGCGTTGCCATAGGCGTCGAATTGCTGCGCATCGACCAGATAGCCGTCGCCGAGCGGGGACGTCAGCGGTTCGAACGTCACCACGAAGCCGCCGTCGGCCAACGGGGTAATGACCGAGGGATCGACGGCGAACGTCCCGTTGGGCGTCGTCGTCACCGTGGTGCCGATGGCGAAGTCGTGCCGGTTGCCGGAACTGGTGAACACCGACCCTCCGGTGGTCCAGTTGGCGTCCGGACTGTCCGAGCCGACCAGGTTCGGATCGACGAAATCGTAAGTGATGACGTAACCGCCCGCGGCCAGCGGCGTGATCTGCGGGTTGGTGTAGAGATAATTCGGATCGCCTCCGGCGAGACTGACCAGTGCCCCGCCGTTGACCGAGTACATGATCGAGTCGACGCCATCGATCTGTACCTGCGCCGCGACCACCGTGGTCCCGTCGCCGAGCACGGCCATCCGGAAATCGGTGATGGTGGGCGTGTCAGACGCACCGGCGACGGGCGGTTGTACGGTGATCGGATCGCCCACCGGGTTGCCGTTACTGTCGTACGACTGGATGAACACCGTGCCGGACACGCCGTCGATCGTGGCGTTGTCCTGCCAGATCGCGGAGAACCCGCCGAACGCGTTCCCCACCAGCCTGGGCGCGCTTAGTCCAAGACTGGGGTCGGTCGGCAAAGCCAACGTCACCGGTCCCGTCGCGAGGCTACCATCGGAATTGTAGATCGAGGCTTCGATCGACTGCTCGTTGTCCAGCCAGGCGACGACGAACTGCCCGTCGTTCAGCGCCGTCGCCTGGGGGGCCAGAAAATCGTCCGAGGTGATCGAGATTTCCCCGGTCAGTGCCTGGAAGTTGTCGTCGTGGAGGGTGAAGACATCGGGGCCGTTGGCGACGCGGTAGACGGCGGCGAAGCCTCCATCCGCCAAAGGCACGACCGTGGCGGCCCCACCCGCGGAGGCGTTGAGTCGAATGGAGCCGCCGATGGGAAGAAGCGATGGCATGTCGTTCCGGTTCCGGCCTGGTGAGTCCGCCGCGCGTAAGAAGCCGCCAGATGCGTCAGCGCGCGCATGTCGAGGCGTTTGGGAGAGACTGGCCTGGCAATCGAAGCAATCTGGTTACAGCCGCGCGGATCGCGGGGGCGTTGAAACGGCTTTTGTTGAAAGCCGGAAGTAAGGAGCCGGCGTGATCCGACCGGCCGAATAGTTAACCGCTGACAACGTTGTGTCAAAACTCATCTTTTCTTCGCGAAAAGAACTGTTCTTGCGGTTCTTCGGCAACGAGTAGCCATTTTTGCCAGTGCCCACTATCTCTGAAGCGCGAGTCAGGCACACCGGTACCCGTCATGGCCTGACCAGGCCTGGCCATGATGTTATCGTTATGTCGCGGTTCAACGCTTCCGCGTACTCACCTGGCGGCCTGGCCGCGGCATTGGGTTAAGATGAACCGACAAATGCTGAAAGGATTTCCGCATGCCCACGCTGGCCGTCACCTTTGAAGCGAATGCCCGATCCCGCGCGCTGATCCTTGAATTGCTGGAGGCCGCCGCCGATCCGGTCTGGCTGACCGACCTGGACGATCCGGCGAGAGCGGTCGCGTTGCCGGCGGCGGCCGCGGTCCTGGCACGGGACACCGGGAAAGAATTGCGGCCGCGTGAGGCGGCGCTGCTCGGCGATGCCAGACTGGTACAGTTCATGACCGCCGGCGTCGATCACATCCCGCTCAGCCAGTTTCCGGCCGGGGTGCCGATCGCCAACAATGGGGGCGCCTATGCCGACAGTATGGCGGAACACGCGCTGGCGATGACCCTCGCCGCGGCGAAACGCCTGCTGGTCGAGCACAACGCGCTGGCCGCCGGCGAATTCAACCAGTTCAGGCCCAACCGGATGCTACGCGGCATGGTGTGCGGGATCCTGGGGTTCGGCGGCATCGGCATCGCCACCGCCCGCCTGATGCGCGGTCTGGGCTTGTCCGTCCACGCGATCAACCGGAGCGGCCGCACCGGGGAAGATATCGATTGGATCGGCACCCAGGACGACCTGCCGGCGCTGCTGGGCGCGGCCGATGTGCTGATCATCTCGGCGCCGTTGACGCGGCGGACCCTGGGCATGATTGGCGCGGCCGAACTGGCGATGATGAAACCGGACGCGATCCTGGTGAACCTGGCGCGCGGCGAACTGATCGACGAAGCGGCCCTGTTCGCGCATCTCCAGGCGCATCCGGCGTTCTTCGCCTGCATCGACGCGTGGTGGGTGGAGCCGGTGCGGCATGGCACGTTCCGCATGGATCACCCGTTTCTGACGCTGCCGAATGTGATTGGCTCGCCGCATAACTCCGGCTCCGTGCCGGGGAATTTCGAGGGCGGCCTGCACAACGCGATCGCCAACATCCGGCGCGTGCTGGATGGCGAGGCGCCACGCCATCTCGTTGGCGATGAAGAACGGATGCTTTGACGGGCCATCACGCGGACCCTTGTCAGACCCGGCTTGTGACGCCAAACCCCGGCCAACGATGTGACAGGAACCGCGCATGTCCGAGACCGCGACCACCCGCCTCCCCACCGCCCTGACCGACGCCGCGCGCGCCTTCCTCGGCGACCGGTTTACCACCAACGCCGGGTTGCGGGAGCATCACTCGCACGGCCAGGACACCCAGACGCCGGTCATTCCCGACGCCGTGGCGTTCGTGGAAAGCACCGAGGAGGTCGCGAAACTGCTGGCACTGTGCCACGCCGAGCGGGTCCCGGTAACGCCCTGGGGCGCCGGAACCTCACTGGAGGGCCACGTCACGCCGGTACGTGGCGGGGTCACGCTGGACCTGTCCCGCATGACGAAGGTGCTCGACGTCAGCCAGCCCGACATGGATTGCCGGGTCGAGGCAGGCGTCACGCGCGACCAGTTGAACGCGCATTTGCGGGACCAGGGCTTGTTCTTTCCGGTCGATCCCGGGACCAGCGCCTGCACCATTGGCGGCATGTGCGCGACCCGCGCCTCCGGCACCAACGCGGTGCGCTATGGCACCATGCGGGAAAACGCGATGGGCCTGACCGTCGTGCTGGCCGACGGCCGCGTCATCCGCACCGGCGGGCGGGTGCGCAAGTCATCGACCGGCTACGACCTCACGCGCCTGTTCGTCGGCTCCGAGGGCACGTTGGGCGTCATCACCGAAATCCAGTTGCGCCTGCACGGCATCCCCGAGGCGATGTCGTCGGCCACCTGCCAGTTCCCCACGCTGCGCGACGCGGTGGAGACGGTGATCGCCATCATGCAGTCCGGCATTCCGGTCGCTCGGATGGAGTTGCTGGATGACGCGCAGATGGAAGCCTGCATCGCATACTCGAAGCTGGAGGGATTGGAGCGGCTGCCGAGTTTGTTCTTTGAGTTCCATGGGTCGGCGGCGGGGGTGAAGGAACAGGCGGAACAGACGCAGGAACTCGCCGCGGGCTTCGACGGCAGCGGCTTCCGGTGGGCGACCGATGCCGCCGAGCGCAACAAGTTGTGGCAGGCGCGACACGATGCGTACTGGGCTTGCCTGGCGCTGAAGCCGGGCCATCAGGGGATCGCGACCGACGCCATTGTGCCAATCTCCCGGCTGAACGAGGCCATTCTGGGGGCGAAAGAGGACATCGCCGCGTCCGGCCTGACCGCGCCGATCGTCGGTCACGTGGGCGACGGCAATTTCCACACCGTGATCCTGGTGCCGCCGGAACCGGACGGTCTGGCGCGCGCGTGGGAGTTGGACAAGAAGATCGTGGCGCGCGCGCTGGATCTGGGCGGCTCGTGCAGCGGCGAGCATGGGGTCGGCATCGGCAAGCGGGAATTCCTGGAGCGGGAACACGGGGCCGATGCTCTGGCGGTGATGTACTCGGTGAAGCAGGCGCTGGACCCGCGCGGGATCATGAACCCGGGGAAGATCTTTTTGAATTAGGGACAAGCATCGTGGTCAGCGGGCAACCTCTCCGCGTCATCCTCGGGTCTATCCGCGTCATCACCGGGCCCCGACCCGGTGATCTGTCGCCACACGTGCCGCGCCAGATGGAAGGGTCAGGGTCCGATGACGATTCCGACGGGTCACCGCGATACGGGCACGACGTTGGTCGTCGAGACAGGCAAATGAGAGCAGACGAATGATTTTCGTCCGGTCCGCGCTGTTCAACGTGTTCTTTTTCGTCAGCACGTTCCTGCTGACGTTGCCGGCCGCCGTTTGCGCGGTGCTGGCTCCGCGTCGCGTCATGGGATGGGCGCGCTTATGGGCCAAACTTCAGATCCGGGCCGCGCGCGTGATCTGCGGCATCCGCGTGAACATCACCGGATGGGAGAACCTGCCGCCGCCGCCGGTTTTGATCGCCTCGCGTCACGAATCGACTTTCGATGTGCTGCTCTGGATCGCCCTCGTTCCCGCCGCCTGCTTCGTCGTCAAACGCGAACTGGGTGAGATCCCCCTGTTCGGGCGGTGCATCCACGCCACCGGCATGATTTCCGTCGATCGCGAAGCTGGCGCGTCGGCGTTGCGGACCCTGTTGCGCGAGGGCGATCGCGCGAAAGCCGAAGGCCGGCACATCATCATCTTCCCCGAAGGCACGCGCGTCGATCGAAATGAGCATCCGCCGCTACAGCCTGGCGTTGTCGCATTGGCGTCGCGCACCGGGCTGCCCGTGGTGCCGGTGATGACCAACTCCGGAAAATTCTGGGGCCGTCTGGCATTTCGCAAACTGCCGGGCACGATCAGCGTGGCGATCCAGCCATGCCTCAATCCGCCGGACGGCCCGCGCGGCATTCTGGACGATTTGAAGATCGCGTTCGACGACGCGAAGCTACCGTCCGTGGCGTGACCGGAGCTATACCCAGCGGCGCTGACATGGACTTTCGGTCGTGACGACCCCGCGGCGTCATCCTCGGGCTTGACCCGAGGATGACGAAAAAGGCGCAATCGTGCCCGTTTCCGCCCTTAACCTGACGCATCTTGAATCAGGCTCTGCCATGACGGACCGGTAGCCGGTACGTCATTCTTTTGCCCGGTTGGTTCTACACCGGAATGCGCACTTTCAATTCGGTGATGCCGTGGATGAGATTGGAGTAACTCCGTTTTGGCTCTTCCACGACCTCGATCGCCGGGAAGCGCTTCAGGATTTCTTCCCACAGGATCGTCAGTTGCATCTCCGCCAGCCGGTTGCCCACACAGCGATGGATACCGAAGCCGAACGACAGATGCTGCCGCGGCCGCGCGCGATCGATGATGAAGCTGTCGGCGTCCTCGATCTCGTCGCTGTCCCGGTTGCCCGAGATATACCACATCGCGACCTTGTCGCCCTTGCGAATGGTTTTACCATTCAGTTCGGCATCGCACAGAGCCGTCCGCCGCATATGCACCACCGGCGACTGATAACGAATGATCTCCGGCACCATCTTCGGAACAAGATCGGGGTTGGCGCGCAGTTTCGCGTATTCGCCGGGGAACTGGTTCAACGCCAGCAAGCCGCCGCTGATCGAATTGCGCGTCGTGTCGTTGCCCCCGACGATCAACAGCAACAGATTGCCCATGAACTCCTGCGGCCGTGACGGCAGGTCCCGGGTTGCCTCGCCGTGCGCGAGCATCGAGATCAGATCGGACGCGGGCGGCAACTGCTGACGTACTTTCCAGACGTCGGTGAAATACGCCAGCATTTGTTGTAGAATGGCTTCCCGCTTTTGCTCCGTATCGATTTCGGTACCGGCGCGGGTGTTGATCGTGGCGACGTTCGACCAATACGTCAGAGTCCGCCGTTCCTCGAACGGAAAGTCGAACAACGTCGACAGCATCTGCGTCGTCAGTTCCACCGACACGCGATCGACCCAGTCGAACACTTCGCCGCGTGGCAATTCGTCGAGGATGCGGCACGCGCGTTCCCGAATCGTTGTCGACATTTTCATCAGATTCGGTGGCGCCACGATCGGCGAAACAATCTTCCGCTGCGCGTCATGCCGCGGCGGGTCCATCGCGATGAAGCTTTCTTTACGAAACTCCAACGGGACGTCACGCAGCGCGATCCCGCCCATCGCGGCGTCGGAAGAATAAACATTGTGCGAGGTATCGACCGTCATGATGTCGCGATACCGCGTCACCGACCAGTATGGCCCATACATCGGACTGTTGATGAAGTGCACCGGTTCATCGCGCCGCAGCCGGGCGAAAAATCCGTTCCAGGTGTCGTCCTGATAAATATACGGGTTGCTGACATCGATTTCGTCGAGCGGAATCGTCCACGGATCCCGATGGGCCTGAGCGCGATAGTCGATGGCGACAGGAGCGTTCACGGCGAAGTCCTCCCTTCTTTTTCAACCCGGTATGCGCACCATCATGGATGAGATGCCATGCACGAAGCTGGAGTATACAAGTTTCGGCTGCTCCATCAACTCGATGACCGGGAAGCGCCGCATGATCTCGTCCCACAGGATCGTCAGTTGCAGTTCGGCGAGGCGGTTGCCGACGCAGCGATGGATGCCGAAACCGAACGACAAATGTTGCCGCGGACGGGCGCGATCGATGATGAAACTGTCGGGGTATTCGATCGCCTCGGGATCGCGATTGCCGGAGATATACCACATCGCCAGCTTCTCTCCCGCGCGGATGGTTTTGCCGCCGAGTTGGACATCCTCCAGCGCGGTGCGCCGCATATAGGCCAGCGGCGTCTGCCAACGGACGATCTCCGGCACCATGGACGGGATCAAACCGGGATTTTCTCGTAACTTGCGATATTCGTTCGGATGCTGGTTCAGCGCCAGCAAGCCGCCGCTGATCGAGTTGCGCGTCGTGTCGTTGCCGCCGACGATTAGCAGCACGCAATTACCCATGAACTCCATCGGGTCCATGTTTCGCGTCGCTTCGCCATGCGCCAGCATCGAGATCAGATCGGCGGCCGGCGGCGCGTTTACCCGTTCGTTCCACAATCCCATCATAGCGGACGCCATCTGCTTCAGTTCGTTGAAGCGTTCCTCCTCGGATTTGACCAGCGCGTCGGGCGCCTTGAAGTTGGTGGTCGCGACGTTGGACCAATGGGTCAGGTCGCGCCGCCGCTCGAACGGGTAATCGAACAACGTCGCCAGCATCTGGGTGGTCAGCTCGATTGAGACATGCTCGACCCAGTCGAAGGTTTCGTTACGCGGCAGGTTGTCGAGGATGCGGATCGCCCGTTCACGGATGGTGCCCGCCAGGTTGGCGAGATTGCCGGGCGCGACGATCGGCGCCACCACCAGTCGCTGCACATCGTGCTTCGGCGGATCCATCGCGATGAACATCGCCAGCCGGTATTGCGTCTCCTGATCCACCAGGGTGATGCCGGACGCCGAGGAGAAAACCCGAGGGTTCGTCTCCACCTTCATGATGTCCTTGTATTTCGTCACCGACCAGAACGGGCCGAACTGCGCCTCCTGGGTGAAATGCACCGGGTCGTCGCGCCGCAACCGCGCGAACCAGTCGGGCCAGACGTCGTTCTGGAACAATCGCGCGTCGGAGACGTCCATTTGCTCCAGCGGCATCGTCCAGGGGTCGCCCAAAGGGTCCATGCCAACCGGCGCGTTCATCGGGACCTCCCATCGCGTTGTTCGCGGTTCGAATGACCGTTGGTCTTCCGCCGTGACGCGCTTATATCAAATCCATGCGCGTCCCGTTCGTAAAAATGCACGGCTGCGGAAACGACTTCGTCGTGTTCGACGAGAGGAAGGGCGCGCTCGGCCTGACCCCAGCGGTCGCCGCCGCCATCGCCAATCGCCGGACCGGGGTCGGCTGCGACCAGTTGATCGTCATCGAGCCGGCCGGCGCGGGGGCGGACGCGTTCATGCGCATCCGCAATCCCGACGGCTCCGAGGCCGGGGCCTGCGGCAACGCCACGCGTTGCGTCGTGCATCTCCTGGCCGCCGAAACCGGGCGCGCCCGGCAGACCATCCGCACGATCTCCGGCGATCTGCCGTCGGCGGTGCTGCCGGACGGTCAGGTGCGCGTCGATATGGGGCCGGTGCGGCTGGACTGGCGCGATATCCCCCTCGCCCGCCCGATGGACACACTGGACGTCATTCTGCGCGCCGGCCCGGTGTCCAATCCGGCCTGCGCCAGCATGGGCAATCCGCACGCGACGTTCTTCGTGCCCGACATCGGCGCGGTGCCCATCGCGGAGATCGGCCCGGTGCTGGAGCACGATCCGCTGTTTCCCGAGCGTGCCAATATCGGCTTCGCCCAGGTGATCACGCCGGAGAGGCTTCGGCTGCGGGTGTGGGAACGTGGCGCTGGACTGACGCTGGCCTGCGGGTCGGGCGCCTGCGCCGCGCTGGTCAACGCCGCCCGCCGGGGCCTGACCGGCAAGGCGGCGATCGTGGAGGTCGATGGCGGCGAACTGATGATCGCCTGGCGGGAGGACAACCACGTCCTGATGACCGGGCCCGTCGCGACCGCGTTTACCGGCGAGATCGATTTCACCAGGCTGTCCTGACCGGCCACCCCTCCGTCATGCCAGGGCCCTGACCCTGGCATCTCGTGGTGCAGGCCCAGTGCTCTCAAATAGAGCACGAGTTTTGTGCAGGCCGATTCTCGGGTCGAGCCCGAGGATGACGATACGGGGGCGTCGCGACCGACAGCCAACGGCATCGCGGGGGGCGGCTTACACCAGCGAACAGCCGCCCTGATTCATCGGCCGGAACGCTTCCGCCGCCGGAACGGTACGCTTCAGGTTGTAATAATCCCATGGACCTTTGGACTGTTCCGGCGACTTCACCTCAAACAAATACAAATCGTGGATGACCCGACCGTCCTTTCGCACCATGCCCTTGCCGAACAACGGATCCTGGGTCGGCGTCGCTTTCATCACCTCCATCACCGCCAGGCCGCTGGCCTTCGCTTTGTCGTAGCCAACTTCCACCACGGCCTTGAGGTAATGCGTCACGCCCGAATACTGCCCGGCATGCACCGATCCCGGAACGTTGCCAGGCATCTTCGCCGCGAAGCGTTTCGCGAAGGCCCGGGTTCCGTCGTTCATGTTCCAATAGAACGGCTCGGTCAGCGACACGCCCTGCGCCGAAGACAGGCCGACGCCATGCACGTCGTGGATGATGAACAGCAGGCCCGCGACCTTCATTCCACCCTTCATCAATCCGAATTCCGCTGCCTGTTTGATGCAGTTGACAGTGTCGTTACCGCCGTTGGCCAGGCCCAGTACTTTGGCGCCGCTGGCTTTCGCCTGCACCAGGAACGAGGAGAAGTCGGTGGTGCCCGGGAATGGCGCCAACGCTTCGCCCAGTACTTTGCCCTTGGCGCCGGTGACGAAACTCGCGGCATCCTTTTGCAGAGAATGGCCGAACGCGTAATCGGCGGTGATGAAGAACCAGGTATCGCCGCCCTCTTTCACCGTCGCGTCGACCACGCCGTGCGGCATCGACCACGTGTCGTAAACCCAGTGCAAATGGTTCGGCCCGCAATGCCCGCCCGTGATGTCGGCCGAGGCGCCGCCGGTGAAAATCGCCAGCTTGTCTTTCTGCTTCACCAGATCGCCAATCGCGAACGCGGCCGAGGACAACGGCACGTCGGTAATCAGATCGACCCCGTCGCTGTCGAGCCATTTCCCCGCGATCGCCAGCGCGACATCGGGTTTAAGTTGCAAATCGGCGGCGACAACCTCGACCGGAATATCCGGATGCGCCTTCTGGAAGTCCTCCACCGCCAACTCTGCTCCAGCCACCGATCCTGGACCGGTATTCGCCGCGTACACTCCGGCCATGTCGGTCAGAACGCCAACGCGAATCGGCGCGCGTTGCGCTTTGGCGCGGCCGATCAGCGCGGCGGTGGTGAGGCCCGCCGTGGCACTGAGCGCGGCGCGGCGGGTGAAGGATGCTGTCATGGTTGGCTCTCTCCCTGCTTTTTTTGGCGGTTATCCGGTAACCAGAATCCCGGAATGAATCAACGTATCGATCTCGCCCGCGGAATAGCCGTGCTCGGCCAGGATCGCCGCGCCGTGTTCGCCTTTGGAAGGCGCCACGGTGCGGGGCGAGCCGTCCTCGAAAGGCGCCATGCCGATGATGTTCGGCAACGGAATCGCCTGAGGCACGCGCGGATGATGCGTCCACGCGACGGCGCCGCTTTCCGCGACATGCGGTTGTTGAAGGAACGCGGGATAAGAGTTGAGCGCTTCGTGCATGATCCGGTGCTCGGTGAATTTCACTGACCATGCCGCGGTCGTATCGGTCGCCAGCAACGGCCGCAGCACGGAGTCGATTTCACCAGCGTGCGGCTCGCGTCCTTCGGGCGTGCGGTAATGCTCGTTGGCGCCGAACGCCGGCTGATCGACGGCCTTGCAATAGCCTTCCCATTCCCACGGGCGGACCACGGTGATCGACATGAACCCGTCTTTGGTTTGATAGACGCCGCCGGGCGGAATCCCT
>Ga0182012_10006497_pt1 | contig 11919 bp, 8 predicted proteins | sample 612S2SmetaG_FD_120486 | JGI IMG/M metagenome (GOLD analysis project Ga0182012, IMG submission 120486) | Permafrost microbial communities from Stordalen Mire, Sweden - 612S2S metaG | ecosystem: Environmental > Terrestrial > Soil > Wetlands > Permafrost | place: Sweden: Stordalen | collected...
CCCGGCGCGCGCCGCTTCCACATTGCCATTTACCGCCAGCATTTTGGTCTGCACCGTCACCATGACAATCGCGTCCACGATTTTGTCGATGCGCCGCGTACGTTCCTGCAATTCCAGAATGTTTTTCGAGGATTCTGCCGCCGCATCGGCGCTCTTGCCAATGTTGACAATGGCCGCCTCGACATTCACTTTGTTGCCGGCGAGCAGCTTCTGCGTGGCGACGGCTTTGCCGACGCTCAACTCGGCGCGATCTCCCATGGCTTTGGCAGCGTGCCGCAATTGCTCGCCCAAGGCATTCGCGGCTTCCGCCGATTTCGCCTGTGCGCCCGCCGCTTTGTTAATCTGCTCAATCGCGATGGAAATCTGCTGCGAAGAGGATTTCAATTCTTCGGCATTGGTGGAGAGCTCCTCCGCCGTGGCCGCCAATTCCTCTGCCGATTTTTGCGCGTTGGTGGAGGTTTTCAATGATTCCGCCATCTCCGCCAGCGAGCGCGCCGCATCGCTCATTTCAGCGTATGCTTTGGATTGCTCCTGAGTCGACTTTTGCGCTTCCTGGCAGGCGGCCGTTGCCTCTTCGGCGGCGGCTGCCACCTCCTCAGCGCCCTTCAAATAGGCCTGCGCCCCGGCAAGCGATTCCCCTGCGCTCTTCTGAATCTCGGCGCAATTAGCTTGCACATCTTCGAGTTCGGCACCAATCCGCTGCAAATCCTGCGAGATCACCTTGCCCTTTTCAACTTCCTCGCGCCCCCTCTTGCCCGCCGCTTCCGTATCGGCCGATACCACCTTCACTTGGTTCTGAATCTCATTTACAACTTCCTGAATGCCGCGCGCGCTTTTCTCGCTGATCTCCGCCAGATTGCGCACCTCGTCGGCCACCACCGCGAAACCTTTTCCATGTTCCCCGGCGCGGGCCGCTTCAATGGCCGCGTTCAGCGCCAGCAAATTCGTTTGATCGGCAATCCGCGTCACCGCATGCACAATCTTGCCGATCTCTTCCGATTGCCGCTCCAGTTCGGCAATCATCCGCGCCGATTCGAGATTGGCCTCCGCTGCTTCGCCCACCCCTTTCATCAAGCTCTCAATATCCTGCATGGTCGCCTTTGCCACATTTTGCAGTTCATTGACTCTTTGTAAAGAAGCCTGCGCCTTGTCATTAGCTGCGTCCGAGGCTTTTTCGATCTGGTTAATTGCTGTCCGCGACTCGTCTGCCGCCGCCGCTGACTCTTCGGCGCCGGCCGCGATCGTATGCATGGTCTTTTCGAGTTCTTCCACCGCGCCGGTGGCCTCGGTAATGGCGCTCGCCACCTGGTCCGTCGCGGTAGAAAGCTTCTCCGCCACCGCCTGCGCGCGTGCGACTGTGCGTGCCCGCGCTTTTTCCTCCGCCAGCTTCTTGGCGGCAAAGCGGCTTTGGCTGAAATCTTCAGTCTGCGCTTTAGAATCTGTTGTTGGTCTTCTGGCCGATAGGCTTGAGCTTTTCTGTGGCCCTAAACGATTCAACGCCAAACGGTTTGGCGCACCACTGGTGGTTTTCTCAGTAGTTTCCATTGCTTTCTAAAAATCCTTTTCTAGGCAGTTGGTCGAGTTATCTACTGCGCCCTTATAGGCAGTTCATCGGCGCATGCGGGACAACTCTGTAGATTTTTTTCGGTGCATTTCGGCCCCGCGCGCGCCTTCCCACCTAGACCAATAGTGTTGATTTGCGCCAAACGTCTCCCTGCGACCTGTTCAGAAAGACGGAAAGCATTACTGGGGCATTTCTCACCACGCTCAGCACTTTCCGAAGAGTAAAACAGCCGTCAACCAGATTTCGGGGTAGTCAAATCCAATTTTTCTTGAGAAGCCACACCTTGACGACCTGCGTCAGGCACATATAACAAAGAAGCGTCCAAAGCAGAATCGGCCAATACAATCTGGGCAACTGCACCAGGCCTAGCGGACCGGCCAACGGCGAGTACGGCAGCCAGCCGCCGAACGCCATGATTGCCAGCGACGTTATGATCAGCGGCCAACTCGCCCGGCTCTGGATGAACGGCACCTTATTCGTGCGAATTACATGGATGATCAACGTCTGCGTCATCAGCGACTCCACAAACCACCCGGTCTGAAACAACGCCGCCCGCGCCGGGTCCCAACAATGGAAAATCGTCAGCATGACGAAATAGGTCGTATAATCAAAAATCGAACTAATCGGCCCTATAAAAAGGATGAAGCGGGTAATCTCGCTGATATTCCAGGGCCGCGGCGCGGCCACCTGCTCCGGATCGACCGAATCCACCGGAATCGGTATCTGAGAAAAATCGTACAGCAGATTGTTCGTGAGTACCTGTATCGGCGCCATGGGAATGAATGGCAGAAACGCGCTCGCGCCCAGCACGCTAAACATGTTGCCGAAATTCGAGCTCGCACCCATACGAATGTACTTCAGAATGTTCGAAAAAACTTTGCGGCCCTCGATCACCCCGCCTTCCAACACCATCAGATCTTTTTCGAGCAAAATCAAATCGGCCGATTCCTTGGCAATGTCGGTCGCCGTATCCACCGAAATACCGATATCGGCCGCGCGCAAAGCGGGCGCATCATTAATGCCATCCCCCAGGAAACCGACCACATGTTTTTTACTTCGCAACGCCTGAATCACCCGCTGCTTATGCGCCGGTGACAAGCGCGCAAAGAGCGTGGCTTTCTCCGCTGCCACCTCGAGTTCGGCATCGGTCATCTTTTCTACCTCACCGCCCAGCAACATCGGATCGGCGCTCAGCCCCACGTCTTTGCAGACCTTGCGGCTGATCAAATCGTTGTCGCCCGTCAGAATCTTAACCGCCACGCCATTCTTTCGCAGCGCGTCAATCGCAGCGCTCGCCGTGCTTTTGGGCGGATCAAGAAACGCCACATAGCCTTTCAACACCAAATTGCACTCGTCCTCGCGCGCACAAGACTGTTTTCCCGGCAATTCCTTGCGCGCCACCGCCAGCACGCGAAAACCATCGTTGCTGAGGCTGGCGTATTCCTCTTTCAGCCCCACCATCAATTTCGGTTCCATGGGCGACAACTTGCCGTCCAACTCAAAATGCGAGCACTGATGAAAAACGTCCTCCGGTGCGCCTTTGGTGAGCAGAATCGCTTTGCCGTTGGGATCTTCCACCAGCACAGACATCATGCGGCGAGTAAAGTCGAATGGAATCTCGTCCAGTTTTTTATGGTTTTGAATCAAGTCTTTTTGGTGGAAATCGGGACTGTCCAAGATGGCGCGATCCAACAAGTTTTTCAAGCCTGTTTGAAAGTAGCTGATCAGATACCCGTCGAGCAGCACGTCTTCGGTCTCGCGGCCGGAGACGTCGCAGTGCCGCTGCAACACGACGCGGTCTTCCGTCAGCGTACCTGTTTTATCGGTACACAGCACATCCATGCCGCCGAAATTCTGGATGGCGTTCAACCGTTTCACGATCACCTTGCGCCGGCTCATGGCAAGCGCGCCTTTCGAAAGGCACACGGAAACAATCATCGGCAGCATCTCCGGCGTCAAACCCACCGCCACGGCCATGGCAAAGAAAAACGCGCTCTTCCAATCGTGTTTGGTAAAGCCGTTGATCAGGAATACCAGCGGCACCATCACCGCCATAAAGCGAATCATGAGCCAGGTAAAGCGCGTCAGCCCTTGGTCAAAACTGGTGGGCACCGGCTCCTGCGCCAGCGATTTCGCCATGCTGCCCAGATACGTTTTCGCGCCCGTAGTGACCACCACCGCCGTCGCCGTGCCGCTTTCCACGCTGGTCCCCATGAAGCAGACGTTGTTGAGTTCCGTGGGTGAACTAACTGCCTTAGTCTGCGCCTCCTGAAACTTCTCCACTGGCAGCGATTCGCCGGTGAGGCTGCCTTGACTCACGAAAAGATCTTTCGCAGCGATCACTCGCAGATCGCCGGGAATCATATCGCCCGCCGACAACTTCACTACATCGCCCGGCACCAAATCGCGCAGCGGCATCTCTTTCGCTTCGCCGTCACGCAGAACCGTCGCCGTCACATGGATCATCGCCTTCAGCTTCGCCGCCGCCGCGTCGGCTCTGGCTTCTTGCACAAAGCGCAGCGCCACGCTCAGCAGCACCATGCAAGCCATGACAGTTCCGGCGCGCGCATCCCCTGTGGCGTAGGAGATTGCCGACAGCGCCGCCAACAGAATCACCAGCGGGTTGCGCAGGATCTTCAACAGCCGCATGGGCCAGCCTTTGGCTTTCTCCTCCGCCACTTCATTCAGCCCTACCGTGCGGGCGCGCTCTTCGGCTACCGTTTGCGTCAGGCCGGTGGCGGTTGTTTTCAGAGACAGCAGCAGCGCATCGCCCTCTTTCGACGCCGCGTCCAGCAACGCCTGCGCCACATGGATCGTCTGGCTCTTGGTTTTGGCTGCCGGCCCCACGCTATGCCTTTCTATACGACGGTTCGGAAAAGCGCGCCAATGCCGGCCGTAGCCGCCATCGCCAGCACTCCCCAGACCAATACTCGCATCGCGCCCGCGAACTCGCGCGCACCGCCGGCCCGCGCAGCTAACCAACCCAGAAGCGTGAGGGACAGCAGCGAAGCTCCAGCCACTAACGGTATCAAGAGCCCGTCCGGCGACAAGGCCGTCACCATCAGAGGCATCGCCGCGCCGATCGCAAAACTGGCCGCCGACGCCAGTGCTGCCTGAATGGGACGCGCCTTCAACTCGTCCGTAATCCCTAACTCGTCGCGCGCATGCGCCCCCAGCGCATCATGCGCCATCAATTGCTGAGCCACGTGCTTGGCCAGCGCCGCATCAAGCCCGCGCTTAACATAAATAGCTGCCAGTTCCTGATGTTCGCCCAGATCGTCGGTTTTCAGTTCCTTGCGCTCCGATTCGAGCTCGGCCGCTTCGGTGTCGGCCTGGGAATGAACCGATACATATTCGCCCGCTGCCATCGACATCGCCCCGGCAATCAACCCGGCCACGCCCGCTATCAGAATATTGCTGTGATCCGAATGCGCCGCCGCCACGCCCAGCACCAGGCTCGCCGTCGAAAGAATGCCGTCATTCGCGCCCAATACCGAAGCTCGCAGCCAACCGATTCGACCTATCCGATGCTGTTCCACAATTTTGGGACCTTCACCAAGTTATACCTATTACCGAATAAGTGAACCACTCTGGATTATGACCGAATATCGTCAATTGACCATGCATCGCCGCCTTCATGCATTTCAATCCAATGCATGCATGGCCAGCATTGGCGCTTGAAATGCCCCTTGGATAGTTGATTCGCGAAAGAGGGCCCCCATGCCATGGATTGATGAAATGCTTTTAAGCACAAAAAAGAACGTCTTCGCAGCGGCGGCAAAAAGGCACGTCAAGCACGCGAGACCCGTCGAATCCGAAGATTCTCACAGGCAGCCAAGCGCCGCGAAGCATGCCTGGAAAGAATTGCTAACCGTCATGCGAAAAGACGTCAACGAATTCAACATCAAGGGCCGCGCCGGCCTTTCTCCGGCACTCATGACATCCGAGACGACCGCCATCGTCAACTTTCAATTCGAAGTGTACTTGCCGCAAATGAACAGCAAATTACTGGTTCTTACCCTCGACGGCAACAGCCTCCACACGCTGATCAGGCCTGAATTTCCAGACCAACAAGCGAGCATCACCTTAGAATCCGCACCAAACAACGAGCACTATCGCTGGATGCTGGGTGAGACGGACGGGACAAAAACCGAGATTAGCGTGCCTGAACTTTCCGAGCGTTTACTAAGAACCGTTCTTTCGTCAGCCGAAACTGGTTGAGGCCGTTCCGCCTCAAAAGTGGCCCACCCGCAACAAGAGACCGAGCCGACCGAAAACCCGCTGACCAATTCAATTCAAACCGGCCTTCCACCTCTCAATCAGTACCAACTGCTTCTCCACCTGCTCTCGCTCAGGACTCTCCGGTTCCAATCGCAAATACGTCTCCAAGTCCGCCTTGGCCGCCCGGTGATTCAGTTGCCGCAAATGGACGATCCCCCGATGCCGGTACTCCTCCGCATACTGCGGCATAGCATCTATCAACAAATCCAAAACCATCCGCGCCTTATCGAACGCCTCGCCGCGCATATAAATCACCTTCAAATTGCTCAGCATCCGCACCAGCATCTGCCGCTTCGTCACCGGCGCCAGCACTGCCGGATTCAAACGTAAATCCATCCCGGCCGCATCCTTCGCCATCGCACACAAATCCGAAAACGAAAGCAGCTGCCCGCCATGAAACGGATCAATCCAATAGCGCGACTCACTATCTTCATACGCCACAATAAAATGCCCCGGCAGCCCCACACCATATACGGTCCGCGATAACCGCCGCGCCACTTCCATGTACACTAGCGAAAGCGTAATCGGTATCCCCAGCCGCCGCATCAAGACCGCATTCAAACAGCTATTGCGCGGATCATAATACTCCTCCGCATTCCCGCGAAACTGCATCACATCGAACAGCAGCTCATTCGCCGCTTTCACGAAATCCAGCCCTTTCGCCCCCGGCGTCAACTGTGCTTCAATCTGTTCCGCCAATTGGTCCAGCCGGAAAAGGAACGCCTCATTATCCAAGCCCGGAAATTCAATACTCGCCAGTTCCAGCGCCGCAATGTCGAGACTCACCTTCGAGCGGTCATCCCGCAACGCGTCCCGCAAGCCACCCAGCAAGCTCTTCACGCGCATAGGTTACCACCTCGACTTTTCAACAAAAGCGATATAGTAGCCAGACATGAACCGACGTCAATTCTTGTCCACCGCATCCTCTCTGGCAGTTGCTCCAGCCCTTCTGGCGCGCCAAACCGCAGCCGCCGATGCGCGCATCGAAATCCTGCTCCACGAACCCGGCTCTGTCATCGCGCCAGAAATCTACGGCCACTTCGCCGAGCATCTAGGCGGCGTCGTCTATGACGGCATTTGGGTTGGTGAACAATCGTCCATCCCCAACGTCAACGGCGTTCGCAAACAGCTCATCGACGCTCTCCGCAAAGTCAAACCGGGCATGATCCGCTGGCCCGGCGGCTGTTTCGCCGATCAATACGACTGGCGCGACGGCACCGGTCCGCGCGCCAAACGTCCCCGCCGCACCAACTTCTGGGTCGATGCCGGCGAATGGCCCAGCAACGCCGACCGCACCGGCGCGCAAGCCTACGAACCCAACACCTTCGGCACCGTCGATTTCGGCGAATTCTGCCGTCACGTCGGCGCGCAACCCTACTTCGCCGCCAACGTCCGCAGCCTCCCGGCCCAACAGCTCGATCAATGGATCGAATATTGCAACTCACCCGCCGGCTCAACCACTCTCGCCGACCTGCGCGCCGCCGACGGCCATCCCGATCCTTTGAACGTCAAACTCTGGGGCGTCGGCAATGAGTCTTGGGGCTGCGGCGGCAATTTTGATCCCGAAGATTACGCCGTCGAATTTCGCCGCTACACCGCTTGGGCTCCTTCCTACGGTCTCAAGCTTGCCTTCATCGGCTCCGGCCCCAACGATGATAATTTCGCTTGGACCCGCCGCGCTTTTGCCAAACTCGGCTCCGCCGGCGTCGACAACTTATGGGGCTGGGCCTTGCATCACTATTCCTGGAACGCCAGCGCCCACTCCCACCCCGAATGGTCTAAATCCAAAAGCGACGCCTTGCAGTTCGATGCCTCGCAATACTATTCCATCCTGCGCGACGCCAACGATACGGAGCGCCTCATCCGCACCCACTGGGATGTGATGGGCGAATCCGATCCGCATCACAAAGTCAAACTCGTCGTCGATGAATGGGGCGCGTGGCATAAGCCCGGCAGCGAACCATTTCCAGAAGCCCTCCTCGGCCAGCAGAACACCATGCGCGACGCCGTCGTCGCAGGCATGACGCTCGATATCTTCAACCGCCACGCCGACAAAGTAGGCATGGCTAGCGTGGCCCAGTTAGTCAACAATCTCCAAGCGCTCTTCTTCGCGCATGAAGATCGTTTCTGCGTCACGCCGACTTATCACGTTTTCGATCTCTACTCCTCTCACCAGGGCGGACAGTCTCTCCGCACGGTCATTTCTTCCCCCGACCTTCATTACACCTTCGACGACAAACCCGCCAATCTCCCAGGCCTGAGCGGTTCATGCTCACTAAATGGCAATACCCTAACCATCACCGTCACAAATCCGTCGTTCGACACCGCCCGCAACGCTGAAATCGTCTTGCGCGGCGGCCGTATGCAAAATATCTCCGCCGTGGTATTGGCGGCCCAGGACGTGCATGCGCATAATAGTTTCGATAACCCTCGTGCGGTTGAACCAAGCACGCTGGCCATTAAGGCACAGGGCGCGGTGTTGACAAACCTGTTTCCACCTGCGTCCGTTACAAAACTTGAGGTGACGATTGGCTGACCTTTCCAAGGTCGAGGAAGCGCCTAGAAATGCTACGCGCAGAAATTTTATTTCCAGAATCGCCGCCGGCAGCGGCTTGCTGCTCGCCGGTTGTGATTCCATTTCCAACCCGAGCACTCGTTCCGGCGCCGCGCGCCACATGCCTGATGCCGCCCAGCGTACTGCGCCCGCCGATCTCACTTTGCGCATTGGCTCCATCGTCGTGGAGATGGCCAAAGATCACGCCGTCAGCACCATCGGCTACAACGGCTCCCCCTCCGGTCCGCTCATTAAGCTAAAGGAAGGCTTGCCCCTCACTGTTGAAATCGTCAATGAAACGGATTCCACCGAGCTGGTTCACTGGCACGGCATGATCGTCGCACCCGAGGTGGATGGTGCAGTCGAAGAAAACAGCCTCGCTGTGCCCGCACACTCCTCGATTCGCTATAGCCTTACGCCGCAACCCTCCGGCACGCGTTTCGTTCATTCGCACGTCATGGCCATGGCCGATCTGAGCCGCGGCACCTATACCGGCCAGTTCGGCGTCGTTTATATCGAGCCGCGCCGCACCCCAGGCCGCTACGATCAGGAAGTCTTCCTGGCCACGCACGAGTGGGAGCCTTTCTTTACCACCGAGGAAATGGAAGAGGCCGATGAAAACGCGCTCAAACCTCCGCCCGGTTACAAGAAAGACGATAAACCCAATGGCTGGGAAATCGGCTATCAGAAATTCACCATCAACGGCAAATGTCTCGGCCACGGGGAACCCATTCGCGCAAAACAAGGCGAACGTGTTTTGTTTCATATCGTCAATGCCAGCGCTACCGAAAACATCAAGCTTGCCCTGTCCGGCCACCGTTTTTTAGTCACTGGCCTCGACGGCAATCCTGTCCCCAAACCCCAATATGTCGACGTCCTCGAACTTGGCACCGCCGAACGCGTCGACGCAATCGTCGAAATGAACAATCCCGGCGTCTGGATTCTCGGCACGCCTAAAGATGACGATCGCGCCAACGGCATGGGCATCGTCGTCGAATACGCCGACAAATCAGGCCCACCTGTTTGGCTAGCCCCGCCCAAACATGCTTGGGATTACACCCTCTTTGGCGATAGCCGTCCGCCCGCTACGCCCGATGCAACCATGCCCTTGATCTTTGGAAAAATCAACGGCGGCACGGCCGGCTTCAATCTCTGGACCGTCAACGGCAAATGCTACGAAGAACGCGATGCCGCGCAAATTCTCCAGCGCGACCACCGCTACCGTCTCGTGTTCGATAACCATACCGACGATTCCCACCCTGTCCACCTGCATCGCAGCAGCTTCGAACTGGTTAGCGTTAACGGCCAACCCACTGGCGGCGTATTCAAAGATGTCGTCTTAGTGAAGGGCTTTGGCAAAGTTGAGGTTGACTTTGTGCCTACAATAGCTGGTTTGAGCCTGTTCCACTGTCACCAGCAACTGCACATGGATTTTGGCTTCAAGCATTTATTTAAAGTCGTCTAAAGGAAAAAAGGAATGGTCATTATCGATGAGATCATGCACTTATTTGCCACCAAAGGCAGCGCCGAATATGGCGGCGAGCGAGTTTCGCAACTGGAGCACGCGCTGCAAGCCGCGCATCTGGCGCAAACCGAGAAAGCCCCTCCCAACATGGTTGTCGCCGCGCTCTTGCATGACATCGGCCACTTACTCGCCGACGCGCCTGACGCCGCCCATGAAGAAATCGGCCACGCCTACGTCGCGCAACATTTCCCAAACTCCGTAAGCGATCCCGTCCGCTTGCACGTGGCGGCCAAGCGCTATCTCTGCGCCACCGATTCGCACTATCAATCCCAACTCAGCCCCGCATCGCTCGAAAGTCTGCGCGTGCAAGGCGGCCCCATGACCGACGTAGAGCTGGATTCATTCGAAGAAGAACCCTTCTTCACCGAAGCCGTTGCCCTGCGCCATTGGGACGACCTGGCCAAAATCGAAAACCTCCCAGTGCCTTCCCTAGACAGCTACCGCGACACCCTCGCCGCCCTCCTTAAAACAGACTCGCGACCGTAAGGGAGCAGCGTCGGCACACTCCAAGTTAAAACATCGTCCCAGTCCGCGTATTCTCCCACGCATCGGCCAGCCGCACAAAATGCGAGTCCCTCTCCGCTCTCACCCAATCCTCCACTGGCGACCCGCCCCGAAATTGCCGCTCCTCCGCGTAGCGATATGCCCGCCGCGAAACTTCGCCGTAATCGAGCGGCTGAAATAGCGAATTCAAAACCCCGCGCATGTGCGTGAGCTCGGCGTTCTTAGCCGCGAACAGAATTTGCCGGCGCACATCCGGGTCCGGCTGCGCTTCCATTTCCGCCAAACGGCTGCTGAGCTTGCTAATCTCAGCGTCTTTCTTTGCTTCTGTTGTGCGCAGATCTTCAATGCGCTTTTCGAACTCCCGTACGTGATTTTGTGGTGGTTGAAACGCAGCGGCGACCGTTGCTACCGGCGTCACTTCATAAAATCCGCTCGACGCCGAAGCCGCCGCTGCGCGCGCCTTCAACGCTTGCACCGCCTCAACTTTCACTTGCGGGGCGCCTAATTCCGCAAGCTTTTCATCCTTCTCCGCCCAGGCTGCCGCATACTTTGCTAAATCAGCCTTAAGCTGCGGCACCAAAGCCGCCATCGCAGCCAGCTCCGCAATCCCCGCCGTTCTCTCCGCATTCGCCGCCGCATGCTGATCCACTTCGTGCGTCAGCCCGGCAATTTGCGTATCTTTCGCCTCCGCCGCCGCCCGCAATTCAGCATGCGCCGCTTCTAACTGCGGCATCCGCTGCGCCACCGGTTCCAGCTCTCCAATCCGCTCCACCAGACTTGCCAATCGCACATCTTTATCCGAATGCGTTTGCACATGCTCCTTAATTTCCGCATCTTTCTTTTTAAGAGCCGTCTCCAATTCGGCCACACGCCCATCCGCCGCTTGCAAACGCTCTTCCAAATCCCGCATCTGGACAAGCTGCGCTTCGTTGCTATGCAACCGGCTCGTCAATGCCGGAACTTCTTCCACCGAACTCAGCGCCGCTAGATACTTTACATTCAAATCGTCAAACTTTGTCTGCAACGCGTTGCGCGTAAGTTCCCATTCGCCGGTCTTCGTCGCCAGCGTCTTCTCCAGTTCCGCGATGCGCGCTTTACACCGCGCGTCCTCTTCGTTCTTACTGGCTACAAACGCTGCGTGCGTCGCTTCCAAATCCGTCAATCGAGAAGGAAATCCGCTCAGCTTCGAAACCCGCTGTTCCATTTCGCTTGCCCGCTCACGCGCCTTGCGTACCGACATGCCCCACCACAACCAGCCAATCAACAAACCCAACAAACCTGCCACTAGCAGGCACATCAGCATTTGCCCAAGTAAGTAACCCATGATTACGGTTTCTCCTCCAATAAGAAATTGATGCGCCGGTTCAATTGCCGTCCACGCGCGGTCGCATTCGATGCAATCGGCTGCGTGTCGCCAAACCCTCTCGGCAAAAGCCGCTCGGCAGCAATGCCTTTACTGATCAAATAATTCTTCGTCGCCACGGCGCGCCG
>Ga0182012_10006498_pt1 | contig 11917 bp, 13 predicted proteins | sample 612S2SmetaG_FD_120486 | JGI IMG/M metagenome (GOLD analysis project Ga0182012, IMG submission 120486) | Permafrost microbial communities from Stordalen Mire, Sweden - 612S2S metaG | ecosystem: Environmental > Terrestrial > Soil > Wetlands > Permafrost | place: Sweden: Stordalen | collected...
ACGACACCGCATCCAACTGCCCCGGCGGCCTGATCGCCTCCTCCGCCGACTACCGGGGTTCCAGGATGCAAATGCGTTGCAGCGGCAGCGGCGGCGGTGATATGCCCGCTCACGATGATGCTTTCGTACGACTCCGGCATCCATGACTCGGGTATGTCGGCAGCAGCCAAGACCTCTTTTGACCACCGCCTGTTAGCGACATTGAACAGCGCTGTTCCGCTGGCATCACTGACTTCCGTAGCAAATTCTCCAGTTAATTTAAATCGGATATAGTCTTTCGGCAAGAGAACTTTGGCAACTTTGGCATAAATGTCACGCTCATTATCGCGCAGCCACACTATTTTAGGAGCGGTAAACCCGGTCAAGAATGGGTTTCCGATGTATTTGACCAGGTTTTCAGGGCCCACCGCATTCGTCAACCATTCGCACTGAGCGCTGGTACGCTGATCGCACCAAAGTATCGCAGGACGTAATACGTTGTTCGCGCTGTCCAGAAACACGGACCCGTGCATCTGTCCCGAGAGGCCAATCCCGGTTACCGCACCTGCGGCTACGCCGGATGTCCGTAACAGGGATCGAATTCCTGTGACCGTAGCATCCCACCATAATTGGGGATCTTGCTCTGCCCACAAAGGCTGCGGAGTCGAAAGAGGATATTCAACTGTCTCGGCGACTACCCGCTTTCCGTCCTCGTCAATGAGCAGCACTTTAGTGCCGCTGGTGCCAATATCAATTCCTAAAAAGTAGTTCATACTAATTTGGTTCAGCAGTGATAGCCAATTCTCCTGCTAGATTTGCTAAGATATATATGCACGACCAAAATAGTTTGCTAACGTAATTGCTGGAGCTTTGATGTTACGATTACCTTATGCCATTATCCTCCTTTTAATCCTTTCGGCCATGGCTGTCCAGACAATGGCGGCGCCGCTTCCCGATTTGCTTGCTCCGGGAGAATGGATTTTCTCATCGCCCCACCCTGGTGACGCCTTCCTTGACGTCGTAAACGAAGCGGGAGCGCCTGGCGGAGGCGAAGTACAGCGGCTGACGGTTACAGCGCCATCCAGCCCGCTTTGGCTAATACAATTTGACCGTAGCATCCCGGCCAACGTTCCGGAGGGCGATCTTCTCAAAATGCATTTTTGGGCTCGGTCTACCACGCTAAACCCGGTTCGAGTCACACTCGAGCAAAGCGCCGCGCCATTTCAAGCTGTGACTGAGGCAATGCTCACTCTCACCGCTGATTGGCGGGAATTTACAATCCAGGGACTTTCGCCCGGATTGGGGCCGAACGCTCTCAGCGCCCATTTTCAGGGCGGCGAATCGACCGGAACCATGGAGATCACAGGCGTGACAGTAGTCGACTTGGGAATTGATCCCAGCCTTGCAGGTGCAAAAAAAGCAATCCAACCCGATCAGGTTCAGGCCCGAATTGAGAAGTATCGCAAAGGAGACCTGACAGTCCGCGTTGTCGATGCATATGGAAAGCCGATGAAGAACGTGTCGGTTGAGGTTTCGCAAACAAAACATGCTTTCTTGTTTGGCTGCAATATCTTCGGATTGACGCCATCCGATCAATCTGCAACGCAAATCGCCTACCAGAACGAATTCGCGGCTCTCTTCAATTATGCAACGCTGCCGTTTTACTGGGGAGCGTTCGAGTCGCAGGAAGGGAAGCCAGACTATGCGCGATTGCAGGCGATGGCGGATTGGTGCGTTGCCCATGGCATCTCGCCAAAAGGTCATCCGCTGGTATGGCACCAGGTCTGGCCGTATTGGGCTCCTAACATCCCTGACGACGCTATTCCGCTTTTAAAGGCGCGCGTATCCGATCTTATTCCTCGATACAAGGACACTATTCACTACTGGGATGTTCTTAACGAAGCAAACGGCGCCGGCGGTACAACCCCGCCAAATGGGGAGAGCGCGTGGATAGTCAGAGACGGCCCGGCATCGGTCGTCGGAACCGCGCTCGGTTGGGCGCGAGCCGCGGGCAGCGGGCTGGATGATACATTTATTTACAACGACTATGAAACTGGCCAGTCTAATGTCAATTTGCTTATGGCTCTCCAGACAAAGGGGCAACTGCCCGATGCAATTGGAATTCAATCGCATATGCACGGAGGTGTCTGGCCGCTTACCAAAGTTTGGGAGACTTGCGAGACATTCGGCAAGTTCGGCAAGCCGCTCCATTTTACAGAGACGACTGTGCTAAGCGGTCCAACGCGTAACGTGGACGATTCGAAGCCCTATCCTACCGATTGGTATACGACGCCGGACGATGAGGCCAAGCAGGCTGATTACGCGGCGCAGTTCTATTCGCTGCTGTTCAGTCATCCTTCGGTGCGGGCGATTACCTGGTGGGACTTCAGCGACCTCAATGCCTGGCGAAATGCGCCGTCTGGGTTGGTGCGTAAGGACATGACCCCGAAGCCTGCCTACACTCGCCTCATGGACCTCATCCATCATCAATGGTGGACAAAGGCACAGGGCATAACCAATCGTTCCGGTTCCTACTCTTTGAGGGCTTTCTATGGGGACTACGCTATCACCGTCACCGACAGCAAAGGTCGGTCAAAGACTGTTTCAGCGGCGTTTCCGGAATCCGCTCCCCCTCTATCGATCACCGTTTCCCTGCCTTAACTATGCTGCGTCCGCTGATGATGTGCTATGCTAACTGTTGAAAAAGGACGGTGCAGTTTTGCCATACTCATCAAAGCGGGCAATTCAGCCTGCAGCCAAACGGATATTTCCAGATGTCGGAGATCCTGCGCCGGACGCCGCGCTGACCGATACAAACGGCGACAGGGTAACGTTGTCCTCGTTTTGGACAAGGTCACGGGTAGTTCTAGTCTTCCTACGGCATTTTGGATGTCCTTTTTGCCGCCAGCAAGTAGCTTGGCTCCGAGGGGATTATGCTAGGTTTACCGAGCTCAATACCGAGGTCGTCTGTATCGGAATGGGACCGTACAAAGCCGGTAAGGCATTTTCCGTTTACTTCGATTTGCCATTTCCAGTACTGGTCAGCGAAGAAGACGCCAGCGTGTACGGTCGTTACGGGTTGACCAGAGGAACATTTGCACAAATGATGGGTTTCGGCGTCGTGCTCCGTGGGCTGGCGGCATTGAAGTTCGGTGTCGGCGCTGTACACGGAGATCCGAATCAAATGCCAGGCACATTCATTGTCGACACGAGCGGCGCTATCCTCTACGCGAGAAGAGCACAGGACCAGGCCGACAATTTCGAGCCGGACGAACTTCTTGCGATCATAGGCTCAAAATAGTGGGTGCATTAACCCATTTGGTATAATATATATAACCATGGAAATAGGTGAGCGAAAACAAAAAATACTTCAGGCCGTAGTTTGGAGTTACGTTGAGACTGCCGAACCCGTTGGTTCCAATGAACTCGCCGCTCGCTATTCCGCCTGGGGAGTCAAAGCGGCGACTATTCGAAATGAACTGGCTGATCTTTCCGAGCAAGGTTACTTACGACAGCCGCATACATCGTCCGGGCGTGTACCTTCTGACCTCGGATACCGGTTTTACGTAGACAAACTCCTGGTTGAGCAGCCAATCCAGGGCGACGAAGCCTCGCGCAGTCGAGCCGATCTTGCAGCCGACCGAGCAGAAACCCTCGACAAGATTCTGCGTCAGACGTGCGCAATATTGACGCAGATGACGCGGTACACTGCGATAGCGACTCCTCCCCGACCGGCGGACACGCTGCTTAAGCAGATTTTTACCGCGCCAGCAGGCCCCGATTCACTTCTGGTTGTCGCTCTCCTATCAACCAGCGAGACGGAAAACCGATTTATCACTGGCGGCGCCGCTAAAATGGCCGTCGCGGATCCTTCAGCTCTGGTAGCGGCGACGAATGCGCTGAACGCCGCGTGGTCAGCGAAGAGCCTGGAATGGTTGTCTGCGCAAAAAGATGAACAATCGCAGCCGCCTGCCGATTTGAAGTCTCCCGCAGCTCGCACCCTTTATCGTGTAATCGCAGAATCGGTTCGGTTTGTCGCAAAGTCAGCGACATCCGGAGATCGAGCAGTCGTAGAAGGCACCAGCGAAATCCTTCGTCACCCCGAGTTCCAAGACATATCGAAAGTAGAAGCCTTTCTCGATACCATTCAATCGCAGTCAAGGCTGTTCGCATGCTATCTCGGATCGCTTGACAGTAAAGTCACCGTAGTGATCGGCGAAGAAAATAGCGTCGAGGCCCTGCGTGAATGCAGCATCATTACCGCACCGTACTTTGTCGGCACTCGCGAACGAGGCACCCTTGGCGTCGTCGGCCCGACCAGAATGAACTACGATCGTACTATGCCGGCCGTTGAATTCATGGCGCAAACCCTCAGCGATCTCCTCAACCACCTCGCCTGACCCAAGCACCGCCATCCTCGTTGCGCGATATCGGTCCAGCGAAACGCTGGTAAAAAACTGTTTCGCATACATCTGATTCATATGGTATAATTCTGCCGTTTGTACGTTATCGCTTGCCAGAACATATAAATGAACCCGCTTGAGCACTGAGTCGTCTGCGGCGAGATACGGCCCCAGCGTCACGCTGCTCCTATGACGGTAGCGCTTCTAAGAAAGAGACGCAGAGGAGATTAGGATGGAAGAAGGATGTATGCGCCTTGCCCCGACTGTCGAAGCAGACGAGTTAAATGAAGACAGGCCGTCGGCCAGCTTCATTTATGCGATTTCTGAGTTTCTAGACACTGATCCTGACGACTTGCTCGTTGAACTTGGATATTACTACCGAAATCAAGTTGTCACTCTATAAACGATAGACCGCGCCAACAATTATAATGAACCCGCTTCAATACTGAGCCGTCTGCGGCGAGATACGGGTCCAGCGTCACTCTGGTTCAGGGGATGGGTTTCTACCCATCCTTTTTTACTGTTAAAACATTTCCCCAGAAAAAATATTTGGTTTTTTTGTACGAATGCCGATAATCTCCTTAAAGTTGTGATACTATCAAGGTGTGAGAAGCGGCAAATGTTCGTCCTCACAGTCTTTCGCTAAAGCTGGCATCGTACTTTTCGGCTTTATAGCGATCAAGCTTTCCCAATTAACACTACAGCATGCGAGTAAGCAACTCGTTCACTTCGTACGCATGGAAATTGCGAATAGTGAGCGCCTACTAAAATTGCAAATCTGACGATTCGAAAGGACCTTTCATTTGAAGGACACCTCTGAACTTGCCGACGTGAAATACGTTGAACCATTGTTTTTTAAATCTATGCGCAAGAATTTCAACTGCGCAACTTTAGCCGGAACCGCTGCTTTAGCAGCATTTCTCGCATCAGCAGGAGTGCCAGCCCAAGCAGCCAAACATCACCATCACAGCTCTGACTCGTCGAGCCAAACGACAAGACGACATTCCGGCGACAGCGCTTCCGAGAATTCGTCTACAGTTCGACATCATCGACGGCATTCTTCCGACGATCAGCAGGCGTCAGACAGCCAAACGCCGCGGCATCGCCATCATAAAGATTTAAGCAGCGACGACGAAAGCGCGTCGTCAACGACATCACGCCATCATCGACATCATCACGACAGCGACGATCAAACCGCATCCGTCACACCGTCACATCATCACCGACATCATCACGACAGCGATGACGAAACGGCGTCGAACTCTGCTCCAACTCGGCGACACCATCATGATGAATCCGCAGACAACGATTCGACCCCAACTACCCGGAGACATCATCATCACCATGATAGTTCGTCGGATGTCGCAGTCGCTGAGCCGACACACCATCGTCACCATCACAATAGCGATGCAACAGCAAGTTCAAATAGCGCACCTGTCGCCCACCTGACTAAAGCGCAGCAAATTGCTGCTGCTCGGTTGCAGCACGATCCGAGTTGGCTGGCGCATGTAGCGCGCTACGAAGCGCACATGGCTAATGTCAACCGTGAGCACGAGCTGAGGGTCGCGGAATACGAAGCGCACGAAGCGAATACTCAGGCGCGGGTGTCGGCACTTCGCAGCGGCAATGTAGTTCGGGCTGCCGAAGCCTTCCGTGGAACGCCGTACGTAATGGGTGGCAGTTCCCGCTCCGGCTTCGACTGCTCCGGGTTCACAAGGTATATTTTCGGCGAATCAGCCGGGGTTGATCTTCCGCGCACAGCCGAGGAGCAGTACTACACTGGCAAGCCGATAGATAAGACCGACCTTAAAGCCGGTGACCTTGTCTTTTTCCGCGATACGTATCGGCACGGAATTTCACATGTCGGCATGTACATTGGAGACGGTCGCTTCGTGCATGCGTGCAATCCCAGCAAGGGTGTCACAGTATCCTCGCTGAGCGAACAGTATTACATTAACCACTGGGCCGGCGCCCGGCGAGTGATCCACAGCCGGGAAAGCACGGACCTGTAAACTTACAAAAAATCCCGCTCCGCAGGGGAGCGGGATTTTTTTTTGTTTCGCACTGAACTACTCCCGCAGCAAGCTCTGGGGAATTAACCCGCTTCTATTCCGAGCCGTCTGCGGCGAGACAAGGGTCCAGCGTCACGCTGGTCAAAAGTACTTTAGCCGCGCGAAGCAGGCGCTTGCGGCGATTCCGATACCGAGAAGTTGACGCCAGTCCTCAATGAATAACATTGGCGAATGATATATCACGACATCGTACATCACCGGTATCAGTCCTCCTAACACGAATGAGACTGCGCCAGTGAACTCAACCAATCTCCCGTGCTTCCTGCCAATCGCTTTCAGCATTAGCTCGGCAACTCCACCTCCATAGACGGGGGCCAGGAAAAATATGAAAAAGACGAAGAAGCCCATCTGATCAACGATCAGAGATCCAATTGCTCCAGAAGCCACACCAATCACGGCTTGCACAACTATATGCAGAGGGTTTATCTTATAAAGATGCGTCCCGCGCAATGATGCGCAGTCAGGGCAGCGCGTTCCTGCTGGACCTGAGACCATGCATTTCGTGCAAATCGGACGATCGCATTTGCCGCAAAGCAGGCCGGTTTCAACTTTAGGATGGCGGTAACAGTACACAGGTAGTATTTATGATCGTTGTTTGAGTCGATGGTAGCAGATAACCACGGATATCCCGATTGTAATTCCAACCATTGCCTGAGTAAACGCAGTAGTCGTGCCCGCAGCAGGGTGAAGATGACCCATTGGCAGCCCAAACGCGATCAAGCAGCCGAGCAGTATACTTCCAACTCCGACAGCAACATTTGTCTGCCCCTTGCCCTGCGCGCTGAACGATGTCACAGCGTCGGCAACCAGCCGCCCATAGAGCGGAGCAGCGATAATTGGCAGGACTGGATATGTGAAGGCAAGCAGAGCTGTTAAATATGCGCCGGCAAGACCTGTCAGCAGTCCCGCAAACGACGCCATACCAAGTGAACCGGCTTCCTTATTTACCATTGCGGCGGGGATAGCGCCGCTGATATAGGCGCATTCCGGGCAACGCATTCCCGCAGACGTCGAAACCATGCACTGAGGGCAGATCCGCTTATCACACCGCCCGCAGGACACCTGCGTAGCAGTATTGGGGTGTTGGTAACAATTCATACCATGTATTATACGATAGGTTTGGTGAATTGGAAAGAAAATGAGAAAGTAGAAATACCGTTAAACTACAGACAGTACCGACGTATCCCCTCCTGTCACGCTCCTTTGTGAGCGGAATAGCGCGTACTGACGGCGGCAGAATATCGACCATTGGTCATTTCGGCATGCAATTTCTGCAAGGCGGGAATAATACGCGGTGGCTCATCGAGCCGTTTCTGAAACGCATCCCACTGTTCCGGCGTCAATGTAAAGACCGTTTGTCCCGTCAAAATAGCCTGCGCAGCGTCAAGGAAAACCCGCAGCACAAACAGGCTGGTATTCATATGCTTCGCCCGCGCTGACTGACTCAAAATCATTTTCTGTGGCTCGGAAGCCCATATGGATAATCGCGTATTCGCTTCTGTCGACATTTACATTTTCGCGAGAGAATCACGAAGCCGGATTCAATTTCGCCACTTGCACAAAGCAATAATAATCTCGGGCCCGCCTCACTCCCCGGATACACGCCGCAAATAATGTCTCCCGGCCTCAAATCCGTTAAAGAATATATACGTAACACACATCGCGCTCAAAGTTGCCGCAAGCTTGACAGGATTTAACTTGGCGGGTAACATAGGTCGTCCATTTACAGGACAACTTCGTGGCCCGTTCGTTCATCGGCTAGGATGCCGCCCTTTCACGGCGTAGAGAGGGGTTCAACTCCCCTACGGGCTATTTTATCTAAAGAAACACTCCCCGCAGTTTGCTGCGGGGAGTGTTTCTGTTTCGCTGGTTAATCGAATGGCAGATTGGGCGGCGGCAATGCCTCCCTGAGCGCACAGCAAACGGCAAAATACTCCCTAATCTCGTCAATGTTGATCGGAGAATAATTCTCGACATTGCTTCGGCTAACTGTTACGGGGCAACTGACCACACCAATTGACAAGCATAGCTTCCTGACTAGTTCTGCCTCTATATCAGAGAACGTGATAATCTCCGCAAGGTGAGTTAGCGATAATAGTCCGCGCACCAATATCTCAAGTCCCGGAAATCTAGCTCGACTGTCATACCTTTGTAGAATCCGTTCCATTTCAGCTCGGCCCGATACCGGCTGGCACTGCCATTTCGAGCGCCAGGCTTTGGTACTGCACGGTAGTATCGACCAGGGAATTCCGCTAAAAGAATTTGTGTTAAAACGGAGGACGGCATGAGGAAACCCTTTTTCAAGCTTGTGGTTCAGCAGCGGCGATTCTTGCTTCAGCGAGAAATGGACGTAGTGATCTACTGCAAGCTGTCGGTCGCGGCGTCTTGCTGTACGCCTCGCCATTTCATAGCCGACAATCCTTTGACAGCGAAGTTCCCGCGCCTCAAGTATCAACGGCAAATAGTGTATCGGCGTCGCGTGAAAAATCGGACGCCCGTTCAATAGTTTGTCGACTGTCGTTTCCATAATTATCTACTCGCGCTAAACCCTGAAATCCGGAATCTGTTCGGGAAACTTCCCGCAATAGTTTTTATTCGGTAAACTCTTAGCAATGGGAATTTCAAATCCAGACGCGGCCGCGGATAGCGTCTACGTCACGCGCCGTCATTCAGCGGTCCGTACTACGCACTATATATTCAATCAGCTTATTCCGTATATTGGAAACAAGAGAAAACTGCTGGATTTGATCGGCAAGGCCCTGATGCATTCAGGTCCAATAAGCGGCGCCCCGGTATTTCTGGATCTATTTAGCGGCAGCGGCGTCGTAGCCAGGTATGCGAAGACGCTCGGTTACAGAGTAATCGCCAACGATTGGGAGCCGTACAGCCGCGCAATTAACTCCTGCTATATAGCCACGAACAAAGCTCCCGAATTTGCGCAGTTTAACGGATATGAATCAGTCCTGAATGCATTAAACAACCTCCAGCCGCAGTCGGATTGGGTAACGGAACACTTGTGTCCGAAAGATGACAATGTTTACGACATCGCGGTCGACCGCATGTTCTTTATGCGTAAGAACGGCTTGCGTATCGATGCGATCCGCAGCCAGCTTCATGAATGGCATTTAGATGGCCGAATCGACAACGATGAGCTCGATTGTCTGCTGGCGCCATTGCTGTATCAGACTTGCTATGCAAGCAACACAAGCGGGGTATTCAAAGGCTTCCACAATGGCTGGGGCGGTAAAACGGGCACGGCGCTCTACCGAATTGCAGGAGACCTGAAACTCACGCCGACAGTATTTTTCGATAATGGCCTAGCCAACGAAGTTCTTCGGGACGATGCACAGAAGGTCGCCGAATTGGTCGCGGACAAAGAGATCGCGGTCGTCTATCTAGACCCGCCGTACAATCAACACCCATACGGAAGCAACTACCATGTTCTTAACTCAGTTGCGCTGTGGGACAAGCCCGAAATTCCAAAGTCGATCTCCGAAGGCACGAAGTCTGCGATCAGGATGGATTGGCGGACGCACCGCCGAAGTGCATACAACTATTCGGCCATTGCAGCTGCAGCCTACAAACAACTGATACAGACTTTAAACGCGCGATACATCCTGACCAGCTACAGCTCGGACGGCACTATCCCTCTAACGGAAATGCTTTCGGCGAACATTGACCGAGGCGACGTCACTATTGAAATGAAGGGATACAAACGATACCGCGTCAGCAGCCAAAGATACTCGGAAAAGCCGATGAATGTTGAGTTCGTACTCGTCCTCGATACACACAAAAAAGCATCTGTAACGGCTGAAGAATTACGATACAAAATCCTTAACGCCGAGGGTTCTGTAATCAAGAAGCATTCTGAATCGTCGGCAGCAGGACAGATTTCATTCAAAATTTAGTCGATTCTAATAACTTAGCACCTCGCCGCGTGTCAACTAGTTTAGGTCAACCACTGCCATCCCCGTTGCGCGGTAACGGTCCAGCGGAACGCTGGTCCTGCGGGACGCTGGCTGGTTAGTCTTGAAGTCTTGCGTCTCGGTACCATTTTACGTGGCCGTCCAGGTAAAGTCGGTTGCGGCCGCCGAAGTGTACGGCTAGACCGCGCAGCGACGACGGCTGGACAATTGGAGTATTCGGGAAGTATGGGTCGGTGGCAAGCTCACAGTCGCTCACCGACGTCGCATCGCCCTTCGGATAGGCGATGCCGGCCGCGACTGCCGTTTTGTACGCGCTGTCCTGTCCTTCTATCGATTCCTCATCCGTCTTGCCCCAAAAGTCATCGATGGGCAGCGGCAAGTTTCCGTGATCAAACGGCCACATCCAGTATCTGGCGCCGACATTATTATCTACTTCAAGCACATGCTGGTCGCTGCCGATCGCTGAACCCTGCACGCTTGGGCACGACCAGATATCGCTGCTCTTGACGTACGGATCGAGGACGATTGTCGCCCATCCGCACCGCGGATCTGACGCCGGATAGGAGGTAGTTCCCCACGGTGGCGATGGCGACGCTTTTAAATCCGGCCTATCCGGAAAAAGCTCGTCGAAATCCTGTTGATATTGCATCATCGCCAGACCAATTTGACGTAAGTTGCTTTCGCAGGTCGTTTCCCGCGCATGCTCGCGGGCCGAAGAAAAAACCGGAAACAAGAGTGCGACAAGGATGGAAATAATCGCGATGACAACGAGAAGCTCGATCAATGTAAATCCACGAAAGGGAGCAGCCCCTCGCGGTTCAATGCCGGCTCGTCTCGAGCACCCAATGTCTGCTTTCGCCGACCTTGTCAAAGAACTATTCCTGTTTATGCTTCTTCAAAACATGGTGGGTAACAACAGCAACACCCATACCGCTAAGATAGGGATGCTTTTCAGCCAGATTAAGCCGCTCTCCATGCTCCCTTTTGTATTTTGCGGAGCGTTTTAGCAGTATTGTGGTCCCCGCTCCTGCAGCGATTGCGGTAGCAGTGGGATGACGGTGGATAAAGTTGGGTTTCGTTTGCGCAGGCAGCGGCATGACAAAAACCGAGAGTATCGAAACGATAAATATCGCTGTAAGCAAAAGGCGGTTAAGACTAACTTTCATAGTATCCTTCTTCCCTCAACAACTGGCGACTATGATTATACCGGGGACAGAGCCTACACTCTTCTCGCCAATGCCCCGTTGCGCCGTCAGTTCATTCTCTAAACTAGGGAGCTCATAGTCCATACTGATACGAAAGCGATCGAATTAAGCCTTACGGCGCCCAGAAACAATGCGATCAGCGCGCATCAAGGTTCCGAGCAAAGCTGGCGGGGCGATTGTAAAGAGGATTGAAGCATGACCAAGAATGAATTGTCCAGACGGGGATTTTTGAAAGCCGGCGGAGTCCTCTCACTCTTAGTTGTGGGAGGCGCAGTTTTTCGTTTGGAAGACCAGGGTGTATTCTCGGTAGGCGAAGGCCCCGCGTATGCGCC
>Ga0182012_10006499_pt1 | contig 11917 bp, 13 predicted proteins | sample 612S2SmetaG_FD_120486 | JGI IMG/M metagenome (GOLD analysis project Ga0182012, IMG submission 120486) | Permafrost microbial communities from Stordalen Mire, Sweden - 612S2S metaG | ecosystem: Environmental > Terrestrial > Soil > Wetlands > Permafrost | place: Sweden: Stordalen | collected...
AGCTCCTCGACGGCGGTCGCCTGGTCCGCGAACGGCAGGAGGTGACCGGCGCACTGACCATCTCCTGGGAACCCGACGGCGCACTGCGCCGGGTCTTGATACGGGTCGCCAACATCGGTCCAGCCGTCGACAGCAAGGCCGACGGGAGCGACTCTGTGATCGCCCGATCCATGATCGGAACTCACGTGATCGCCGAAGTCGTCGGCGGTCAATTCGTCTCGCTGCTCGAGCCGCCGCCCGCCGCCGCTGATGCGGTGTCCCGGTGTAGGCAGCACCGCTGCTTCCCGGTGCTCGCCGGCCCACCCGAAAACCCAGACATCATTCTGATCTCGCCGATCATTCTCTACGACCATCCCGAAATTGCCGAGCAGAGTGATACCGCGCTGTTTGACTGCACGGAAATTGACGAGATCCTGATCCTGCGCGTGATGACCATGACCGACGACGAGAAGGCCCAGGCTCGGGCCACCGATCCGCGGGCCGCGCAGATCATCGATCAGTGTGACGCCATGTCCCCCGAGGCCATGGCGCGCCTACACGGTGTGCTGCGGGATCCGCACTCGCCCAGCATTCCAGCGGGCCTGGTCCCGGAGGTTCCCGAGGGAGTCGACTGGTGGGATCCGCTGGCCGATAATGCAGTTCGCCCTGAAATCGACGCGGTACTGGTGAACGGGATTCGGATCGCGCGGGACAGCCATGTCCGGCTGCGGCCGAAGCGCAACGCCGACGCACAGGACATCTTTGTCGCCGGCAAGACCGCCCGCGTCACGTCAGTGCATGAGGACGTTGAAGGCAACAAGCACGTCGGTGTTGTGGTAGATGACGACCCGGCCGCCGACCTGCACGACTGGTACGGCCGCTATCTGTACTTCTCGCCGGACGAAATCGAGCCGCTGGAAGCCCAACAAACAACAAGGCACTGAAAGGATTTCGACATGGAAGTTTTGGGATGGATATTCCTCGCCATCATCGCGTTGGTCGTCGCGGTGGGGCTCGGGCTGGGAGTCGTATCCCTGCCGGATGCCCGCCGCTACCTCAAGCTACGGCGCATGTAGTTCACTCGAGCAACCCCGATGGCAGCGCGCATCCTGGTGGCCGGAATCGGCAACATCTTCCTGGGGGACGACGGCTTCGGACCCGAAGTGGTCCGGCAGGCCGCGATCCCGCCGGGCGATCCGAGTGTCCATGTCATCGACTACGGCATAAGGGGCGTGCACCTCGCCTACGATCTCCTCGAGGAGTGGGACACGCTGGTCCTCGTCGACGCAGTACCCAGCCGCGGTAGCCCGGGCACGTTGCACATATTCCAGGCCGATCACGAATCATCATCTGCGACAGACAGTCTGGACGCTCACAGCATGGATCCGGCGGCGGTGTTCGCCAGCCTGCGAGCGATGGGGGGGAGCCCACCCTATACTGTCGTGATCGGGTGCGAGGCCGGAAACGTCGAGGAGGGGATCGGTCTCACCGAACCAGTCGCCGAGGCCGTTGCCCGGGCCGCGCGCGCAGTCGAAGATATAGTCGCGGCATTGCAGACTCCGGCCTCTTCCTCTTCCTTGTCCGCCTCGCTGCAAGAGGAGTGCTGAATCATGTGTCTGGGGATACCGGGTCAGGTGATCCGGATGCTCGACGGCTACGAAGGACAGCTCGCTCTGGTCGACGTCATTGGCCAGCAGCGCAAGGTCAACGTCGGCATGCTGCCGGAAGAGACATTTGCGCCAGGTGACTGGGTAATTATCCATATGGGCTTCGTCGTCGAGAAGACGGACGGGATCGGAGCCGAACAGGCCATGGCCGGTCTGGAGCTTATGGGAAGGGGTCGCATGGATCCGGCGACCGGCACGGAGGGCGGTTGAGATGACCGGCCTCTCTGTATCGAGGACCCCGATGGTGCGGTCCGACGATGTCCGCCGGCACGTCACCGTGACCGGTGTGGTCCAGGGGGTGGGCTTCCGCCCTTTCGTCCACCGGATCGCGACCGAGCTCGGCCTGGCCGGATTCGTCGGCAACGACTCGGGCGCAGTGTTTCTCGAGGTGCAGGGACAGCGTGCACGGGTCGACGAGTTCGGCCGTCGGCTGCGTGCCGAGGCCCCGCCGCTGGCCCGCGTCAACGCCGTATCAGTCGACGAGGTTCCCGTCATTACCGTCGAGCCCACGGCCGGGCACGAGTTCCGGATCGTGGCGAGCCAGACGAGCACCGTTGCTGACACGCCCAAAACGCCGATTCCCGCCGACATCGCCGTGTGCGACGAGTGCCTCACCGAGCTGTTCGATCCGCACGACCGCCGTTACCGCCATCCGTTCATCACCTGCACCAACTGCGGGCCGCGGTTCACCATCATCCGCACGTTGCCGTATGACCGTCCCGCCACCACCATGTCGGCATTCGGCATGTGTGACCGGTGTGCCGCCGAATACCGCGACCCAGCGGATCGCCGGTTCCACGCGCAGCCCATCGCCTGCCCGGATTGCGGCCCGTCGCTTTCATTCTGGTCAGCAGCGGGCGGACCAGGAAAAGACACAGCATCAGATGCCGCACTGGCGGCAACGCAACGGGCGCTGGCAGCGGGTTCGGCGGTCGCGATCAAGGGCATCGGCGGCTACCACCTGGCTTGTGTCGTCGACGACGACACTGCCGTCCGTGCGCTTCGGACACGAAAGGCACGGGGCGCCAAGCCCTTCGCCATGCTGGTCCGCGATCTTGACGTCGCACGCCGATACACCCACATCGACGACGCAGAGGCCGCGGTGCTGTCGAGTCCCGCACGGCCGATCGTGTTGCTACGGCGGCGCAGCGGCGCGCCGGTGGCCGACGCCGTTGCGCCCGGCAGTCCGCTGCTCGGCGTGATGCTGCCCTACTCCCCCATCCATCATCTGCTGCTGGCGCCCGTCCCCGGCGACAATGCACAGGTCCCCGACGCGCTGGTGCTGACCAGCGCCAACCGCTCCGACGAACCCATCTGCTTTACCGACGAGGATGCCGCTCAGAGACTTTCGGCTCTCTGTGATGCTGTCCTCGATCACAACCGGCCGATCCACGTGCCGTGTGACGACTCAGTGGTACGCGTCATCAGAGACCGCGGGGCTTTGGAACTGCCGATCCGCCGGTCGCGAGGTTATGCACCGCTACCCATCGACCTCGGGCAGGACGGCCCGGCCGTGCTGGCCGTCGGCGGGGAACTGAAGAACGCCTTCTGTCTCATCGACGGCTCGCGGGCCTACATGTCCGGGCATATCGGCGACATGGCCAGCTGGGAGACCATGCGCGCTTTCGAGCGTGCAGTGCAGCAGCTCAGCGAAATACGTGGCAAGCCAGTGCGATTGGCTGCCGATCTGCATCCGGGGTATCACACCCGCAGCTGGGCGGAGCGCCGGGCGGGCGATCGGCCGCTCGATCTGGTCCAGCACCACCATGCGCACGTGGTGTCGCTACTGGCCGAGCACGGACGCATCGGCGAGCCGATCGTCGGAGTCTCCTTCGACGGCACCGGCTACGGCTGCGATCAGACAATCTGGGGCGGGGAGATTCTCACGCTCGGGACAGACAGTCACCGTTTCGTCCGGGCCGGCCATCTGGTGCCGGTGCCGCTGCCGGGCGGGGACGCCGCGGTGCGCAACCCGTGGCGAATGGCGCTATCTCAGTTGTGGATGGCCGGCATCGACTGGACGCCCGATCTGGCTCCGGTCGCCGCGGCGACGCCGGACGAATTGAGTTTGACCCGATCGCAATTAGAGAGCGGGACAGGATGTGTGCCGTGTTCGAGCATGGGTCGGCTGTTCGACGCCGTCGCTTCACTGCTGGGGGTGCGGCACCGCATCGACTACGAAGGCCAAGCCGCCATCGAACTTGAAGCACTGGCGGAGTCGGCCGGCCAGTGGTCCGGGCCGTTGCTGCCGCTGGAGGTGCGGGAGGACGGGGTGATCGATCCGGCAACCATGGTGCGTGCGATGGTGTCGGGTCTGTGCGCGGGCACGCAACCAGCGCAGTTGGCGGCGGGTTTCCATCAGGCCGTCGCGGTAGCCGTCGCGGAGGTGGTCGGTCAGGTGGCCGGCGCGGTGCGGCTGGTGGGTCTTACCGGTGGCGTTTTCCAGAACGTATTGCTGCTGGGTTCATGCCGTAAGCAACTGGAAATGGGCGGATTTGAGGTACTGACCCATCACACGGTGCCGCCCAATGATGGCGGGCTGGCGCTGGGTCAGGCCGCGATCTCGATGCTGATTGCGCGAGAGGAGGCCGACGAGTGACGAGTGTCGCCGGCACCACTGCCCTCGATCGCGAGCTGGGCGCCGAGCTGGCCACCGATTTGGCCGCGACCGCGTTCACACTGGCCAAGCGATTCGCGGCGGGCGCCACCATGTGGTCGATTGCGCCGTCGGCCGAACCGCACGCGCAGCACATCGCGGTCGAGTTCGTGCATCCGGTGATCATGGGGAAACGCGCATTGCCGGCTGTGGCGCTCACCGGACCCGACCTGGTTGGTCTGGTACGGGTGTCGGTGCGGCCCGGCGACATCGTGGTTGCGGTCGGTAGCGCCGACGATCCCGACGTGCGCTCGGTGATGCGTCGAGGCCCGGCGTGGGGCGCCACCACGATTTGGATCGGCAGCGGCGATCGACCGCGGGCCGGTATGGCCGACCACGTGTTGTGGCTGGACGACCCCGACCCCAGAGTGCCCGCCACGGGCGGATTCGTGCTGTTCTATCACCTGCTGTGGGAGCTGACCCACGTGTGTTTCGAGCATTCCGGCTTGCTCAAGCCTGACCCGGAGTGCGCTGAAGACGTTTGTGTCACCTGCAGCGACGAGGGTCGGCTCGGCGAGGTCGTGACGGCCTCAGCCGACGGGATGGCCGCAGTGCGCACCGCGCGCGGTCTCGAAAGCGTGGCGACAACGCTGGTCGACCCGGTCATCGCCGGCGAGTTGGTGCTGGTGCACGCCGGCACCGCGATCGGCAAACTAGACGAGGACAGCTGATGAACCCCCACCCCGAAGAACCCACTAATTTCCTGTACCCGTTCATCGACGCTCAGCAGGACGACGCCAAGTCGCTGCTCGCCGACCTGGCCGCATCGGCGCTGGCAAAAGCAGCCGAGAGCCGGGCGCTGCGGCGCGCCACCCTGGAAGTCAACACCGACCTGCTGGACCGGGCCGCCACCGAGATGGCGCGTCGTTTTGCCTCCGGCGGAAGGATGTTCACCTTCGGAAACGGTGGCAGCTGCACCGATTCCGCGACCTTGGCAGGGCTTTTCGCCCGTCCGCCGATCGCTGGACCCGAAAAATCCCTGCCGGCCTGGTCGTTGACCGCCGATCCGGCGATCATCACCGCACTGGGTAACGACGTGGGCTTCGAGCGGGTGTTCGCTCGGCAGTTGATCGCCCGCGCGAAGGCCGGCGACATCGCGATCGCCATCTCGACCAGCGGCAACTCACTCAACCTGCTCACAGCGCTGGCGGAGGCGCGACACCGCGGCCTGTACACAATCGGTTTCGCCGGATACGACGGCGGCGCTTTCGTGAACAACCCAGATGTGGACGCGTGCTTCGTCGTTCGTTCGCAAAGTGTGCACCGGATTCAGGAATCACAAGCGCTGCTCGGCTATCAGCTGTGGTTGGCAACACGCGAACGGTCCAGCGATCACGGTTTGGGGGCCGCGTGAGCAAGTCAGCAGGCGAATACATGTCATCGGGGCCGCGGTTCGCTGAGGGTGAGGTGATCGAGCGGATCGAGTCGTTCCGCAGACGCCGTCCCCGGTTACTCGACGACCACGTGACGCTGGCGCACGGAGCCGGCGGCAAGGCTTCGGCGGCCCTGGTGGACGCGGTGTTCATCGAGGCATTCCGTAACCCGACGCTGGAGTCGCTCGGCGACGGCGCGGTAATCACCCTACCCAGTGGCGAACGTATCGCGATGTCCACCGATTCATTTGTGGTGCAGCCGAGGCGTTTTCCCGGTGGTTCCATCGGTGCACTCGCCGTCCATGGCACCTGCAACGACTTGGCGATGGCCGGCGCTGTGCCGTCATGGATTTCGGCGGCGTTCGTACTCGAAGAGGGCTTCTCGATCACCGAATTGAAAGAGATCGTGGCCGACATGGCGGCCGCGGCCGCCGCAGCGGGAGTGCAGATTGTCACCGGCGACACCAAGGTGGTGCCCAGGGGCGCCGCCGATGGTGTCTTCATCACCACGACCGGAACCGGCCTCATTCCCGCGGGGCGGCGGCTGTCGGCGGGGTCGGTGCGCACCGGCGACAAGGTGCTGTTGTCGGGGTCGATGGGCGATCACGGGATGGCGGTGATGCTTGCCCGGGGCGACCTGGCCATCGAGGCCGATATCCATTCCGACACCGCCTCGGTGAGCCCGCTGGTGGAGCTGCTGATGGCGGCCGCGCCGTCCACCCGGTGGCTGCGTGATGCGACCCGGGGCGGAGTGGGCACCGTCTGCAACGAACTCGCTCAGGCCTGCGGGCTTGGGGTGGTCCTCGACGAGGAGCGATTGCCGCTGCAGGCAAAAGTGAATGGCGCCTGCGAATTGCTCGGCATCGATCCCCTCTACGTCGCCAACGAGGGCAAGTTCGTCGCCGTCGTCGCACCGCAGGAGGCTGAGGCCGGCCTGGCCGCGCTGCGGTCGCATCCGCTGGGCGCCGACGCGGCCGAAGTTGGGGAAATCGTCACCGAACCGGCCGAAACCGTGGTGTTGCGAACCGGATTCGGCGGCACACGGATCGTCGACATGCTTGTCGGGGATCCGCTGCCGCGAATCTGTTAAAAGGAGATTAACTGACATGTGTCTTGGAATTCCGGGGCGGATCGTCGAGATCACCGATCCTGCCAACTATCTGGCGAAAGTCGACGTCAGCGGTGTGCAGCGCACGATCAGCGTGCGACTGCTGGAAGACGACATGCCCGAGCCCGACGACTGGGTGCTGGTCCATGTCGGGTTCGCGATGGCCAAGATCGACGAGACCGAGGCGCTGCTCACCCTCGCCGCCATCAAGCAGCTGGGCGAGGCCTACACCACTGAGATTGAAGCCTTCGACTCGTCGGCGATTATCTAGGCCCAGTGAGGACCGTAATGAAATTCGTTGACGAATTCCGTGACCCGGCGGCGGCCCGCAAACTGCTGGTTGCCATTGACCACCTGGCCGCGGCCGGCCCCGAACACTTCAAGTTCATGGAGGTGTGTGGCGGCCACACCCACACCATTTACCGGCACGGCATCGAACACCTGCTGCCCGACAATGTCGAACTCGTACACGGGCCCGGCTGCCCGGTGTGCGTAATCCCGATGGGCCGCATCGACGATGCGATGTGGCTGGCCGGTCAGCCCGAGGTGATCTTTACCTGCTTCGGCGACATGATGCGGGTGCCCGGGTCCGCCGGCAGCCTGCTGGACGCCAAGGCTCGCGGCGCCGACGTGCGCTTCGTGTACTCCCCGCTGGACGCGCTCAAAATAGCGATCGACAATCCCGACAAACACGTGGTGTTCTTCGCCATCGGTTTCGAAACCACCGCGCCGTCGACCGCGGTCACGCTGGTTCGGGCCCGCGACCTTGGCTTGCCCAATTTCAGCGTTTTCTGCAACCACGTCACGATTGTTCCGCCGATCAAGGCCATCCTGGAATCGCCGGATCTGCGGCTGTCAGGATTCATCGGGCCCGGGCACGTATCGACCGTGGTGGGCAACCGGCCATACCGGTTCGTGCCGGAGGTGTACCGAAAGCCTCTGGTGGTTGCGGGATTCGAGCCGCTGGACATCTTGGCTTCGGTCGCGATGCTGCTGCGCCAGATCCGCGAGGGCCGATGCGAGGTGGAAAACCAGTACAAGCGAGTGGTGCCCGAAGATGGGAACCCGGCGGCATTGGCTCTGATGGGTAAGGTGTTCGCGTTGCGTCCGCACTTCGAATGGCGCGGGCTGGGGTTCATCTCGCAAAGTGCGCTGCGGTTGCACGACGACTTCGCAGAGTTCGACGCCGAGCTGCGGTTCACGATGCCCGGCGTGCGGGTCGCCGACCCGAAGGCGTGCCAGTGCGGTGAGGTCCTCAAGGGCGTGCTCAAGCCTTGGGAATGCAAGGTTTTCGGCACCGCATGCACGCCGGAGACCCCGATCGGGACATGCATGGTGTCCCCCGAGGGCGCGTGTGCCGCGTACTACAACTTCGGCCGCATGCACCGCGATGTCGTCAAGCTCGTAGGGCAGTCCGGGCGGGGGTAACGCGTGCCGAACCCAGCTGGCGCCGAAATGTTCGCCCGCTACGCTTACGCCCCTAACGCCTTGGGTTACTGCGGGCCGCCGCTCGGCGCAACACTGCAAAGCGGCTCGGTCGAGGACGTGCGCGACGCGGCGACGAAGTTCTCCGGGGCCTGGCCGTACTTGCGCGTGCTGTCAAAGCTGACCGGCATCGCCGACCCGCTGGATCACCGGCTCGTCGAGTCGTATTGGCTCGGCGGTGGCGTCGGTGCCGAACTGGAGCCGGGCGAATTTCTCGACGCACTGCTGGCCATCATCGGACGGCAGGCCGGCCGTTACTGGTCGCATCTGACCGCGGACCTGGCCTGCGAGGCGGCCGGCAACCACTGTTTCCATGTGTTCGGCGTGTATCCGTGGACCCGCTTCCTGGGCCGAGGCATCGATGAACACCCGATGAGCGTGCTCGACAATTGCCGGATCAGCTGGGGAACAATCCTTTCCCGTACCGGTGATCGCGTCGAGGTGTTGACCCGGAAGCTCATCTGGGATGGTCAGGCGCTGACATTGTCCGAACCCTCGGTACGCCCGCTGGAGGTCTGGGCCGACGGCTACAGCGCGGTGCCCGATGTGGCCGTCGGCGACGAAGTCGCGGTGCACTGGGGCCGGCTGTGCGGCCGACTGCGCCCGGAGCAGGTTGGCGCGCTCGCCGACAGCACGCACCGCCAGCTCCAGGTGACCAGCCAACGAGTGGCGCAGCTGCCACACTGATCGGCGTGCCCGGTTCGATCTGCGATGTGCTGCCCGCGGCGGCCGCGCTGCTTGGGCTGCCTGATGCGGTTGACCGCCTTGCGCCGGCGAATTGGGTTGGACGAACCGATCAAGTCGATCGGGTCGCAGTGCTGCTGATCGACGGGATGGGCTGGCACCTATTACCCGAGTTGGCCAAGGATGCGCCGCTGCTCGCATCCGTTCTGGCGGGTGAACTCGGACGCCTGCAACAGCTGGACTGCACATTCCCGTCGACCACGCCGAGCAGCCTGGTGTCACTGGGAACGGGCGCACCGCCCGGCGAGCACGGGATCCTGGGCTTCACGCTCAACATTCCCGGCACCGATCGGGTCATCAATCACATCCTCTGGCGCGACGACCCACCGCATGCGCTGTGGCAGCCGCTGCCAACCTGGTTCGAGCGGCTGAACCACGCCGGAATCAGTACGCGTGCCGTGCTGCCGGCGATGTTCATGGGTAGCGGCTTGACCGACGCGGCCTATCGCGGAGCGCAGTTTTGCCCGACGCACCCCGCCGAGGACTACGCCCAGCGGTTATCCGACGAACTGCATGCTGCGCCGGGCCTGGTCTACGGCTATGCCGCCGATCTGGACACCGCAGCCCACGTGTTCGGCATCGGTTCATCCCAGTGGCACGAGGCCGCGGCGCGCGTCGATGCACTGCTGACCCGGATTGTCGAGGCATTGCCGCCAAGGGCGGCGCTGCTGGTGACCGCCGACCACGGCGGCCTCAACGTCCCGGCGAACGCGCGCATCGACTTCGACACCGACCCACGCCTCGCGGCCGGAGTACGGGTGGTCGCCGGCGAGCCGCGGGTGCGGTACCTGCACACCGAGCCGGGCGCAACCGCCGATGTGCTGGCCACCTGGCGTGAGTTGCTGGACGGCCGGGCGCAGGTACACACCCGCGATGAGGCGGTGGCCACCGGACTGTTTGGTCCGATGAACCCACGTAACCTGCCTCGAATCGGCGACGTTGTTGTGATCTGCACCGGCGACGCGGCGGTGCTGGCGACCGGCCACGAGCCGCCGGAAACAGCTCGCCTCATAGGTTTTCACGGTGCGGCGACTCCCGCCGAAATGGCAATTCCGTTGATTGTGCTCAGAGCGGAGTGACGTACGCCGAGCTGATACCGCCGTCGACCAAGAACGTCGACGCGGTGATGAACGATGCGTCGTCGCTGGCCAGAAACGCTACCGCTGAGGCAATTTCGTCGGGCTCGGCGAAGCGGCCCACCGGTACGTGCACCAGTCGGCGCGCGGCGCGCTCGGGGTCCTTGGCGAAAAGCTCTTGCAGCAGCGGGGTGTTGACCGGCCCCGGGCACAGCGCGTTGACCCGGATACCTTGCCGGGCGAATTGCACCCCCAGCTCCCGTGACATGGCCAGTACCCCGCCCTTGGAGGCGGTGTAGGAGATCTGCGATGTCGCCGACCCCAGCACCGCGACGAACGACGCGGTGTTGATGATCGATCCCTTCCCCGCAGGAACCATATGCCGCAACGCCGCGCGGCAGCACAGATACACCGATGTCAGGTTGACGTCTTGAACTCGTTGCCACGCGGGCAGTCCGGTGTTTTCGATCAGATCGTCCTCGGGTGGTGAGATTCCGGCGTTGTTGAAGGCGATGTCGACCGAACCGTAGGTTTGCGCCGCGGTGTCGAACAATGTATTGACCGCGCTCTCCTGGGAAACATCAACTGGCACAAACAAACCGGAGAGCTCTTCGGCGGCCTTCGCGCCTGCCTCGCCATCGATGTCGCCGACGACGATCTTTGCGCCCTCGGCATGCATCCGGCGGGCGGCGGCCAGGCCGATACCGCTGCCACCGCCGGTGACGACCACGCGGTTGCCTTCCTCGAATCCGAATCCTGCCGCTCCAAGATCCGTGCCGCCCATAGTTCTCCAATCAAGCGCTCGCTTGGTCAACGTAGATGTCCCTGAGACCGACGTCAAGGCCGTGGCATGCCGCCATCATCGCGCCAGAACCGCTGCCACGACTCCCACTTCTCCGGCAGCACGGCCTCCGTGAGCATCGGGTTCCCCGGGAAATGAAATCGGCCCGGGACCTCAAGCGGGTTCTCGGCGACATCAACGGCGTAGAGCACCTGGGGCTTTCGGCTGCGGAAGAACCACCGCCCCTCCCGGCGCTCGTACCTGTCCCAGTACTGCATAGCCATCACGATCCAGCAGTCGCCGACCTCATGCTCGGGACGGCAGTAGACGACGCCGGTCGCGTGGTCCTCGTCCAAGAGGTCGACGACATGATTTCCGATCAGGTGGAAGGTCGTTCGATACGGACGCAGGATCGAGTCAAACCACTGCGCGAGCGCGGGCCGTCCACTTCGGCCGTCACCAACCTGAACGTCCTCGACGAAGAGGTCGCAGAGCGCTTGCACGTCACGGCTGTCCAACGCGAGTGCGTAGCGCGATGCCAACTGCTGGATCTGCGAGCGGGCCTCCAGCGCGTCGATCCGAGCTGCCAGTTCGTCGACCATCACCGTCCTTAGTGGCAAAGTGGCAATGCCCTTGCTTACTACACGGGCTTGAAGGAAGCGTCAGACATCCACCGTGACGGACACACCCGAAGGAGGATCGAGCATGAAGAAGCGCGAGCTCCAGATACTTCTCGACAAGCAGGAGATCTACGAGGTGGTCCTGCGCTACTGCAGGGGCATTGACCGCGTCGACATGGACCTCGTGCGCTCGTGCTACTGGCCGAAGGCTGTCGATCATCACACGGGCTTCACCGGCACCCGAGACCAGTACGTCACCTGGGTCGAGCCGCTCGTCCGAGGGTTCACGGGCACGATGCATCTCGTGGGGAACCATCTGGTCGAGATCGAAGGAAATGTCGCCCGCAGCGAGACCTATGGCACCGCGTACCACTGGGGCGAGCCCGCGAAGGATTCGCGTCGGAACTTCGTTTCCGGATTCCGATACG
>Ga0182012_10006501_pt1 | contig 11916 bp, 8 predicted proteins | sample 612S2SmetaG_FD_120486 | JGI IMG/M metagenome (GOLD analysis project Ga0182012, IMG submission 120486) | Permafrost microbial communities from Stordalen Mire, Sweden - 612S2S metaG | ecosystem: Environmental > Terrestrial > Soil > Wetlands > Permafrost | place: Sweden: Stordalen | collected...
CTGAACTGCACGGGCGAAATGAGCTGCTGGGCGACATCGGCGATAATCTCGCTAAATTGGGCGGTCGGGCTGATGGGATCCAAAAAGATGTAATTGGTGCCGGGACCGTTGGCGTTGGCATTGGCCAGCAATTTTACGGGAGGGTAAGCGGCGTCAAACACATCAATGCTTTGCGGCCCATCCCCATTTCCATAGTCGTAAAGTGCATTGGTCAGGCCGTAGCTGGCGGCGTTGGTCAGGACGTTGTCGAGCAGGCTGAAAATGTCAGGAACATAAATCGTCAGGCCGGGAGAACTGGTCGCTATCTGGTTGAGCATCGCGGTATAGCTGGTGTTGAAGCCGATGATCTGCTGGCGGACGAAGGCCTTGTAGTTACTGGGCGAATTGTTGTATTGCGGAATTTCCGTCAGGTCCACGGCGTTAGGCGCAACCAAGTCACGGCAGCCCTTGGCATAAAGACTTACGATGGCATTGGAATGATTAATCAGATGCGAGTTGATGGCCGCAGTCCATTGCGCCTGATTGGTTCCGCTATTTTTCGTGATGGCGGAAATATCGCCGACAAAATCAGCGTTGCAGACCCAGACAATGAAGAGGCAGTTGGTGGCATTGGCCGGCGGGGTGAAACTGTTGACATTGTTTAACAAGACCGGGCTATATTGGCCGTAAAAGGATAGGTTGTTGCTGGAATAGGCCCAGTTGACGTTCGTGATGGAGTTGGCGCCCAATCTCTGGCGCTGGGCCAGCACTTCAACCCAAGTGCGGCCGTTGGAATAGCGCTGGCCATAGTAGGTATTGGGGAAAAGAGAAGCGGAGGTGTTGGTGGTCGTGGTGGAAATGGAGTCGCCAAAAATATAGATGGACGAGAAGGTGGCGTGCGCCGAGAAAATTAGACCGCTAAAAAACGACGCGATGAGGAAGAGTTGCCTAATGATTTTCACAGTGGGCAGTCTGCCGGGCAGGGCGGCAAAGTAAAGCGATTTTCCAAGGTTTTTGGCTGAAAACCCGGCGCAAGCCTTTTTGTCAATCATGGACATTACTTGACCGCAAGAGCGGAAAAAATGCTCACCACTTTTTGCCAAAAGCTTCACAAGTATTAACTTTTAAAATCCAGGCGCAAACTGTTGCCGCCCCGATTTTTGCCGGAGAGACCGGCTTTAAAAAGAATTTGCTGGCGCGAGGCGGAAGCCCCGTTAAGCTCCGCACCTGTCCGTCCGTTGCGCCAACCAAAGCCGATGCCCAAACAACCGACAATTCATCTGGCCGTCCTCGGTTTGAGCCTATCGCCGCTGGTGGCGCTGGGAAATGGTCTAGCTCTGCCCAGCCAGGATGCGTTTGCCACCGCGCGCGGCGAGGCGTTTGTGGCCACGGCGGACAATGCCTCGGCGATTTACTACAATCCTGCCGGCCTCGCCCAACTCACCGGAACCCAACTGCGTTCGGGCATCTACGGGCTTTATTACGACCCGACCTATCAGCCGCCGAAGGGTGCAAACAACGCCGGAAAAACCTACGACATAAAAAAACAGTTTGCCGCCGCGCCCCAGTTTTTCATCAGCAGCAGCCTGAAGGAATTGCCGGTGAGCGCCGGTCTGGGCGTCTATGCGCCTTATGGCGGCGGCATCAGCTGGCCGTCGGACACGGGCTTCCGCACGGTCGGGACGCAGAGTTCGCTGACCTACATCCGAATCAATCCCGTGCTGGCGGTGAAATTGGGGGATAAATTTTCTATTGGCGCAGGCCTAATGGTGGACTATGCCAGCATTGATCTCGAACAGGGTCTGCGGCCAAATGCGCAGCCATTTGTGAATTATTTCAAGTTTGGCGGAAACGGCTGGGCCGTGGGCTATAATGTCGGCGCGCTTTGGCATCCCATTGATCAAATTTCCTTGGGCGCGACGTTCCGCAGCCAGACGAGCTTCACCATGAACGGCACCACGGGCATGGAGCAGCAGCCGGCCTTCCGGGCTACGTCGCTGCCCGCCAACATGGATCTGACATTTCCGTTGACCGCCGTGGTGGGCCTGTCCTACCGGCCGACGCCGAAGTGGAACGTGGAATTCGACGCGGACTACACCGATTGGAGCAGTATCGGCAAAACCACCATCTATCAGCAGGGAACTCCGCCGTTTCCCGTGCAGAAAAATGTCACGGTGAATTTTGGCTGGCAGGGAAGCTGGATGTATGAGTTCGGCGTGACCCGTTATTTTGACGGCGGCTGGCACGCAAGCGCGGGCTACACCTTCGACCCGTGTTCCGTGCCCAACACCTATTACACGCCGCTGGTGGCGGACGTGGACCGGCATTTTTTCAGCCTCGGTGCCGGCCGCACGGGCAAGCTCTTCGATTTCGACGTAACTTACCAACTCGGCTATGGCCCGGATCATACGGTCACCGGCAGCACGCCTTCATCGACGCCGGGATTTTTCTCCGGCCAGCGCGCCAACGGCACCTACGCCTTCTTCAGCCAGGCGGTGATGCTGGCGGTGGGCGTCCATTTCTGATGGCGGAGAACCCACAGCTTGCTGTTGCGGACCGCATTCCGTCGGCGTAGCATCTCGCAAGGTATCATGACAACTCATCGTGGCAGCATTCAAAACGGCCGGGGCGCAACAGGGTTCGCTGAACGTGCCACGACACCTAAAACTTCGTCCCCGACGCTGGCCGATGGCCGGTCGCAATTTGCACGGCACGGCGCGGATCGGATTCATTACGTCACCATCGGCGAGGGCAAACACACCGTCGTCCTCGTCCATGGCTGGGCGTGCCACCTCGGTTTCTGGCGCGAACAAATCGCCGCGCTCGCGAATGACGCGCGGCTCGTTTTAATTGACCTGCCCGGCCACGGCCAGAGCGACAAGCCGCAGGCCGATTACACGCTGGATTTTTTTGCCGGCGCCGTGCTGGCGGTCTTGGACGACGCGAAAGTTGAAAAGGCCACCTTCATCGGCCACAGCATGGGCAAGGCCGTCATCTGCCGCGTCTTCAAGCAGGCGCCGGAAAAAGTGGCCGCGCTGGTTTCCGTGGACGGCCTGCTGCGGCGGCCGCAAGGCGTGCCCGGCCAGACCGAGGCGATGCTCGCGCAGTTCCGTTCGCCGCACTACCGCGAAGTGGCCCGGGCTTTTGTGGGCACTTTTTTTCCCGTCGCTGACACCGAGGCGCTGCGCGACGAGGTGACGGCGGAAATGCTTTTGACGCCGCAAAACGTGATGGCCGGAGCCATGACGGCGCTGCTGGACACGAACCAGCCCGACTGGAACCTGCCGCCGGTGGCCGTGCCGGTGCTGGTGTTCAACGCCAGGAGTTCGCAGTGGCTGGCGGGTTATGAAAACTATGTCCGCACGCTGTCGCCGCAGGCGGAATTCCGGATGTTTGAAAACGTCGGCCATTGCCTTATGCTTGAGCAGCCCGCCGAGTTCAACGCCGCGCTCATCGAGCTGCTGCGGAAATATGATCTGATGGCGAAATAGCCCGCGCATGAGCCCGCTTCTCAAAATCAGCGACCCCGGCCATGGCAACGGCACGCCCGCACTTTTGAACCGGCCAAAAATAAATCCGGAGCCGGCCGCGTCCAAAGTTGGGAAGGCGGATTTCCGTCGGGAGTTCAAAGATTTTTCCCAAGCATGGCAGAAATCCTATCTCGTCTCGCAGGATTACAAGGTGGCCGTGGCCGATCTCCAGACGTTCCTGCACGACCTGCGCGTGTGGCTGGATGGCGTGGAATCAGAAATGCGCTCCGTCCCCGCCGCCGAGCGCGCGGCGCTTGAAACCAAAATCGCCGACGATTTGCGCGAGCCGGTGCTGGCCGTGCTGGCCGGTCTCTTCGGACGTTTTGAGACCGTGTCCGACGCCGTCGCCGAGGATTTAGGCCCGGCGCACCGCGCGTTTGGCCGGCGGCAGCTGCATCCGTATTTCCTGTGCGCGCCGTTTTTCCACCGCACCTACACCAAGCCGCTGGGCTACGCCGGCGACCATGAAATGATGAGCATGATTGTGCGCAACGGCTTCGAGGGCGATTCGCTTTACGCCCGGCTCGTCAACGCCTACCTGCTCAACCACGCGCCCTGCCGCGCGGTCCGCAACCGCGTCGGTTTTCTGAAAGAGAAAATCATCGCAGAAACCAGCCGCGTCGCGCGCGCCGGCGGCACGGCGAACATTTTTTCGCTCGGCTGCGGCCCGGCGTGGGAGGCGGTCAATTTTCTGGATGAACATCCGCTGGCCAATCACACGCGCTTTCAATTATTAGATTTCAACGAGGAGGCGCTGGAGTTCGCCGGTGGCAAAATTGACGCGGTCAAAAAAAAGCGTTCGTTGCGGACGCCGGTGCGGCTGGTGAAAAATTCCGTCCAGAATTTGCTGCGCGGCCATCCGCATTCCGCCATGGAAAAAGCGGGCTTCGACCTGATTTATTGCTCCGGCCTTTACGATTACCTGACCGACCGCGTCTGCCAGGCGCTGAACAACCATCTGTATAGCTGGCTGCGACCGGGCGGGCTGCTGGTCATCGGCAATTTCGGCCCGGATACGCCCGGCCAGAATCTGATGGAACACCTGATGGACTGGTTCCTGATCTACCGCAACCAAAATGAAATTGCCGCGCTCGCGCCCGAAGCGGCGGCCAAGGAAGACCGCCGCGTGCGCGCCGAGGACGCGGGCGCGAACCTGTTTTTGGAAGTCCGCAAACCGGCATGAACGAACCTGAATTTTACAGGATTTACGAGGACGAGAAACGGCGCGACTATATCACCGCCGCGACGTGGGGGACGTTCGTTTCCATTCCGCTGAATTTGTCCTGCACGTTCATGGACCACGGCATGTATCCGGCGCTGGCGGACAAGTTTCTTCAAGCCCGCCTGATCAGCGTCAGTGTGACGGCACTGGCGTGGCTCTGGTTCAAAACGAAAATCGGCCGCGCACATCCGCAGTTCAGCATCATGTGGTTCGCCAGCCCGATGCTGATGATCTTGTGGATGATTTACGCGGCCAACGATCACACCCGCTATTCGCCCTACTACGCCGGGCTGAACATCATCATGCTGGGCATGGGTCTGCTGTCGTCCTGGGCCTACGTCCAAAACTTCATCACCAGCGCGTTCGTGCTGGGAACGTATGTAGCGATCTCGTTTGCCATGAACCCGCCGCAGCCGATTGGTTCCATTTTGAACAACACCACGTTCCTGATGCTGACTGCCGTGCTGGTCGTGGTCGGCAGCGTGGTGAATTCCCGCTCGCGGTTCCGGGAATTTTCCTTGCGCTACGAACTCGACAAAAACCGCCGGGCGCTCGAAGCCAGCCTCGCGCAGCTCAAGGAAAACGAGGCGCAACTCGTCCACTCGGAAAAGCTCGCGTCGCTCGGCCGCATGAGCGCGGGCATGATCCACGAGATCAACAACCCGCTGAACTTCGCCAAGGCCGGCCTGGGTTTTTTACGCGAGAAGGAAAAATTTCTCGTGCCGGAGCAGCGCGCGGATTTTGCCGACATCCTCAAGGACGTCGAAGCCGGCGTCGGCCGCGTGAACACCATCGTCTCCGATCTGCGGATGTTCACGCATCCCGACACCGAGCAGCGCGACGAGGTGCCCGTGCATGAAATCATCACCGCCGCCGCGCGGTTCTTAAACAATGAATGCACGGACAAGGTGGAATTTGAGGAGGCGCTGGCACCGGGCCTGACCGTTTTCGCCAACAAAAACAAGCTGATCCACGTCTTCACCAACCTGCTGCAAAACTCGCTCGACGCGCTGAAAAATAAAAAATTCACGGACGAAAAACCGGTCGTCCGCATCGGCGGCCGCGTGGAAAACGGCACCACCATTTTGACGGTGTATGACAACGGCCCCGGCATCGCCGCCGAAAATCTCGGCAAGATTTACGACCCTTTTTTCACCACGAAGGACGTGGGCGAAGGCATGGGCCTGGGTTTGAGCATCTGCTATCGCATCGTGCGCGAGACGGGCGGGAAGATTTTCGTCAAGACCGAGCCGGGTAAATTCTGCGAATTCTCGGTGGAACTGCCCGCCCGGGAGAAAATCACCGCCACAAACTGAACCATGGAAAATTCCTTCGACTACAAAAAATACGCCATCGTCTATGTGGACGACGAGGAGATGTCGCTCAAGTATTTTAGCCGCGCATTTGGCGAGACCTACCGCATCTTCACCGCCACCAACGCGCGCGACGGCCTGAAAATCATCCAGGAGCGTGGCGACGAAATCGGCATCCTCATGACCGACCAGCGGATGCCCGGCGAAAAGGGCGTCTGGCTGCTGGAACAGACCCGCAAGCTCCAGCCGCAAATCCTGCGCATCCTCATCACCGCGTTCACGGACATGGACGCCGCCATCGCCGCCATCAACAGCGGCTCGATTTACAAATACGTTTCCAAGCCGTGGGATCGCACGCACCTCGAACTGGAGCTGAAGCAGGCGATGGATTTTTTTCTGGTCCAGCGCGAGCGCGAGGAACTGCTAAAGGAGCGCAGCGCGCTGCTGCGCGAGCGGATGATCGCCAACCGCATCGGCAGTCTTGGCCTCGTCGCCGCCGGCCTGAGCCAGCATATCCGCAACTCGATGGTCGCGGTGAAAACTTTTCTGGATTTGGTCGAGGAACAAGGGCCGTCCAACAGCCTGCACGATCCGGACATGGTGCGGAATGTCCGCGCGGACATCGCCAACGTGGTCAGCCTGCTGACCGACCTGCGCATCGTGTCGGCCGATCATGGGGACGCCGCTTTTCCCGACAAAATAAATTTGGCGCCCGCGCTGGCGGAAATTTTGGCCGCGTTGCAGCCCGCGCTCGCCGCCCGGCGCATCGCGGTGGAAAATTTAATCCCCGAAAATCTCCCGGCGTTGCACGTTGACCAGCCCAAGTTCAAACGGCTGTTCGAGCTGCTGTTCAAGGACGAGCTGGCCATGCTGCCCGCCGGCAGCCGCATCGCACTCGCGGCGGCGGAATCCGCCCTCGACGGCCGGCCCGCCCTCGCGCTCACACTCACCGACAACGGCCCGGCGCTGCCGCAGGACACGCTCAACCTGGTGCTCGACCCGTTCGCCACGCGTGGCAAGCCCTCGGAATACGGCATCAACCTGATGATCTGCCTGTTCATCGTCCACCATCACGGCGGGACGATCGAGGTTTCGGGCGCGCCCGGCGGCGGCAACATCTTCACCATCCGCGTGCCGTTGCAGCCGGAAAAGGTTGCGGCCGGCTGAACAATTTTTTAAGCGCGGCACGGTTCCGTTGACGGCTCAAAAGTGACTGTATCCGGGCCAAGATTCCATTGACCTTTCCGCCGTTTCTGTGAAAGATAAAGCCAGTGACGGACACCACTCAAAACCACCTTCGCCGGCGCGCGCAATGAAGACGATTCTGGTTTTGTCACCGTATCCCGACTTCTCGGAGGCCATCCGCGCGGCGCTGAATCCCGAGGCCTACCGCATCGTCCACCGCCTCAATGTGGACGAGGCCGAACCGCTGGTCGTCCACGGTCTCGCCAGCGCAGTCATCCTCGACGCCGAACTCATGGGCGTGGAAAGCGTCCTCAACATCGAACGCCTCCGCCGGCACAACAAAAAATCTCCCATCATCGCCTACACCGATGCGTCGCAGGCGGATTGGGAAGAAGAGGCGTTTTTGCACGGCGTCACACACGTCCTGACCAAGCCGGTGCGGCAGCGGCTTTTGAATTCCATTTTGGAAAAGCTCTGGACTGCGCCCGCCGCGCCGCGTCCGGCAATCAATGTGCCGACGGGCAACACCGCCATCTTCGCGCGCACCGCTGCAGATCCCCAGGCTGGCGGACGTTATGTGAACGCCGCGCAGACGCTGGATGTGCTGCGCGATTTTTCGCCCATCCTCACGCACTCGCTCAACGCCGAGGCGATGCTGAAACAGTTCCTGCAATTTCTCCGCGACATTCTGAGCGTCAACCGCGCGGCGATTTTTCTCAACCGTCCGTGTTCGCCGCTCACCGAAGTCATGTCGCCCGAAGACACCCGGCGGTTGCGCGCGGCGTCGGCCATCGGTTTGGCCAACGGTCTGCTGGAACATTTCGAGCTGTCGCTGGATTCCGGCATCGGCGCGCAGATCACCAAACTCGGCCGCATCCTCCGCCGCGACAGCGACGAGGCGCGCATGGACGGCGAGACGCAGAAGGAATTTGAACTGCTCGGCGCGCAGGTGGCCGTGCCCATCACCAGCCGCGATGCGATCATCGGCGTGGCCACGTTCGACGGCCGCGTGACCGGCGAACCGCTGGTGAACGTGGAATTGGAATTAATTTTCCATCTGCTCGAACAAGTCGGTCTCGCGCTGCGCAACATCTGGCTGCACGACCAGTTGGCCGGCAACCACGAGATGATGACCGACGTCTTGCGCGAACTCAGCAGCGCCTGCGTCGTCGTCGGGCGCGACTTGAAGGTGCTGCACGCGAACAAGGCCGCGCGGCGTCATTTCGGCCGGAAGAACGAGCGCACCGGCGGACTGGAATTTACCGATTTGCCGCGCACGCTCGGCGCGAAGATTTATCAGGTGCTCAAGACCGGCGCGGCGCTGGACCCGTTCCGCTACGAGCCGGAAAATTCTCCCGGCACCGCCTACAAGGTCAGCATCCTCGCGTTTCAGCACGGCAATTCCTCCGTGCCCGCGTCGGCACTGCTCACCGCCGAGGACTTGAGCGAGAGCGAGCATTTGAACCGGCTGGAAGTCGAGGCCGCAAATTTGCGCCTCATCAAGTCCATGTCCTACCGGCTGGTGAACGAGATCGGCAACGCCGTCGTGCCGCTCTCCACGCACCATCAGCTCCTCAACGAACGCTTCGATGATCCAGACTTCCGCAAATCACTCGACGCGGCGCTGGGCGAAAGCGTCAAGCGCATCATGCGGCTCAATAATCAAATGCGGTTCCTCGCGCGCGAAGGCCAGTTCGAGTCGGAAACCTTTGCCGTGGGCAAGCTGGTGGAAGACGCGTTTCAGGAGGCGACGCGGCATCAGGCCACCGCCGGCGCACAGTTAAAATTTGGGATTTTCGATAAGCAGCTTACGGCCGTCGGCGACCGCGCGGCACTCAAGCACGCGCTGGCGGAAATCATGCTGAATGCCCTCCAGTCCAATCCGGGCAATGCGAAGGTGGACGTGACGCTCGCGACCGCCGGCAGCAACGGCGAGCGTTCGCTGCAGATTGAGGTGCACGACAACGGCGGCGGGTTCAGCGCCGAGACGGCCAAGCGGGTGCCCGCGCCATTTTTCACCACGCGGCAGGTTGGCCTCGGCCTGGGGCTGACGGTGAGCCAGCGCATCATCGAGACGCACCACGGCAAGCTGGAGATTGTGCCCTCGCCCACCGGCGTGGTGCGCGTGTCCCTGCCGCTGGGCACGCCGGCGGCGAGTTGATTCTGTGGAAAAGCCGGACTGCCGGCCGCGGCGACAAAGACGTGGCGCAGGTGGCAGCGAAGGTGAAGCTGGAAATGCCGAAATGAAAAACTTCTTGCATTCATGTTGACGATGTGTCACAAATAAAAAGCAAGATGATCAGCGGAACAACCATTCAAGATTCTCTTTTGGAAGTGCCAAGAATCCAGCCTGTCCGGTTGAAAAAGCCGCGACTTGGCCGCTACGAAGGCATTCGCAAAAAATTCGAGAATGACACTTCCGACACGGCCAAGGTGTATGTTGAGTTCAGCGAGAAAGTTTCAATCCCCAACGGCTTCCAATTCATCGACCTTTTTTGCGGCGCGGGCGGAATGACTTGCGGGCTCACGCGCGCGGGCTACGCGGCGCGGGCGGCGGTGGAAATCGTGGACATTGCCTGTGACACGCATCATCGTAATTTTCCAAAATGCAAACTGCATCGCGGGCCGATTCAGGATTTTGACGCGAAAGCGTTGACGGATGAATTCGGGCAAATTCATTTGGTTGCTGGTGGCCCGCCATGCCAGGGATTTTCAGTCGCCGGATTCCGCAATCCCAAAGACGAGCGCAACCAGCTTTTCCGCGAATTCATGCGCGTCATCAAGACGGTGAAACCGTGGTATGTCGTCATGGAAAACGTGCCGGGCATTTTGACTTTGGCCAGCGGAGATTTTTATCGCGCCATCATCGAGGCGTTTGGCGAGGCGGGTTATCCGACGGTTTCCGTCGCGGTTTTGGAATCGGCAAATTACGGCGTCCCGCAACTGCGTCCGCGCGCGATTTTCATCGCGAACCGTTTTGGTCGCAGCAATCCATTTCCACAACCGCAGCTCACACAGGAAAACTACCGTCCGATTGAAAGCGCGCTGCACGGTTTGTCCGCAAACGAGTCTGCGCCGGGAATCAATCACGAATGGACAAAGCACTCGAAGGAAATGGAAAAACGGCTGTCGAAAGTTCCGCCCGGCGGCTCGCTCTATGAGACTTTTTTTGATGCGTGGAAGCGGCAGTATCCAGGATTGCCAAGCATGACCATCAAGGAAAACCACGGCGGCACGCATATTCATCCACATCTCAACCGCGTTTTGTCGGCGCGTGAAATGGCGCGGCTGCAAACTTTTCCAGACGATTTTATTTTTTGCGGGACGATGAAGAAAGCCATGTGGCAAATCGGCAACGCCGTTCCGCCAAGGCTGGCGGAAGTCATCGGAAAAACTTTGCTGCCTTCATTGCAGGCGTTGGCCGACAAAAAGCCAGACCCGTTTGCATCACTTTCTAACTGGCGGCTTTTGGAACAGAAAGCTTGAGGTTCAACGCCTCGCGCCATTTTGCAAAGTCATACCAGCCGCAACCGACACAGCCTTTTTCCGCTTCAACTCCAATCGGCGGAACGTTTTTGTGCCAGTCACCGTTGCCGTGATAGAAAAACTCAATGCCAAAAGGCGTTCCACGTTTACCAGTTTTGAAACAAATTTCACACGCGCGGCTTTTGAGCAGATTGTGGTTGCCGCCAGTATCAAACTTGAGGAGTTGAAACTTTTCTTCGATCTCCTTTTCGGACATTTTCGGCGAAAGTTTTAATTCCGCTGCATCCCAGCGAATCATAGGGAAACGGTGGTCTATCACCAACTCATGCACTGGCCGCACGCGTTGCTCAATCACATCCATGTTGCCAAAATGAGCTAGAATTTTGTGCTGTAAAGCTTTTGGAATGCTTGCTGGAGCATTGGTGCTTTGATAAGCACCCGTCCATCTGTCCCAAGTTGTTTTCCACCCGCACTGCTTACAATCTTCCTTTCTTGTTTCGATTTTTATACCGGGGCGGTTTTTAGTGCCGCGTTGCAAGCCTTGGATGCCACCGCCGCCAGCAAGCTGTTCGCTGGCGATGTGTTTGTATTCATGCGACCGGCAATGCCATTTTTTGTCCCTCAAAACTTTCAGGACTTCGGCTTGCAAGCTTCCTTCTTTTGGCTCGCTCATCGGGGCTTCCTTTTCGCCTTTGCTTCCAAGCCGTGCAATAATTCTTCGGTCGTGATGCCAAAACCCTTTGCGACTTTGACAATCGCCGTCAGCGATGGATTGCGGACACCGCGTTCAAGCCCGGAAATGTAAGTCCGATCCAAATCGGCGCGTTCAGCGAAGTCTTCCTGTGAAATGCCGAGCGCACTGCGCCGTTCGGCAATAAGTTTGCCAAAACTTTTGAGAGTGAGTTTTCGCTCGGACACGACATCAGTTAAAACGCTAGTTGCCGATGTGTCTATGGACGATGTGTCACAATTCCATCACGTTGACGGATTACGCGCCGTTAAAATAACAGGAGTGACTGGCCTCAGCCACCGGTGAAGCTTCCGCCTTCATCGGATTTCGGCGTGACAAGTTGGCGGAAGCCGTCCGCAAACTTCACCTCCCCGATTTCCCGGACTGCCAGCCCAAGCCGCGAGTCGCACGGTGAAACCGGGCGGGACGGTGCCCTACGCCGCATCCAGCCGGAGCAGGCAATGGCCGAAA
>Ga0182012_10006504_pt1 | contig 11911 bp, 9 predicted proteins | sample 612S2SmetaG_FD_120486 | JGI IMG/M metagenome (GOLD analysis project Ga0182012, IMG submission 120486) | Permafrost microbial communities from Stordalen Mire, Sweden - 612S2S metaG | ecosystem: Environmental > Terrestrial > Soil > Wetlands > Permafrost | place: Sweden: Stordalen | collected...
ATCACCGGCTTCCTCTCAAACGACGCCTATAACCCGAGCCTGCCCGGCAACTCCGTAGGTCGCACGCTCGGCCCGCTCGACTTCTACCTGTTCAACTGGCCGACGCACCCCGCCTGGCTGTATGCGTTCACCCAGGGCACCCACGTCACCCTCGGCCTGGCCGTCTTCCCGATCCTCCTCGTCAAGCTCTGGTCGGTGATCCCGAAGCTGTTCGAGTGGCCACCGGCGCCCTCGCCGGCGCACGCCCTCGAGCGCCTCTCGCTGGCCTTCCTCGTCGGTGGCGCGCTGTTCGAGTTCGCGACGGGGATCCTCGACATTCAATACGCCTACCTGTTCAAGTTCTTCTTCACGAACGCCCACTACTACGGCGCCTGGGTCTTCACGGCGGCCTTCCTGTTTCACACCGCGATCAAGCTGCCGACGATGAAAACGGCGCTGGCGGCACGGCGCGGGCTGGCGCCGCTGATGGATGACCTGGCGCGCACCCGCCCCGAGCCGCAGGGCGAGCCGGCGAGCGCGCTGATCGCCCCCTCCCCGGCGCCGGCGACGATGTCACGCAGAGCCCTGCTCGCCTCGATGGGCGTCGGCTCGCTGTTCCTGTTCATCCAGGGCGCCGGCGACACGATCGGCGGCCCGCTGCGGGCGCTCGCGATCTTCGGCCCCCGTGACCGCGCCGGCTCGGGGCCCGACGGCTTCGCCGTCAACCGCACGGCGGCCGCCGCGCAGATCACGCCCGGCCTCGTCGATGCTTCCTGGAGACTCGAACTGGCGGGCGCAGACCGGGCCGTCAAGCTGACCCGCGCGCAGCTGCTGGCGCTGGAGCAGCGCACCTACGACCTGCCGATCGCCTGCGTCGAGGGCTGGTCGACGACCCAGCGCTGGACCGGGGTGCCGGTGGCGGAGCTAAAGCGGCTCGCGGGCATCGAGGGCGAGGCGACGGTGCGGAACATCTCGATCGAGACCGACGGCGTCTTCACCGCCGCGACGCTCTCTAAGAGCGAGATCGCCGACGAGCGGACGCTGCTGGCGCTCAAGGTCAACGGCGCCGACCTGTCGCTCGACCATGGCTACCCGGCCCGGATCATCGGGCCCGGCCTGCCCGGCGTGCACTGCACCAAGTGGGTCAACAAGATGCAGTTCAGCGAGGCCTGACCCGATGGGCACCCTGCTCGGCGCGTTCCGCCGCCATTACGGCGCAAGCCCCCTCCATCTGATCGCGTTCATCGCCTCGATCGCCCTGACGGGCGCAGCCGTCGCGGGCTGGTTCGCCGAACCGGAGATCAGCATTCGCTACATCCTCTACTGGTTCGTCGGGGCGATCGTCGCCCACGACATGATCGTGCTGCCGTTCTACTCGGCGATCGACCGGGTCGCGCTGGCGCTCGCGCGCCGCCGGCCGCGCCCGTCCGCGCCCGGGCGCGCGCAGGCGGGCGAGCCCGCCCCGGTCCGCACGCCGGGCTGGGTCTACGTGCGCGTGCCGCTGGCGCTGAGCGCGCTGCTCCTGCTCGTCTTCGGCGCGGAGATCCTGCGCGAAGGAAACGCGACCTTCCACATCGCCAGCGGCCAGACCCAGAACGTCTACCTGCTGCGCTACCTGATCACGGTCGGCGTGCTGTTCGGGCTGTCGGGTCTTGCCTACCTGCGCAGCTCGGCGCGGGCCAGCTCGCGCATCCCCTGAGCGAAGTCCTCGCGGGCGCGGAAGCCGAGCTCGGCCGCCGCCCGGGCCGGTGAGGCGAAGATGTGGCGGACGTCACCGCGGCGGTACTCGCCCGTGATCAGCGGCCGCGGCGCGTCGGGGCCGGCCGCCTCGGCGAGCGCGTCGGCCATCTCGCCGACGCTCCGCGGCGAGCCGCTCGCGACGTTCAGCGGCCCGGTGACCGGCTCGGCGGCGCTCAGCGCGGCGAGGTTCGCGAGGGCCACGTCGCGGACGTGAACGAAGTCGCGCCGCTGGGCACCGTCCTCGAAGACGCGCGGCGCCTGGCCCGCCGCGAGGGCGCTCGCGAACAGCGAGGCGACGCCCGCATAGGGCGTGTCGCGGGGCATCCGGGGGCCGTAGACGTTGTGGTAGCGCAGGGCCGTCACGGGCACGGCCGTCTCGCGCTGGAAGGCCGCCGCGAGGTGCTCCTGATGGAGCTTCGTGGCGGCGTAGACGTTGCGCGGGTCGAGCTCGGCGTCCTCGGGGATCGCCTGCGCCTGCAGTCGGCGCCCGCAACGCGGGCAGCCGGGCTCGAAGTCGCCCCGCTCGAGATCCTCGATCCGCCGTGGCGCCGGGCGCACGATGCCGTGCTCCTCGCAGCCGTAGCGGCCCTCGCCGTAGACGACCATGCTCGAGGCCAGCACCAGCCGGCCCGCGAAGCCGGCTGCCGCGAGCGCCCGCAGCAGGACGGCCGTGCCGGTGTCGTTGTGGCTGACGTAGTCGGCGATGTCGAGGAAGTCGCTGCCCAGTCCGACCATCCCCGCCTGGTGGCAGACGTGATCGACTCCGGCGAGCACCCGCTCGACGCTCGCCGCGTCGCGGAGATCGCCCTGGACGAAGTCGGCCTCGGGAGCGAGGTAGCCGGGCAGCTCCCGGTGGGCGAGCAGCGAGTCGAGCACCCGCACCTCGGCCCCTTCGGCGATCAGCGCATCGACGATGTGCGAGCCGATGAAACCGGCGCCGCCGGTGACGAGGATCATGCGGAGGACGACCCGGCGCCGGCCAGCACCCGCGTCATGTCGCGCACGGCACGGGCCGTTCCCCGCACGGTTCCGGTCACCTTCGAGCGCCCCGTCCGCGGCAGGTAGACGACGTCGAGCTCACGGACCCGCCAGCCGGCCGCCTCGGCGCGGATGACCATCTCGAGCGGATAGCCGAACGCGCGGTCGCTCAGCCCGAGCGCCAGCAGCTCGGCCCGCCTGCCCGCCCGCATCGGGCCGAGGTCGCGCAACCGCAGGCCCGTCCGGCGCCTGAGCAGCGCGGCGAGGGCAGCGTTCGCGAGCCGGGCATGGGCCGGCCAGGCGCCGCGGACCGCGCGCCGCCGGCCGAGCACGAGATCGGCCTGTCCGTCCTCGAGCAGTGCGACCAGTCGCGGCAGCTCGGCCGGGTCGAGCGAGCCGTCACAGTCCATCATGCAGACGAGCTCCTGGGTCGCGGCTTCGAGGCCGGCCTGGCACGCGGCGCCGAAGCCGCGCACGGGTTCGCTGATCACCCGTGCGCCCAGCCGGGCCGCGAGCTCACCCGAGCCGTCGCTCGAGCCGTTGTCGACGACGATCGCGCGATAGCCCGCGGGCAGCGCCGCGAGCACCGCCGGAATCGCGCCGGCCTCGTCGAGGACCGGCAGGATCACCTCGGGCATCGCGCCCCGGTCATGGCCAGCGGATGTGGCTGCCGGTCGGCGCGATCGTCTCCCCCGCGATCAGCTCGAGTGCGCCGCCGAGCGTCGCCGCCAGCGCCGCGGTGCTGGCGCCCATCAGCTCCCTCAGCTGCTCGAGTGGGGTCGCCTCGGCCTTGACCCCGTTGGCGTAGTCGGTGACGTAGCCGACGAGCGCATAGGGCAGCTCGGCCTCGCCGCACAGGACCGTCTCCGGCCCGGCGGTCTGACTGACCGCGCTGACGCCGCAGCCGGCCAGCATCCGGATCTCGGCGCGCGTGTTGAAGCGCGGCCCGTCGACGTGCCCGTAGCAGCCGCCGTCCCGCGGGGCGAGGCCCGCCGCGCGGGCGCCGCCGAGCAGCGCCACTCGCAGCGGCTGCGAGAACGGTCCCTCGTAGACCCAGTGGCCGCGGCCGGGTCGGCCGGGCTCATCGTGCAGCGAGCAGATCGACCCGTCGGGCAGCCGGTTGGCGAGGAAGTGCAGATCGTCGAAGACGACGAGTTCGCCCAGCTCGAGGCCCGGGTCAACGGCGCCACAGATCGTCGCGGCCAGGACCGCGCTGGCTCCGGCCTCACGCAACGCGAGCACGTTGGCGCGGTGGTTGACCTGGCTCGAGAGGCGCGGGTGGCCCTCGCCGTGGCGGGAGACGTGCAGGACCTCGGCGCCGTGCCAGCGCCCCGAGCTCACCTCGACCTCGCCGAAGCGGGTCACGACGACGCTCGCGGCGGCGCCCTCGAGGCCGGGCAGCGCATAGGTCCCCGACCCGGTGATGATGCCGACGCTCACCTCGTCAATCCTAGGGTGCGCCTCAGTGCAGCAGCGCTTCGATTTCGGCCCGGTGCGCAACCCCGAGGCGGGTCGCCTGCGGCTTGAAGCCGAGTTCCCGGTTGAGCAGGTAGCCGGCCGGCATGAAGGCGAGCAGGAAATAGGCGCCGAGCACCACCACGCCGGCCCTGACCCGCCGCGCCGGGGCGAGGGCCGCGAACGGCAGCACCCACTGCACATACCAGGGGACGGCCCAGCTGAGCGAGACCGTCAGCGCCGCCAGCACGACCGCAGAGGCCGTCAGCCAGTGCATCCGCCGGCGCACGACGGCGTACGTGCAGCCGCTCAGGACCGCGATCAGGGCGAGGTCGATCAGCGTGTGCAGGGTCGCCGTCTCGCCGCCCTGGCCGAGCGCCAATCCGATCAGGTTGGGGATGCCGACCGAGGTGACGAGCTTGCTCTGCGTGCCGAGCCCGGGGAGGTGGGCGCCGAAGAAGACGACCGAGAGCAGGCCGAGGCCGAGCGCCGCGGCTGCCGCGCCGCGGATGAACCCCCGCCGGTGACCGGCGGCGAGGAAGATCGGCAGCAGCAGTGCCGAGGAGGCCTTGATGAAGACCGCCAGCATCAGCCACGCCCCGGCTGCCCGCGGCGCGACGGGCGAGCGCAGGAACATGTAGACGGCGAGCACGACGAAGAACAGCATCAGCGTGTCGTTGTGGTCGGCGCCGAGGCCCCAGACGAGGAAGACCGGGTTGAGCCCGACGAAGGCGATCGCCGAGCGCCGCGAGCGGCCCAGGAGCGCGGCGCAGCGCCACACGAGCCAGAGCGTGCCGAGGCTCGCGAGCAGGAGGGCGAGCTTGATCGCCCAGAACGAGAGCGCCACCCCGAGCGGGACGAGCGCATAGGTGAACAGCGTGAAGACCGGTCCGTAGGGCGAGAGCAGGTGGTGCCAGTTGCTCAGCGGGAACGCCGGGTCGTTGTGCGGCTCGAGGATCGGGATGACGCTGTAGGGGTTGAGGCCGTGAACCACACCCATGCGGCCGTAGTTGATGTAGTTGAAGACGTCCGTGTACTGCATCGGCGGCGCCAGGAAGAAGGCCAGGTGGACGGCGAGGAGCGTCGCGATCGTCCAGCGCGCCCGCAGACGGCCGACGGTCGAGAAGGCGAGCACGTAGAACGCGTACATCGCGATCATCAGCCAGCTGAACTGCCACATCAGCTTTTCGGTTTCGTAGGTCATCCCGCCCAGCAGTTCGCGCAGCGGCCCGGCCATCCAGGCCGGGAAGTAGCGCCCGCCGGCCGTGGGGGTGAAGGCGCTCGGGCGCTCGGCGGCCATCAGCACGATCAGCGCGCTCGCCGCGGTCAGGCCCAGCAGCGAGCCCGCTGCGAGCACGCGGGGAAGCCGCGAGGCGCGGTGCGCGACGATCCGCGGCAGCCGGGCCGACAGGCGGCGGGCGGCGGGCGCGGTGAGCGGGAGGGGCTGCGTGGTCATCTCGTCAGGTCGCGCACGGCGGGCCGGTCAGCCCCGCCACGATCGTGCTCGAGGATCCCGTCGGCGCGCGGGCGAATGTTCGCAGGGTCTCGTCGGTGAGCGACGCGTAGAGCACCTGTGTGTCGGGGCCCGCCGGCCCATTGGCGCGGGGGTCGGGGATCACCGTGCGCCCCGGCGTCAGCGAGATGCGCCGTTCGAGGGTCACCGGCGCGGTCCCGGCCGGTTCGCTGACGCGCCCGTCGGGATAGACCGTCGGCGCGGTTTCCGGGGCCTGCTGGGCGTGCGCCAGGCGCACGGCGAGGGTGGCCGCGACGCTGGACCGTCCGGGGTTCGTCAGCGCGAGGCCGCCCGCCACGCATTCGGCGCGCAGCGGGTGCAGCGTCCGGCGGCGCAGCAGCGCCAGTTCGGAGGCGCTGTGGGCCCGGCGCAGACGGGCGGCGTAGCCGCGCAGGTCGAAGAACCAGAGGTCGCCGTCGGGGCTGATCAGGCCCTCCTCCTCGAGCAGCGAGCGCAGGTTCGCATGCAGGGCCGGCACGACGGCCGGTTCGAAGCCGGCCGGGTCGACCCACAGCCCTTCGAAGCCCGCCGCTACCGCGGCCGCCAGGACATAGGGCAGCGGCTGACCGGCGAGCTCGGCCTGCCAGTCGCCGGGGAGGCCCTTGACCTGGCCGTAGCTCCAGCGCAGCTGTCGCGAATGCAGGTAGCCGCGCAGCGGCTCGTACTTCGTCGAATAGGTCGCCAGGAGGCCGCCGACGGGCGTTTCGGGATAGCCCTCGGGGTAGGGGACGTAGGGCAGCTGGAAGACCGCCGCGCCCGCCGGCAGACGGGCTTCGATCTGGGCGACCAGGCGCCCGTCCGAGTTCCACTGGCGGGCGGTCGCCCGGTAGGGCGGGATGTAGGAGTCGCTGGACTGGTCCCAGACGCCGAACACGAGCACGAGCGCGAGCAGCCCCAGCCAGGCTCCCCGGCCGTGGCGCCGCCGGGCAAGCCTCGCGCCGAGCGCCTCCAGCCCGACGGCCACGGCGAGCAGCGAGAAGAACGCGATCAGCACCGAGATCCTGTTCCAGGCGCGCACGTCGGGGGTGAAGACGAGCTCGATCAGCCCCGACAGGCCGCCGACGGTGCCGACGGCGATCGCCAGCCAGGCGCCGGCGGCGGCGCCTCGCAGCAGCCGGCGCGAGGCGAGCGCGCCGCCGAGGCCCGCGAGCGCCACGAGGCCGCCGAGCGTCAGCCAGATGAAGCCGGCGTCGCCGACCGTCCCGAGGCTCGAATAGCAGGCCTCGCAGTAACCGGGCGCGATCGCGTGGTCGTAGCGTTCGGTGACTTCGCGCAGCGGCCCGATCCGCGCGTCGGGGGCGGGCAGGAGCAGGTTGGCGGGCTGCAGGCCGAAGGCCTCGTTGGAGCTCTCGTTGGCCGCGAAGGAGCGTTCGAGCGCGAGGTTGGTGCCGTGCCTGGCGCGGTAGAGGAGGCTCGGCGCGAGGTTCGCGCCGACGGTCGCGCAGACGAGTACGAGGGCGAGCACCCCGCCCGCGGCGGCGCGCGGACGACGGGCGCACAGAGCGATCAGGGCGCCCCCGGCAAGCATGACGACGGCGAAGGTCGCGTAGTAGAGGTTGTCCGAGCCGATCACCAGGCAGATCGCCAGGCTCGCGAGACTGCGGCGAGAGGCCCAGGCGAAGCGGCCCGCACGGCCCCCCGCCGCGGCGGGGCGGCGAACGAACAGCGGCTCGCCGCCGATCACCCGCATGAACAGATGGGCGGCCAGCGGCACCCCGTAGTAGGCCGACAGGAAGAGATGGGACTCGCCGCGGAAGAAGTGGTAGGCGAGCAGCGCGAACAGGACCGCGGCGACGCCCGCCGGGAGCGCGCCGATCCCCTGCGCGCGGAGCACCAGATGGGCGGTGAACCCCGCCAGGGCGAAGCTCGCCAGGAAGAACAGGTTGATCAGCAGCGCCGGGTTCGCCGAGAGCAGCGCGAACAGGCGGATGATCAGCAGGTTGAGGCTGTCGGCCCCCTGGGGATAGTCGATCAGGCGCTGACCGAACGGCGCGCCCAGGTTCGCGTTGGCCGCGTAGGAGCCGTGTTCGGCGATCCCCTTGACGAGCGCCAGATAGAACTTCGTGTCGTCGACGGGCGTGTAGCGCAGCGGCAGGGCGAGGTCTCCGCGCCACAGGCGCAGGACCCAGACCGCGCCGAGCACGCTGACGGCCGCCGCCGCGAGTCCCTCGAGCACCAGCCGGCGGGCCCCTGCCAGCTCGCCGCCGCGGGCCGCGCTCGGGTCCGGGCGCCTGCCGGGCTTCATCGCCTGAAAGCTATGGGACCGGCGCCCCTTCGTGGCCCCGCCGGGGCTTAGTTTCGACACGCGTAAGCTTTTCCGGCGTACCCTGACGGGAGTGCTTCGCGTGCCACCGCCGGCCGCCGAGGAGCTCGCGCTCGGCCTCAGCCAGCAGGACCGCTCGCCCGCCGCGGAGCGGACGCGGACGCACGGTCTGCCGGCGGCGCTGGGCGCAGTGGCACTCGCGGCGGTCGTCATCGCCTCGGGCTACCTGGCGATCGGGGCCGCCGGCGGCGACTACCTGCTGGAGCTAGGGGCCACCCCGGGCTGGGTCTACGGCCCGCTGCGGGTCCTGGCGGGCGCGGGCGACTGGCTGCAGCCGCCCCAGCTGAGCGCCGGGCTGATCGTGCTCGTCCTCGGCTACCTGCTCGCACTGGCCTGCGCGGGGTCGATCCCGCTGCGCCTCGCCCTCGCGGCGATCGTGCTCGCGAACGTGGCCTTCACGCTCGGGCCGACGATCGTCTCGAGCGATGTCTTCGGCTACATCGCCTATGGCCGCGAGCTGGCCCGGCACGGCCTCGATCCCTACGTCGCGCCGCCCCAGTCGCTCGCCCGCGACGGGATTCTCCGGTTCGTCTACTGGAAGCACCAGCCGAGCCCCTACGGGCCCCTCTTCACATTCCTCAGCGTGCCGCTCGGCCTCGTCTCCACCGCGGTGGCGCTGTGGGTGTTCAAGGTCCTCGCCGGCGCCGCGAGCATCGCGATCGCATTCATGCTCGCCGCGCTGGCGCGACGGCGAGGCAGCGATCCGGCTCGGGCGGCGATCCTCGTCGGGCTGAACCCGGCGGTGCTCTTCTATGCCGTCAGCGGCGCCCACAACGACCTGCTCGCCGTCTGCCTGGCCGTCCTCGGGCTGGCGCTCGCGCTCGCGGGCAGGGAGGCAGCCGGCGCCGGCGCCGCGGTCGCGGCGGGGGCGATCAAGCTGACCGTCGGGCTGGCGCTCCCGTTCGTTGCGCTCGCGGCCCGCCGGCGTGGGCGGGCGCTCGCCGGGGCGGCGCTCGTCGCGGTCCTGCTCGGCATCCCGACGCTGATCCTGTTCGGCGCCCACTTCGTTCACCAGCTGCAGCGGATCTCCACCGATCCGCTGTTCGACACGCTGTTCAGCGGCCCCGATCGCATCGCCTGGGCACTGGGGACGCACATCACGCCGGCGATCCGCGCGCTCTGCACGGCCGGTGCCGGCCTCGTCGCCGTGGGGGCGATCGTGTGGAGCTGGCGCGGGGGCGATGCGCTGACCGCCGCCGGCTGGGCCTTCCTCGCGCTGCTCGCCTCGATCGCCTCGTTCGCCCCCTGGTATCTGCTCTGGCTGCTGCCCTTCGCGGCACTCGGGCGAAGCCGCGCGCTGCGCGTGGGCGCGCTGCTGCTGACGATCTACGTGATCGCGGTCCATCTGCCCGCCTTCGGCGGCGTGCCGTGGCTCTCGCAGGCGCCCGGCTCGACCGGCCGCACGACGATGATCGCCGCCCTGCCCGGCGGGCCCGGACTCGGCGCTCAGCCGCCGATGTAGGACATCTCGATCTTCGCCCGCGACCGCGCCCCCACGGGGCGTTCCGCCAGTTCGGCCCGCTCGCCCGAGTAGCGGTCCGCGCGGTCTCGCCAGATCTCCGCCACGCTCCTGCGCAGCTCTTGATCGTCGGCGCCGTTTCGCAGGAGCGCCCGCAGATCGACTCCGCGCGCCGCGAACAGGCACGTGAAGAGGGTGCCGTCGGCGGACAGGCGGGCCCGCGTGCATGTGGCGCAGAAGGGCTGGCTGACCGAGTGGATGAAGCCGATCTCGCCCGCGCCGTCGAGGTAGCGATAGCGCGAGGCGACCTCGCCGATGGTGGTGGGGGCGAGGCTCTCCAGGGGCCAGCGCTCACCGATCGCGGCGAGGATCTCCTGGGCCGGGACGACCTCGGCCGCCCGCCAGCCGTTCGTGTTGCCGACATCCATGTACTCGATGAAACGCAGGATCTCCGGGCGCCCGCGGAAGCGCTCGGCCATCTCGAGGACGCAGTGGTCGTTGACGCCGCGGCGGACGACCATGTTGATCTTGACCGGCGCGAGTCCCGCCGCGAGCGCCGCGTCGATCCCCTCCAGCACCCGCGCCAGCGACAGCCGGGAGTCGCTCATCGCCCGGAAGACGCGCTCGTCGAGCGCATCCAGGCTGACGGTCACGCGCCCCAGGCCGGCGGCGCGCAGCGCCTCGGCCTTCGCGGCCAGCAGCGTCCCGTTGGTCGTCAGGGCGACGTCGGAGATGCCCGGGATCGCGGTGATCATCGCGACCAGCCGCTCGATGTCGCGTCGCAGCAGCGGCTCTCCGCCGGTGATGCGGATCTTCTCGACCCCCAGCTCGGCGAACAGCCGGCAGAGCCGCGTGAGCTCCTCGAAGCTGCAGAGCTCGTCCCGCTCGAGGAAGGCGAAGTCCCGGCCGAAGACCTCGCGCGGCATGCAGTAGGGGCAGCGCAGGTTGCAGCGGTCGGTCACCGACAGGCGGAGGTCGCGCAGGGGCCGGCCGAGCTGGTCGAGCGTCACCGTCATCTGTGCGCACGATAGCCAGCCCTTACAGTGCGCCCATGGCCTCCCGCAGCCTGCTCGAGCTCGACGCCGCAGTGGCGATCGTGCGCGCGGCGGCGGGCGTCCTGCCCGCCGAGGAGCTCCCGCTCGGCCTTGCGACGCTCGGCCGGGTGCTCGCCGAGGACGTCATCGCCACCGCCGCCGTGCCGCCCTTCGACGGTTCGGCGATGGACGGCTTCGCGGTCCGGGCGGGAGATCTCGCCGGCGCCGCCCCGGGCGCCCCGGTGAGCCTCGAGGTGATCGGCGAGTCGCGCGCCGGCGAGCCGGCCGCGACTGCGCTCCGCGCCGGCGAGGCGGTGGCGATCTCGACCGGAGCCGTAATCCCCGCCGGCGCCGACGCGGTCGTCCCGGTCGAGCAGACGGTGGCGGGTGAGAACGGCACGACGGCGTTCCTCGAGGCCCCGGCGCCGGGCGCCTGGGTGAGACGGGCGGGCGAGGACATCGCCGCGGGCTCGCGGGTGCTCGCCCGGGGCACCCGGGTCGGGGCGGCCGAGCTCGGCGTGCTCGCCTCCGTCGGGCGCGCAACCGTCCGCCTGACGCGGCGCCCCGCCGTCAGTCTCCTGGTGACCGGGGATGAGCTGCTCGGCGCCGGCGAGGAGCCCAGGGCAGGGGCCATCCGCGACTCGAACTCGCTGACGATCCAGGCGCTCGTGCAGAGCGCCGGCGGGGAGGTCGTCGATTCCGGGGCACTCCCCGACGAGCGAACGGCGACGCAACGAGGCATCGCCGCGGCCCTCGAGCGGGCCGACGTCGCGATCATCTGCGGCGGCGTCTCGGTCGGCGTCCACGACCACGTCCGCCCCGCGCTCGCGGCGCTCGGCGTCCGCGAGCTGTTCTGGGGTGTCGCGCTGAAGCCGGGCCGGCCGACGTGGTTCGGGACCCGCGGGCGGACGCTGGTCTTCGGCCTGCCCGGCAACCCGGTCTCGGCGATGGTCACGTTCGTGCTGCTCGCCGCCCCCGCCCTGCGGACGCTGCTCGGCAGCACCGCCGCCCCCGCCCCCGCCAGCGCGTTGCTGGACAGCGACTATGCCAAGACGCCCGGCCGCGCCCACGCCGTCCGCTGCCGCCTGCGCGCGGCCGAGGACGGGCTGCACGCGCAGCCGACCGGCGCACAGGGCTCGCACATCCTGACCTCGATGCTGGGCGCCGACGCGCTGGCCCTGATCCCGGCCGAGTCCGAGGGGGTCCGTGCCGGCGAGCGGGTCCGGATCGAGCCGCTTGGCCCCTCGCTCCTAGGATCTGGCCGATGAGCGACGCAGAGGCAGCCGAGATGGTCGTCCAGATCCGGCTTTTCGCGGTGCTGCGCGAACGGGCCGGCGCCGACACGCTCGAGCTGTCCCTGCGCCGCGGCGCGACCGTCGAGGAGGCGCTTGCGAGGCTGAGCGAGGGACCGCCGCTCGGTGAGCTGCTCG